>Ga0182024_10025123_pt1 | contig 10539 bp, 3 predicted proteins | sample P32metaG_FD_120480 | JGI IMG/M metagenome (GOLD analysis project Ga0182024, IMG submission 120480) | Permafrost microbial communities from Stordalen Mire, Sweden - P3-2 metaG (Illumina Assembly) | ecosystem: Environmental > Terrestrial > Soil > Wetlands > Permafrost | place: Sweden: Stordalen...
ACTCTGATGTTGATGACGACCTCGTTAGAAGAATCTGCGATCAGCCTTCCTCTCTCCACCGCAATCAAGCAACTTCCACTTCGACAATATGGTCTTGGCGATCGTCCTTTAATTGCAGGATTGCGTCCTGCTGATTCTGGCCATCAACTTTCAACTGCTTGACGAGTGTCCCGCCCACAGCGTTCCGAACCGTGATGTGGTACAGGGTTTCACGAAAGCGGTAGTGAATTGTAATTGATGGCCAGTCATTAGGCAGGCATGGAGCGAAGCGCAATCGATCAACTTCCAAGTGGATTCCCAGCAATGATTCAGTAATCAGGCGGTACATCCATCCGGCGGAGCCCGTGTACCACGTCCATCCGCCGCGGCCGGCATGCTGCGGATTGGCATAGACGTCAGCGGCGACGACGTAGGGCTCCACCTTGTATTTGCGGATCGCCGCTTCACTGTCGCCATGACGGATCGGATCGATAAGCTGGAACAGCTCCCAGGCGCGCGTGGAGTCGCCGGCGGCGGCGAAGGCCATTACGGTCCAGATCGCGGCATGCGTGTACTGGCCGCCGTTTTCCCGGACACCGGGCACATATCCCTTCACATAGCCGGGGTTGAGATCGGATTTGTCGAAGGGCGGGTCGAATAATTGAATGATGCCCAGCCCCCGCTTTACGAGCTGACCATCGACGGCCGCCATCGCCCGGCGCGAGCGATCCGGGAGCGCCGCCTTTGAAAGAACGGACCAGCTTTGGGGAATCGAATCGATCCGGCATTCAGGATTCGTCGTCGAGCCGAGCGGTGTGCCGCTGTCGAAGTAGGCGCGTCGATACCAATCACCGTCCCAGCCGTGTTCTTCGATGTTCTGGCGAAGTTTCTCCGCCTCCGACGTGCATAGTGCGGAAACCACTTCATCCTGGCGTCGATTTGCCAGAGCCGCGAATTCGATGAGCACGTCGTAGAGGAAAAACGCCAGCCACACGCTTTCGCCCTTGCCGTGCTCACCGACAAGATTCATTCCATCGTTCCAGTCGCCGCATCCCATGAGTGGCAGCCCATGCTCGCCAAACCTCAGACCATGCTTGATTGCACGGACACAATGCTCGAAGAGCGTGGCCGACTCCTCTGAGCGGGTGGGCAGGTCGTAGTAGCTGTCCTCCTCGGGCTTCAAGGGTCGTCCTTCGAGAAAAGGCAGTTTTTCGTCAAGCACTCCCGTATCGCCAATCGCGAGGACGTAGCGGCAAGTAGCATAAGGAAGCCAAAGAAAATCGTCGGAGATCTTGGTCCGAACGCCGCGGCCCAGCGGCGGGTGCCACCAGTGCTGCACATCCCCTTCCCGGAATTGGCGCGACGCGCAACGCAGGATCTGCTCGCGCAGGGCGGTTGGCTGAGCGTGGACAAGCGCCATCACGTCCTGGAGCTGGTCGCGGAACCCGAAGGCTCCGCCCGATTGATAGAACCCGCTGCGGCCCCAGACGCGGGAAGCGAGCACCTGATAGAGAAGCCACCCATTTGCAAGAAAATTGACCGACGCATCGGGCGTTTCGACATACAACACACCCAGTGCCCGGTTCCAGAAATTATTGACCGCTAGCAGCGCCGTCCGGGCGGCGTTCATGCCGCGAAAGCGAGTCACCAGATTGCGAGTGTCGATCAGATCGCGGCCGCTCCCAAAGGTGAAAGCAATCTCGCGCTCCTGTCCATCGGCCATATCGAGCATGACCTGCATTGCTGCGCAAGGATCGAGCCCGGCGCCCACGCGGCCGGACAGTCGGGCATGTGACAGGCAGGCGGGATTCGTGGAGTTTCCGTTGCGGCCCAGAAACTCCCCGCGATCGCAGGTGAGTGTCCGCGTGGCTTCGCTGGAGTCGAGGAACACAACGCGCTGCGCAAACTCGCTGTTGTAGGCGTTATGTGCGAACAACGCGCCCGTCCTGGGATCGACTTCCGTCACGACGTGCGGCGAGTTCGTTTCCCGCAGGTCGCCCAGGACTAATTCAAAGAACCCCGTCACCGACACCCGCCGCGCTCTGCCGGACCGATTGCGCAATTTGATAGTGATGAACTTCACCGGCGCGTCGGTTGCGACGTACATGCGCAATTCCGTCGAGATTCCATCCCCGGTGTATTCGAAGACGCTGTATCCGAAGCCATGTCGGGTCGAATAGGGCATCGGGCCGCGGGCTGGTAAAGGGGAAGGAGACCAAAACTGTCCGCTTTCTTCATCGCGAACGTAAAACGCTTCGCCGCTGACATCGCTGATGGCGTCGTTGTTCCAGGGAGTGAGCCGAAACGAGTGCGCATTTTCGCACCAGGTATATGAGCTGCCGCTTTCACTGACGACGGTGCCAAACCAGGGGTTGGCCAATATATTTGCCCAAGGCGCGGGTGTCCGGGACGCCGTTGTCGTGGTGATCACATATTCGCGGCCGTCAGGCGTAAAGCCGCCAATTCCGTTAAACGCGGCCAGATCATTTCTGGACAGCTTCACCGCTGAGGGAGCCTCGTGCCGCCGACTGCGGACCGCATTGAATTTTGGCACGGACATTTCCAAGCCGGTTCGCCGATCGACCTGCTCGGCGAACGTGCCGCCAGAATCGCTGATGATCGCGCGAGCGACGGTCTGCATGAGGACCTTGTCCTCTTCGGAGATTTGCTCGAGACGGCGGATAAAAATGCCGCCGGGCTTATCGAGCAGATTTGCCTCTCCGCGCGACGTAATCGCCTCGGTGATCTGTTCATGGAGCGCCTGACGGTACCCCGATTGATCTTCATTCCAGATAACCAGATCGACCAACAACCCGTGTGCGCGCCAGTAGACATGGGCCTGCACGAGTTGAAGAACAAGGACAATCTTTGCCGGATCCCCGATGCGCAATAGCACGATCGGCAAATCCCCCGAAATCCCATAGGCCCACAAGCCTGACTGCCCGCGCCGATTGCGGGTGATCACACTGGCTTCCGCTCGCATCAATGGGTTGGCGTATAAAATGCTGCTGGCGAGGCGACCAAAAAGCTGAGTATCTGCTTCGGTCGCATCGAGCTGCCGCAACATAACCTGGCTCTGCGTCCAGGCGAGCTCAAAAACGCGAGTCGCCAAGTGCCAGTCGTGGTATTTTTCCACCAGAGCGATCGCGGCATCGTGGGTCGCCGTGGCGCCCGTAACCAGATGGATTCGCACAGTCTCGTCCGGGCCGATGACGACGGTGTTGCGTATGGCCACGATCGGATCGAGGACCGCTCCTTCGCTGTCAGTCAGCGCGGAACGATGCATCGCCGAGGGGTCGGTGAGCGTGCGGCCACGGCCGATGAATTCTTCGCGGGAAGTCTCATAGGAAGCGGGGGTGCTGGCGCCCCCGTAGACCGTCATCAGATGCAGCATCCAGGGCGGTTTCTCGCTGGCATCGCGCGGGCGGCGAGTGCAGAGGATCGCCTGCCGCTGTCGAATGATCTGGGTTTGGACGAAGAGATTGCTGAACGCGGGGTGCGCGGCATCCGCCGCCGGAGCGGCGAGCACTACTTCCGCGTAGCTTGTTAGCTCAATCGTACGTGGATGGGCGCCGTGGTTTGTGAGCGTGACGCGCCGCAGCTCGATATCGTCCTCGGGTGAAACGGCGATTTCCAGGTGGGATTCTATATCACCGTCCCTTCGACGGAACTCCGCGCGGCCCTGGGAATAGATGACCTCATATGACGTTGGAAGCCGCGTCGTTGGTTGCTGCGCTGTCGACCAGAACTCTCCGTTACCGACGTCGCGCAGGTAGCAAAATGTGCCCCAGCAGTCTCGCGTGGAATCTTCTCTCCATCGTGTGACGGCCAAGTCACGCCAGCGGCTGTATCCACCACCGGCGGTGCTAACCGCCACGTGATACCGGCCGTTGGACAGCAGATGTACTTCTGGCACGGTCGTATTGGGAGTATCAAATACTCTGACATCGGACCCTTCTTCAGACGAAACGCCCGCCGCATGCGACACCTCGGCCGGGTGCGGGTAAACCGCGGGCGACTGCGGAACTCTTTCCTGTAAAAGTAAATCCGTTGCCCGAAACCCGGGATCCGATCCGAATCGCCGCTGCATGGGCCGGTCGTGCAATAGATACAGCAGGGAAAGGAACACCATTCCCTGATGGTGCGCCATATATGAGCGCACCGTGGCGCTGTCCTGTCCGCGTCGCAAGCGGCTCGGCGCGTAGTCCACCGCTTCATAGAATCCGTATCCGTCGAGCCGGCCCTCCCGATCCAGCCGGCGAAGGTTCGCGCATGCCGAATCGGGCGCTACCATCAGCGCCATGGCGCTCGCGTAGGGTGCGACAACCAGATCGTTGACCAGTCCCCGCTTGAACCCCAGACCTGGGACGCCGAATGCCTGATACTGATAGCTGCCTTGAGAATCAGTCTTGGTGTAGCCGGACTCGGAGATGCCCCACGGTACACCGCGTTCACTTCCATAGTCGATTTGCCGCCTCACCACGGCACGGTACGTCTCGTCCAGCAGCGTGTGCTCATAGGTGGGCATGACCAGCAGCGGCATGAGATACTCGAACATGGAGCCGCTCCAGGAGAGCAGCGCCATCCCTCTACCGGTGTTCGTCAGCGCTCTCCCGAGATTAAACCAGTGTTCCCCCGGCAGTTTCTCCTGGGCGATGGCCACAAAGCTGGCCAGCCGCGCTTCCGAGGCGAGCAGGTCGTAGAAGCCACTGTCCAGGCGACGCTCCGTGACGTTGTACCCAATGCTGAGGAGGTGACGGTCCTTGTTGTAGAGAAATGCGTAGTCAATGTCGGCCAACTTGCGGCAACGATTGGCCAACTCGCGCAACTCCGAAATTGTTCGTGTCACGTGCTTCGCCGCTACGATCGCCGAAGCATGCAGCGTCGTCAGCCAATCCACCGCACCGTCACCCGCAATCGAGGCCTCGATTGCGGGAAGCAACGTCGATTCGATTTGTGTTAAGCCGGTGGTGGAAGGCGCCGCTTCAAATCGCCCTAGCGCAGCGCGCAAATTGTTGAATTGCGGCGCCTGGCAGTGCTGGGCCACATCAAACCATGGCGCCGCCTGATTCAGATCGTCCGAAAGCATCCGAGACTGGCGCACGACGGCCTGGGCCCACCATTTCAGTTCAGCGTCCGCACTGGACCCGATCGCGGTAGTCAGCGTCTCCGCTGACGCGGTCACTTGTTGGAGCAGCGCCTTGGAATCCGACAGCGCCTGCGGCGGCATTCCCAGCTTAACCCGGAGCCGATCCAAAGGGGCGATGAGTTCAATCCGAATCGTGCGGCTCGGTATTCGAGCGAGTTCCAACAAGACATCGAGCGTCGAGGCGAGCCCCGCGAAGATGACCGGACGGAGAAGCTTTTGCTCAGCCAGTTCGTCCAAGCCTGCCGCCAGGATGAGCAGATGCCCGGCGAGGTTCCCGCTGTCGACGGTCGAAACATAGCGGTTGCCCAGGGGTTCGAGTGTCCGAGTGTCGTACCAGTTGTAGAAATGGCCCCGGTACTGCTGGAGTTTGTCCAAGGTGGCCAGCGTCCGCGTCGTGCGTTCAATGACCTCAGCGACAGGGATATAGCCGAAGTCGTATGCTGCGAGATTGGCCAAGAGCGACAAGCCGATGTTGGTGGGGGACGTCCTGTGCGCGATCCCTTGTGGCGGGTCTTCCTGAAAATTGTCGGGCGGAAGATAATTGTCCACAGGCCCGACAAACGTCTCAAAGAACCGCCACGTGCGACGCGCGATCGTTTCCAGGAAGACCACGTCTCCAGCCGTCAGTCGCGATCGGGTTCGCTTTGTTGGTCGGCTCAACCAAAAGGCAACTGCCGGGGATATCAACCACAATGCGATGATCGGCGCGCCAGCCCACAGCGCCGCGGGCCGGACAAGGCTAAGACCAAGTGCCGCCAGCATTGCAATTGCCGGCAAAACCCACATCGACGCGTAGAGCCCTGAAAGGCGGGTCCGGGCGGTGCGCTGCGCATCGCGGGCCGTGCGCCATTCCAACAATCTTCGGCCTGTGACCAGCACGCGGGCGGTCGTGAGACTGATTGCCTTCAGGCTCAGGAAAGCGTCATAGGGCAAGCACGCCAGCGCAAATCCCTGTTGAAGAATTTGCCGTATGACGGTGTGCGCCACCAGCCGCATGTGGTGCGCGAGCGAAACGTCGGCTGACCGGCGGGACATTTCCGTCGCACCGTTAAGGACCGCCGGGACAAACAGAATTCCGAGAACGACCAATGTGTAAAAGAGCGCGCCGCCCGGCAGAAACCAGCCGATGACGAGCATTGCAAAGAGCGCTCCCGGCATAAGGCTGCGACGAATGTTGTCCAGGATTTTCCACCGGTACAACATGGAGATCGGGTTCTGTACCCGGCGGCCCTCGGCGCCGATCACGCTTGCCAGGAGCCAAGGCGCGATCTGCCAGTCCCCGCGGATCCAACGGTAGCGGCGACTTACGTCCGCAGAGTAGGAAGAAGGATAGTCCTCGAAGAGCAGGACATCGCTCAGCAGCGCCGACCGCACGTAGCCGCCCTCGAGCAGGTCGTGGCTGAGAACGCGATTCTCCGGCAGGCGGCGGCCGATCGCGCGTTGGAATACGTCCACATCGTAAATCCCCTTCCCGATAAACGAGCCTTCCTCGAAGATGTCCTGGTAGATGTCCGAAACCGCGTGTGTATAAGGGTCGATGCCCGGCTCCCCCGAGAAGAGTCGGGCGAATCGTGACCGGTTTGCGCTGGCTATGCTGATGCCGACGCGCGGCTGCAAAACGCCGTAACCCTCCGTGACGCGACCAAGCTTCTCGTCATAATGCGGATGATTCAGGGGATGGGCCATCGTGCCCACCATCAGCCGGGCCGAATCGCGCGGAAGCTGTGTGTCGCTGTCGAGCGTGAGCACGTACTGGACGCCTTCCAGACGATCGATCGCGCCGACGATCGAGTCGAAGCCGCCCATCTCTCCGCGTAATGCCTCGTTAAAGTCCTCCAGTTTGCCGCGCTTTCGTTCGCGACCCATCCAGACATTCTCTTTGGCGTTCCAGCGCCGGGATCGATGGAAGAGGAAGAAGTGACCGCACTCCTTCACGTGCCCGGGTTCGCCGGGCGTGGCGCGCGCCCCCCCGGCCGCCCGCTCCGCGCCGCCGCCCGAGTATTTTGCGTTGAGTGCCGCTATTCCTTGCCGAACCCGCTCAAGCAAAGCCTCGTCCAGCGCGAGCTTCTCTGTCGCGGCGTCGGGAAAATCGGTGAGCAGGGCAAAGCAGAGATTTTCGTCACGGTTGGCCAGAAAACGTACTTCCAGCGCTTCCACCAAGTCATCAATCTCGTGGGCGTCCGCGATTATCGTGGGAACGGCCACGACGGTGCGATGCCTGGGCGGGATGCCTCTTGAAAAGTCCATCCGCGGCAGCATTCGGGGGCGAACCAGCAACATGCCCACCCAATGAGCGAGGGCCACTGCCAATTGACTGGCGCAAAGGAACAACAGAACGCTCCATGCGGCGAGGCTCCAGTGCCGAAGGCCATGGCGTGCCGCCCACCAAGCGACGCTGGCGCTTACGGCGCCCGCGATAAGGAGAATGAAACTGAGATAAATTGTCAGAGGCAATCTTCGGCCGGCCCGGCACAGCAATCGACCCGGCGTCGATTTCATGCGCGCCGATTGCTCAAGCAGCCGGCGGCCTTTGCCCACCAGAAAATAACCGACGTGCGTGAGGCGACTTCTGCTCGCCTCCCCTTCGCCCGCCCCGCGCGCTGCGTTATTGCGCGCTAACTCCACTGCATGGCGAGCCACTTCATCTTCCGTCCAAGGACTTTGGCGGGCGATTTCCTCGACGGCGTGCCGGTATTGGTCTCGCGTCAGAAAATCCATTGATGGGTACACCCCGGCCGGATCGGCGCTAAGGATTTTCTCAACCCCGCTCATCGCCTCCACGAAGTCGCGCCAATCCATCGCGCCCAGGAACCGAAGGCTTCCGATGCTGTTGCCGATCGATACCTGATCGGTCGCCTGACTTTGGCTCGCCTGCTGGAAAACGATTTCCAGCGTCTGGCCTCGCTCGGCGATTCGTTGTTCCAACCATGTGATTGGGAAGATCAGCGCCGCTCCCTGGCCCTGTAAGCGGCGGGCAAACTCGGCGACGAACGGGCTGGAGAGCGGCGGGTTCTCCTTCACCATCTCTGCCAGGACCACCACCACCTCAGCGGGAGCTTTGGACGTAAGCTCCAGCATCCGATCCGCCCAGTAACCGGCCCTTTCGCGGTCGCGCCTCCCATCCACCACCCGCGCGACGACTCGGCGCAAGTTCTCCAACAATGCCAGGCGCAGCATGATCGGGATCGCCCAAAGCTCGCCCAGACGAAGCGGGGTCACCGACTGATACGAGGCCACAAATGCATGAAGGCCTTCGGCATCGACGCGGCCGTCAACATGTGAGATCAATTCCAAGGCGATGGCGTAAACGCGCGGGTAGCCTGCTGACGGTCCGACGGCCAGCTTCGGCAATTGACGGCTATAACCGCGAGGCAGATCCCGCCGCGCGATCCGAATTTGTTCGTCGATGAGATAATAATTGTCGAGAAGCCACTCCGCTGCCGGTGTGATCGGGCGCCCGCGCTCGACGGCGTCAGTCAGAATGCCATAGGCCTCGCGAAAGAAATCGTGGTTGGCAGAAAGACGCGGCAGCAGACGATCCGCGTCGCGCCCACCGACACCCACTTTGACTTCGTGACCGCTGGCCAACCGTTTGGCGTGGCTGTCCAACTGATCGACGCTGTATAGCTCATCGCGTAGCGGGGTTTCATCGGGTTCTGCTGACGACCGCTTAACCTGACCCGGCGGCGGCCGCCGCGATTTGAAAGGCCGAAGCCTCCGCGTAGCTGTTGGGAGGTCAAACAACACTCGGCAGAACTCCAATTTCCTGCGGCGATGATTTCCAGCCCACTTCGATTAACAGCATGATGAAGCTCCTTGACGAAACGGTCGCAATGGTCGAACAAAAAAAGCCGACGCGATCGATCACCACAGGGTGTTCGATCGCGTCGGCTTACTCTTTAATGGGTCTCCCGGCCGGCGGCTGGGCTACCCTTTATGTAGTCATCCGAAAGGTTTCCTGGAGCAGATTCTCATCCGCACCACGGCGTTAGATCGTACGCCGCTCCGACTCCGAAGCAAGCAAATCATCGGATATTCGCCATGCTCTAGGTCTCGGCTATTCGCTATGCTCTACGTCCATGAAGACCCAGGGCGAAATCGAAAGCGCCATCTCCGAAGGCATGGGCCGCTTCGAGCAGGAATACATGGGCCGCGGCCCCAAGGACGTCCACGCATACCTGCTTGGCGATTTGGTGGTCGTCCGGTTGAAAGGTGTTCTGACCGCCGCCGAGCAGCACCTGGTCAAAACACTTCCGTCCGAGAAAGGCAGAGATCTGCTCAAGCAGGTGCGAAGGCATCTGATTGAAATCGCGCGGCCGACCCTGGAAGCAATGGTGCAGGGGATCACCGGCGTGAAAGTCGTGAGCCTGCATCACGACATCAGTACGGTCACCGGCGAAGAAGTCGTGCTCTTCACTCTCGCCCAGCCCCCGCTGTTCCGTGAGACGAAACAGAGATAGGTCTGAATCGCCTATTTGGCTGAAAGGCGATTTGCTGATTGCAATCTCCGAACGATAGCCCTACGGTGTAGCCTGGAGCAATAGATATGGCTCCCACGGAATGAGTGCATATAAAGTTCGTCGGACGACTATATAAACGGCATCCCGCTTCGCGGGGGGCCGGTTGAAGAGTAAGCCGATGTGGTTGATCGCCTTTTGAGGCGTTGAATCACGTCGGCTTTTTCGTTTTCGCGAAGGTGTATTGCGGAACGAGGCAAACCCGCCATTGAAAAAGAGCGGTGGCGGAGGCACGACGGTTTGACAGTTCGAGACCTCAACACGGTGTCCGGCTCGATTGACCGGAGAAATGAGTGCGATGACACAATCCACCGAAACGATGGCCGAGCAAATTGCGCAGGTGGCAACTGAGTTCCAGCATCAGCGGACCGGACACGAGCCGAAGTCGGTGAGTGTCGTGCTCGGCGGAGATACATTAGTAGTCACGTTGCACGGCGCATTGTCGCCAGCAGAGCAGGCGATGGCACAAAGCCCGGAGGGCGCTGCCAGGGTGCAGGAATTTCACCGGCAGCTGTTTCTCAATGCCTCTGATGCACTCCGACAAGAGATCGAACGAATCACCGGAATGGAAGTACGCGAAGCCAACTCGGAAGTGGATCCCAAGTGCGGCGCGGTCATTCAGGTCTTCAGCAGCGGAACGATGGTGCAAGTCTTTCTGCTGGCCGGCAACGTGAAATCCGACAGCTTTAGCGCCGCAACCTAAGAACGGAGGCCCGCGGCTATCCGATTATGAGCGAATCCCGGAAACGGTTTCAACGGCTGGCGGCTTCGCTGCCCAGCCAATTCAATTGTTTAGGAGTATTACGATGTTGAGTAAGAATTCAGTTGTTGCGATGTTTGATCAACACACCCAGGCCGAGGAAGCAGTCAAACAATTGCAGCAGGCTGGGATTG
>Ga0182024_10025124_pt1 | contig 10539 bp, 9 predicted proteins | sample P32metaG_FD_120480 | JGI IMG/M metagenome (GOLD analysis project Ga0182024, IMG submission 120480) | Permafrost microbial communities from Stordalen Mire, Sweden - P3-2 metaG (Illumina Assembly) | ecosystem: Environmental > Terrestrial > Soil > Wetlands > Permafrost | place: Sweden: Stordalen...
AGGTTAGAAAAGTTATTCTAGTTTTAAGCACATTGATCTTTCTCCAGGAGTGTCAAGTCAGCGATAGTTGAGGGCGCGAGGAGACACAGTGAAGGCGTGTGAACCGCAATACGCCGGAAAATAACGAGGTCCAGATAGGGTATGTTGGATGATTCAAGGAAAGTGGCTTTTGAAGATGGTCGCCTGACCCTGCTACCGGATGCGATTCTGCCGAGCCAGTTCTTCGAATCGATTGGCGCACAGACCTTTTCGAGCGAGCAACGTCTGATGTTGGCAGTGCTGGCCGACGCCATTAATGTCCTCGGGAATTCTCGACTCTCGCCAAATCGCCGCAAGCGCAACTCTTTCAATGAGGCGTCGTCTTGGGTCTTTGCCAACGGCATCACAAGCCCGTTGTCATTCGATCACGTGTGCGACGCACTCAGTATCGACGCCGAGGGTCTGCGAAAGCGCTTGTCGGAGTTGGTCTCAGAGGGCAGCACTTTGCTCAGATTGAGACTTAAGGAGGCGAGCCGCCGGATGCAGTGCCTGACCGTCAATCGCGTCCGCCGGAGTGGGCGCCGGGCGCACCAAGGTCGGCGGTAGTGGTTGTGCTCACTAAAAACTCGTCCGCTCCCCTCAACGCGCGCGCCGTTAGCTTAGCTGGCAAAGCGCTCGGAGTTCGCCTTCGGGAGACGCCGGTTCGATCCCGGTGCGGCGCGCCATTATGAAAGCGGACAAACCCGGCAAGGCTCTGCAGATTTCTATGGTCTGCTGAATGAGTGAAGGGTTCCGGTGCCAAAAAAATCAGCTACCACAGCCACGACTGTTCCACATCACTGCGTTACGTTTGACGATGGCCGCGGGCACAAGTGGCACGTGCCATTCGACGAGGCCGGTAGCGTCCCCCGTGTTGGGGAAGAGATTCTTCTCCCGAGCCCGCGTGGCCCGGACAAACGCCATTCGGTCGTGAGCGTCGTGTATCAGTTCGTTCAGCGAGAGGTACCTGAAGGAGCGACTGGAGACTCTGTTCGAGGAGACGACAAATCGATGTACGCGCGTCTCTTCGATGTGACGGTAGCGGTTCGCTGAAGCAAACCGGGGTCGCAGCCGCTCCTCGCTAAGCAGGGCAAACGCGACGATGCGCGCGCGATGCTCGCCGAAATCTACGAATGGTTCGCCGACGGCTTCGACACCTGATCGGTATCGGTAAACGTTGCGCGACAACACAGGGGCTGTCAGCACGAAGGGGCTTCAGGGGAGGTCAATCCGCGAGATGCCGACAAACCTCAACGTGGATCGGTGAAACGAAGGGCGTTTTTCGGGACCGTACCTCTCGGGCTCATCTCGAAACGTGCGTTGACCTCTTCCCAAGCAAAGGACGGCCACATCTCTGAAGCCCAGGCGTATTCTTGCTTGTGCCGATCTGCTGCTCTGTTTGGCCAGCGGAGCCTCTGAGTTACCCACGCTTCGATATCAAGGGAGGGTTGCGCTATCGTGTGACGTATCGCGAAAGCGAACAGTCGGGATCAAGCGAATTCGGGATTCTTCAGGGCACCTGTCACCAGGTATCAATCAGCGCTCGCCGATCCTTCATGCGCTCGCCGCCGCAACCTCAGCTGTTCTTCCCGGCCCGGAGTTTGCGACGATCGAACGCGGCTTGGCAGTCCTGAAAGCGCTGGACGCTCTTTGCCGCCCAGTGCCAAAGGGGCGCGACGTTGTCGAGCATCTCGGAGCCGAGGGCCGCGATCGTGTATTCAACCCGGGGCGGAACCTCGGCAAAGACCTCGCGCGTTATGAGTCCGTCGCGCTCCAATCCGCGGAGCGTCTTCGTCAAGGACTTCTGGCTGATGCCTTCGACCTGATCCATGATTCGGGAGAAGCGCATGGGCTGACCGAGTTCGGCAATCACGCTCATGGTCCAGAGCGACCACTTGTCTGAGATGCGGGAGACCATCTCACGTGTGAGTGCATCTTGGGCTTCGGTCAGCGTCTCGCAGAAATCTTTGATGTGTTCCCAACTGAATCTGGTTTCCTTCGGGGATTTCTTCATTAGTTACCTCTGGGTATGTACGGGAAGAAAAGGTGCCTTATTGCCAAAGTATACTATTGGCCTGATACTAGATCCATGAAGATGAGCTGGACTACGGCAGATATTCCCTCGCAGGTTGGGCGCAGAGCTGTGATTACGGGTTCGAACAGCGGCATCGGGTTTGAGACAGCGCTGGCGCTGGCCCGCAAAGGGGCCGAATTGATTCTGCCAGCGAGGACGCGGGCCAAGGCCGACGATGCAGCCGGGCGCATCCTGGAGCAGGTCCCGAACGCGCAGCTTCATCCGGAGATACTCGACCTAGCCGAGCAAGCTTCCGTCCACGCTTTCGCGAACCGCGTGATTGAACGATTCCCCGGACAGTCGCTGGACCTGCTAATCAACAACGCCGGCGTAACGTCGCTGCCGACGCGTGAAGTAACTGGGGATGGGTTTGAGCGTCAGTTTGTGACGAACTATCTTGGGCCGTTTGCCTTGACCGGACTGCTGCTTCCATCGATCAAGCAGGTGGCGGGCTCGCGCGTGGTGACGGTGTCGAGTTCAGCAAGTAAGCTAGGCAAGATCGAGTTCGATAATCTGCAGGGCGAGCGCGTCTATAAGCCGATGATCCAGGCGTATGCACAATCCAAGCTGGCCGACCTTATCTTTTCGCAGGAATTGCAACGGCGGCTGATGGCCGTCGGGTCGCCCATTCTCAGCACGGCCGCACATCCTGGATACGCGGTAACAAACCTGCAGGCGGATCATATAGGGCGGTGTTTGAAGATACTGATGGCAACGATGAAGCCTTTCCTTTCGCAAGACGCGACGCACGGGGCTCTGCCAACGCTATATGCGGCGGTTGCTGCGAAGGCAGTAGCTGGCGGCTATTACGGCCCGGATGGCATTGCGGAGCTCAAGGGGTATCCAACTGCTGTACCTGTTCCGAAAAGCGCGTTGGACGGATCGGTTGCGAAGCGGCTTTGGGTAGAATCTGAGCGCCTGACGCGTGTGAAATTCGGCGCGCTTTCCGATGTTGCGTAGAGAGCGATCCGCGCAACAGAATCTCGCGGAGGGCTTCATCGCCGAGTCGCACTTGTCACCGCTGATCCGCCGCATGGCCGTGTCACGCCCATTGCTGAAATCTGGCCGTCGAACGCCCACGTCCGCGAGTAACGGCGAAGTGGCGACCCGAAAGTTCCAGCATCGAATCTAAGAGGGTGTCACCTTGCGATCTCTGTCGTGCGCCGATGATCGCGTCCGGCGTTACGCAATTCAGGAATCTCGCGTAACAGGGGAGCAGTGCGTGATGTGATACCACTCGCCATGCTCGTCCGTCTCATCCTCAGCCTTTATGGTGTCCGGATTCGTAGCGAAGTTGCGAATTGTCGCTTCAACGGGGCAACCCTGCCTCTGCGGATTCGGATAGCTCTGAAGTATCGCGCGTTGAATCTAGCCTTGCAGACGACTGTACTTTTCTTCGAGGGCCTGGACATCTGTAGAACCACGGGGTTGGGGATAAATGGGGCGCAGCTTCTCCTTCTCCTGGCCGAGGCTTATGGGCTTTCGGGGCATACCGTTGAAGGACTAAGGGCGCTGGAGAAGGCACTGGCTGCGGTGGAGAAAACCGGAGAGCGCCGTGATGATCCGGGAGTATATTGTGACTACCGAAAACTCCGAAAGCTTGGAAGAGTCTAAGGTTTTGAGATTCACCGCCATGCGGGACGGCGCCTGCTACGGACGGGGGCGATTCATCATCCGATGGTCAACGCGCGCAACCACTTCGCCTTTCTGATTGATCAGTGTAGAGCGGATCACCACAAATACCATCGTGCCTGTACGGCCGGTTTTCTCGTAAATCTGTTTCACTTCAGACGACACGCGGATTGAGTCGCCGGCCCGAATCGGCGCCTCAAGCTCGAAGTCGATACCGCTCATGAGCCCGCCGCCGCCGAAGCGCGGAAGTTGATCGAAGACATTGTCCGCGTAGTGTAACGAGGCGACGAACGCCGGCGGAGCGATGATCTCACCGTACGGGCCCGCCTTGGCTGCCTCCGGATCGACGTACAAAGGATTGTGATCGCCGACTGCGCCACAAAAACTGGCGATCCTTTCTGCCGTCACGAGGTAGGGCGCGCCCGCCTCGAAAGTGCGGCCCACCAGTTTTGAGTCGTCGAGTCGCATCGTTCGACCAGTCACATCTGCATATTCTTGGTCCACGCGCCGTGGGGTCAGACTCAGCCCAGCCTGACCGGCATTTCCTTGATACCAGCAACGAAGTTCGAGCGCATCCTGCGGATCGGTCCGCTCGGCTCAGCTTTGGGGTAGCGCCGCAGGAATTCGCTGAAAAAAATCCGCAATTGGAGCTCGGCCAGGCGCGCTCCTAGACAGAAATGCTGGCCGACGCCGAACCCGAGTTGTGAAGCCTCCGCGCGAGTCACGTCAAAGCTGAACGGGTTGCTGAAAATCTCTTCGTCGCGGTTCGCCGATACGTACCACATGATTACCTTGTCGCCGGTCCGGATATTCCGGCCACGCAGCACGCTATCCGCGGTCGCTGTGCGCCGCATGTGCATGACCGGGCTTACGTAGCGCACGATCTCAGCGGCCGCCGACCCGTAGAGGGTGGGATCTTCAACCAGCTTGCGGCGTTGTTCGGGAAACTCAGCCAGCGTGATCAGTCCTCCAGAGATCGAGTTACGGGTAGTCTCGTTGCCGGCCGCCACCAGCAGGATGAACGTCCCGAGATAGCGTTCCTTGCTCATCGTCTCGCCTTCGCTATCGGCGTGAATAAGCATGCTGATCAGGTCGCTACCGGGATTTGCCACCCGTTCCTCCCACAGCCGTCCGGAATACTCGATCATAGCGCGAACGTCCGCCGCGGTTTCCTGCGCGCTTTTTCGGAGTTCCGGATCATCTTCGGCGATCATCGAGTTCGACCATTCGAACAGCTTCATTCGATCTGCCTGGGGAATGCCGAGCAGCTCTGCCAATACCTGGACTGGCAACTCCGCCGCCACTTCCGAAACGAACTCGCACTCCTTGCGCTCACCGAGGCGGTCGAGAATGGCGCACACGCGATCGCGGATTTGTTCCTCCAGCGCCTTGAGCCGGGAAGGGCCGAACCCAGGTGACACCATTCGGCGGTAGCGGTTGTGCTCCGGCGGGTCCATGCTGATGAATGGCGCGTCGGTCTCGTCCACTCCTAATCCAGCGGTGCCGACGATATTTTCATCGTAGATCCGATGCCCGCCATGTTCGCGGGCGGAGGAAAACACCTGCGGGTTCTTCGAGATCGCCACGATATCGTCGTATTTGGTGATGGACCAAAAGCCATGGCCGTCCGGCTCGGGGTTCCAATGCACCGGGTCCTCGCGCCGCAGCCAGGTAAAAACCTCGTGCGGCACCTTGCTGACATACAGGTCGGGATCCCTCAAATCGACATCACCTGGATTCATTTGCCTTCTCCATTTTGAGCCGCGCCCGACCCCGATATCGATCGACGCTTAGCGCATCCGATGCGTACGATTGCCCACGTCAGGTTCATACGACACGAGGCCCACGGCGGGTCCGCGCTTGCGTTTTTCTCTCTCGTGTGGTCGATTGGTTGAACCATTGAATGATACGAATGTCAAGCGCGAACGTCCTGCAAGGAGCGGAAAACAAGGATTGGAAACTCGCCGAGATACCCCGCGCTGATCTTTGGCGGCGCCACCGGCATCGCTCGACTTCTGGGAACCAAGGTGCGAGCAGCCAAACGACCCTCTCGGAGAACTCGACATTCGCAAAAAGTCGGTGCGAGATTGACCTCCAGAACGACTCGGAAAGCATGCGAGAATAAAAGATGGAAAATTCGTTGCAGCCTATGCCGGCCGCGAAGGCGGGACCCGTCGGGCAATTCGATGCGATCATCATCGGCGCTGGGATTTCCGGACTGTTCCAACTGATTCGTCTTCGGGAGCTGGGGCTGGCGGTTCGGGTTTTCGAGGCAGGCGGCGGAGTGGGCGGGACATGGTATTGGAACCGCTACCCGGGCGCGCGTTTCGATTCCGAGAGTTACACCTATGGCTACTCGTTTTCGAAAGAATTGCTGCAGGAGTGGGATTGGACGGAGCACTTTTCCGGGCAGCCCGAGAACGAGCGCTACCTCAACTACGTCGCCGACAAGTTCGACTTGCGGCGCGACATCACGTTCAATGCCAATGTCGCCGCAGCCAGCTTCGATGAAAGGGAAAATTGCTGGGAGGTCCGGCTGGACGACGGCACCCGCGCACGGGCACGATTCCTGATCACGGCGGTCGGAATCCTATCAGCCCACAATATACCTCCCTTCGCAGGGATCGACAGTTTCAAGGGCCAGTCCTTTCATACCTCGAGATGGCCCAAGGACCGCATCGACTTTGCCGGCAAACGCGTCGGCGTTATCGGCACAGGCGCGACTGCGGTCCAACTCATCACGGAAATCGCCAAGGAGGTTAGCCATCTCACGGTGTTCCAGCGCACGGCGAACTATTGCGCGCCGCTACGCAACGGGCCGATAGATGCTGAAACTCAGGCAAGGATCAAAGCCAGCTATCCGGCAATCTTCCAAAGAACGAGCGAAACCTTTGCCGGCTTTATCCACGACCTCGATCCGCGGTCGGTCTTCGAGGTGACTCCGGAAGAGCGCCAGGCAAAATTCGAGGAACTTTGGCAGCAACCGGGCTTTGCCAAGTGGTTCGGCAATTTCCACGACGTCTTGACCAAGAAGGAGGCCAATGAGCTGTTCGCGGAGTTCGTCCGCAACAAGATTCGCGAACGGGTCAAGGACCCAGCCGTCGCGGAAAAGCTGGTTCCCAAGGACCATGCGTTCGGGACCAAGCGGGTTCCTTTGGAGAGCGGCTACTACGAGCAGTTCAACAGGGACAATGTCTTGTTGGTCGATGTTCGCGAGTCGCCAATCGAGCGGATCACGCCAAAGGGGATCAAGACCGCCGCTGCGGAGTACGAACTCGACGTGATCATCTACGCTACCGGTTTTGACGCCGTGACCGGGACCCTGATCAGGATCGACATCCGCGGGGAAGGCGGACTTTCGCTGAAGAAAAAATGGGCCGATGGGCCGCTGACGTACCTTGGCATTCAGAGCGCCGGCTTTCCGAATCTGTTTACACTTGTCGGTCCCCACAATGGAGCCACGTTCTGCAATATGCCGAGATGCATCGAGCAGAATGTCGAGTGGGTAACCGATTGCATCCGCCATATGCGCGAGAAGGGTTTAACCCGCATTTGGGCTACCCCGGAGGCGGAAGAAGCGTGGACCGACCACGTCAACGAACTGGCGGTGGGCACACTCTTATCCGAGGCCGACTCATGGTTCTTCGGTGCCAATATCCCGGGTAAGAAACGCACGGTCTTGATGTACCTCGGCGGCACCCAGGCCTATCGGAAGAAGGTTGATGAAGTGGCTGCCAATGGCTACGAGGGATTCGTGCTTGAATAGCTTGATTTGAATTTTTGCGCGATGCTACCCGCGATCCCCTGGCGCCATCGGCGTCGCCGACGCAAGACTTGTCAGACGCCGTTCGAGGCGAAGTCCGCGGAAGCAACAGCAAAACGAAGAACTAGAGTTACCGCGCGTCGCCAAGTGCTTGAACCTCAGCGGCTCTCTTCGAAATTCAAGCCCAGTGCGGGATTCTGCACCTGCCCGCCGCACGCGCGCGCCAGCAGAGGTTTTACTTCCTCCGCGAAGTACTGCATCTGATCTTCGATCTCCTTGCTCTGGAAGCCACCTTTCTCAAACCAGGCGTTGAATGCGAAATCCTCGTAGCCGCAGCTTTCCTTGATTCGCATAATCTGCGCGGTCACTTCCGAAGGCGTCCCGAACAGCGCGACTTCTTTTTTCAGCAGCAATGCGGGATCGACTTTTTTCGCCGGATCGAGTTTCTCCTCATCGGCATCCGCGAGCACCGAGGCAAAGCCGAACGGCCCGTAATAGTCCCACTGCACTTCGAGCGCTTCCTTGTAGCGTTTCAGTTCGCGTTCGCGATCGTGGCCGGGAAGGACCATATGAATGTAGCGCCCGGTTAGAACACCGCGACGCTTTTCCGCGTCCCATCCGTACTTGAGCCTTCCGCGACCGAGCCTGTCCGGCCATCCGGCTTTCTCCGCTTCTCGATAGAAGGTCTCGACGTTCTTCTTAAGCCGCGAGTTGGGCTCGACGATGAAATATCCGTTGAGTCCGCGCTCCGCCGCCCATTTGATCGATCGCTCGGTCGTGAGCGGCTCCCACATCTGCGGATGCGGCCGCTGAATCGGTTGAGGAAAGACCTGCAGCTCCTTGAGCACCGTCGAGCTCTGCATCACGGGATTCGCGCCGCCGTAGGGATCGGGCGACCCGATGCTCAGCACTTCTTCGAGTTTGCGTCCCGCCTTACCAGATTCGAAATACGCAATCGTCTGCTGGTGATTCCATCGCGTGAACACTGGCGGAATCGTGAAGAACTGCCCGTGATGCGAGAACGACGGCTGCGTCCACGCCTTCATGATGATCTCGTAGGCTTCCTGGTAGTACGCGCGGTTGCGCTCCTGGTCCTGGATCGTCGCGAACGGCCATCCGAAAACTTCGGCCTCGCGCGGCTGATAGCCGCGACCGATTCCGAACTCGAGGCGTCCGTTGCTGATCACGTCGAGCATAGCGGCCTGCTCCGCGATTCGAATCGGATGCCACCACGTAACGATGTTGGCAGCCTGCCCCAGCCGAATCTGACGCGTGCGCGCTGCGATCGCGGTCTCCGCCAACAGCGGATTTGGACTGAACTCCGCGCCCTCGGGCTGGAAGTGATGCTCGGTCATGAAGAAGTAGTTAAAGCCAAGCTTGTCGGCGAGGATCCCCTGCCGCACTTGCCCGATCAATCCGCGCTGGCTGGATTCGTGGACTTCGGCGAGATTGCCGTCGTTGATCGCGACTCCCGACGAGGTCCGCACCACCGGAAGATCGGACGCACCGTTATGAAAAACTCCTATTTCGATCATATGCCCTCCGTGCCCGCTGCCGATCGTCTAGTGCTGTGCCGACGCCAGTACGCTGCGGCGATGCTCGAGTAGCAACTCGACATCGAACTTGAACATCTTCGCCGCATTGAGTCCCAGGATCTTCGCGCGCGCACCATCACTGAGATGACCCATCTCGCGCTCGATCGCTTCTGCCGAGTGCGGCCAGGTTCCTTCGGCGTGCGGATAGTCATTGGCCCACATGAAGTTGTCGACCAGCTTCCATTTCTCCGCGAGCTCAAGCCCGGCGCGATCCTCCTGAAACGTCGCGGCCCCGTTGCTGCGAAAATATTCGCTGGGCAACTGCTTGAGCTTCGGATACGCCCACAGGTGATGCTTGCGATATGCCTCGTCCATCGCGTCGAGCGCCCACGGTACCCATCCGATGCCGCTCTCGACTGCGGCAAATCTGATCTTCGGAAATCTCTCGAGCACGCCGGAGCCGCACAAGCTCGCGACCGGCTCGATTGTAGGCGACAGCGAATGCGATACGTAATTGATCACCGCGCCGCCTTCCTTGCGCGCCACGCGTGGATCGCGTCCGGTCGAGACATGGAACGTGATTGGCAGATTGCAGTCTTCGATCGCCGCCCACATCGGATCGTAGACGGTCAAATTGTAATTGGGATCCCGCGAATCGTGACCGCCGAAGACCGGCTTGCACGGAAGCGTCAGGAACCGGAGCCCGATTTTCGCAACCCGCTTGATTTCCTCGATCGCCAGCGCAACCTCCGACGTCATGATGGCCGCAGCCGGTGACATGAAGTCGTTGTACTCGCCGTACATTTCCCAGGCGAAGTCGTTCCAGACGCGGCACTGCGCCATCCCGAACGCCGCGTCCTTGGTAGCGAACATCATCAAGCCCTTGTTCGGGAAGATGATCTCCGCATCGATGCCGTCGCGGACCTGATCCTGAATTCGCTCTTTCGGATCTGCTCCCACCCGGCCGCGCAGGCGGTCCTCGCTATTCTCGCGCGGAACGTCGCCGATCATGCGCGCGCGAACGCGCGATTTGCCGACACCCTCGGCGATGAACCACTTCTCACCTTTGGCATCGACTTCGACGTGCGGAAGACGGTCGCGAAACTTCAAATCGATCCGATCGCGCCACAAATTGCCGGGCTCGTTGGCATGGCAGTCCGCCGAGATCATCACGTACTTGTCCGGATCGCCGGGTCTGGCAGTACGTGGCCATCCTTGATGCCCGGGGGTCTCGACCCGATAGCGATTCTTCTCATCAACTTCGTAATGGGCTTGCTCCATGGATGACCTCGCACAAAGTTTTTGAAGAACTGGTTACCGACCTACGACGCTAGACGAGGACGCCCTTTGCGCGCAATCAATCGCCCGGCTTGATTCGGTAGCGGATCGGCACCCGCTTCGGCCCTCCGACGAACGTCGCGGCGATGTCTTCTGTCGGCGACGCCAGCTCTATCCATTCGAGTCTCGGCAATAGCTCGCGAAAGAACGCCCGCAATTCCATTCGGGCGAGATGAGCG
>Ga0182024_10025125_pt1 | contig 10539 bp, 8 predicted proteins | sample P32metaG_FD_120480 | JGI IMG/M metagenome (GOLD analysis project Ga0182024, IMG submission 120480) | Permafrost microbial communities from Stordalen Mire, Sweden - P3-2 metaG (Illumina Assembly) | ecosystem: Environmental > Terrestrial > Soil > Wetlands > Permafrost | place: Sweden: Stordalen...
CGTGGCCGGCCCGCAGATCGACAAAGGCGGCGCGGGCCAGTCCGATCGGGTCGACGCCGAAATGGCTGTAGAAGCGGCGGTCCTCGGTGGCGATCACCGCATCGGGCAGGTCGCGCGACATCTGTTTGAGGGTCAGGGGTTGCCCGAACAAATCGCCCAACGCGGCGATCAGGCTGCCGTCGCTGGCACGGATCGTCACGCTCGGCCGGCGCTGCGAAACCGCGAGCTGGCCGGTGTCGGGCAGGGTCAAGGCAAGATAGGCAAGACCGCAAGCGCCGGCGATGCCGCCCCACAGCGACAGCAGGATGCCCCATCTGACGACGCGCCTGAGCCGGCCGTTGCAGCGGCGGCGCGGCGGGGAGGCTCGGGGCGGCTCGCCCCCGCCCCCAACCCGCCGCGATCGGGCGCCCGCGTTGCCGATGCGGTCGTGCGGATCGGCGCGCAGCCGCTCAGCCATTCGCGCCGGCCTTGCCGGACCGCAAGCGGGCGCCGCTCACCGGGCGCACTTCATGATCGACCCCTGCAACGGCGGCGTTCCCCGGCGCCGCGATCCAACGAGTGTATATAGGTAGACTGTGGCGACTATTCGGCAAGATCCCGCCGCGAAACAGCGGAACGGGGTCGTCGCAATGGCGTTGAACCGGCATCATGTATCGCGGCGGAGCCAGTCCATGTCCGAATCCGAAGCTCGTGCCGGCAATTGGCCGACCAACCTCGGCGCCGGGGAGCGCACGCTGTCGATCGCCGTAGGCGGCGCGTTGTTGTGGCGCGCGCTCGGCGGCCCCGTCTTGGGTCCGCTGGTCTTGACGCTCGGCGGGGCCACGCTGATCTGGCGCGGTCTGAATGGCTTCTGCCCGGTCAAGGAACGGCTGCAATCGGGGCAATCCGAGCCCGAGACCGCTGGGCCGTCCTCGGTGGCGAAATCGGTGCGCCGCCGCGCAGGCAGAAGCGACCCGGTGCAGCAGGCATCCGAAGACAGCTTCCCGGCGAGCGACCCGCCGTCCTGGACCCCGACGAACGGGCCGGCGCGACGCCACTGAGCCGCGAATCGGCTGGCCGTAGTCCCACATCCGCGGCATCTTTGGCTCCTGTACCGCAGGAGCCGCCGATGACCCGCGAAACCGCGATCGCCGCCGCCGAAGCCTATTTCGACGAGGGCAGGTTCGCCGTCGATCTCGCTCGCCGCGTGGCGATCCCGACCGAAAGCCAGGTCGATGGACGCAGCGAGGTACTGGTCTCCTATCTTGTCGACGAGATCGCTCCGTCCTTGGCGCGGCTCGGGTTCGCGTGCGAGATCATCGACAACCCGGTGCGCGGCGGCCCGGCCCTGATCGCCGAGCGGCACGAAGACGGCGCCGCAACCACCGTGCTCGGCTATGGCCACGGCGATGTGATCCGCGGGCTCGAAATGCAATGGCGCGACGGGCTGTCGCCGTGGGTTTTGACCCCCTACGGCGACCGGCTCTACGGTCGCGGCACCGCCGACAACAAGGGCCAGCACTCGATCAACATCGGCGCTCTCGGCGCGGTGTTGGCGACGCGCGGCAAGCTTGGCTTCAACGCCAAGCTCCTGATCGAGACCGGGGAAGAGATCGGCTCGCCGGGGCTCCGGGAAATCTGCCGCGACCACAAGGATCGGCTCGCCGCCGACGTCTTGATCGCCTCGGACGGGCCGCGCTTGGCGCCGGAGCGGCCGACGATCTTTCTCGGCGCGCGCGGCGCGATGAATTTCGATCTCGTCGTCGATCTGCGCGAGGGCGGCCACCATTCCGGCAATTGGGGCGGGCTGCTCGCCAACCCCGGAATCATCCTGGCGCATGCCTTGGCGACGATCACCAGCGATAAGGGCGCGATCAGGATCAAGGAATGGGTGCCGACCCACATGCCGAATTCGGTGCGCGTCGCGTTGGCGGATTGCACGGTCGACGGCGGTGACGACGCGCCGGAGATCGACCCCGATTGGGGCGAGCCGGGCCTGACGCCGAGCGAAAAGGTGTTCGGCTGGTGCAGCTTCGAAATTTTGGCCTTCACCACCGGCAACCCCGACAATCCGGTCAACGCGATCCCGCCGAAGGCCACCGCGACCTGCCAGATCCGTTTCGTCGTCGGCGTCGACCCGGAGGGGTTCATGCCGGCGCTGCGCCGCCACCTCGATGCGCAGGGCTTTCCGATGGTCAAGGTCGAGCCGTGGAAGAAGGCGTATTTCCCGGCGACGCGGCTCGACCCCGATCACGATTGGGTGCGCTGGGCCGCCCGGTCGATCGCCCGCACGACCGGCAAGCAACCGGCGATATTGCCCAATCTCGGCGGCTCGCTGCCCAACGACATCTTCGCTGCCGATCTCGGATTGCCGACGATTTGGGTCCCGCATTCCTATGCCTCGTGCTCGCAGCACGCCCCCAACGAGCACATGCTCGCCCCGGTCGCCCGCGAAGGCCTGAGGATGATGACCGGGATCTATTGGGATTTGGGCGAGGCGGGGGTGCCGAGCCCGGCGTCCCGTCTCGGAACGGCGGGTTAGATTCGATTAGAAAGGAAAGCTCATGCGACTGGAAAAACTTCCGCCGGAGATGGCAAAGCGCCTCGCCGAATTGGAATGTCCCGATTTCCAGACGAGGCCCTGGGTCGAGGGCCCGGCCTTGCGCGAGCGGCGGGTCGCGATCGTGTCGTCGGCTGGGCTGACGGTACGCGGCGACCGGGTGTTTCGCGGCCGCGACGCCGATTATCGGGCGATCCCGAGCACGACCCAGCCGAACGACCTGCTGTGCAGCCACATCTCGATCAATTTCGACCGCAACGGGTTCCAGGAAGACTGGAACGTCGTGTTTCCGCTCGATCGGCTCGACGAATTGGCGGAGGACGGGGCGATCGGCTCGGTCGCGGCGATGCATTATTCATTTATGGGCGCAACCGACCCGGTGCAGATGGTCGACGGCGCCCGCGAGGTCGCCGCCAAGCTCAAGGCCGATCATGTCGATGCGGTGCTGCTGACCTCGGTTTGACCGCTCTGTACGCGCGCCGTGAGCGCGCTGGGGCATTATCTCGAGGAAGAAGGCATCGCGACGGTCGCAATCGCACTGATCCGGCCGCAGGCCGAGAACACGCGTCCGCCGCGCGCGCTCTGGGTGCCGTTCGAGCTGGGCCGGCCGATCGGGCCGCCGAGCGACAAGAATTTCCAGCACCGGGTGATACTCGCCGCTCTCGGCCTGCTAGAGGAATCGCGCGGTCCGGTATTGCTGCGCGACTATCCCGACGACGACCCGCGCGAGCACGACGATCCGTCGTGGCGTCCGCCGATCGCGCCGGCGGCAGGCGGCGCTCGGGAACCCGCCAGGCTCGCCGACGAGCTCGGCGCCGAATTGCTCGCGCTGGCGCCTGCCTACGCCCGATCCTGCGCGGCTCGGGAGCGCAGCACGGTCGGGCTCAGCGGCCTCGCCCCGGCCGCGGCCGGCGACTACATGGCTGCCTGGCTCCGCGGCCCGGGGATCCCGGCCAGCCCGGTCGACGACATGTCGCCGGTGCTGGCGCTGCGCTTTGTGGCCGACGACCTCAAGGCCTTTGCGCTTGAGGCGGCGCTGGCCGGGGACGCAAGACCGTCGAGCCGGCAACTCGGCGACTGGCTGTGGAACGGGACCGCGCTCGGCGCAGCGTTGCACGAGCTGCGCCGCCGGCTCCTCGCCGGCGACGACGAGCGGGCCAAGGCGGTCGCGGCATTCTTTGTTCCGGCGCTACGGGTGTAGCCCGGCGGAAACCCGATACATCCGCCGCTTGCTTGGATTAGGGCAGCGGTTATTCTCCCGCCACAGACGAGGGGAGCGGGGGGCATGTTCCTGGGTCGCATCGGGGTTGCACTTGCGGTAGCCACACTGGCGGTCCCGTGTGCGCAAGGCGCGAGTTTCAAATGGGCCAACGATGGCGATGCGCGGGCGATGGACCCGTACACGTTCAACGAGACCGTGCAGAACTCGTTTCTTGCCAACATCTACGAGCCTCTGGTCCAGCACGACAAGCATCTCGGCCTCGAACCGGCGCTTGCGGTTAAATGGGAATCGACCGGCCCCGACACGTGGCGGTTTCACCTTCGCCCCGGCGTCAAATGGCAGGACGGCACGCCGTTCACCGCCGACGACGTGATCTTCTCGTTCAATCGCATCCGCGGCAAGAACTCGGCGATGCGCTCGCAGGTCGGGACAATCAAGGCGGCGACGAAGATCGACGACATGACCGTCGATTTCGTCACCAACGGCTCTGACCCGATCCTGCCGGCAGAGATTACCGGCATGCCGATCATGTCGAAGGCCTGGTGCGAACAGCATAACGCCGTCGAAAACGTCGTCTTCGGCAAGGGCGAGAATTACGCGCTGACCCATGCGATGGGCACCGGCCCCTACCAGCTTGTCCTGCGCGAGCCGGACCGCAGAACCGTGCTCGAGCGCAACCCGCTATGGTGGGGCAAGCTCGAAGGCAATGTCGATCACGCCGAGTTCGACGTGATCGCCAACGCCTCGACCCGAGTCGCAGCCCTGCTGTCGGGCGACGTCGACATGATCTATTCGGTGCCGCCGCAAGACGCCGACCGGCTCGGCACCACCCCCGGCATCAAATTGATTCAAGGGCCGGAACTGCGGACGATCTATCTGACGATGGACCAGATCCGGCCCGAACTGCTGTTTTCCAGCGTCAAGGGCAAGAACCCGTTCCAGGATTTGCGGGTACGCCGCGCCTTCGCGCTGGCGATCGACGAGGACGCGATCGTCAAGCGCGTGTTGCGCGGCCAAGGACACGCCACCTGGCTGATGTACGGGCCCGGCGTCAACGGCTATGACGCCGCGCTTGACCACCGTCCGCCGGTCGACCTTGCCAAGGCCAAGGCCCTGCTAGCCGAGGCGGGCTATCCCGACGGGTTCCAGCTCCAGATGGAATGTCCGAACGACCGCTATGTGATGGACGAGCAGATCTGCACCGCGATCTCCTCAATGCTGGCGCGGATTGGGATCAAGCTCGATGTCTACGCGCGCACCAAGGTCAAGTTCTTCGCCGATGTCGGCTATCCCAACTACAAGCTCAGCTTCTCATTGCAGGGTTGGACGCCCGCCACCTACGACGCCCATAACGTATTCTTCACGCTGCTGGCTTCGCGCGACCCAAAGACCGGCCGCGGCCAGACCAACAACGGCGGCTATTCCAATCCCGAAATCGATAAATTGACCGACGAGATGGCGCACGAGCTAGACCCGAAAAAACGCCAGCAGATCATCGACGAGGCGGCCAGGATCGCGCAGAATGACGTAGCGACGATCCCGTTGCACCAGCAGGTCATCGTGTGGGCCGTGCGCGACAAGATCTCGGTGGTGCAGCCCGCCGACAATGCCTTCTACCTGCGTTGGGTGAGGGTGGCGCAGTAATGCGAGCGGAGAGCCGGCGTCGGAAATCGGTGCAGCGGCCGCCGAATTCCCAATCGCCGTAGCGGGTCGGGTCGGGGTTGGTCCTTCGGTCCGCCGATTTTCCGCGGACGCGACTCTCTCCACCTCGGGTTCGGGGGCGAGGCATCGCCGCCAGCATGCGGCTTTCCGTCGTCGTGCAACGGCGCGCTAATCGCGTCATTATGAGGTTGGCGCGGCGCGCTCGACCCGGCGCGGATCGCGGCAGGTTTATGGGAACCCATTGGCCACGGCGGCGGTAACCGTAGTGACCGGTGCGGTACTCATCGGGACGGAATGCCGTAGACGAACCTTGATGTCGGAGACCCCATCAGCACGCCAGGTAGCGCTCGATCTGATCGGGACGGTGCTGCGGCGTAAGCGTCCTCTGGACGACGCGATCGAGGACAACCCCGCGATGGCCGGGTTGGCCGGGCGAGACCGCGCCTTCGCGCGGCTGTTGGTCGCCACGGTATTGCGCCGGCTGGGGCAGATCGACAATTTGATCGCCGGGTGCCTCAACGCGCCGCTGGCGGCGCGGGCGGCGACGGTTCACGACATCCTTCGTCTCGGTGTCGCGCAGCTCCTGTTCCTGCGCACGCCGCCGCATGCGGCGGTGGCGACCAGCGTCGATCTCGCCCACGGCCGCGGGTTTCTTTCGCACAAGGGCCTCGTCAACGCGGTCCTGCGGCGGCTCTGCGTCGAAGGTGCGGGCAAGGTCGAGCAGCACGACGCCGGGCGACTCAACACACCGGAATGGCTGTGGCGGTCATGGAGCCTCGCTTACGGCGGCGATATGGCCCATGCGATCGCCACCGCACATCTGAAAGAAGCGCCGCTCGATCTGACACCGCGCTCGAACGGGGGCGAATGGTGCGAGCAGCTCCAGGCGACGCGGTTGCCGACCGGCACGTTGCGGCGGGCGGCCGGCGGTTCGGTCATGTCGCTGCCCGGCTATGCCGAGGGCGGGTGGTGGGTCCAGGACGCGGCCGCCGCCTTGCCGGCGCGATTATTCGGCGGGATCGGCGGACGTCAGATCGTCGACATGTGTGCGGCGCCGGGAGGCAAGACCGCGCAGCTCGCCGATGCCGGCGCGCGGGTGACCGCGCTCGATCGCTCGGCGCGCCGACTCGACCGGCTCATTGCCAACCTCAAGCGCCTGTCGCTGCCGGTCGCCGCGATCGCGGCCGACGCGCTGACCTGGCGTCCCGACGAACCGGTGGACGGCGTTCTGCTCGACGCCCCGTGCACGGCGACCGGAGCGATCCGGCGCCATCCCGACGTGCTGCATTTGAAGCAGCCCGAGGATGTGGCCCGGCTTGCCGCGGTGCAGGAGAACCTGCTGCGCGCGGCCGTGGAGATACTGCGTCCTGGCGGCATCCTGGTGTACTGCACCTGCTCGCTCGAACCCGACGAAGGGCCGCGGCGCATCGAGGCGCTGCTGGAAAGCGGCGCCCCGGTAACGCGTCGCCCGCTCGATGCGGCCGAACTCGGAGTCCCCGGCGATTGGATCACGGCGAAAGGGGATTTGCGAACCCTGCCCTGTCATTTCGGAGAGTATGACGGGGTCGACGGGTTCTTCGGCGCGCGACTGGTCAAGCACGCCGCCGCCGCTTAGCGCCTCGCCGAGGCGCGCCCGCACTCCGGAGCGTCGCGACCGGCCCCGCTCACGTCCCGGAGCGCGGCTTGCGGCGCCTCCCTTTCCTTGTTACGAAGCGACATGGATTCACCCGCCGGGTACATCGGGCGCAGCGCGACGAGTCGGTCGCAGCCCCAAGCGGGTTCGGGGCGTCCATGAGGACGTCCCCCACCCGAACCGGCGGCGCGTCCGGCGCGCGGCCGCCGCCGGCGCTTGAGAAGCCCGATTTTTTTACCCGGCTGCGGCGGGATGTGCTGCAGGCGGTCGCGGCGAAGTCGCTTTACCGCCATACGTTGATCGGGCGGGTCCCAACCGATCTGCGGGGCCGGGTCGGCGAGCGGTGGCCGGGCGACGCCAAGCGCGGCGCCGCGCTGCTTGCCGGCGATATCGAGCTTGCCGGAGAAACGGTGCGCAACCCGTCGCCGGTGTGGTTTCCGTCCGGGGCGGGGACGGAATGGCTCGCCGCCTGGCACGGTTTTACCTGGATGCCGGATTTGATGAGCGTCGGCGCCAGCGCGCGCGACGCCGCGCGCGCGCTCATCCGCAGCTGGCTCGCCGAGAACGTGGGATGGCATGCGGTGGCATGGCGATCCGATGTGCTCGCCAGCCGGATGTTCGCCTGGATGGTGCATCTCGACGAGATCGCCAACCGCGAGGTCGACCGGCCGTTGCGGCGGGCGATCCTCGCCAGCCTGGCCGGGCAGCAACGCCACCTCGCGCGCACCGCGGCCTGGGAGCTGACCGGCGCGGGCCGGGTCTCGGCGCTGAAGGGACTGATCGGCGGGCTGGTTGCGCTCGGCCGTTCCGAGCAGCGCATCGAGCGGGCCTTGCGCGCGCTCGAGCGTGAATTGGCGGCGCAGATCCTTCCCGACGGCGGCCATCTGACCCGCAGCCCCTCGACGCAATTGTGGCTGTTGCGCGATCTGATCGACACTCGTTCGACCTTGCGCGCGGCGCGGATCGAGGTGCCCTACGCGCTGCAGGAAGCGATCGAGAAGATGGCGCCGATGCTGCGGTTCTTCCGCCACGGCGATCGCCGCTTGGCATTGTTCAACGATGCGGTCGAGGAAGACGGCGTCCTGATCGACCTCGTGCTCAGCAAGTCGGAGACCAAGGACCGGGCTCCGATGCAGGCGCCGCACAGCGGCTTTCAGCGGCTCCAGGCCGGGCAATGCCTGGTCGTCGTCGATACCGGAAACCCGCCGCCGGGCAGGTTCGACGAGCACGCCCACGCCGGCGCGCTGTCGTTCGAGATGAGCCAGGGGCGGGAACGCATCATCGTCAATTGCGGCGGTTATCGCGGTTCCAGGGAGGCGTGGCGGCGGGTCATGCGGGCGAGCGCGGCCCATTCGGTGCTGGTCGTCGACGACACCAATGTCGTCGAAATCAATCCCGACGAATCGCTCGGACACATGCCGCATCCGGTGCATGTCGACCGGGCCGAGGAGGGGGGTCACCAGTGGATCGCGGCGACCCATGACGGCTATCGCCCCCGCTTCGGCCTGGTCTATTCGCGCGAACTGTACCTGGCGCATGACGGCGTCGATCTGCGCGGCGAGGAGAAGCTGACCGGCCGATCGGGCGTGGCGTTCGCCGTGCGCTTTCATCTGCATCCGGCGGTGCGGGCCGCGCTCGTCAGGGACGGTGGCGGCGCGCAATTGCAGCTGGCCGACGGATCGGTGTGGCGGCTGCGTGCGTCCGGGGCCGAGATGAGCCTCGGCGAAAGCATCTATGTGGGCTCGGGCGAGATCAAGAAGACCCAGCAGGTCGTGCTGAGCGGCACGACCGGGCCAGCGGGCGCGCTGGTACGCTGGGCAATTCAGCGCGACGCCGCCGCCGGCTCGGTCTAGGCAGCGGCACGGCGCGATCGGCGATGCCGTTTCCTGCGCTGCTGGCGGCGATTGGGGTCGCGGCGGCAGTTTTCTCGGCAATCGCGACCCGGGCCCTGATCCCGCTGTTGACGCGAGCCGGTATCGTCGCCCGGCCGAACGCGCGCTCGCTGCACAGCGAGCCGACCCCGCTCGGCGGCGGCGCCGCCGCGGTCGCCGCGATCGCGGTGGCCTGGATCGCGCTGGCGCTGGCAGGTCGGCTCGGCGCCGGGGAGTTGATGGTCCTGCTCGGCGCAGCGCTGCTGGCGGTGGTGTCGTGGTTCGACGACAAGGCCGGCGTTACCGCCGGCGGCCGCCTTGTCGTGCAAATCCTGGTGGTGGCGCTGACCCTGGCGTTGCACCCGTTTCCGGGGCCGGTATTCCCGTCGTGGCTGCCGCCGCTTGCCGAGCACGCGGCGACGGCGCTGATCTGGGTGTGGTTCCTGAACCTGTTCAACTTCATGGACGGCGCCGACGGGTTGGCCGCGAGCGAAGCGGTCGCGATCGGCGTGGGGCTGGTTCTGGTGACCGCGCTCGGCGCTGCGCGCGACCCGGCCACGGCCGCATCGGCGGCCGCGCTCGCCGGGGCTGCTTTCGGCTTTCTCGTGTGGAACTGGGCGCCGGCGCGGATCTTCATGGGCGATGTCGGCAGCATCCCCCTGGGATACCTGATCGGGTTTCTGCTGCTGCGCCTCGCGTCGGAAGGGCGCTGGAAGGCGGCGCTGATCCTGCCGCTCTACTTCCTGGCCGATGCGACGATCACGCTGGCGCGCCGGGCGTTGCGCGGCGAGAAGGTGTGGCGGGCGCACCGCCAGCACTTCTATCAGCGCGCCGTGTTGGGCGGTCTCGGCCATGCCGCGACGGTCGGCCGGATCATCGCCGCGAATCTCGCGCTGATCGCCTGCGCCTGGGCGGCGGAAAACGGCTTCGGCTGGGCGGCGCTGGCAGCGGCGGCGGCGGTCGTCGCGATCCTGCTCGTCGTGCTTGCGCGGGCGCGCTATACCGGCGCCCGATGACCGAGCCTCCGCGCCCGATCCGCCGCGCTTTGCTCTCCGTCAGCGACAAGGGGGAGCTGGCCGATTTTGCGCATGGGCTGGCTGCGCGCGGAGTCGCGCTGGTCTCGACCGGCGGCACCGCGAAGGCGCTCGCCGGTGCCGGGCTCGCCGTGACCGAAATCGCCGCCGTGACGGGTTTTCCCGAGATGCTCGACGGCCGGGTCAAGACGTTGCATCCGGCGGTTCACGGCGGGTTGCTGGCGCGGCGCGACCGCCCCGATCATCTCGCCGCGTTGGCGACGCACGGGATCGCCGAGATCGACCTCCTGGTCGTCAACCTCTACCCGTTCGCCGCGACGGTCGCGGCCGGCGCCGGCCGCGAAGATTGCATCGAGAACATCGACATCGGCGGCCCGGCGCTGCTCCGTGCCGCGGCGAAGAACCACGATTTCGTCGCCGTCGTCACCGATCCGTCGGATTACGCACCGCTTCTCGCCGAGATGGATGCGCATGGCGGCGCGGTCGGCGAGGCGATGCGTCGTCGACTGGCGCGCAAGGCCTTTGCGCTGACCGCTGCCTACGATGCGGCAATCGCCGCCTGGATGGCGCGCGAGGAG
>Ga0182024_10025126_pt1 | contig 10539 bp, 12 predicted proteins | sample P32metaG_FD_120480 | JGI IMG/M metagenome (GOLD analysis project Ga0182024, IMG submission 120480) | Permafrost microbial communities from Stordalen Mire, Sweden - P3-2 metaG (Illumina Assembly) | ecosystem: Environmental > Terrestrial > Soil > Wetlands > Permafrost | place: Sweden: Stordalen...
AAAATTATTGGGGCGATGTTTTGTTTGATGCTGTGCACCGGTGGCTCCGCACTGGCGCAACAGGAACAAAAGGATTATCTGTCGGCGCTGGAGGCGGACAAGATTCGGGATGCGGAAACTACCAATGAGCGCGTGAAACTGTTTTTGACGTTCGCGGACGACCGGCTGAAAAAGTTTCAGTATGAGCTGGAGCATCCATCGGGAGCGCGGCACATTGACATGCTGAATTCACTGTTAAACGGCTATGGAGGATGTGTGGACGACGCGGCGGATTTGATTCAATTGGGAATCGAGAAGCAGGAAAATATCAGGGCGGCGGTAGATTTGATGGCTTCGCAGTCCAAATCGTTTTTGGCGGTGTTGGAGAAATTGTCGGCCGCGGGCGGCCCGGACCTGGAAGAGTACAAAAGCAATCTGGATGATGCAATCGCGGGCACCCGCGATGCCATGAATGAGTCGCAGAAGGCCACCAAGAAAGTGGCGGCTCCGCCGGTTCGCCGCAAGAATTAAAGAGGGATCGCAGCACGATACGCTATGAAAAGTTATGAAGTTTTGTTGGTGCCTGGGGGCAGTGCGCTGTTTCAGCGAGTGTTTACGCGGCTGGGATGTAATGGGCGGCCGCCGCGTTTTCGTGTGGAATTCTATCCATATTCCAGTCTGGTATTGACGATTCGCCGGCGCGAAGAGGCGATGTACGTGCGATTTTCGGATTTACTGCAACGCGCGCCACTGTCGGTATTGGAAGGGGGAGCCGCGCTGCTGTTGTCGCGGGTTTACCGGCGAAAAGCACCGCGAGATGTGGTCGAGCCGTACCTGGAGTATGCGCGCTCACACAAGACGCGTAACCGTATCAGCCGGATGCGAAGCGGGCGAGTGCTGGTGCGACAGAGCGATCCGCAGGGACGGCATTTCGATCTTTCCAAATTGTTCGATGACCTGAACGAGAAATATTTTGACGGCGCGTTGCAGCGACCGCGGATCGGCTGGAGCGTGCGGAGCTGGCGACGGCAGTTTGGATGCTACGATCCGGGACCAAACCAGATTTTATTGAACAGGCGGATGGATCGCCCCGGAGTACCGGCTTGCGCGGTGGAATATGTATTATTTCACGAGATGCTGCACGTGAAACATCCCACCAGGCGGTCGGGTTGCAGCTTAGTGTCGCATTCACGAGAATTTCGCGAAGAAGAAAAACGTTTTGTGGGGTTCGAACGTGCGCGCCGAGCGCTGGACCGCTTAGCCCGCTGATTTGTCTTTCTTTCCGACTTCACTCCAAAGTTTGTCGATTTTTTTCTGGATTTTTTTGGCGTCTTCCGCGTGCGGATAAAGATCGAGATAGCGGCGGTAGGATTTCAAGGCTTCTTGTTTATCGCCTCGCTTTTCCTGAGCTTCGCCTAGATAGCGATAAGGAATAGCGAAGCCGGGCTTGGCGGCGGCGGCGTCCTGGAAACGGTCGATAGCGGCGTCCAAGTCGCCCTTCTTTAGATAAAATTGCCCGACTTCAAGATCTTTTTCCGCGCGCAGAGGGTCCCAGGTGGGTTGATCGGTTGCGGAATTGGTTGGCGTGTCTTTATCTTTGGGTTTTTTGCTCGAGGATTTTGGTCGGGATGAATTTGGCGGTCCGGGTGGAAGCGGTTTGGGAGCGGTGGAGGAGGATTCGCCTTGCGAATCCTGGGCTTGCGATGCCGGTACGGTTAGAAGAACGAATGCGACTACGGGCAACAGACATCGTGAGATGGTGTTGAGGCGCGACGCCGAGCGTCGCATCTGATGGAAAAGTATAGGCATCCGATTTAACAGAGCGGTCGGCTTCAATTTCCGGCTTTGATGGCCAGATTCCCTCGCGCCGTCCACTCTCTCCGATTCACTTTAGTATCATAGTAGTTGTATGGGCTGGTTGTATGGCGTATTTGCATGGTGCGTTGTCGCAATTAGGCCGGCGGGTGTTTTGCAGGAATTGTGGGAAGCTGAATAAAGAGTATGGAACCACGCGAAAAAGCGGCGCTGTTGCCTGACGCGCCGGGAGTGTATCTCTTCCGGGATGCCGGCGGGGCGGTGCTGTATGTTGGCAAAGCGATTTCTCTGCGAAGCCGGGTGCGCTCGTATTTTTTGGAGTCGAGTTGGGTTAATGCCAAGACCGGGTCGTTGGCGCGGGAGATCGCGGATCTCGAGACCATTCTGGTGGCCAATGCACGGGAAGCTTTGGCGCTGGAGCACAATCTTATCAAGCAGTACCGGCCGAAATTTAATGTTTTGCTGCGCGATGACAAGACTTATCCGTATATAAAGTTCACGGCTTCGGAAAAGTTTCCGCGCGTTTATTTTACGCGGCGAGTGAAGAAGGACGGTTCGCTTTATTTTGGGCCGTATTTTCCGGCTAGCCTGGCCCGGCGTATTTTACATTTCATTCACAAACGTTTCCTGGTTCCATCGTGCATGGTGGATTTGACGCGCAGCCATCCACGCCCTTGTTTACAGTATTACATCAAGCGCTGCCAGGGACCATGCGTGGATGGATTGACGACCGAAGAACGCTATGCCGAAGCTGCGCGCGATGTGCGGTTGTTCTTGGAAGGACGCCGGCACGATTTGATGAAAAGCCTTGAGCAACGGATGGGCGCGGCCGCAGAGCAGGAGTTGTATGAGCAGGCCGCGGCTTATCGCGATTTGCTGCGGACCCTAGAGGACATCGAAGAGCGGCAGCGCATTGCGTCATCGCAAGGGGATGACACGGACGTGCTCGCTTATCACGCGGAGGCTCCGCTGGTGGCGGCGAATCTGTTTCACTTGCGCGGCGGGCGGGCGATGGATCGGCGCGAATACTATTGGGAAGACCTGGATGAATTCGACCCCAAAGAATTTGTGCCTTCGTTGTTGAAGCAAATTTATCTGGAGGCGGCGTATTTGCCGAAGGCCATTCATGTGCCGGTGGACTTCGAGGATCGCGCGGTGCTGGAGGAGGCGTTGTCAGAGCGTGCCGGTCATAAGGTGGAAATTTTTACGCCGCAGCGTGGTTCGAAGCGGGCGTTTCTCGACCTGGTAGAAAATAATGCGGCGCATTCTTTCGAACAGCGATTCCGGGTGCTGAAACCGACATCCAAAGCGATCGGCGAAGCGGTGCAGGCGGCACTGAATTTGCCGGAAGAACCGCAGCGCATTGAGAGTTTCGACATTTCGCATATTCAGGGCACCGATACGGTCGCGTCCATGGTGGTGTGGGAAAACGGGCGCATGAAGAAATCGGATTACCGCAAATTTATTATTCGCGGTGAAGGTGGGATGGAGGGCGCGCCTGCGAAGAATGATGATTTTGCGAGCATGCGCGAGGCAGTGACGCGGCGGTATAGCCGGGTTCTGACGGAAAAGCGCGTCATGCCGAACCTGATTTTGATCGATGGCGGGATTGGCCAATTGCGGGCGGCGGCGCAGGCCCTGGAATCGTTGCAGATCATTAACCAGCCGTTGGCGAGCATCGCGAAACGCGAAGAAATTTTATATATCTATGGGCAGGAAGATGAGCCGTGCGTGCTGGATCATCATTCACCGGTGCTGCACTTGATTCAACAGATTCGCGATGAGACGCACCGCTTTGCGGTGACGTTTCACCGCTTGCGTCGCGGGAAGCGGCAAACCAAGACGGCGCTTCGGGATATTCCAGGAGTCGGGCCACTGACGGCGCAGAGGCTGTTGCGGGAGTTTGGCAGCGTCGCGAATATACATCGCGCGGGAGCGGAGGGATTGAGTCGCGTAATAACGCGGAAGAGCGCTGAGAAAATTCTGGCTCATCTGAACGCACCTGCCACGGACGGCAGTGCCGTTGGCGGCGATGTGAGCGAGGACGAAGCGACTGATAACAAAGTGCCTACAACTACCAGTTAGCCTGTATTGAACCTGACTTGATGCTATTATACGGTCACAACGGAGGTCATCATGGCTGATAATGTTGGTTCCAAGGTGAGTTATTTTCTGGTTGGACTCGGTGTAGGCGCGCTGGTGGGCGTTTTGTTTGCTCCCAAGTCGGGGGAAGATACGCGCGAATACCTTGCAGGGAAAGCCGATGAAGGCAAAGATTATGCTCAGCGCAAGGCACGCGAACTGCGCGAGCGCGCAGATGAATTGATTGAACGCAGCAAGGATGTGGCCTCGCGGAAGAAGGATTCGATCTCGGCAGCGGTGGATGCGGGACGCGAAGCTTATCTGCGGGAAGCCTCAAAGTCGTAACGATTTAACGGGGCAAATTTAACGAATTTTCCGCTCAGAACCGTGGGCGGCTGGGGCGCTCATGGAATTTTGGCTTGAAGTGTTCAGCATCGTCGCCGCCATCGCGTTAGTGGTGCAGGTGATTATTCTGGGTGCGCTTTTTTTTGAAATGAAGCGCACCACGGAAAAAGTAAATAAGCTGGTCAGCGATATGCAGACGCGCGTCGGGCCGATCCTGAGCCGGGTGCAATTGTTGCTGGACGATACGCAGCCGAGAATCTCGGAGATGGTTGCGGACGCGTCGCACATTGTGTATCTGGCGCGCGGGCAGGCGCAGAGGATGGATCGTGTATTGAGCGAGGCTTCCGACCGGTTGCGTGGACAATTGATTCATGCGGACCGCATTTTGTCTGGGGCGTTGGAAGCTGTGGAAGAAACTGGAGCGAAGGTCAGGCAAGGTTTCTGGGGACCGGTGCGCAGAGCCTCGGCGGTGGTCACCGGAATTCGGGTAGGTTTGGATTTGTTGCGCTCGAGGCGGGCACCACGCCGGCCGGAAGAGCAACATGAAGAGGAATTGTTTATTTAGAGCGGAGAATTAAGTAGCGGGCAATCAGGTAAATCCCTTCCTTCAATTTAAAATCCCTACCGCGCAACGAGGGGTGGCCTCAAGACTACCTTCTCGAATACGAAAAGCCTCGAAAATAAATCGTTATTGAGGCAGCGGTGTAAGTACTACGGTTTTTCCCGTTTGTGCTGAGCGCCGCGCGGCGTCGAGAATTTGCATAACTACCACATTTGTTTCCAACGACGATAGGTCGCCATCAGTTTGCAGGTGGCCACGCAATACGGCTGCCAGGTAACTTAGCGAGTCGCGTTGCGATTCTGGTAGCGTCGGCGCAGTCAGCGGTGTGTCCGGCTCCGCTTTCTCGCCGCGATACCGGACGCGCACGCGGTCAGCGCCTACGGTAATTGCATAGCCGGCGTTGCCGTACACTTCCATATCTTTGCGAGCGAAGGACCAGTTCCACGAAGGCATCAGTACCGCTTGAGCTTTCGGGTAACGCAGAATGACGGTCGCATCATCATCGACGTGAGGATAGATTTCCGGCTTATCCGTTTGCATCACCGCCGTGACGCTGATCGGCGACTGGCCGTGCATCAGTACGGTCATCAAATCGGCGCCGTAGCACCCAAAATCAAATAGCGCTCCGGCGCCGTTTTGCTGTGGATCGGTCAGCCACGGGAGCCACTCTGGGCCGACGCCAATTTCTTTCGGGCCTTCGTGGCCATCGTGCACGACTACTTTACGCAGCTCGCCAAGCTTGCCCGCGGACGCTTGGGCGATGACTTCGTGATTGCTGGCATACCAGGTGGTCTCGTAGTTGACGAGCACCCTCACAGGCCGGTCCGGTGTGCCAGAGTTACGGGCCACCGCGCGAATCGCCAGCGCGTCCTCGAGGGTAGTCGCTAAGGGCTTCTCTACCATGGAGCTCACGCCATGCCGCGCGGCAATCTCGATCACTTTGCGATGATCGACAATGGTGGTGTATACGAGCACGGCATCGGGACGCTGCTCAGCCAGCATCTTTTCCAAATCGGTATAAAACAATTTGGCATCCAGATGGTATTTCGCGGCGTAGTCCTTCGCGAGGGCCTCCTGCGGTTCGACAATCGCAACCAAAGTGGCGGCCTGATTCCCAGGCAGCGCTGCCAAGAATCCCTTCACGTGGCCGTGCACCAAACCAACAATTGCCACGCGTATCGGAGGTTGGGGTGTCGACATAAGAAAAAGAGATCCGATCACCACGCACAGCGGGCGAATGAGAAAGGATGTATAACTCATCATCAGACTTTTCTGGCTTCCAGCAGCAATCGGCGCAGTTTGGTTAGATCATTCAAGATGCGGCGGCTGGCTGCGATGTGCGATGCCAGTTGATTCAATTTGTATTTCACCAATTGCAAGGCCTGATGCCGGCGCGCCAGTTGCGGGTCCGTGGCGCGAAGTATTTCGGTTTCGATTTCGGCCTGGGCTTCGCGTGTAGCCGCCAGCAACTGGTTCACGTATTCGCGGGCGCTTTCGATATTGTCGAACGGCGTTTCCGGCAGGTAGGTCATATCGGCTTTCTCCGGTGCGTTTGCGGCGCTGGGCACAAAAAGGATAGGCCTTCCGGAGGAGCACTTCAACTTCAGGGCGCAACAAACAGGAATCGTGGGTCCTCTTCTTTGCGTCTTTTGTCGTATCTGGGGTACCCACGTCGTGGATAGTATCATAAATAGTAAATGTGTATCATAGTGCAAACGCGTTGCGGTCTTAGTGGTTATTTAAGGACGTCACCGGCGCACAATGCACTATTACCAACCTTGAGACGAACGTCTCGACCAGCACCACCACCAATGGGGACGGCATTTACGTCATACCGGACCTGCCTCCCGCCACTTACAGCCTTACCGTTCAGAAGGCCGGCTTTCGCACCGTGGTCCAGCCCAATCTGCAGCTGTACGTTCAGGATGCCGTCAACGAGAATTTCACGCTCGCTATCGGTTCCGTATCAGAAAGCGCCACCGTTATGGACGATACACCCGTCCTACAGACCGACTCAGCGGCGGTCAGTACCGTGGTGGATCTGGCGCATTGGTCAGTCGCCTTGAGAAAGCACCACCCGCCACCTTCGCTTGAGCGACATTCCGGAGCCACGTCTCGAAATTAAAGCCCTCAGCCCTTAATGGCACTGGCTCAGCTTTCACCGCGGCGGGTGCACCATCGAAGGCGTCTCGTTGAGCATCATAAACAATGTGAGGGCCGATGAAAGCGAATTCAGTGATCCCAAATCTAGATAAGTAGATTTTGTGACCGGCTTCGTGGACGCAAAAAGCGGCTACCCATTTTGGATTGTTTAGTGCCGCTTACATCTGGCGGGACAGTTCTAAGAATCTCGGGTCATTTCGCTTGTCTTCAGGAACTTTCGAGATGTCTATTTCGATGGGCATCGGTGAACTCTCAAACACCTAACGTGGCAACCGTCGCCGCGAGTACTAGTAAAATTTAATTCTGCGTCTTTTGTCACCGCGTAATTGGCGTGACCAAGTATTCAGAATTATCCGCGCGTGCTGGTTTTCCTGAAATCATCGTGATCAAAGGCCGACGACACCTTCTCGATTTCTGTTCGTGCGATACCGAGTCCAGCGGCTTCGCGTCGCCATGTCCCCACGGCCTTGGCAACTTCCCGAACGACTGTTCTTGCGCGATTGGCTGACAACCCGAAATACTCGGCGACGCTGAGGACCAGATCGATTGAAGCGGTTCCGTCATCTAGATCGATGTTGGTCGTAAGCACGCGTGGTTTTACTTCGACAGGGACGGGATTTAAATCGTAGGCCGGCGAAAGAACCCAACCGGCGTTTCCGGAATAGAGAAAACCCAAATTGCGGAGATGATCGTCCGTGTTGGAGATCAGAACGTAAAATACGATGCGCCGCCATAACTGCTCGAGATCCCTCTCGACCTGCGCCCCGTGCTGACGAAGTACATCGACCAATTCAAGGTAGCTGTGCGGCTCTCTATCTTTTGCTCCCAACATGCTCATGGCGGATAGAAATGGCACCCGACGCGTACCGTCGCGATCAAATCGGGACAAAAGGAGCGTTGGTTTCTTGGAGACCTGTTCGAGCCTCCATGAGGCGGTCTGGATGCCAGCTTTCTTCGCAAGTTTCAAGGCCAGCGCCTCCCACAAGACGGCATTTGTTTCATCCGCTTTGTGGGGGAACTTGGCAATGAGCAGTTCGCCATCCGCGCCACGCACTGAAGCCTTCGGTCTCGCGCCGCCGAGCGATGACCCGGGAGCCAGCAACAGGCGGATATCCTCGTCCGTTTCGCTTTCTTCTTCGAAGTGTTCGGCCGCCGCAAGGAGTCGTGGTAAGTCGATCAGCGGAGGAATTCTTGCCTGTCCGCCTTCCCGAACGAACAGTCCACCCTCGCTCCTGGCGAATCGCAACGCGCCCAGCCGCGCCTCGTCGTCAACCATCAAGAGGTAGTCAATCTCTCGCAGTGTTCGAGGAACGCGCTGCTCCCGCTTTGCCTGGCGGCGCTCCGCGCGACGCATAAGCACACGCCCCCAGCGGTCCGGCGCGGAATCGCCGAGCGCCCCAAAAAGAGCCTTGCCTTCACCCGTGTGGTACGGCCCTGGCCCCAGCATGAGTGCGGGCTCAAGAGAGAAACGCTTCGGATTTTCCAACCAACCCTTTTGGTATTCAAAGGTGGAGCTCTCCTGACCTTTGCGCGCTCTGGACCAGAGTGTTCCCACCGGGACGGAAGTCCCGCCAAGATCGACATAGACGTGGGTCTTTTCTTCCATCAATTATTTTCCGTGCTTGTCGAACCCATCCTCGATTCGGAACGAATGCGCTTAGGTAATCTTTCCTCTTCGAGAGCCAGCCCAACCCTGTCGAAACGCGCATCCGCCAAATCGGCAAGGCGGTCGGTCATTCCCAACACGAACAGGATGGTCGCATACGCTCCCACTGAAACCCCGGGATCACCGTGTTCTACCTTGCGGAGCGTTTTTCGATCAATCAAAGCCCTGCTGGCCATGATCAGGGTGGAGACACGGCGACGGAGTCGCGCGTCGCGGATGTCCTGGCCCAGTTTGCGAAGGGCGTTTCGCACCGGTACAGGCAAAGCTCGCAAAGATTTCTTTCTCATAATGGCCCTAATTATACCCATTATGGCACGTTGTGTCCATATCTAAGCTCATTATCGCTAAATAGCTCTCATTGTGAGCCGAGGACTTACACCCTTTCGAGTAGGCTGCACGACGCAAAGCAATCAGATTTGGTGCTCCTTGCTTGCGGGGAAGTTACACACCCGTGCCACGTACTCTCGTATTTGCACGGGCTTTAGGTGAGATCGTGGGCGCTGATAAACCCGCAGCGCGAGCAAATGAAAGAGCGGTCCCACTCTGTAAATTGTTTCTGATACGTAGAGTGGTTGTGCTTCCGGACAATAAACATGAGTGAAGCGAAGATCGCGACGAAAATGAAAGCGAAGAAGGTTAATGGAAGAGACGACACAGTTGAGGAATTCGTCGCGACCGTGTTGACGTAAAAAACTACCCAGCCGACGCCGAGAAATGCCAGGCTGGACCAAGCGCCGACCTTCAAATAGGACCACTTCGCCGGAGGGCTCAGCTGCTCCGCCAGGCCAGTTTGATGAGATGCCCGTGACCGTCACGAAAGCGCTCACCGATCTAGGTAAAACACAATTGAGTGGAGAAGCAACTTTGGAAGGTAATCCTGAAAAGATGGCCTCTGCTTCACCAGAACCCAGCTACTGAACTATTTATGCGTTGAGGCCGACAATGGCTAGTCATCTACGGACAGACATCTTAATTGAACCCTTCATTGATTGCCCTACGGCGGCCGTCGTTCTCGGCGGCATCCATCCGAAGACCGTGGAGCGTTGGGCGCGAGAAGGACGCATACCCGCATATCGCTATTTTCGTCAGTGGAGATTTCGCACTTCGGAGCTGGAAGTCTGGATGCGTTCTCATGTAAATTCAACTTGCCATCCGTGCCGCTCAAACCAGGAGGAATCGGATGGAACATAAGCGGCAACGGGTTCAGTTTGGTTGGCTTGATTTAAAGAAGAGAAGGAATGGCCCGGAGGTCTGGGTCCTGCGTTACCGGGAAACGCATTCGGACGGCTCAAAGCGTGTGCCGAGTTTGATCGTTGGGTCCATCAAAGAATATCCAACGGCGTCACGGGCACGAACAGCAAGCATGTCCCTGCTGCTTTCAATTAACCAGGAAAGACCCGAGGGAGTTTCTGTACCGTTTCGGCGCAGTGATTGAGCGCTATCTCGCGCAAGAGCTTCCGGAAAGAAACTCGACCGCGTCTCGCTATCAATCATGGTTAAAGAACTACGTAAAGCCAAAGTGGGCTGAGTATTTTCTCGATCAGATCAAACCGCTTTTAGTTGAGGACTGGTTGAAGAAACTCTCCCTTGCGCCGAAAATCCCCGTGATCTTAGAATCCTGAGAGCCTCTTCGATCTCCGCGTGAGGAGCCGACAGAGCGGGAGCGGTCGCCTAGAAAAACACTGCCGGAGAGACGTGGAAGCGGTGACTAAGCTTTTCCATCTGCTGTCTGTAACCAAAGACCCAATCAGGTAAAAACAAAATCAAAACACTCTTGACACGGCCGGCGTCGTTAGAGATGACCCACTACCCGCTCCTAGAAGCCATATGGACGCCACGGAATGCGTTTTCCACTGCGTCATTCCGTTCCACGGCGATATCCTCGTGACGATCTTCTGCGTTGGCGTGGTACCCTCTAATTGATTTC
>Ga0182024_10025128_pt1 | contig 10538 bp, 12 predicted proteins | sample P32metaG_FD_120480 | JGI IMG/M metagenome (GOLD analysis project Ga0182024, IMG submission 120480) | Permafrost microbial communities from Stordalen Mire, Sweden - P3-2 metaG (Illumina Assembly) | ecosystem: Environmental > Terrestrial > Soil > Wetlands > Permafrost | place: Sweden: Stordalen...
CCGGCGCGTCATTCACGCTGGTCGGCTGTGCGAGCACGCAGCGCGAGGTCGCCGAGGTGCTGACCAACCTCTTCCAGGTGCCCGGCGTGTCTGACGTTCAGCTGGCGAGCACGGTCGAGTCCGTCCCGCCGAAGAAGAACAAGCTCAGCAGGCAGGCCGCCCTGACGGCGGCGTTGTCGGCCGGCGGCGCCTGTCCGCTTGTGACATTCAGCGTGAGCCTGACGTACGCCGGGTCCTACACAGTGCCCAACACCAAGGCTCCGAAGGCATCCTCGAGTGGCGCTCAGACCGCCTCGAGTTCCTCCGGCCGACGCACGAAGGTTGTGCAGACGGCGGCGAGCCATCACTCGGCGGGAGCAGCGAAATGAGGGTCCGTGACCGACTCGTGCTTGCCGTCGTCGCCGCCGCGGTCATCGCGGGCGCGATGTGGATCCTGCTCGTGTCGCCTGAGCGCAGTCAGGTCACGTCGCTGTCTGGGCAGATCGATACTGCGCGCGCCGCACTCGTGACGGGCCAGAGCCAGCTCGCCGGTGCGCGCAGCGCCGCTGACGGCTACGTCGACGACGTGCACCAGATCTCTGAGGTCATGACGGCGATTCCGCCGAGCCCCGGCGAGGCGGCCCTGATCCGCACGATCGTGAGGCTGGCAGGCACCAAGGTCGACTTCCATGAGCTGGATGTCGGCAGTGGCGGCGCGACGGCGACCGGTCCCGTGTCGCTCGGGCTGACCTTCACCTTTTTCGCGAGCTACCAGAACCTGCAGAACTTCCTCGCCGCTATCGATGCGCTGGCGACGACCGACGGGTCGAAGGTTAACGCGAGCGACCGCCTGTTCACGATCGGCTCGGTCTCGCTAGCGCCGGGGACGGGCACCACGATGAAGGCGAGCATCACCGCCTCGGTCTACCTCCAGGGCGCCGCCGCCGTGGCGACCGCGCCGGCCGGAGCGACCAGCCCGACCGCCAGCCCGCCGACCGCGGCCAGCTCGGGGGCGACAGGATGAAATTCCTCCGGATACTCCAGACAGACCTGCGCGAACGCCAGATCTTCCCGGCGGTCGTACTGCTCGCCGTGCTCGCCGTCGCGATCCCGATCGCCGCGCCGATTTTGTTGGGCAAGGTCAGCGCACCCCCGCCGGTGTCGATCATCGAGCCGCGTGTCGTGCTGCCGAAGGGCGTGTTGCCCCCGAGCAAGGAGCTCGCGTCGCTGACGACCGTGACACCGGTCACGTCCATCACGCGCCGCGGCTCCGAACCGAACCCGTTCCGTCAGGCGGGCGGGTCCTCAGCAGGCTCCACGCCGGCTGCGTCGACGCCCTCGAAGGCTGCAACGACGACCAAGGCGAAGTCGACGACCACGACCACGCCGGCCAAGACCACGCCGGCCAAGACGACGCCCGCGACGACCACGCCCGCAACGACGACGCCGGCGAAGACCAAGCCCGCGACGGGCTCGACGACGCCGAGCGGCTCCTCGGGCGGCTCCGGTATCACACCCGCGACGACGACGCCGACGACCGGCCCGGCGACGCTCAAGTCGACACAGGCCTACTCGGTCGACATCGACACCAAGGACGCCAACGGCCTGCACGTCCTCACCGACGTCGTGCGCCTCGCGCCGCTGCCCGCCGCCGAGTCGCCGGAGCTGATCTACCTCGGCGTGCTCCAGGGAGGCAAGAAGGCGGCATTCCTGTTCACCAACAGCGTCAAGGTCTCCAACCAGACCGGCAGCCAGCTGACCTGCCTGCCGAGTGCTGACGACTGCCAGATCGTCGAGCTCTCGCCCGGGCAGGGGATGAAGCTGGCACCGGCCTCGAACACGGCGCTGATCACGACCTTCACCTTCGAGCTGATGTCGATCGGCACGACCAACTCCTCCTCCGCCGATGCCGCCCAGCAGGCACGCGACGCGGTGTCGACGGCCGGGCAGACGCTGCTACCGCTCTCCAACTCGACTGAGCTGCAGACGCTGCGCTTCGACGACAAGATCGGCGCGCTGGTCCACCAGAACGCGCCGTCAAGCCCGTCGCCGGGCGCCACCGGATCGAGCGGATCGACGGGATCGACCGCGGCGACCGGCAGCAGCGGATCCACGGGCGCGAGCGGCGGATCGTCGGGGAACGCCGTGCGTTTCCCGAGCGGTGTCGCGTTCGTGCTCAGTCCCGTGCGCTAACTAGACTCAGCAGCCGATGGCGCTGCTGCGCATGATCACCGCCGGGGAGTCGCACGGCCCGGGGCTCACCTGCGTGCTCGAGGGGCTGCCGGCCGGCCTGGAGTTGGATCGCGACGCGATCAACCGTGACATGGCGCGCCGGCAGCTCGGTCATGGTCGCGGCGGGCGGATGAAGATCGAGCACGACACCGCCGAGCCGACGGCGGGCGTGCGCCACGGCCGCACACTCGGCTCGCCCGTGGCGCTGACCGTCGCCAATCGCGACTACGCCAACTGGGCGGAGCGAATGAGCCCGTGGCCGGTCGACGCGGCCCTCGAGGAGGTCCACCTCCCGCGCCCGGGTCATGCGGACCTGGCCGGGGTCACCAAGTACGGCTTCACCGACGTGCGCGACGTGCTCGAGCGGGCGAGCGCGCGCGAGACTGCGGCGCGGGTCGCCGGCGGGGCCGTGTGCCGCGCGTTCCTGCGGGTGCTGGGCGTCGAGATCGTCTCCCACGTGCGCCAGATCGGCTCGGTGCACGCGCCGAGCTACCCCGAGCCACTGGAGCTCGACCGCTTCGCCGAGGTCGACGTATCGCCGGTGCGCTGCCTGGACGCGGAGGCCTCGCGCGCGATGGTTGAGCACATCGACGCCCAGCGCAAGGCCAACGAGTCGCTCGGCGGTGTCTTCGAGGTACGCGCCTACGGTCTCGTGACAGGCCTCGGCTCGCACGTCTCCTGGGAGGAGCGCCTCGACGGATTGCTGGCCGGCGCGCTGTGCTCGATACAGGCTGTCAAGGGCGTCGCCCTGGGGGACGGGTTCGCGCTCGCCGGCCAGCCGGGCTCGCTCGCGCACGACGAGATCTTCCACTCCGAGCAGCGCGGCTTCTACCGTGAGACCAACCACGCCGGCGGACTCGAGGGCGGCATGACCAACGGGGAGCCGCTGATCGTCAGCGCGGCAATGAAGCCGTTACCGACGCTCACCAAGCCGCTGCGCTCGGTCGACATCGCGACGCTCGAACCGGGCCAGGCTCTGCGCGAGCGCACCGACTCGTGCACCGTGCCGGCCGCCGGCGTCGTCGGCGAGGCGATGGTCGCGTTCGTGCTGGCCAACGCGTACCGTCGCAAGTTCGGGGGCGATCACATCGAGGACGTGCAGGCCGCCCTCGCGGCCTATCGGGCGCGGATCAAGTGAGCGCCCGCGGCGCGATCGTTCTGATCGGGTTCATGGGGGCCGGCAAGACGACCGCGGCGCGCGAGCTGGCCGTGGGCCGCGGGCTGCACGTCAGCGACGTCGACCAGCTGATCGAGGCGCGCGGCGTGGGGACGATCGCCGAGATCTTCGAACGCGACGGCGAGCCCGCTTTCCGTGCGCTGGAGGAGCAGGTCGTCTGCGAGCTGCTCGCGAACTCGCGCGAGGGCGAGGTGATCTCGCTGAGCGGCGGCGCGGTCGGCTCCGAGCCGGTACGCGCGGCGCTCGCCGAACACCTGGTCGTCTGGCTCGACATCGATCCGGCGCTCGCGTGGCGGCGCGTCGGCGCCGGCAGCCGGCCGCTGGCGCGCGATCGCGCCGCCTTCGACGAGCGCTATGAGACGCGCCTGCCGATCTACGCCTCGCTGGCCGACGCGGTCATTCCCTCGACCGCGCGCGCCGCGATGCCGCGCGCCTATGAGGCCGTCGAGCAGCTGCGCCACGCGCCGACGGGCACGCGGCTGGTGTGGGCCGTCAGCGGCTCGGCCGAGTACCCAGTGTGGATCGGGCGCGGCGTGCTCGGCTCCGGGCTGTGGCCGATCGCACGCCCGCCGTCGCGGCGCTTCTGCGTGACCGACGAGCACGTCGGCCGGCTGTGGCTCGAGCCCGCGGGGGAGCTCGACGGGGAGGTCGTGATCGCGGCAGGAGAGCGCAGCAAGACGCTCGACGGAGCCCAGCAGGTCTGGCGCGAGCTCGCGCGAGCCGGTATGACCCGCGCCGATCACCTTGTCGCGCTCGGCGGCGGTGTCGTCGGTGACCTCGCCGGCTTCTGTGCCGCCACCTACCAGCGCGGGGTGCCGGTGGTGCAGGTACCGACCACGCTCGCCGCGCAGGTCGACTCCGCCTACGGCGGCAAGACCGGCGTCGATCTGCCGGAGGGCAAGAACTACGTCGGCGTCTATCACCAGCCGGCCGGCGTGCTGGTCGATCCGGCGACACTTGCCACCCTGCCCGCGGCCGAGCTCAGCGCCGGGTACGCTGAGGTGATCAAGACCGCGTTGATCGCCGGGGGCACGCTGTGGGAGCGGATCGCTGCCGATCGGCCGATTGATGACCACGTGATCTTCGACTGCGCGCGCTGCAAGCTCGCGATCGTCGGTGAAGACGAGCGCGACGAGGGACCCCGCCAGGTCCTCAACCTCGGCCATACGGTGGCGCACGCGATCGAGACCGTGACCGACTACCGGCGCTACCGCCACGGCGAGGCCGTCGGGCTCGGCCTGCTCGCGGCGCTCGAGCTCTCCGGAGCCGACGACCTGCGCGTGCAGGTGCGCGAGCTGCTCGAGGCTCACGGCTTGCCGACGCGCGCCGAGGGGCTCGATCCGGCTGCGGTCATCGAGGCGACCGGGCGGGACAAGAAGCGCGTGGGCGCGAGGGTGCCGTTCGTGCTCGTCGACGCTCCCGGGGCGGTGCGTCACGGCGCCGAGGTCACGCGCGAGCAGCTGGAGGCCGCTGTGATGGAGTTGTGTCGATGAGTCCCGTCCGCAATCGCGTGGCCGTGCTGCACGGCGTCAACCTGGACATGCTCGGGCGCCGTGACCCCGACCACTACGGAACGCTGACGCTCGCCGAGCTCGATCGCCGCGTCACCACCTTCGGCCGCGAGCTCGAGCTCGAGGTGCACTGCTTCCAGACCAATTCGGAGGCCGAGTACGTCAAGCGCCTGCACGAGCTGCCCGCGCGCGCGGACGGCGTGCTGCTCAACCCCGGCGCGTGGACCCACTACTCCTGGGCGATCCACGACGCGCTCGAGATCGCGGGCCTACCCGCCGTCGAGGTCCACCTGTCGAAGATCGACGAACGCGAGCCGTGGCGCAGCGTGTCGGTCGTCCGCGACCTGGTCCTCGCGTGCGTCAGCGGCCAGGGCGTCGAGGGCTACCGTGAGGCACTCGTGCGGCTGAGCAAGGAGCTCGACGGGTGAGCGGCGAGCGGCCGGCGCGCCTGGGCGAGCTGATCGCCGCGGAGTCGCTGGATGCACTGATCGTCGAGGGTGCGGCCAACCTTCGCTACCTGTCGGGCTACACCGGCTCCAACGCCCTGGTGCTGCTGCGGGCCGACGGCAGCGGGCAGCTGTTCACCGACTTCCGGTATGCGACGCAGGTCGCCGAGCAGGTGGGCGACGCCTTCGAGTGCGAGATCGTGGCCGGCGATCTGCTGGAGGCGCTGGCCAGATCGTTGAGCGGGGGACGCGTCGGCTTCGACGACGCGAAGACGACAGTACGCCGGCGCGCGACGCTCGGCGAGCTGGCGAGCTCGAGCGTCGAGCTGGTCGGCGTCGCAGGGCTCGTGGAACGCCTGCGGGCGGTCAAGGACGAGGACGAGGTCGCTGCGATCGCGGCGGCCGCGACGCTGATCGACGAGCTGTTCGGCTGGCTCTTCGCCCAACAGCTGCGCGGTCGCAGCGAGCGCGAGCTGGCGATCACGCTGGAGCACGAGATGCGCCTGCGCGGCGCCAGCGCGCCGAGCTTCGGATCGATCGTCGCCGGGGGGGCCCACGGCGCACTGCCACACGCGCAGCCCCGCGACGCTGCGATCGAGCGCGGCACGCTCGTGACCTTCGACGTCGGTGCGCTGCTCGAGGGGTACTGCTCGGACTGCACGCGGACTGTCGCCGTCGGTGAGCCGGGCGAGCACGCCCGCGAGATCTACGGGATCGTGCTCGCGGCGCAGCTCGCCGGGCTGGACGCGATAGCCCCGGGGGTCAGCGGGCGCGATGCCGACGCGCGGGCTCGCGCGGTCATCGAGGACGCCGGATACGGCGAGCGCTTCGGCCACGGCCTCGGCCACGGCGTCGGACTCGAGATCCACGAGGCACCGCGCCTCGCGCGCACCGGCGGCGAGGAGCCGCTGCGGGCCGGAAATGTCGTCACGGTCGAGCCCGGGATCTACCTGCCCGGTGAGCTGGGCGTGCGGATCGAGGACCTCGTCGTCGTGCGCGAGGCCGGCGCCGAGATCATGAGCAGCTTTACGAAGGAACTGCTGGTGCTCGACTGAGCAGCGGCGCGGTGCGCGCCGTCCGGCGGATCGGACCCAGCCGGTAGACGACGGCGGCGAGCGCCGCGAGCGTGAGCGTCGCTGGAATCGCCAGCAGGCACGGCAGCGCCGAGAGCCGGTCGATCAGCAGCGTGCCGGCGCCGTTGAGGCTTCCGGGCAGGGCGAACGGCGCCCGCAGCAGGAACGTCGCGCCGTGGGCGGGCGCGGTCTGCAGGAAGGTGGCGATGTGACCGTGCAGCAGCGCGGCGAAGCTCGGTGCGGCCTCCACGGCGTAGTCGTTGAGCATGACGTTCCATGACCATCCCCAGATCATCGCCAGCGATGCCGCCACGGCAAGGACGATCCACAGCGCGGTCTCGGCGCGCGGCGTTCCCCGGAGCACGGGCAGCGGATCGCGAGGACGCGCGGTCACACCGTCGATATCGCCGCCGCCGCGACGGCGCTTGAGCCGCAAGACAGGCTGCAGAGCCTTCACGGCTTCAGGAACCAACGACCGGCGCACGGGTGGGCAGCCGCCGCGTGTGCGCCGCCCGGCGGATCGGGCGGAGCCGTGCGCTCGGGGCAAACAGCGCAGTCCCGAGTGCGACCAGCGTTGGCACCGCCACGACCAGGAACACGCCCGACTGGGCGTCCGCCGAGAGGTGCTCCGGCGCGACGATGAAGACAAGCCAGACGACGACGCTGGCGGCGAGCGAGAGGACCGGCGGTCGTTCGCGGCGCAGCGTCTCCCACGCCAGCAGGGCGAAGATGAACGGGAGCGGGTAATAGACCGTGTCCCACGAGTCGAGCGCGAAGCGGATCGCGAACAGGAACGCGAGCAGCAGCATCGCGTCCCGGCGTCCACGTCGAGCCGCGAGCAGCGTGACGGGCACGCTGAGCGCGATGATCAGCGGATGGGGGAGGTTCTGCAGCCAGGCCGGCGGCGTTCGGTAGCCGACCTTGAGCACGCCGAAGGTGTCGCGTACGACGTGCCCATGGCTGCCGAAGAACCACCACAGCTGCCATGGCTGGAAGATCGTGCCGCTGCCCGAATCCGTGACCGCCGCGGTCCCCGATCCTGAGGCGTGCCCGATGTAGGCGGGCAGCAGCAGTGGCACATAGAAGCAGACCGCGATCGTGCCGGCGACGGCGATGGCGCGCCAGCGGTGGGCGGGCAGAGCGACCAGCACTGGGCCGACCGCGAGCAGCGCCCACTGCTTGTTGACGATCGCCAGGCCGAGCAGGATGCCGGACCAGCCGGCGTGGCCGCGCTGGGCGCTGAGCACCGCGGCGACGCAGAGCACGGCGCCGAGCAGCTCTTCGGGATGACCCAGCTGCAGGGCGTACAGCGTCACCGGGTTCACGACGCACAGCCCGAGCGCCGTCGCCCGAGCGAGCCGGCTGTGGCCCAGCGCGCGCATCCGAGCGACCAGCCAGACGGCGAGCAGCGCCGCGGCGATCAGGCAGGGGATCGAAACCGCCTGGTAGACGGCGACGGCGCCGCCGCCCCACAGTCCGGGGAGGAACGCGAAGGGCGCGCGCAGCTCGAGCGAGCCGCCGTAGCCGGGGGCGAGTGTCAGGAACTGCCAGACGTGACCCGCGGTGAGCGCAGCGTAGGCCGGGGCGACCTCGGTTTCGTAGTCGTTCCAGCCGAAGCCGTAGAGCGCCACGAACGACATCGCCCAGACGCCGGCCGTCGCGAAGACGAGCGCGGGCCCGTGGTCGCGCAGACGCCTGGTCACCGGTCTGTTATCGGTCTTCCGGGGGTGGCGCTTGAGTGGCCGGAGGGCCTTGAAGAGGCCCGTTGGGACCGCTTCGGCGCGCCCGGCGGACGGCCCAGCGGTCCGCCGGGTGCTCCATCCTGGAGCGGTGCCGTCGTTCGCCGTGTCGATTTGCGTGCTGACCCTCGTGCAGTCCGTGCTCGTCGCCGTGCCGGCGGCGCACGAGATCCCGGCGCTCGCGCGCCTTCGCGGCCGCTGGTGGGCGCTGATCCCCGCCGCGTCGGTGGTCGGCGTCGTGTTCGGTGTGCGAGCCGTCTCCGGTCTCGCCGATGGCCTGACCTACCTGGCGTTGGTCGCGGTGCCGCCGCTCGCCGCCCTGGCGCTCGGCTGGGCGATGCGGGCGAGCCGACCGTGGTTCGCGCTCGCCGCTGCGGTTCTGTTCGCCGTCGCGTGGGCGGATCGCCAAGGGCTCCTCGGGCAGGGCGCCGGGCTGCTCCTTGACGCGCTCTCGTGCGTCACGCTCGGCGCGCTGCTGGTCGCGGTCAGCCCCCGCGCGCTGGTCAAGGTCGGGATCGTCGCGATGGCGGTCGTCGACGTCTGGCTGGTCGTCAGCGACCTGCTGCAGGCGCCGAACGCCGCGGTCAATGCGGCCACTCCGATCGCACACCTCCCGCAGTTGCAGCGGGTCGTGTTCGGGTCGGCGGTGATGGGCTACGGCGACCTGTTCGTCGCAGCGCTGTTCGGCGCCCTACTCGCCGCGCAGCCACGGCTCGCACTACGCGGTGCTGCTATCGCCGGCCTCGTCGGCCTGCTCATGGACCTGCTGTTCCTGGTCGTCCGTGAGCTGCCGGCGACGGCACCGATCGCGATCAGCCTGCTGATCCTCGAGGCAGGCGCGCTGCGCGCGGGGCGCCGCGCGGGCTGATCGCCTAGGCTTGCGCGACCGCACCAAGGAGACCGCCATGGCCTATCTGAAGCCACCTGCAGTGACCCGCAAACTGTTCAACCCGCTGGCAATGCGTCTCGGGCTCAGCGGCTCGGCGACGCTCGCCGTCCCCGGACGCGCCAGCGGCGTCACACGCCAGGTTCCGGTGATCCCGGTCGAGCACGACGGCGCCCGCTACATCGTCTCGACGCGCGGCGAAGCGGACTGGGTGCGCAATGCGCGCAGCGCGGGCAGCGTCGAGTTGCGCCGTGGCGGCCGCGGCGAGGTCTTCGCGGCCGTCGAGGTCCCGGTGGCTGAGCGCTCCCCGATCATCGACGCCTACCGCGCGAAGGCCGGCCGGATGGTCGACACCTACTGGAAGCGCCTGCCGGACCCGGCCGACCACCCGACGTTCCGCCTCGAGCCCTCGGCGCCGGGCTGAGAGCCGCCACGGGCGAACCCCCGACGCGCGGCAGGCCGCCGGGAGCTCAGCGTTTCGTAGTCGTCGCCGCCGTCGCGTGCTACGCGAGGTACTCGTGTACCGGGAACTCGCGGATGTCGGGCGGGCCCGACTCGCCGGCGGCGGCCATCGCGGGTCCGATGCGCTCGGCCGCGAAGCGGTCGAAATCCCCGCGCGACGCCCAGAAGTCGATCACTCCCCAGCCACCGTCGATCGGACCGGATGCATGGAAGAGCAATCCGTCCGGGCGGTTGCCGCGCGCGTCGACCGCGGCTTCGAGCTGGTCGAACTGCTCAGCGGTCACGCCGGCGAGCTTGATGCGGATGCCTACGGCCATCGTTCCTCCGATCGTGGTTGGTTCCCGGGTGCCGACCCCCGGCATCGGCACCCGGCATTCGGTGGCGTCCGGCTACCGAGGGAAGTGCTCGTGTACCGAGAACTCGTGAATCTCCGGTGTGCCGGCGGCACCGATCGCGGCCATCGCGGGCCCGATGCGGTCTGCCGCGAAGCGGTCGAAGTGCGCACGCGACTGCCAGAAGTCGAGCACGCCCCAACCGCCGTCGACCGGACCGGACGCATGGAAGATGAGTCCGTCCGGGGGATTGCCGTCGGGGTCGATCTCCGCGTTGAGCGCGTCGATCGCCTCGGCCGTCCCGCCCTCCAGCTTGATGCGGATCCCTATCGCCATGTTTCCCCTTTCGCGTTGAATTGGCGCGACTGTACACCGATCCGTGCGGGCGATGGGATGCGTTTGGGACGGCCGCGTAGACTGGGCAGAGCATGGCCATATCCACCAACCAGTTCAAGAACGGCAACCACATCGACGTCGACGGCGTGGTCTTCAAGATCGTCGAGTTCCAGCACGTCAAGCCGGGCAAGGGCGGGGCGTTCGTGCGCACGAAGCTGCGGCGCGCCTCCGACGGGGCGGTAATCGACCGCACCTTTCGCGCCGGTGAGAAGTTCCGCGTCGTGCGGACCGAGTCGCGCAAGATGCAGTTCCTCTACGCGGAGCGAGGGCAGGCGCACTTCATGGATCTGAGCTCCTACGAGCAG
>Ga0182024_10025129_pt1 | contig 10538 bp, 8 predicted proteins | sample P32metaG_FD_120480 | JGI IMG/M metagenome (GOLD analysis project Ga0182024, IMG submission 120480) | Permafrost microbial communities from Stordalen Mire, Sweden - P3-2 metaG (Illumina Assembly) | ecosystem: Environmental > Terrestrial > Soil > Wetlands > Permafrost | place: Sweden: Stordalen...
CAAGACTAACGCCTCCAAGACCCGGGCAGCCAAGAGCAAGGCGCCCAAGAGCAGTGTCGAGCCGCCCACCGGCACCAGGTCTCGCAAAACGGCACCGGCGATCGGCCGCAAGGCCGCCGCGGGCGAGTCCCCGCCCTGGACGAATGCAGAGATCGAGGAAGGGTTCCGCCGCTTCCAGGCCGCCAATCCGGAGCCGATGGGCGAGCTTGCCTACGTGACGCCCTATACCTTGCTGGTGGCGGTGGTTCTGTCCGCGCAGGCGACCGATGCGAGCGTCAACAAGGCGACGCCGGCGCTGTTCGCGCTCGCCGACACCCCCGCCCGGATGGTGGCGCTCGGCGAGGAGCGGGTGCGCGATTTGATCAAGACCATCGGCCTCTACCGCACCAAGGCGAGGAACCTCATCGCCTTGTCGCAACAGCTCATCGAACGGCATGGCGGCGAGGTGCCGCGCAACCGCGAGGAGCTCGAGGCCTTGCCGGGGGTCGGCCGCAAAACCGCCAATGTGGTGCTCAACACCGCGTTCGGGGAGCCGACCATCGCGGTCGATACCCATGTCTTTCGCATCGGCAACCGGACCGGGCTCGCGACCGGCAAGACTCCGTTCGAGGTCGAGAGCAAGCTGGAGCGGGTGGTGCCCGCCAAGTACCTGCGCCACGCCCACCATTGGCTCATCCTGCATGGCCGCTACGTCTGCACCGCGCGGCAGCCCCACTGCGAGAAATGCCTGATCGCGGACCTCTGCAAGTGGCCGGCCAAGACCGTCTAGGGAATTCCCAGCTGACGGCGGAAGGGCGCTTCGCCTTCCGCAATTGCGACAAACTCCGGGGCGATAGAACCGCCCTCATGCTGGCGCGCCGCACGGCCCTCGACTAACATTGCGCTATTCGCGGAAGCTGGCGGGGACGCGGGGATCAATCGGCCACAGCCATGCGCTTGCGGACCATCCTGATTGGCGTGGCGGTCGTCGGTGCCTCGTTCCTGGGCGCGAGCTTTGCGATGCAGTTCCTGTCGCCCGGGCCGGGCGCGGTTCAAGCGCCGGCCGTGGTCGAGCCGCCGCCGCTCAAGCAGGTCAGCCGGACATCCACCATCGTCACCCCCACCGCCATTACGCTCACCGCCATCCGCGATGCGTTGGATGCCGCGGCGCCGCGCAACCTCAGCGGCAAGCGCGACAATCCGATCTCGCAATTGCTCTCCAACGCCGATATCGGCTGGACGATGAGCCGTGGCCCGCTGGTCGTGACCGGCCGGCCCGACGCGCTGGCGGTCGCCACGGCATTGAACGGAACCCTGCACGTCACCGGTCAGATCGCCGCCCAGGTGGGCAATCTGGGCGGTGCGCTGGGCGGGATCCTCAACCAGAATCTCGGCCAGGGACTGCAGAACCTGACCGGCAAGACGATTGATCAGCACGCGGACGTTCGCGGCAATGCCACAATCCTGTCGCGGCCCGTGCTCGCCGCCAACTGGCGCATCGACCCCAATCTCACCGCCCAGGTGAATGTCGGGGACTCCGCCTTGTCGGTCGCCGGCATCAAGATCGGCGTGGCCAACGAGGTGAAGCCGTTGCTGGACCGTCAAGTCAATGAGCAGGTCGCGGCCCTGCAGGCGCGCTTGCGCGCCGATCCGTTCCTGGAGGCGGCGGCGCGGCGCCAATGGGCGAAGATGTGCCGCTCGGTCTCGCTGGGCGCGGCCGGCGCTGGGCTGCCCGACCTTTGGCTCGAGTTTCGTCCGACCCGGGCTTTTGCCGGACAGCCGCGCATCGATGCGGCCGCGTTGACGCTGGTGATCGGCGTCGAAGCCGAGACCCGGGTGGTGGCCACGGAGACGAAGCCGGATTGTCCGTTTCCGGCCAATTTGGAGCTGGTGCAGCAGTCCGATCCGGGCCGGGTCAATATCGCGGTGCCGATCGATCTGCCGTTCACCGAGGTCAATCGATTGTTTGCCGCGCAGCTCGTCGGCAAGACCTTCCCGCAGGACGACAGCGGCCCCTATGAGGCCACGATTCGAACTGCCGGCATTGCCGCCTCCGGCGATCGCTTGCTGATATCGCTGCGCGTCAAGGCGCGCGAGAAAACCAGCTGGCTCGGCTTGGGGGCTGAGGCGAACGTCCATGTCTGGGGTCGTCCGGTGCTCGATCGCGAGCGCCAGACCCTGCGCCTGACCGACATCGCCCTCGATGTGGATTCGGAGGCGGCCTTCGGGCTGCTCGGTGCCGCTGCCCGGGCGGCCATTCCCTATCTTAAGGACACGCTCGCCAACAATGCCGTCATCGACCTCAAGCCGTTCGCCGACCATGCCCGCAGCAGCATGGAAGCCGCGATCGCGTCGTTCCGCAGCGCCGCGCCCGGCGTCCAGGCAGACGTGAATTTCACCGATCTGCGGCTCCTCGACATGGAATTCGACGCCAAGACCCTGCGGGTGATCGCTGAGGCCAACGGGACCGCCAATGTCACGGACAGCAGCCTGTCGGCGCAATGAGCAGGGCTAAGGGAGGCGGGCGAGACGATTGTGGCAAATACGTTACACCCGGCCAGCAAAAGCACTGCCCAGGGCAGGTCGATCCTTGTGGCGCGGGGGAACGTCGCACATCCTGGACCCGGAACGGCAATGGCATGGCAATGTCGGATAAGGTAGTATTATGCGCCCGGCATTGAGGGGAAATGGCGTGACCGACAGGCAGCATTGGCGCCGTGCATCGGGGCTGGCCTTGGCCGCGATTGCGGCAATGTGGGCGCTTGAATTGGCCCACGCTGCCGATCTGACGCCGCCCCCGCCCCCACCGTCGGCACCGCCTCCCTACGTGGTCCCACCGGTTCAAGCTCCGGTCCTGCCGGAATTCTACGATCCCTACCGCTACGAGCTTCGCTTGGGCGGCTTCCTTCATAGCGTCGGGGGGTACGAACAGGGCACCTACGACCTCAATCCTGAGTTCGTCCTGCCGCGGCTGCCGTTGTTCCGGGGTCAATGGTGGAGCGTCTTCGTTCCGCGCCCGCATGCCGGCGCGCTGCTCAACCTCGAGGGCCGCACCAGCGCCTACTATGCCGGCGCGCTGTGGAGCTTTCCGTTGCCCTATCGGACCTTTTTCGAGCTGTTCGTGGACGGTGCCGGGCACAACGGCTTTCAAAACAACCCCCCGCCGGGACGGGCCGCGCTCGGCTGCCCGCTTCTTTTCCATGTCGGCGGCTCGCTCGGCTATGCCATCACCGAGCATTGGACCGTGATGGCCACTTTCGATCACCTGTCGAACGGGCATTACATATTCGGGATCAATTGCGCCGGTAACGCCGGCCCCACGCCCAATCCGGGACAGAACGATTGGGGCGGCAAGATCGGCTACGCGTTCTGAGGAGAATTCTGCTGCGTCGGCGTGGCGGCTGATTGTTGATCGCGGCTCCGGCGGCGCCGACATGGGCGGCACAGGATTTCGCTGCCAGGATCCAGGGATCATGTGCGGCCCGCGGGGCGTGATGAGATCAGGCTTGAGCCATCGGGGTGCCGGGCGCCTGTGCGCGCGGCTGGTCGTCGGCTTGGTCGCCGCAGCGGCGTCGGTCGCTTCGGTTGCCGCCCAGGAACCGGCTTTCTTCAAGGGCAAGACGATCCGCATCCTGCTGAGCGCCGGCGTCGCCGGCGGCTATGCCGAATATGCCCGCCTGCTGGCGCAGCATATGGGCGATCACCTGGCCGGCAGACCCGATTTCATCGTCCAGAGCATGCCCGGCGCCGGCGGCCTATTGGCCACCAACTACCTCTATGCCCAGGCGCCGCAGGACGGGACCACGATCGGGATCGTCCATTCGACGGTGCCGCTGGCGCCGCTGTTCGGCACCGCCGGCGCGCGCTTCGATGCGCTGAAATTCAACTGGCTCGGCAGTCTCGATCGGGCCGACGGCATGTGCACCGCATGGCACACCTCGCCGGTCAAGACCTGGGCCGACATGCTGGAAAAGGAGTTCGTGGTCGGAAGCACCGGCGCCGGCTCGCAGTTCAGCATCCTGCCCGCCATGCTCAACAAGCTGTTGGGAACCAGAATCAAGGTGATCAACGGCTACAGGGACGGCGGTGAAATCTTTCAGGCGATGGAGAACGGCGAGATCGAGGGCCGTTGCAGCACCCAGCTGACCGCCATTCAATCGATCCGCCCGCAATGGCTGAGCGAGCACAAGCTCGCGGTCCCGATCCTGATCGGCAGGAAGCGCATTCCCGAATTTCCCGACACGCCTGCCGTCATGGAGCTTGCCAAGGACGCCGCCACCCGCGCCCAGTTCGAGCTCATGCTGCTGACCCAGGACATGGATCGTCCGGTGCTGCTGCCGCCGGGAGTGCCGGCCGCGCGGGTGGCGCAGATGCGCGAGGCGCTGTTCGCCACCATGGCGGATCCGGCTTTCGTGGCGGGCGCGCAAAGCCTGCACCTTCATCTCGAGCCGGTCCGCGGCGAGGCCTTGGCCAAGGCGCTCGCCGACGCCTATGCGTTGCCGCCCGACGTGGTGGCGGCCGCCAGGGAAACGATGGGCGAAAAGTAGCTCCTCTGGTTGCTCAAATCTCTCGGCTGTCGAAGAACATCATCTCGACGCCGCCGGTCGCGAATTTCGCGACGTCGGCTGCGGCGGCTTGGCCCTGCGGGCTCGCGAACGCGGCCGCGACGGCTGGCAGATCGTCGAAATGGAGGGTCGCGATCAGATGGAAGCGGGCAGGACCCGCCGGCGTCGCGATCGCGCCGCGGCTGACTTCGTATTTGCGCAGACCGGGAATCTGTTTCGCGATCGGAACGTGCGTGGCGAAGTAATATGTGTCGAAGGCGCCGGGGTCTTTCGGCGTCCCGTACATGACCACCAGCCGAGCCATGAAGTCCTCCAATCATCAATACCTGCCGCAGCGGCGAAATTGACCGAGTCCGGTCGCCACGGCAAGGCGCCTGCCGCAATCGTCATGCCGCGCCGCTGCGCCGCGTCTCGATCCGCGGCGCCGTCGGGCCCGACAGCCGCTTGTGCATATGCACCATGAACGCCATGCCGAACAGCGGGGTCGCCAGATTGACGATCGGAATCAACACGAAAGCCGCGATGAACATGCCGGCCACGAAGACCGTGCCGGGATGCCGCTTGCGCAGCGCTCTCGCCTCCGCGACGCCCCGGTAGCGCATGGCCGCCAGCTCGAAATATTCGCGGCCCAGGATGTAGGCGGTGCAAAAGAAGAAGATGACGGCCCCGAACCCGGCGAACAGCAGGAACGGCAGCGCCACCAGATAGATCACGACTGCCATGAGCGCGGTCCGCACGCCCTCGATGACGGCGCGCGCGAGCGGGAGCGGCTGGCCTTCCGGCTCGTCCGGATAGCGGCTGCGCTCGACCGCGAGCGCGATGTCGTCGACGAAGAAGCTCGCCACCAACGCGGTCACAGCCGGCATCAGGAATACGGAACCGACGATGATGCCCAGGCTCGCCGCGATCGAGAGCACGAAGGCGAGCACCGCCAGCGGCGCATGGGCGTTGGGACCGAGCGCGTTCTCGGCGATGCTTGCGCCGGCGCCGGCGAGCCAGGTCAAAAGATCGTGCAAGCCGATGCCGATGATGACGATCAGGATCAAGGCGAGCCCGATCGACTTCAGCAGCACCGCTCGAAACGGCGGCGAAAACATTTCCGACAGGGCTTGTGCGGCCGCTTCCAGCATCCGGGTTCTCCACCAAGCGCATGAATTACGCGCCGGCGCGTATCCTCACAAGGCCGCGTTACGAGGCCGCGCGCGTTTGCGCGGAGCGGGTGGTTCGGGCCATACTGGGCTCGCCTGTAGGGCGCAATCGCTTTATTGCGCCATCAACCTCGCCAATCGCCGAGCGGCGCAATAAAGCGATTGCGCCCTACTTTGCGAAACCATGAAACGATTGAATCGCCGGTCGTTCCTTGCTGCCTCGGCTGCCATGACAGCCACTATGACAGCCACGCCGGCGCTGGCCGCGCCGGCTGCGCCGGCTACGCCCGCGCCAAAAAAATCCGCGCCCGCACCGCAGGCGACGCCGCGCACCGGCAGCATCGATGTGGTCATTGTGGGGGCGGGAGCGGCCGGCATTGCGGCGGCGCGCCGCCTTGCGGCCGCGGGCCGGCGCTTTGCTCTGCTCGAGGCCGCCGCGACCGCCGGCGGACGCTGCATCACCGACACCAGCATGTTCGGGGTCCCGTTCGATCGCGGGGCCCACTGGGTCCACATGCCGGACATCAATCCGGTGGCGAAGCTCGGGACCCAGACCGGGCTCGATATCTATCCGGCGCCGCCCGGGCAGCGCGTGCGCATCGGGCGTCGCTACGCGCGCGAAGGCGAGATGGAGGATTATCTGGGCGGAATGGTGCGCGCCACCACCGCCATCGCGGATGCGTCGCGCAAGAACGATCTCTCCTGCGCGCAGGCGCTGCCCAAGGACCTCGGTGGCTGGCGCCCCATGATCGAATTCGTGCTCGGCCCGTTCGGCTGCGCCAAGGACCTGGCCGAGGTCTCGGCGGTCGACTTCGCGCATTCGGCCGAGCGCGACCAAGACCTCCTGTGCCGCCAGGGATTTGGCGCGCTCCTGGCCAAGCTCGCCGCCGGCCTGCCGGTCGAGCTATCCAATCCGGTCAGCCGCATCTCCTGGGGGGCGCGCTCCGGCGGCGTCGAGGTCGAAACCGCGCGCGGCACCTTGGCGGCCCGCGCCGCCATCGTCACGGTCTCCACCAATGTGCTCGCCGCCGGCAAGATCAAGTTCATTCCCGATTTGCCGAAACGCCAGCTCGACGCCGCCGCCAAGCTCAAGCTCGGCAGCTACGATCACATCGCGCTGGAATTGCCCGACAATCCGCTCGGGCTGCGGCCCGACGAGCTGGTGTTCGAGAAATCCGACAATACCCGCACTGCCGCGCTCTTCGCCAATGTGTCGGGCACGCCGCTCTGCATCGTGGATGTGGCGGGCGGCTTCGGGCGCGACCTCGCCGCCATGGGCGAGGCCGCGATGCTCGATTTTGCGCGGTCCTGGCTGACCGGTCTCTACGGCGCCGACATGGGCAAGGCCGTCAAGCGCCGCACTGCGACCAACTGGAACGACGAGCCCTGGGTGCTGGGCGCCTTTTCGGCCGCCGCGCCGGGCGGGCAGCCGTCGCGCCGGGTGCTGATGGAATCCGTCAACGACCGCATCTGGTTCGCCGGCGAAGCCGCGCACGAGACCCTGTGGGGCACGGTCGGGGGCGCCTGGGAATCCGGTGAGCGCGCCGCCGACGCCGCGGTGAAGTCGTTGGGACGGAAGTCGGGGTAGCGCGAATCCCGTCCGGCGCGCCACTTCGGTACGAAAAAAGGCAGGGAGATCAGGCAATGGCGACGATCATCACGCCCGGTGAAGTGCCGAAATTTGTGCCCGGCGCAGTATCGGTCGCGAGCGATGATCTCGGGTGGAATGGAGTTTGGTTGCGTGGCTATCGCTATAGCGCCCTCGATGTCATCGTGCCACCGGTAAGGGACTTCACGATCGTATCGTACTGCCGAGGCGCCACGGTCATGGAGCGGCGGTGCGAAGGCGCATGGACGAAGACTCATTGCGCGCCGGGCGACGTTTCGCTGTTGACCAGATCGCAGCTTTCGCATTGGCACTGGACCGAGGAAATCGATGTTAGCCATGTCTATCTGACCGAACATTTTGTGTCTGCGATTTGTGCTGAGGTAACGGATCGGTGCGTCGCCGATGTTCGATTGCATGACGTATTAAGGTCGCACGATCCGATCGTGACGACGGCAGTAGCCGCCATCACGCGCGAGGCCCAGCAACAGGCGTTGGGTAGCGGCTTATATGTTGAAGCTGCGGCGACACAGCTCGCAGTACACCTTTTGCGCAATTACGCAGCCGCGACTTTCCACGAGCCGAGCAGCAAAGGAAAGCTGTCGCCGGGGCAAGTTCGCTGGCTGAAGGAGTACATCGACACCAGGCTGCACGAGTCGCTCAATCTTGAAACGCTGGCAGCGATAGTGGGATTGGGAATGTGGACCTTCACCCGCCACTTTCGTGAATCATTTGGCCGAACCCCGCACGCTTACGTTATTGAGCGGCGCATCGATCGGGCGCAACGCTTGCTGGCGCAGAGCTCTCTGCCGATTAAAGAGATAGCCGCGGCTTGCGGGTTTGCCGATCAGGCCCACATGACGCGCGCATTCCAGACGCACTTGCACACTACGCCAGCGGCGCTGCGCCTTTAGGGCGCGGGGCACCGTTTCTTTCAACAGATTGCCTTTTTCCTTCAAGACACGCACGTGGCCGAAATTTCAAGATGCCACGGCGTACCCTTGCGTTCCGCGATACGCGCCGTCACATCAATCGAGTGGAGGTCACCATGAAGGTATTGGAGGCGCTTTCCGCCGCCATTGCAGCCGAAGGCATCGATCACATTTTCGCGGTCATGGGCGATGCCAACCAGGACATCATTGTGGAGCTGTGTGAAAGGCACGGGCTCAAATATGTTCACGCCCATCATGAGACCGCGGCCGTCGGCATGGCAGACGGCTATTCCCGCTTCACCGGCAAGATCGGTCTTTGCGCCACCACGCAAGGCCCCGGCTATACCAACGCCACGAGCTCACTCGTCGGGGCGCGGCTGCATCGATCGCCGGTATTTCTATTGGCCGGCCACGCCTCGCTGCGCGATCCCTACAATCCGCAGGGCATGGTCGACCAGCACGCCATGGCGCTGCTGACCACCGGGGCAACGGTGAAGATCGATCACGCCAACAATGTCGATTATTGCCTTGGCGAAGCATTCCGCCAACTCAAGGCGAAGAAAGGGCCGTTCGTCCTCAACATGCCGCAGGACGTTCAGCATGCTGCCCTGCCGGATAAAAATTGGATCTATCGGCCGATGTACAAGGCGAAGACCTTGCAGCCACCGCGGGTGGAGGACCTTGGCGAAGCCGCCAAGATCCTGGTGGGAGCCAAGCGGCCGACCATTCTTTGCGGACTCGGCGCGGCCCAGGGAAAGGCCGAGCCGGAGGTCCGGCAGCTGGCCGAGTATCTCGGCGCACCGGTCACCACAACGCTGTATGCAGCAGGTTTTTGTTCACAGTATCCGCTTCATCTCGGTATCAGCGGCGGGCTTGGTTCGGACCTTGCCGTCGATGCGCTGGCCGAAAGCGACGTCATGATCGTCGTCGGCGCAAGCTTGAACGAATGGACGACGCACTTCGGTAAGATTCTGGAAAACGGCAAGCAGATTATCCAGATCGATGACCGGGAGGACGCATTCGGCTGGTTTGCGCGGATCACGGTCGGCCTCGAAGCCGACTCGAAAGTCGCTGTCGCGGCGTTGTTCGACAAGCTAAAGCAAAGCGGTAAGCCGGGCCGTCAGCCGGACGCGGGGATTTTGCAGAAAATCAAGCAGCGGAAGCCGCCAGCCATTAGTTACGACGACGGTAAATGGGTCGATCCGCGGCGCGCCGCCGCCTATCTGGAAGACAAGCTGCCGAAGCACGATCGCATCCTCGTGTTCGACGGCGGTCACTCCCTCATGGTGACCGTTCAGGCCCTCACCAGTTCCGGCGCCGACAATTGGTCACTCGGAGCGGATTTTGGCGCGGTGGGGCAGGGCTTGAGCATCGCGCTCGGCGCCTGCTTTGCGCGACCCGGCAAGCGCGTTACTCACGTCACGGCGGATGCCTCGTTCATGATGAATGTCGCCGATTTCCACACGGCGGTCAGTCATAACCTGCCGCTGACGGTGATCGTGTTCAACGACAATGCGGTCGGGCAGGAGCGGCACGACCTGGTCCACAAGGGCTTCCCGACGAAGTATGCAGAAGTCGCGCAGCCAGATTTCGAAAAATTGGCGGTCGGCTTTGGCGCCAAGGGTTTTAGAGTCAATCGGCCGGACGATCTCGGCGAGATCGACAAAGCCCTCGCAGTTGAAGACGGCCCGGTGGTCGTCAACGTGCGCATCAACGGTGACGTCGAACTGCCCGTCAGCTGGGAGATTGCGCAGCATCTGGAAAACACCGGCGAGTGAGTTCTCGCGGCGCAAATAAAACGGCCGCCCGAGGGTTGCGAGAGTCCCCCGGCCGGCCGCTCAATGTGCCGAGAGAGAAGTGGCGGTCGCGGTGAAGTCGCTGGGAAAGAAAACCGGATAGCTCGACCGCCCTGGGGTTGTGACCCTCGGCCGCCCTCAGCCCCGCAGCGTACCGCCGGTGCGCTTGGTCACCTCGGCCACGACCTTGGCGGCGACCGCGTCGATCTCTTCCTCCGTCATGGTCTTCTCGCGCGGCTGGAGGGTGACCGCGATGGCGATCGATTTCTTGCCGGGCTCGATGCCCTCGCCCTCGTAGACGTCGAACACGCTTACCGTCTCGACCAGCTTGCGGTCGGCCGACTGGGCCGCGCGTACGATGTCGCCGGCCTTCACGCCGCGGTCGACCAGAAACGCGAAGTCGCGCTCGACCGGCTGCAAGGGCGAGAGCTCGAGCACGGGCCTTGCCCGCGTCGCCTTGAGCTTCGGCTCGGGGATGCGCTCGAGGATCACCTCGAATCCGACCAGCGGGC
>Ga0182024_10025130_pt1 | contig 10538 bp, 9 predicted proteins | sample P32metaG_FD_120480 | JGI IMG/M metagenome (GOLD analysis project Ga0182024, IMG submission 120480) | Permafrost microbial communities from Stordalen Mire, Sweden - P3-2 metaG (Illumina Assembly) | ecosystem: Environmental > Terrestrial > Soil > Wetlands > Permafrost | place: Sweden: Stordalen...
CAGGTCGATGCGGCCCTGATGATCGTCGAGGATCTCCAGGGCCTTCTGGCCGCTTGCCGCCGGCAGCACCGTGTAGCCCTGAGTCTGCAAAGCACGCAGGGCGACGGCGCGCACGGCGTCTTCATCCTCGACCAGCAAGACCGTCTCGGTCCCGCCTGTCATCTGCGCAGCACGCTGGTCCTGAACCAATGGATCGAGTTGCTCATCGACGGCTGGGAGGTAAATCTTGAAGGTCGTGCCGTGGCCGGGTTCGGTGTACAAATTGATGTTGCCGCCGCTCTGCTTGACGATGCCGTGGACGATCGCCAAGCCCAGCCCCGTACCCATGTCCGATCCCTTGGTGGTGAAGAACGGTTCGAAGATGTGGGCTTGCACCTCGGGGGTCATGCCGCAACCGTTGTCGCTTACCGCCAACTTGACGTAACGGCCCGGTTGACAGTCGGCGTGCTGAGCAGCGTAGGTTTCGTCCAGGTAGACGTCCGACGTTTCCATGGTGAGATTGCCGCCCTGGGGCATGGCATCCCGCGCATTGACGGCCAAATTCATCAAGACTTGCCCGATCTGGCCGAGATCGACCTTGACCCGACTGATGTTTGGATCAAGGACGACAGTGAGCACGACGTCTTCCCCGATCATTCGCTTCAGCAATTTCTCCGAATCTCTGACCACTTCGTTGAGATCCAGCACCTTCGTCTCGAGCACCGCGCGGCGGCTGAAAGAGAGGAGTTGGCGGGTCACCCCAGCCGCGCGCTCCGCGGCTTCGTTGATCCGTTTGACGGCTTCCCGCGAGGGATCATCGGGCGGCAGCATTTTGAGAAGAAGATCGCTGTTGCCGAAAATGACCGTGAGGAGGTTATTGAAGTCGTGAGATACGCCGGCTGCCAGCTGGCCGACGACCTCCAGTTTCTGAGCCTGGCGCAGTTGATTCTCCAGTTCCTGCGCCCGCCGATGCTGGGTCAGGTCCCGGGAGACACTGGCAAAGCCGCGCAGCTTCCCGGCGGCATCCAGCAGGGCGGTGATGACCACGTTCGCCCAGTACCTCGAACCGTCGTGCCGCGCCCGCCAGCCTTCCTCCTCGTACCTGCCCTGAGCGAGTGCCTGCTGAAGGATGCGTTCCGGCAAGCCGCTCGCGACGTCCTCGGCGGTCAAGAAGCAGGCGAAGTGGCGGCCGACAATCTCCTGGGCCTGATAGCCCGTGAGCCTCTGGGCCGCCTGGTTCCAGGTGGCGACTTTCCCGGTCAGATCCAGCATGATGATGGCGTAGTCCCGCACCCCCTCGACCAGCAGGCGGAACCGTTCCTCGCTGGACCGCAGCAGATCCTCGGCCTGTTTCCGTTCGGTGATGTCCCGAGTGATATTGGCGAAACCGACATGGCTCCCGAAGGAGTCGTGGATGCTGGTAATCGTAACGATGGCCCAGAACGTCGCCCCGCCTTTGCGCAGCCGCAGCCCCTCTTCCTCGAAGCGCCCTTCTTCCCGGGCAATGTGCAATTCTCGCTGGGGTTTGCCCGCCGCCGCTTCTTCGGCGGTGTAGAAACAGGAGACGTGCCGGCCGATGATTTCCTCGGCCCGATACCCCTTGATCTTCTCGGCTCCGGGATTCCAGCTGGAGACTCTCCCCGCTGGATCGAGCATGAAGATGCCGTAATCCTTCACCGCATCCACCAGCAGGCGAAACGGGTCGGCGGCGGCGTGGGCCAGCGTGGTCACAAAGGGCAGTTCATCGCGGACGTTAACGTCCGCCAATGTCTCTGACAAGGGACGTGGTGCAAGACGTGCTTCCGTACTTACGCTCATCGGAGTCGCTCCTCATCTTGGCGGGAAAGGCCTTTTCACACGGGATCAACCACGCCTTGATGCGGTTCGGTCTATTCCTTTTTCTGGCGCCCGAATTCGTGCACTTTTTCCTCGGCCTTCTTCTCGTCGGCCTTGATTTTGTTCTGGTCCACCGTGAGCGTGATGTTGGTCTTGCCGTCGGCCCCGGTTGAGGTGAAGCCAAACCAACCGCGGTAATAACCCAGGCCGGCAACGCCTGCAACGAGCAGAAAGAGCACAAAAAGCAGGCCTCTCATAAATCCCTCCTCAAGGGTTTTGGTAAGAGTTACGGTTGGGTTAGGGAGCGGTTGCTCCGCGGCGTTGATGAGTCGCCCGGAGGAACAACCGCGTCGGTAACGTCAGATGCGTCCCATGACGACAAGCACTAACAGGACCACCACCAGCAGTCCCAGGCCGCCGCTGGGGCCGTACCCCCAATTGCGGCTGTGGCCCCAGGTGGGCAGGGAGCCCAGAAGCATCAGAATCAAAACAACCACCAAGATGGTACCCAACATGATAGACCCCTTTCAAAAGGTCAGATGCACAAGGCGGGCCGCGGTCGTGGAAGTCACGGCTGACAGTCGCCTGGATTTCTTGAATAGATCCGAACCATATTCGTTGCATTGCTACCCCCCCACAGTACCCCCTGCAACGAATTTCCCAGGTTTCCAGCGGTCTACCGTTGACCGCCGTCATCTTGCCAACGGTTTTCATCGGCCTTGCGCTCGGGATCGAACCAACCGGCGATGATGCGTTCGAGTTCTTCCTTGTGCCGCGTCTCGTCGGCGAGCTGGTTTTCCAGGGCCACCTTGAGGCCAATTTCGCCGCATAACTCTGCCTGGCCGATGCGTGCGGTGTAGTCCGCGATGGCCTGTACCTCGGCGCCCAAGGCGGCCTCCAGCATCTGCCGCGGTTGACTCACGTGCGCGACCGGCCTGGGCTCCGTGGTCGGTTCGCCACCCATGGCGGCAATCTTGTCCGACAGGAACTGCGCATGCCCCTGCTCATCGACGACCTCCGCCTGGAAGAGGGAGCGCAATTCTCGGCGAAACGGTCCGGTCAGCTTGGCCGAGTAGTGGATGTACATCACGATGGCCTGATACTCCCCAGCCAAATCGTGATTGAGGCCGTCGATCAGGGCCTGCCGATCCGCGGGCGGCGCGGTTTTCTTGTCGCTCTCGGCTCTTCGCACAATTTCTTTGGGCGGTTTAACAGTTGCATTCATGATGTTGACCTTCGGTTGCTATTTTTTGTTGTTGGTTGTTGTTCGATTAAGATTAAGACTAAGTACAGCACTTCATAATTGGGGGTCCGAATTCGTGGGGCAGGTTGCCAACCTGCCGTTCGACAGGCAGGTTGGCAACCTGCCCCACGAATTGAGACCCCCTTTTCTGAATTGAGGTACTAAGGATTGGCCCCTTCTCTTCGCCTTGATCGTAATCATAATCGTAATCCTAATCTCAGCGGTCTGAAGTTCTCCGCGTCTTGCGCAGAAGTTCAGAATCTACATGCTGCCGCCTTCGTGTCCGCCCTCGACCGGATCATTGGGACGCGCCCAGCTGGGAAATAAATCCCACGGCACATGTTCGCGCGAAGGCATCTGGTAGAGAGCACGAAGCTCTTCCGTAAATCGGCCTTCCAGACAGCCTTGCAACGCGACGTCATAGTCGGGTTCAAACATTGCAAACCTCCATGGATCATGGGAAAATCAGCTCGGTTCCGGGTGACGGGTCGATCCGGGCCAGTGCGCAGATTCGCTCCCACACTTCCAAACGATGGACCGGGACATCGTCCTTGGCCTCAAAGCCGAGGCGGACCTTGCCTTTGTCGATTCCCAGTACCGTGACTTTGAGAAGGGTCTCGAGGCCACCGGCCGCGCCGACCACAACCGCTTCCTGGCATTTCCTTGTCAAAACAAGCATGATAGAACCTCCATCTTCATGACTGACTAATCAGGCGATCCACTACCACTCCACGCTTCGCTCGGCACATCGCAGGCGAGCAAGAACACCTGCACGACGGTGCCGGTGGTGAACGCTTGCACGACGGTGCCTGAATTTGGTTCGACTTCCGCGACGGCCTCGCGGACCTCGACGCCGGTGATTCTTCTGATCTCCTGCCGCAACGAATCGGCGGCGCTGCTGAACAGCTGGCGGTGAAAATCCTGCACCTGGGCGGCGCCGGCCGGGCTCTTGGCCAGGGCCCGCTCGGCCGGCGACAGGGCGCCGTGCAGCGTGATCATCAAGGTGTTGTCGCTCATGACGACGGTCACCGATTGGGGCGTATGCCCGGTGCGCTTCTTCTCGAACGCGATGGCCGCTTGCGCGACCTGCTTCGCCATGGTTGAATTCGGTTCCGCCATGGTTGAATTCGATCGAATCATGTTGTTCCTCCCTGATGGACGCTTCGAGACCTCAGTCACTGCAGAATAGGGCCAAACGTCCGCCAGCCCAGCAAACCCAACAAGATAAACAGCCCCACATTGCCGCCGACGACGCCATAGTTGCCGCTGCGGAAGTCACTGCGATTCCAGTAAAGGCCAAAGACTCGTGGTCAAAAAAAAAGCCGACGTGGCGGAATACCCTGAGGTATTCCGCCACGTCGGCTTACTCTGCAACGAGCCTTCCAGCTTTGCTGGACTGCCCTTCATCGAGTCGTCCGACAACTCTAACTTGCACTTGGGACTTCTGCAAGTCCCACTTCTCCATAGTCATTCTACGCGATCGACCGGAGAAAGCAAGGCCAAGTCCGGGGGGACATGTTTTCTCCTATTGATGATTAGGTGATCCCGAGTCGCCGGAATATCGGGCCCTTGGCCGCATCGACGAGCACGGCGAAGACGGCTGCCGCGGCCAAGGTGGCAGCCACGACGGCGATCGGCAACGGTGCCATCAAGATGCCGCCGGTTGCCAGGATCGCGGCAATCAGCACGTCGGCAACCGAGGACGCGATGACCCAGCCGCCTGGGCACGACGACCACAGCCGCCGGCGTTCGCGATTGGCATACGTCGTCGCCTGATGGCCGAACACGATGGCGACAAACGCCAGAGTTCTCAGCGTGTCGATCGCATACTCCATGGAGCCCTTGCCGATCGCGAAGACCGTAGTGCAAAAAGCCAGCTCGGCAATTCCCATGAAGACGCCGGCGATCGTCAATCGGCCGATGCGCCAGGCATTGGGCCGCGGCGAGGGTCGCACGTTGTCCGTGGTCAAGGACATACCGAGAAAGTCGCCGGTGATCATGACGACGACCATCAGCATGGGCGTCAAGATGGCGTGCCCCGTCATGAGCAGGCCGACCGCGATGAAGAGTACCTGGACAACCTTCTTGGTAATGGAGTTGAGCGTATAGGTCAGGATGCGCTGAAACGTCATCCGGCCTGCCTTGACCGAGGCGACGATGCCGCCGAGTCCGGGCTGCGTCAGCACGATGCCGGCCGCCGTCTTGGCCACGTCGGTCGCGGTCGAGACGGCGATGCCCATCTGGGCCTGGCGCAGGGCCGGCGCGTCGTTGGCGCCGTCGCCGCACATGCCGACGGTGTGGCCTTCTTTCTGGAATGCCTGGACGAGATGATACTTGTCCTCCGGCAGGACCCCGGCGAAGACGGCGAAATCCTCCGGACGCACACGGTCGGGGATCGGCCCGGGCGGGCAGACCGATCCCTCGAGTCCCACCGCACGGGCCACCACGGCCGCCGTCGTCGGCGCGTCGCCGGTGACCATCACGGTGCGCACGCCGAGGGTGCGCAGCTCCGCGACCAGCGCCGCCGAGTCGGTCCGCGGCGGGTCGCTGAGGGCGATGATTCCCGCAAACCGCGGCGCTGCCGGCGAACCCACGGCGACGGCCAGAACTCGGAACCCCTGAGCCGCCAGTTCGGTTGCCGCCTTGGAAGCGGTTGGCTCAGGTTGGGTGAGACCGGCAACCACGGCATAGGCCCCTTTCACAATGCGCAGATGGGCGCCGGTCGCATCCACCGCAGTTGCTTCGGACATCTTCGTCGCCGGATCGAACGGCACAAAGGTAATCTGTTTCGGCAAACCGGCGGCCGGTTGGCGCGCGGCGGCTACTGCAATCGCGGCATCGACAGGATCCTGCCCACCATCCGAGCTTGCCAGAGCGGCCAGTCCCAAGACGTGTGCCTCATCGAAGCCGGGCGACGGACGGACCGCCGCCACCGTCAGCTCATTGCGCGTCAGAGTGCCCGTCTTATCCGCGCACAAGACATTGATGGTGGCCGCTTCGTCCACCGCGGAGAGGCGTGTCGGCAGCACGCCCAGATTGGCCAGCGAGCGTGCGCCGACTGCCGCCGCGAGGGTAAAGGTGGCCGGCAGAGCTACCGGGATGGACGCGAGAACCGCCGTGAGCACGAGGGGAACGATTTCTCGCAGAGCCATGGCGTGCGCGGCGGCATATGCGACCAGGATGAGAATGATGACGCCGTTGACCATGGCCAGATTGCGCACCACGCGCAGAACCGCCTTCTGCTGGGAGCTCACGACATGGGCATTGAGAACCAGCTCGGCGGTCCGGCCAAACTTCGTGCGCGGCCCGGTCGCCGTGACTTCGGCAATCGATTCGCCGCGCCGCACCAGCGCTCCGGCATGGGCCTGGAAGCCCGGCCCCGCTTCGACCGGCATCGATTCGCCGGTGAGCATCGACTGATCGAGCAGAATGTCCCCTTCGAGCAGGCGCATATCGGCCGCCACCACGACGCCGAGCGACAGCTTGACGACGTCGCCGGGCACCAGCTCGGCGGCAGGCACGATTTTCCAGACGCCGTCGCGCCGCACCGCCGCGCTCAGGGCCAGGCGCGACTTGAGGGCGATCAGCGTGGCCTGGGCGCGCCCCTCCTGGAAAAACCCAAGAGCGGCGTTGAACACCAGCAGGCCCGCGATAATCGAGGCTTCAACGTACTCGCGGAGCACCACCTGCAGCACGATCGCGGCTTCAAGCATCCAGGGCACGGGCGCCCAGAACTTGTCCAGAGCCATGCGCAAGGGATGCATGGTCGTGTCGGCCACCGCGTTGGGACCGTACTGCTTCAGCCGGCGCACCGCCTCCGCGCTGGCGAGGCCTGTCGCGGCGTTTGCCGGAGGCGGAACGCGGGTATCCGGAAACGACATGGCTGCCATGTCACGTCACTCCACGTGAGGATAGGGCGCAGGTTGAGCCCGAAGCGCAAGCAAGGGACCTGCCGAACCCCTCGCTTGCGCTTCGGGCTCAACCTGCGGACCTTGCCTCCTGGTAAACGAAAAAAAGCCGACGTGGCGGAACGCCCTGAAGGCATTCGACCACGCCGGCTTACCTGTTGACGGGTCTCCCGGCACGGCCGAGTTACCCTTCATCGAGTCATCCGACACTTTCGTGGAGTTCGATCCACTACCATCATTTTATGCGTCAAAAACGGCAAAGCAAGCGGATTCGTTTTTTGCCCATTATTCATTGATCGTAGCTTGATCGCTTCGTGTGGAATTACCCGCTCCTTGGGCGTTATCGCGCCTTTTCCGCAGCCTGGGCGCCATCGGCCGTTTGAATTGGTCCATGAAGGGTGCCGCGCTTTCCGATGGAAGGTTGCAGAAACCACATCACGAATTCACCTCCCAGCTTGCAAAATTCCTCCTGGCGAATGATCGCGTCATCGCCGACCATAACAAAGGATTGTTATGAATAAGAGATTTGCTGGATTCATCCTGGCAGCGCTTGCTGGTGCGATCCTTGGGCTGGCGCATGCCTCGGCGCAGGAGCTTCCGATGCCTGCTGTGACGCAACCTGGGAATCCCGAATCGACTGCGACGTCGGATATCCTCGCGTATCTCAGCGGCTCGGGAGCAAACTCAGGATCGTCCGCACGGTTCTGGGGCACCGCCGAGTATCTCCTGTGGTGGACCAAGGGCAGTTCGCTGCCCCCCCTGGTGACAACCGGCCCCGCGCTGCCCGTAACTCCTCCGCCCGGAGCGATAGGGACACCCGGGACCACGGTGCTTTTCGGGGGCAATGACGGTGATCGCAATCCGCTCTCGGGTGGGCTCTTCACGGTGGGCTTCTGGATGAATGATTCCCAAACGATCGGCTTCGAAGGCAGCTTCTTCTTCCTCGGTCAAGGCACGGAAAACTTTAACGCGGCCACTTCCGGGGCGCCAGGATCCATCGTGCTGGCCCGGCCGTTCTTTGACACCAGCACCGGCATGGAAAACTCGGAGCTGATCGGCTACCCCGGCCTGGCCGCCGGGAGCGTTCATATCCAGTCCACCCTCGGGCTTCTGGGGGCGAGCGGCAACTTGCTGTACAACCTGTGCCGCAGCTGCGACACTTGTTTCGATTCGTGCTGTGGGCCCACCCGGAGCTACCGCGTTGACTTGCTGGCGGGTTTTTGCTTCATGCAGCTGCGCGAAGGGCTCACCATTGACGAGGACACGCAGGTCAATGCGACTTCGCCCGTCTTCGCCGGCGACAACATCAGCGCTTTCGACCAGTTCAATACGCTCAACACGTTCTATGGGGCGCAGCTCGGCATTCGCTCGCAATACTGGTGGAAACGCGTGTTCGTCATGGGCACCGCCATGGTGGCGCTCGGCGATACGCACCAGTCGGTGGATATCAACGGCGCCACGACGATCACCGCCCCCGGCGGCCCCGCCACCGTCTTGCCGGGAAACTTGCTGGCACTGCCGAGCAACATCGGTCACTACTCGCGCGACCAGTTTTCGGTGATTCCGCAAGTCGGTTTCAACGTCGGCTACCAGGTGACGCGCAACCTGGGTGTGTTCGCGGGCTATAACTTCCTTTACTGGAGCAACGTCGAACGGCCGGGCGACGCCATCAATACAAACGTGAACTCCACGCGCGTGCCGACGAGCACGGTGGCGCCGACGGGACCGCTCGATCCGCTGTTCAGCTTCCACAACAGCGGCTTCTGGGCCCAGGGCGTGAGCGCCGGCCTCCAGCTGCGATTCTAGTGTAGTCGTCACACTCTCCGCAGGCTAAAGCCTGCGGTTACGGATCAAATGTCAAAACGAAAAAATCACAGCCTCTCCGCGTGAGGACTGCACTGCGCTCACAAATTGGAAACAGTGTTGTTATCCAAGCTCACGGCGCCATGGATCGCCAGGGCTCGACCGCAGTGAATTTGGGCGCCGGTATCCAGAGTGATGCTCTGGTCCGCGAGGATATTGCCGATGAACAGGGTGGTCGTGCCGAGTGTCGCGGAGCTGCCCACCTGCCAGTATACGTTCGGGGCCATGCCGGTAAAAGGGTCATTTTCGACAGTAACTTTCGAGCCGCTGGCGGTCGTGAGCGTGGTGCCTATCTGGAAAACGAAGACCGCATTGGGGTTGCCTTCGTAGTTGAGAATGAGCGTTCCCGTCAGCTGCGCCGAGGAGGCAAACTTGTAGACCCCCGGCGTGAGCGTGAGTCCGCCCAGATTGTGGCCGGTCAAGTTGTCCGTGACCGCATCGCCCGCGAGAGCATTGTACGCGGTGATGACGTCGTTGCGGGCTTGCTCGGCCACGGCATCGGTTTGGTGATAGGTTCCCGTGATGGAGATGGACGATTCGCCGGTGATCGAAGTGCCTGGATAGATCCCCACATTGCCGACGATGGTGGTAGCGCCGGTGTTGGTCACGGCAGAGCTGCCGAGGACCGCGAAAGGCGCCGCTGTTCCCAAAAACGGATCGTTCTGGCAGGACACCGTGGCCACCGTACCCATGGCAATGAAGGTGGTGCTGCCCGTGCTGCTTCCGGAGCCGCCGCCGCCGCTGAAGACGGCGACGACCGCGAAGGTGCCGGGCGGAGTGTTGGCGGGGATCGTGAACGGCGTCGCGGCCACGCCGTGGACGACCGGGACAGTGATCGGGGCGAAGCCGGCTATGGTGAAGGTGACGGTGCCGCCGGTGGGCGCGCCGGAGATGGTATCGGTCAGCGTGATCGTCTGGGGCCCGGTGGAATCGCCGACAAGGCCCCCCGCCGGCGGTACAACGGCGACCGTGCTGGTCGGAAACAGATGCCCCAGGATCTGGCTGGCAATCAGCGACGGCGTGGTCCGGGCTTCCAGAATCTCAAGGGTTGGGCGGAAAGTTGGCGGGGTGCGCCGGGTTGCTTTCGCGAAGGAAAACAAGGAGAGCAAGTTCATGTGGCACCATACTTTCAAGAGAATTTCCGGCTAAGCACCTCAATTCAGAAAAGGGGGTCTCAATTCGTGGGGCAGGTTGCCAACCTGCCGTTCGCCAGGCAGGTTGGCAACCTGCCCCACGAATTCGGACCCCCAATTTTGAAGTGCTGTACTTAGCGAGCTATGGGCTTAAGCTACAGTTCGTCGTAGCGCAAGTCGAAAAGTTCCCGCGCTTCGTTCACATCGCCCTTGTCGAAACCTTCCTTGAACCAGTGCATGCGCTGCTTGGAGGTGCCGTGCGTAAACGAGTCCGGCACGACGTGCCCGCGTGCCTTTTTTTGCAGCCGGTCATCGCCAATCTCGAAGGCGGCGTGGAGGGCCGATTCGATGTCGCCCTTTTGCAGAAAGTCGAACTTTTTCTGGGCGTGGTAGGCCCACACCCCGGCAAAGAAGTCGGCCTGCAGCTCGAGCCGCACCGAAATCTGGTTGGCGTCGCCCCTTGGTCCCTTGCGGGCTTCCTCCGCCCTTCGCAGGTAGCCGAGCTCGCGCTGCACGTGGTGCCCGACCTCGTGGGCGATGACATAGGCCCGTGCGAATCCACCAGGGGCGTTCAGC
>Ga0182024_10025131_pt1 | contig 10538 bp, 9 predicted proteins | sample P32metaG_FD_120480 | JGI IMG/M metagenome (GOLD analysis project Ga0182024, IMG submission 120480) | Permafrost microbial communities from Stordalen Mire, Sweden - P3-2 metaG (Illumina Assembly) | ecosystem: Environmental > Terrestrial > Soil > Wetlands > Permafrost | place: Sweden: Stordalen...
TCAAGGTGCTCTCCAAGGTCAGGATCTTTGGGCGTGAACAACTCAAGTATCCGTTCCCTGGCAGGGCACTTTGTCTTTCTGGCCCCCGCGACCTCAGATCCTTACTGAAAGGTCCAGGCTAGTAGCTACGAGGACAGGACTGCGGTGCAGTCGAACTCCGAAGTCAAGGCGGTGGAAACGGTGAACTGGTCAGCCTGACGACGCCCCTTGGGCGGTGACCCCGCCGGACGCATTGAGGTGATCTGCCAACCAGCATCGGCGGTAGACAGTGAGCGCCGGAACAATCCCTCTGCATCAATCGAACGCGATGGTAGCGTGCCAAATCTGACCACCAAAGTCGCTCCCGGCGAACAGTGCGCGGCGGTGGACCGCCACACGCGCGCGAGAGCCTCGACGAACTGAGACTGACTCCCCTGTGGCAGTTGATCTGCCGCACTATAGACGGGCGTCGGTGGTCCTCCGAGGAACCACGCTCGGAGCCATTGGTCAGGCAGGTAGGTTTGCATCCCAAAATATGGCGGCGAGGTGATCACTGTCGCGAACTTCTGGTCACAACGTTCGAGCACCTCGGTGGCATCCCCTTGAACCACCCACCCCGGCACCTTCCGAGGCAACTGCGCCAACGAGTACCGGGCGCGCCGGCGCACCGTCTCGAGCACCCCGATACGCGGCGGTCTGAGCTCGTGACGCTCCCAGTAGCGTATCGCCGCGGCGGGTTTGGTCGCGTAGGTCCGCGGCATCTGATTCGATAAGTACATCCGGGACGGGCGTAGCGGCCCGTGCAGGATTCCGAGCATGAGAGCGCGCAGCGCAATGCTGGCCGCCGTATCGGGGGCGTTAAGCAGTGCAAGGCGAATCACGCAGATCTCCACAAGAGTGTCTGGGTGAAAGCACCACCCCCAAAACGGATCACGCGGCACCTCCACCCTGGGTGCATCGCAGTGCAAAAGCCTGCGGCACAGACCGATGACGGTCTCGGCGTGGATGTCGACAAGCTTGGCCTTGGCAAGAGCAGCCGCGACTGGGTTGACATCGATACCAGCACAGGGCCGGCCTCGGAGGCGCGCGGCAAAAAGGGTTGTCCCCCGCCCGCAGAACGGGTCGAGTACCCAGCCATCCGACCGGGCGGCGGGGAGGACGCTGAGAGGAAAATCGACGGGGAACATTGTGTAGTAGGGACAGAGCGCGTTGAGCCGCAGCACTTCCGGTTGCCAGGCTCGCTCGCCTACAGCGCTACCCATGGTCACGACAGATTCCGGCGGCGTAGCAGACTCCGAAACCCCACATATTTGCCAGGCTAGCAAGAGCCGAGTCTGCACTCAACCGCCGTTACCCCAAACGTCTGCGATGCTTCGACGGATGCGGCATCCGCGGCTGACCACGGAACGAATATCGCAGACCACCGCAGTCAGGTCAGACATCGCGTGCCCGGGAGCGGATATCCCATTGCTATGTCGGCTGCAACGATCCGCGCCGTTCTGGGTCAGCCGAGGCCGTTTGACTCGTCAGCAAGCATCACGGCCAAGGACTCGATTTGCTGAAGACCCCCGTAATACTCGCCGTCGACTTCAATCCCCGGGACCTCCGGACCGTCCGCAGGGAGGACCCGGTAGTCAATCTTGTTTTCATCGAGTGCCTGACGAGCTTGGACAGCCTCGGCTGAGTCGTCTACAAACAGCGTCACTGTGGCGGGGTTTTCGATTCTCATATTGCTCCTTCTCATTTCGCTGACCATCTCTCGATGACAAGCTCGACAAATTCGTGGATAGATCTCGTCTTACGCTCTACGAAATCACCATCGCTCAGAAACACCGCCAACGGATCAAGGCCGTTGACTCGTCGCACCTCCTCAACCCACGCGTCATCTGCTGCAGCTTGTTCTTCAACTTCAGGAGTACCACCGAGTGCACTCTCATCGCGATCGCCAACGACGACCAAATCCGCAATGACGCCCTGGCATGCGGCAAAGATCTCGTCCGGGTCAGCGGCCCCTCGGGTCAAGTTGCGCGTGATGCCAGACTGAATGCGAAGCGAGCTTCGAAGCTGAGCGATATGTTCGTCACTGAGCACGGCTCCTGACCGATGTCGCGCCCGTTGCCTTAGAGCTTCGAGAAGTGCATTGAGTCGGAAATCCGCCAAGTCGGCGTCGGGAGAGTAGACGAAACAAGGGGTGCCATCAGCTGGCAGCAGTCGATGCTGACGGAGGGAGTTGCGATGCTCGATCTCCGCTTTGACACCTTGGGAGAGGATGCCCTTGAGTAGAGGCCGCCAGACAATAAGCAAGCTTGCTTGCTCGACCAAGGTGCGGTCACGAGAAGCGATGTGAGCGTTGAGCGAGTCAACGAGGTTCAAGAGCAGACCACTCAGAAATTCATCGGCATCAGCGCCAAGAGCTTGATCAGGATCGAGGGGATTCAGTCCCAGGTTGCGTGGTGGTTCGAATAAAAGGTCGCCCGCATGTGTCTCCAGGTACGCGTCTTCCGGAAGCCAGCGCTGCGTCAACCGGGGATGATAGCGGCGCTCCGACCCCGAGCCCGTTGCGGCGAGTCGCAACTCATCGATTGAGGTGGGAGTAATAGGCGCCGGCAGCTCGGCACGCAAGAGCTCGGCCCCAAGGGATTGAACATCACGCTGAAAGTCAAGATCGTGACGAAGGATGGTTATCGGATGCGAGATGTACAGGGTAGGACTGCCCTCGATGATGACTCGATAGCCGACATTGAGCGAATGTTTGACGGACAACTCGACATGAGCACTTCGAGGAAGGCCCGCCGAGCGGCAAAGTTGGCCGGCCTGAAGAAGTTCGAAGGATCTCCAATCGAGCGCCAGCTGTAGGTTGAGAATCGCCTGTGTCGTCTTCTTGATTGGATCCGATCGCACTGAGAGCTGGAAGACATGCGGTGGCGACGCCAAGTGGCGAAACACGTCATAGATGTCGTCGATGAGTGTGACAATCCGTTTCAGCTCAAAGTCATAGGCCAAGAGTCGCTCCCTGAGGAAGGCGACATCGACTGGCGAGAAGAACTCGCGACTTCGGTTGTTGTAGAAGATGGCGTGAAAGGAGAGGATCGCCATATCGACCCCGTGATCTCGCTCGAAGGCACACTCCCTGATCGCCGTCTCCGCCACGCGCCGCCACAGTTCGAGGATGATCTCTTTTGGCCGAAGCAGCAGCTCCGGGAGCCCAAAACGCTCCATGCGTCGTGCTTGCGGGCCATCGTCTGGGTACTGCCGTTGATACTCGGGCACGAGCTGGTCGTCTAGTTCACGGATGGCGATGGTCATGTTGTGGGGTGGTCGTGCGGCAAACTCTTGGAGCTTCGTCAGTGCCTGCGGCGCTCTGACGCCTCCTGGTCCGGTGACCACCACCAGAGGAGTCAGGCCGGATGGCATCGAGTGCACACAGGCGAGGGCACAAGGCCGGCGGCGCGAGTCATGTGGCTAACCCTTCCCTCACATTTAGGGGATGTATCGATGGCCGATACCAGATAGTGTGGAGATCGTCTGCGTCGAGCACACGATATAGACCGACAACCGGCGCTAGTATAACTTCTGGTTGGCGGTGTTCCCAGAATCGGATGTGCGGACGGCTCTTTCTGTCGGGGTGAGCCGATGCACGACGATCGAGCATGTCGGCGAATTGCACCCCTCGGTGGATAGCCTGAGACCGGGATGCCTCCTCTCCAAGTGCCGTCGTGCCCGCGATCCCAGTGATCGACCGGCGAGCGCAGCTTACGATGCTGAGCACGAGAGGAACGTGAACATCGGCACGAGATCCGTTCGATTGCACCGTGCGCGGAGCTTCCCGGTGGTCGCCGTCCGGTAATCGCTCATGTTGATGTGCCAGTCGCGGAGCTCGGTCACACTCCACCCGGATCGCACGAGTTCGTTCACATATTCCGGCAGCGAACGATGAAAATACGTGAGCGGGCCAACCGTCTGCGCGATATACAACGGTAAGGCGCGTGGCGCATCGACAGGCCGGCGAATAGTGAAGGCGCCATCATCTTCGACCTCGCCCGTGCGATAGAAGTATGGGTTCATGAGCGCAATAATCAGCCGCCCGCCATCTCGGGTGACGCGGCGAAGTTCTCGCAAGGCCGCGTGGAGATCCGGACAGTACATGAGGACAAGGCTCGCAACGACGATGTCGAACTCGCTATCAGGCCAGCTCAGGGCCGCCAGGTCGTTGATTCGGAAGGTCACACCGTCGGCGAGCGTCGAAGGCCGAGCCAGATCGCATGCGAAAGCACGCTTGGGTGCGACGTGCCGAAACAGCCAACTCGTTCCAGTGCCTGCGTCGAGCACCTGGCTTGTGGAGACATCGCCAAGCAGTTCCAGAACGTTTGGGATCAACCCGAGACGGCGCAGTGCGCTGGAGTCCAGATCATCAGCCTCGATCAGGCTCTGATAGGCGTGAGCGAGATGAGGCCACTCCGCAAGAGGGTCGATCGCGCTGGCGTCGGTCGATACTCTGGCTTTCGCGAGATCGACATCACGCGAGAAAGTGGTCATGCCACGCTGGCCACCGGGAGTAACGCAGTCAAGTCCCTCTTCGCCTTTCCCGGCCAACGCGGAGAGATGCCGACGATCGGAACGTCGAGGTGACGCTCCAGCAAGGCTCGACGTAGCTCTTCGATGTAGATGCCGCTGCCGGGAACGATGCGGCTCCCTCGATTCAGGTAATTCACCGCACAAGCGGGAGAGAACTCGATGGCCGCCACACCCAATATGACGCACCCTGCGGCGACGAGCTCGTCCATGTACGCCGCCTGTCCGTCGGCGATTCCGGCAGCGCTCGCTCGTAAGCCATGCGCCTCGTACCACGCCTTTCCCTTCGGTTCCCGGCCCAAGCCCGCATGCCGCGTTTCAGGGCAGGGCATTTGCATGATGTTAACGGAATTCTCGAGGCAGAAGCGCACCACCGACTCGACCATCGATGGATGGGTCTTTACACGTCCGGTAGCCATGACACATTGTGCGAGCACGCAATGGGACACAAAGAGGCAGGAATTCGACCGTCGATCGGTACTCATGAGTGAGCAGCCAGCTCGAAGGGCTGTTCCGCCAGCCCTAGTAACCAGGCGTGATCCGACCATAGGCGCAAGCAGAGACCACATTGCTGCCCGGCGCTCGCCCGGCGATACTCAGCAGCGCTCATCCAGCGTGCTTCAGTCATATATGCTGGGTTCAGGCGCGGAGAGGTTGCGAAGTCGATGGCGTAGAGATGGAGGGTGACTTGAATATGCATGGGGTTGTTCTCTGAAGACCCCGACACCAAGTACTGCTGCACCGTGATTGGCGCTCCGCCCAGGCGCTGCGCCGACATTCGTCGGAACGCCGGCGCTGCCAATTCAAGGTTGGCGGGATCCAGAATCTCATCGCGCGCAATGCGCACCGAAGGCAAGCTCCAGACTCCTGGATAGTTCTCCATCTGCAGCGACCGCCTGACGTACCACGTCAGCGGGCCTCGAAACCAGACGCCGATGACAGCATGGAGTTCATCTCGCTTCTTCACGTTCGCTCAGCCTCCGAAGCGGTGTTGCGCTGAGGCAGTCGCAACTCGTGCCACACGGAACTCACAACGACGTCTAAGGGTCGCGAGGCATCCACGATCGTCACCGGTTCACCAGAGGTCGCTGCCAGGGCGGTATAGCGTTCGCGTCGTTCAGAGAGCAGACGAACGTCATCAGCACGTTCACCCCCGCGAGCGTCGATCCGCGCTGCAGCAATCGCCGCGTCCACATCGAGGAGAAAGACCCGATCAGGCATCGGGGCGATCCGCTGCTGTGCCTGAAGTAATGCAGTCATCTGATCTCTGGTATTCGCCTGATACACAGGGGCCGACAAGTAGTAGCGGTCTTGGAGGATCAAGAACGACTCGACGCGCCGCACGAACTCCAGGAGCGGTGCGATCTTTTGACTAACGTGTTCGATACGGTCAGCAGTGAAGAGTGACTGCTCCAGCGCAACGTCACGTTGACCCCCATTGCTCATGAGCTCACGAGCCTTAACTCCGAACCGGCTGTAGCTGGGTTCGGCGAGGTGAATCGCTGTGTAGAAGGCACGGGACAACATTGCGTCGAGCGCCGCCGCAGCGGCCGTCTTCCCGGCACCATCGATACCTTCGAACACGACGTAGGTCGGTGTCATGATGGTCCCAACATTACAGTCGCGAGCGGCGGCGGTGTGACGTCGTTATCAGTTCGTTTGCGGTAGCTGCGACTGCTATTGGCCCACCAATCGAGCAACGTCTTCATCTGATCCCAAGGCGGCACTGTCGACCGTGCAGAGCGCATTGCAGCCTCGGCCACCGCGAAAGGAATCGCCTTCCGTTGAAGCTCGTCGAGTTTGCCTATCCACTCCTCGACAGCGGCTCGGCTCTGCTCGAACTCCTGTTTGGACTGTCGCAGATCCTTGATAAGGCGCGCGGTCTCGTCATCGTGGTGCAGATACTCCAGCACTCGCGTCGAGGACGGGTGAAGCACTTCAAGCCAATAGTCAAACCGTCCTGGTCGCATCACCGCTGGATCGATACGATGCTGGTCGTTAGTCGCCAATACAATCAAGCATCGTCCGCGCTCGTGGAGATCCTGTAGTTTCGGGAGCATCGACGAAGTCGTGAACGCAGCAATCGTGCGCTCAGAACCGGCGCCCGCGGGGATGTTGGGCTTCTTGGCAGTCACGACATCGCCCAAGGCCCCGCCCGACGCGTCGGATTCCGATGCCTCTGCTGGTTTACTGTCAGGGATGCTTCGATCGCGGAACAGTTCCTCGAATTCGTCAAAGAGGATGACGCAACTCGTCAATTCGCCGATTACCCGGAACACTTCGTCGGCACGCCTTTCGAGCATGTCGAAACCAAGACTGAAGAGCACCGACGCAGGCACGGAGATGACCGGCCAGCCCAACACCTCGCCGAGTCGTTTTACCAAGGATGTCTTCCTCGTTCCGGGAGGTCCACCGAGCATTCCGGACCGCGTTTCCCGTGCCGGCCGGGCAGCAGGATCATCGAGTATCGGGGAGAGCACCTTTTCGGCAAGAGCTTCGGAGTGTGTGGCGGCGGGAGAACCATCGGTCCAGCGTGAGCGCAAGTAGCCGGCAATTTCCGAGGCGTCAAGACGCACCGGTGCCCATGCCAGTGGCGGGAGATCGAACCAGGCGGAAGCAGCGCCTGGTCGGCTCTGCAACGAGGCCATAGGCGTTGCAGGAGCTTCGCCAGGAGTCGGTATCTCGGCGCGAAGATGACGAGCAATCGGTGCAAGGTTCAGCTCGCGCACGACCTCACGATTACAGGCTTCATTTAAGACCAGGTAGTAGTTCGCTGCAAAATGAGCGACGATCGCTGTGGCCCACCCCACGATGACCTGGCGCGTGACCGTATGGTCATCTTGCCAACCCGCAAAATCCTGCGAAGTGCCGTCCTTAGCAGTCGCCGACACCTTGTTATAGGTTGGCAAAACCCACTGCCGAAAGTATCGCGCCATCATCGCAAGTAGCAACGTGCGGCAGTGCTCCTCGACTTCAGGCTTGAAATAGAGCCAAGTCAGACAAAGCGCCACCTCGTGGCTGGTGATATACCAGGGAGCTTGCCCTGGCCCACGCATGATGGGATGAGTCGCGGGCCATGATCCATTGGGGTGCTGCGTATTGGCGAGGGTCTCGACGAACGCATGCACGAGGGCAGGGTCAGGGTCTGGCGCGTAGAGGCAGTAGGCGACGCCGGCGAAGACCAAGCGGAGAATATCGTGGTGACCGCGGAGACCTGACGCGACCGCAAAGCACTGCTCAACGCAGAAGCGACGACACTCTTCAACTACCTGGTCGACATCTGAAGGGTCAAGTTCGACGTGCCCGCCGTCAATGCCAGCGAGGATGTGTAGAGCGCGCAATGTGTGGAGGGTCACGAAGTAGTGCGCTGACTCCTCCAGAGGATTTTGGAATAACAACTGTCCGCGCGAATCTTGCCGCTTGGCCGGCACTGCATCCCGAACCCGCGTCACCAGCGTGTTGGAAACGCGAGCGATAAGCCTTGTGTACTGCGTGAGCGCGTCGGCACCCCATGCAGGATGATTGAATCGCTGCAGAAATTGCGCGGCCAGGAAGAGATCTGCAACGTGCGCCACCTCGAAGGTGTTCTCTTCGTCGAGCGCGGACTCCTTCCCATCCTGCGCTTGCTCTTGATCCTGCACAGTCGTCAGGACCTTGTGGAGTTCCGAGCCCCAACTATCTCGGAGAGGTGCCAGAGGCGCACAGCGATCGAGCGTAACGAGAGCCATGAAAGCTCTCGACGTGCTCGCCAGGCTTTGTGTTGCGGGGGACTCACCGTACGAGCGAGTGTCGCGCCAGAAGAAGCCGGTGCCTTGACGCTCCTTGAACGTGAGCAGAGCCGATTGCGACATCGCGAGCCATTCGTCCGTGAGCAGATGTCGAAGTGTCGTCAACTCACGAAGGACGTCACTCGGTGGCACGGACTCCGCCGGTTCGATCGAGCGTGTCATCCGCTGGCCAGGCCGCTGGGTGATATGCGATATCGCGGTTGAAGCCTGTTGGGTTCACCGATCTCAGACCACGTCCAACGGGCGCGCGTAGGGCGCTCACGTCGGGTCGGCATTTGAGTCAAGCGAGGGACCATCCCGTTAACTCCTGAAGGCCGTGTGGCGTCAACCCAACGCGCCGCTGGATGCTTTCCATGGTTTCCCCGCGCGACTGGACCGCCTCCAGGCAGCGGTGTAGCCGGTCGGGGCGCTCGGCACCGAATGGTCCATACCAATGCGGCTCGATCGGAAGCCATCCGCGCGCGCGGAGATCAACGCCGACGCGATCGCACTGGCTTGGCGTCCACAGACCTAGCTCGCGGGCGCGTCGAATCAGCGCTTCGAACGGCACGCCCCAATGGACGCGAAGGCGAGCGAGCTCGTCGGCGTTTGGCACCGCCGGCAATGCGGATCGCAAGGGTCTTGCGGGCATGAGAAACGCCGAGGCGAAGCGCTCGGCCTCGGTCTCGAGGAGAGATTTAGCCTTGGTCCTTTCGGTGTGAAGGACGAGATGACCCAGCTCATGAGCCACGTCGAAACGCGATCGCAAGGGATCGGCCGTAGCTCGGCGAAGCACAATGACTGGGCGGTCTTCGAAGTTGACGCAGCAGGCATCGACCGCGTTGGTCTCATGGCTGGCTCGGAGCACGATCGCCCCATGCGACTCCAGCAGATGCACCACGTCGCTGATGGGCCCGAACCCGACGTTCCAGTCGCGGCGGGTCTGTTCAGAAGCTCTCTCGATGGCGCCCGGGGCGAGGGATTTGAGGGCATGGCGCGGGATGCTCGCTGGCGCCGCTCCAGACATCGCACCGAGGGAGCGGGCGACGAGCCGGGCCAGCTGTGCCCGCGCACTAATCGCTTCCATATCCCGGGCGCGATAGCCTCGCTGCTTCCGGAAGAATGGCATTACCTCCGGCAGGTCTCGCTGTGGCTCCTGAGGAAAGAAAAAGGATGGATCGAAGCCAAGGACCTCCGAGAGCTTCGCGATAATCGGGGTCCCGGGGAGCCAGGTCTGGCCGTTCTCGTACTGGGATATGGCGGGACCCGAAACCAATCCATCGGCGGCCGAGACGAGTTCAAGCTGTGTGAAACCCCGATACTGGCGAGCCAAGCGCAATCGCTGACCGGAGAACCGGGCTCCGTCGTCAAGCATCCAAGCGAGTTGGGTATTTGGTGGGGCCCCACGAACCGATCGGGATCTCATCGAGGGGGACGGCATCCTTAAATTCTAAGCATGTGGACCAAGGCGCGTTTGCCCAAGTTGATCGCTGAGGCGGTGGGTCACGGTGCCCGCCGCCTTCGCCGGTTCGTGCCGTGACCGCCGAACTCGGGGGCCAAGAGTAAGGAAATCGCGAATTGGTTGGTACAGGTCTCAGTCTCCATCCTCGCCCCAGGCAGCCTCGGCGGGTTGTCCTCAAGCCCAACCGTCTGCATCGATCTTGACGGTTGCCTTTGGGGACTTGGGCAATGCGCAACCGCCCATCGCGGGTAGCCACCAGGGATCGGGACGGTGCTCGAGGCGCCCGACCACCGATCTTGGAACCGAGCCCGCGAGATTCGAGATCAGGACGCCTTGATTCCATGAGGACCAACCCCTGGCGGGAGGATATCGGGCCAGCGTTAGCCCTTAGTCCTGCAACCGCTGGCCCCCTGATTTGTTCCCGAGCCCGTCATCAGGGCCACGCTTAGGCTTCCAAACCGACGGCGCCCGCAGACCTAAGGTCGCGTCAAAGACGTGGCCGGGCTTCATATGTATGCCTGGCATCGGGTCCTTGCCGATACTCTCGCCCACCTAGGTACCCACTCAACCTCTGAAGCCGAAGCCAGATCCCCCCCGATCGCTTACGACACGGCCCGCGACCACCTTGCCGATCAACTAGCCTGGACCTTTCAGTAAGGATCTGAGGTCGCGGGGGCCAGAAAGACAAAGTGCCCTGCCAGGGAACGGATACTTGAGTTGTTCACGCCCAAAGATCCTGACCTTGGAGAGCACCTTGA
>Ga0182024_10025132_pt1 | contig 10538 bp, 7 predicted proteins | sample P32metaG_FD_120480 | JGI IMG/M metagenome (GOLD analysis project Ga0182024, IMG submission 120480) | Permafrost microbial communities from Stordalen Mire, Sweden - P3-2 metaG (Illumina Assembly) | ecosystem: Environmental > Terrestrial > Soil > Wetlands > Permafrost | place: Sweden: Stordalen...
AACATCGCTCCCTGCTGTTGATCCTCTCCGCGCATCGTCTTTTTTCCTCCCGATATCTCTTTGATGCGCGCGCCTTTCTTTTCGTGTCACCCAATCGGAGACTTTTTCAGCAACCTGCTAAGGGACCTCGCTGAGGCAGACCTACACAAACTGTCTCAGTCAGCAGAGCGTATCGAACTCGCGCGCGCTTCGTTCTATAAGGGCAACCTAAAAGGAGCCACCTTCCAAGGGGTCACGTTCAAAGAATGTGGCTTTGCGCGAATAACTTTTGAGAAGATTTATTTTAGTCGTTGTAAGTTCACTCGTGTCGATCTCACTCGGGCGGTTTTCAAAGAGTGCTTCTTTTCTGATACTACTTTTGATGACTGCGATCCGTACTACACATCTTTCGAACGAACGGAGATCGACCCTTCATCATTCAAACACTGCTTCCGTTCGCACGACGAATGGAACAAGGCATTGCTTCTTTATTCTAATCTTAGGAGTTCCCTCAAAGAATTGGGCGAAACTCGTTCTTCCCGTTCAGCAGAGTACTATTTCAGGGTCTGGCAAAGGCGGCGCCTCTTTCATCGATGGCACTTCAAGAGAATCGCAGGCTTTGGCGCGTGGTTCGGAAGCCTTTGCTTGGGCGCTGTGACGGGATACGGTGAGAGGCCAGTTTATTTGGCGGGTTGGGCGTTTGCAGTGATCACGGGTCTATCGGTAATCTATATGAAGTGGCTGCCCTATGCACTGGATAGTGTGAACCGGGGATTTCGGGATTACTGGTATTACAGCTTCAAAGTGTTTTTTGCCCAAGGATTAGCGGCAGGTTTTCAGTCAGTTCCGCTGTCTGCTCTACAGGTAGCCGAATTTCTTTCGGGACTTGTAATGGTTTCCTTGTTGATTGGTTCGATTGCCCGGAAGCTATCTCCATGACGACGCAGGAACTACTGAAAGTCGATCTAGAATCGGTTCGACGATTGATGAAGGCGAATTCTTGCGTGGAGGCAGCTGCGCTTTACGGTTCGGTAGCAAGGGGCGACATCGAAAGCCACAGCGACGTTGACCTGTTATTGGTTTGCCGCGCTTCGCGGAAGCTCCCCACTTACCTTGACATCCGCCAGGCTTTGGATGGGTATTTCCACAAGCTTTCGTTAACTGTTTACTCGGAGCGCGAATTAAAATTCCTACACTCAGCGAGATCGCTGTTTCTCCTGCATCTCAGTAGAGAAGCTGTTCTGTTATTTGACAGACACGACTTCCTAAAACCGTTACTGGAGGACTTTCAACCCAAGAAATCATATCGCGAGGACTTCCAAAAGAGTTTGGGCTTGATTGATCCTCTTCGAGTAGTCGTACAAGGGGCGCCAAATAACCTACATCGGCTCTCCTACATTTACTCGCTGTTTAGAGTCTTCGGCGTCTATATTTTAGCGGAAGACGGCGTATATGAATTCTCGAAGACTCGGATGGCCCGCTTGTTGGCGGAAAGATTCCCGAAACAAAAAGAAAGCTTGGAGCTTCTGTTAAGGCTACGAGCGCTTAACTCCAACTTCTTCACGGGAGGTTTGGCGGCAGGGTACGGGGAGGAAGCGAGTAAGTCGGTGCATCAACAAATGAACGCACTGGCGGCTATAGCACGAGTCGAGATGAACGTTAATGCGATTCCGTACGAGGAAGCCGTCCGCTCTTTCGACGACGCACTGGGCGAGCGACGCCGTGCCCTAGATTACCGGCTTCGGATGTGGTTCCTCCTTTTGGTTTACGACGGTCTAAATCTCTACTCTTCCAAAATTGGCATCAAGCCGCTGACCAGCTTTTCGGAGCCTGCACTTCGTGGCCTACTGACCCGCGAGAGCCCGGAGCCTATTCGTTGTGCCGTCGAGGAAACGCTTGGATATCTCCGGCGATACCCGTTGAAGTATTTTCTCAGCGACGAGTCGAAAATTAAAGCCAGCGGCGCCCGACGCATTCTTTACGGATTAAGCGACGAGGTAGGGCGTAGTCGATAAGTGGACATAAAATATGTCTTGCCGAGATCCTACTACCGCGATGACAGGAGCTTCTATGCCGCTGTCGCCCGAATTGGAACAACGAAAACATGACTTAAAAGGAAGTTTGAACGGGGCGATCCATGAGGCTAGGAGATCGGCACGAATCAACTACGGCGTGTCGCTAACTCTTATGGTTATTGCGCTCGGATGCACAGTTGCAGCCGGCGTTTCTGGAATGTTGCTAGACCGTGGTAGGTGGGCGGGCGGATTGGCGGTTCTCCCTCCGCTGATAGCGTATGTGGCGATTAGTCTTAAGCTCCAAGGCAAAGCACAGTGGCACCGGCGGATGGAAGGCCAATTGAGAGCCCTAAAGTCGCGGTTAAAATATGAGCTTTCCGAGTTTCCCACGGCCGATCAGATTGCCGCGATCTCCAAGAGTCAGAGAGAAATGGAAGAAAGCATGCGGGAGGACTGGAAGAAACATTTAGGATTCGAATGGGCCTGACTGGCACAAAAGCATCCAGCAATAACGGCTCAATCCAATGACACTGACGAGAATTCCTGAACCCGACACAACGAACTTGCCATCAATGAAGGGCCCCGCAAAGCTCAGGCGGCGGGTGCCGAACCACGGAGAGTTTCGAGAGTGTTCGTCAGTTTCTGGAACTCGGCCCGCGGATTGCGAAACCAATCCGTGGACCAGATACGATAAATGTTCCACTTCAATCTTTCTAGAACTTCTTGTCGCAGCCTGTCGCGATCTCGAACCGAACGAGCTGAATGGTACATGGCACCGTCACATTCAATCCCAAGAATGAAGGCCCCTCTTCTGTCCGGGTCACGGACCGCGAGATCGATAAAGTAGCCCGCGATGCCGAGCTGGGGGACGGTTTCATAGCCGCTCTCCTGCAACATTCCCATAACCCAACGTTCAAACTCGCTGTCCGGCTCTCTGCCCGTTATCTTGCCCCACTCCAGCTGCCCACCCTGCGCATATGCCAGATAGTTTTTTAGTGCTTTCACGCCCCATCGGGATGTCGGCTCGATCCTAATGTCGTTCGGGTTCATCGATGTGAAAAGACGGACCTGTTGCTTGGCGCGTGTGAAAAGCACGTTTAGGCGTCGGTGCCCGTGTGCGCCATTGATCGGCCCCAGGCGCTGATAGAAATTCCCGGAGGCGTCTTTCCCGTACACCGTTGAGATGAAAATAACGTCGCGCTCATCGCCCTGAACGTTTTCAAGATTCTTTACGAAGACTGCGTCTAGGGAATTCTCCCAGTGGAGCCGATAAGCCTCAGCCTCGACGTTTGTCGCGAACAACTCATCCATCATCTTTTGGATTAATTCCTGTTGAGGCTTGTTCATAGCCACGATACCAAGGGAGCGTTTTGGGAACCGCTGCATGAATTCTTGCGCCGCTTCAACTATCGCCTCAGCTTCGGCCCTATTCAGACCAGCTTCGTACGTTCCATCAACTGCGATGTGCCGAACTCCGTATTCCGGATCGTCACCTTTGGGCGATGGGAAGACGATCAGTGTATCGTCGTAGAATTCGTGGTTTGAAAAAGCAATCAATCTCTCATGCTGCGATCGATAGTGCCACCTCAGTTGGCGAACCGGTTGGTATGGCCCGCGGGCCAGATCGAGAATGGATTCCTGTGCGGTCAGGTCGTGAATGTCAGCTTCTTCGGGGCTATCGTCGTCCAAATCATCACGATCTACCTTCTCGAAGAACGTCGTCGGTGGCAATTGCTTCGGATCTCCTACGACGACCAACTGTCTGCCACGCGCGATCGCTCCCAGTGCATCTTCGGGGCGTATTTGCGATGCTTCGTCCATCACGACCAGATCGAAGTGCAACCCGGTAGAATCGAGGAATTGAGCGACGGACATCGGACTCATCATGAAACATGGTTTGAGAGCTTGAGCCGCGTGGCCCGCTCGCTTGAATAGATCTCGTAGCGTAACGTGGCGGCGCTGCAGTCCAATCTGTTTCCGGATCAGCGCCAACTCGGTAATTTCAGAAGCCCGCCCGCGACTATTTCCCGGGGGTACGCTGACATCCATCAGCTTGCGTGCGATCTCCCGCCGACGGAGTTCCATGATCTTTCGATCCAATTGTTGATAGCGTTTCCGAAGCTGCTCGTGCGTCACTCCGGAGTGCGAGCGCAATTTTGGATCGTTGGACAACAGTAGGTCGGCACAAGAGCGAAAAAAGATGAACTCGTACAACTCCCCGAGTCCCGCATAGGGCACATCAGAATCCTCGAGATGTTTCAGGATCGCTCTCAACGAACTCGATTTGGCTCTGCCCTCGATTCTCAGAAAATCGAGATATGGTTGAAGTGCCCCTTGGTTCGCGAGAGCGTAATCGATTCGGGCTATGAGCAATTCAATGGGCGCATCGTCAAGATCGGCGTATCCGACCCACGGGGGCACTTTTAGCCGGGCAAGATCCATGACGGCTGTCTTGTGAGTTGCAGCTGCAATCAGTGCCTCCGTGACCGCCTTCGCTTGTATTCTCAACTCGCCGAGGGTGATTCCAGCAGCCCCATTGCAGATCTTCGTCCGTACAGACGGGGGTAGATCCATGGCGGTCATACATTCAACGAATTTTACTGTCGCCTTGAATATCTCGATTTTCAAAGGACGCGGGCCGCTCACGCTTCCCAACAAGCTGCGCGCTTCCTCTGTATCAAGCCTGCCGCGAACCGCGGACATCTCCATCACCGTGGCCGCTACGGTCCCTAGATCGCCCAATACAACGTCAGGGTTTATTCGGAGGTGCTCCAACTTCAACGCTAACTCTTTGAAGCGAGAGGCGGCTGTTTCCGCAGTTTTGCAAACCGATTCTATCGACTGCTCTTTAGAGTCTCCGGTTTCCAAGAAAACCTTCAAGGCATCGACGTGCCCGTCCTTTCGGCCGAGATCGTCTATCGTGTGCAGCTTTCCGGTTTCGGTCTCCAACAAGACGTCGCAACAATGGCTATTTCCATCGTTGCCGCCTGGAAGTTCTCGCCGTACCTTCGATGCCCAACGCGAGACCAAGAGAAGTTCTTGCCACTGAGTGTCCAAGCCTCGAAAGGCCAGACCCGCCGTGCGTATCAGCTCCGCGTCAATCTCGAGTTCACGCTTCTGCTCTAAATATTTAGCGAGTCGGAGTAGCTCTACGCCCGGCTGTCGCTTGCGCTGATTGCCATTAACCTGGGCAATAGTTTCGTAAAGGCGTCGAGCACTCCGATACTTAGAACTGAAAAGTCTGCTGAAAATGCCTGATGTCTGAAGAATTTCCGCAGCACTCTTGATTTCCGGCACGGACGGAAGGGAGACGAGTTGGAAATCTGCCGTAACCGTCGTTCTCGTAAGACGGAGAGACTCAGATTGCTTAAACCCTCGTTCCAGGATTTTCCCCGACCCCTCTGAAATAAGGGCCGGCTCCCGTAACCGCAAAGACTCTTTGGGTATGTCCGTAAGAAGAGCCACGGCAGTGATGATGTTCCCCATATCAGCGACCGTCGGATTGTTGATTCCGAATAGTTCCGCGAATTTGATGCCGGCCGCGAGACCCCGCTTCAGCCGTTCGGCCTCCTGGTGACGCTTCTGCCGCAGGTCTTCGATATCTGCCGCTTTGAGGGTCTGCACATCCAAATCGAGCGCCTTGGTAAGGGCTGAGCTAACGTCCGCGAGTTGAATAGCATCGATCGATCCACGATCCATGAATACCGATGCGAGACGCTCACTGATGCCGGTCAGGGTTTCAAGATCCCGGATCAGGTTCCTCAATACCGAACGGCCTGAGTCCGTCGCACCCTCCCGGATCAGGCTATCCACCACCCCATCCGGAAGCTCGGGCAATGCCAGTACTTGAACAACGAAGGCCTCTGCACTCTTGGCGTTATCCTCGACTCCCCATCCTGTTAACTTGTTTAGTTCGTCGATCTTGTCTCGTAGGCATCCGAGATCTTTGCACCAGGATGTGAGTTCCGTTCGAAGGTCGTCTGATTGAAAAACGTCCAGGTCCTCGTTCTCTAGCCCACGCCACGGGTGCTTCGTCAGGCCTCCCCACTTATTTATGGAAGCAACCGAGGATTGCAGCTCCTTCGCCAAATCCTTCAATTCCGATCGCAGCCCCTCTGTCACCGTCATTGGTTCGGGGATGCGCTCCTTGCGCAAACTAGCCGACGACCCTTCGCCGAGCTTGGTGCGCACGCAATTCCCGCGTAACACCCTGTGAACGGTCAGACCGGTTTCACCTACTTCCTCTTTCATCTTGCTGGCGTAGTAGATCAATTCGCTTCGCGCTTGGTCGTGCGACGCGATAGATTCGCGCAGCTGCCTACTATCCAAGGACGAGCCCGTAAGATTCAGTCTGTCTTCAAACGACTTCAGGACTGCGGCTTTTCTGGTCTTGTTCGAATGAACTTCCAGACAGAATTGCCCCAAGCCAAACTTATCGAGGCGATCCTTTACGACTTTCAAGGCTGCCATTTTTTCTGCGACAAACAGGATTCGCTTGCCCTCGTTCATCGCGGCCGCGATGATGTTGGTTATGGTCTGGGACTTGCCAGTACCCGGCGGGCCTTGTATGACGAGGTTTTTGCCCTCCACCGCGTCAATTATCGCGCTATGCTGGGAGGAATCCGCATCCGTTACCAAAGCGTAGTTTTTGTTTGCGATCGAAGGAGAGTCAATCTCGTAGTCTGGCGCCAGCGTAACATCCGAAATCGATTCCGTTCCTGCGAGCAAATCGTTCAAGATCGGATGGACTTCAATACCTCCCTGCGCTGACCAGCGCTTCGTGTCAAGGTCCCGGTACATTGCCATCTTGGCGAACGTGAAGAGCCCGACTGTAAGCCATCGCCGGAGACGCCAACGCCGCTGCGATTGCAACAGTCGCTCTATTTGTTCGAAGTAGTCCGATAGCGTTCCTTCCGGATTCCACGAGGGTAACTCCAGGCCATGTGTTGCTTTAATCAGTTCTCCAAAGGCCTGATTCGTTTCGATATCGTCGTCACGCGCCGCGAGTACGTAGCTGTAAATGCCAGTGTCGAGTACCCGTTTAACCTCGACCGGAACGAAGACCAGCGGAGCGTATACAGGGAGATCCGAATCCGAAGACTCGTACCATTCAACTGCTCCAAAAGCCGCATACAAGGCGTTAACGCCGGCGTCGTCTAGCAGTGTCTTGTCCCCCTCACGAATCGCGGAAAGTTTGATTTCCATGTTTTCGCGATACAGGAGCGTTTGGATTTTCGAGTCCGAACGCGAACCAGTGCGGGTGCCCAGGTCGTGCAACAAATCGTAGCTTGGGTCGATACCTAGTTCTCGAGCGCGTTCGATAACCGAAGGTTTGACACGGGCGCTTAACCCTAGAGACAAACGCACTCGATCGCGCAAGCCTCGCTCAAGGTTTGAGATTTGCCTTCGGGACGGGCGCCTGCCCAGCTCTTCCAGCTGTTCCAGGTAGGTTGTGTCGTTCTTCTTTGCCTCCTTGAACTCTTTCCTGAATTCCAGGCTTTGCTCATCGGCGGGCTCAACATCAGGCTCTTCAATCCACGCAAATTCTAGCTCTTTCCCAGCGTCAAGTTTGGCAAAGACGATTTCGGGAATTTCATCAATTATGCGAATGTGAGCCTTGGATTTTTCCGATGGCTTGAAGTTCAGCAGGCGGTTCGATAACGTCAAGTCGAGCAACTTGGCGCGCAACTTCTCAATCATCGCCCGAACGAGTGCCGTGAAATCCGCGTGTGGAACCCCAGCGTCACCCATTGGCTGAACGAACCTCTTCCGCTACGAGGTTACTACCACTTGTCGTACTTCCTGGATTTATAGCACGAATGCGGGAGATATAATCGTGTTCCACTCGCGGCGCGCTGCCGTCGAAAAGGCTCTGCACTCAAAAACCTGGCTCGAGCATTGCATACTGACGGGGTTGGGTGTACGTTACCGGTCGGCCGGGAAGTCAAAATGGAAATCCCGGCTTACTCGTCTGACAGGAGGTTTGTATGAAAGGTCCAATCATGGCGGCTTTGGTCGTCTCATGCGGGTTCGCGCTCGCGCAAGGCGCCCAGGCCCAACAGGCCCCCAAAGAGCACAGCATGACCGGATGTTTGAAGAGTGGCACTGAACCCAACACGTATATGATCACCGATGTGGAGGGAAAGGGACCGAAGACGATCGGAATCGTGTCATCGACTGCCGACTTGGCGCCCCACGTCGGTCACAAGATCGAGATCACCGGCACGGCCGTCTCTGCTATGAAGGCAGAGAAGGACAAGAACGTACCGAAGGCAGACCACTACATGAAGGTGATTGCCATCAAAATGATCTCGGAAACCTGCCCGTAGTGGCTCGAAGCTTCCGGACTCACTCCACTTGTCCGTGCCCGGAGCGATAAGCTGCTGATGGTTTCCCCTAACGTGATGAATCGACTCAGCGTCAACGTGAGAACGGCGGAGTTATCAGTGACTGGAACTCCGCCTTTCTCTCGCTTCGTAATTTATTGCTGTTTAGAGCGTTCCGACAATATGCCCCTGAAGTCGTCGGAGTACAAACTACCATCCGTCTTGCCGAACAGATAGCAGAAATTCCTTGCCGAAGCCCCGATGCCTGCAACTTTCGCGTCACGGAAAAAGCAAACAAAACGCGAATGTGTCTCAAATCTTCACGCACGTGTTATTCGATCAGTTCGAAGGGCGCACCAGCGGTTCTGACACCGCGCTGCGTTGGGACGCTCAGGGCTGGATCGGCACGGACATGAATCGGCTTTGGCTCAAATCCGAGGGCTTCCTCAGTAACGGTGCGGTAAGCGACGGCGATGTCGAAGCCTTTACGATCGCCCAATTCCGCGCATGCGGTATTTCGACGCGCAGGTAGGTGTGCGGGAAGACCTGGATTCAGGGCCGCGCCGGACCTGGGCGCGATAGGTATCGAGGGACTCGCACCAAACTTCTTCCAGATTGAGCCAACTTTCTATTTTCGCAATGGCGGGCATGTAGCGGGCCGGCTAACCACAACGTATGACTTGATGATCACGCAAAGGCTAATCATGCAGCCTGAGGTAGAAATGAACTTCTACAGCCAACGCGACCTGCAGCGCGGACTGGGAACCGGGCTTTCGGATTTGGACACCGGTCTACGGCTGCGCTACGAAGTCAGCCGGAAATGCGGTCCGTACATCGGTTTCGCCTATACGAGGAAATTTGGCGATACCGCAACTCTCGCGCACCAAGCGGGGGAAAGTGTTTCAGAACCAACGTTCGTGTTCGGGCTCCGGCTCCGGTACTGAACTCCCAAACTCTCAAGGAGGTTCCGATGCGTAGATTCTTGCTGGGATTTTTAGTGGCCGTTGTTCTCGTCGTCTTGGTTGGCTTTTCTTACGTGCGATTTGGGTTGCTGGACCCGCGAGCGGATATTCCCATCAACCGCCTGGAAGAAAAAATCGCGATGCCAGCCCTGGATGCTTCTGTAGACCGCCGCGCTCCCGAGATCAAGAATCCCGTAGATTCCGACGATCCTAGCCTAATCGCCGGCATGAAAATCTATCAGACCGATTGTGCCAGTTGCCATGGCGATGTGAATCATTCTCGCGGAATGCTGGCGGACTCTCTTTATCCTCGGGCTCCACAGTTCGTGGAGGATGCACCCGATATGCCTGAGTACCAGAACTTCTACATAATTCAGCACGGCATACGTTTAAGCGGAATGCCTGCCTGGAGACAATCGCTCAGTGAGCAACAAATGTGGCAAGTGACGACGTTCCTGAGTCATATAGATAAGCTGCCGCCATCGGTTTCCGATCAGTGGAAAGCCGCCGCCGGTCCTTCTGCGGAGGGAAACCCCTCCTCCGCGCGTCCATCACCATTGATGGATGACAAGATGCGAATGAAATAAGAATTCCGTGCCGTCCTTTCGGTTGGGCAAACGCTACGCCGCACGACTTGCTCGTCCACACGGCCAACGCCCAAAGATTGCTCCCTCGCTAAGCCATGGAAAGCTCTTACCAATGGCACACACAGTATTCGAATTCCCGGCCGTCTGCTTCGTTGACAGACAATCACAGTGAGGTAGGGACTGTCGCCGCCTCAAAAACGCCTCGACGGATGAGCTGTGGGCTGCTGCCAGGGTCTGCCGCGTCGCGTACATCATGCGGCCCTTTCTGGAGTCGCTCTGATTCTGGATCCAAAGCTCAAAAACATTCCCGCCTCGATTCTAAAGAAGCTAATTAACTTCGCCCGAGAATGGAAGAACTTTGGACCCATATTCACCATCGATGGACCGGAACGCATTCTCTTCCACCGCGCAAGTCCAAGTATCGGTGGGGCTTTGCCCGAAGAGCGCTCTCTGTAAAGAGCAGAGGGTCAAGCGTGAAGGCACACTTTACTTAGTGTCTTCCATTCAATGAGATGGCGCGCCCGGCAGGACTCGAACCTGCGGCATTCTGCTTAGAAGTAACGGACCCGCGATGCGCGGGTCAAGCAGGGAAGGAACTGAGTTTCAGTTGTGATGCGATAAAGTAGTCGGGTCCATGCGTGCCGGCAAGTAGGCCGAAAACACAATGGT
>Ga0182024_10025133_pt1 | contig 10538 bp, 8 predicted proteins | sample P32metaG_FD_120480 | JGI IMG/M metagenome (GOLD analysis project Ga0182024, IMG submission 120480) | Permafrost microbial communities from Stordalen Mire, Sweden - P3-2 metaG (Illumina Assembly) | ecosystem: Environmental > Terrestrial > Soil > Wetlands > Permafrost | place: Sweden: Stordalen...
TCGCAAGCGAGTCGCTTCTTCTCTTCCATCGGGTTGAGCCGCCCTGCTGCCAGGCCGTCCGCCAACTGCCGCGACTCGCGCGCCGGGCGAAATGCGGCAAGACGCGCGTAGATCGGAAGTAACTCGTCGGAAATCTTCATCAGCTTCCCGAACTGCTCGGCAGGCGGCTCGTCGACGCCGACGTAGTTGCCGAGCGACTTGCTCATCTTCTTCTCTCCGTCGAGCCCCACGAGCAGCGGTACCGCCGCGCAAATCTGCGGCCGCTGCTCGAACTCGCGCTGAAACTGGCGCCCGAGCAGCAAATTGAAGAGTTGATCGGTCCCTCCGAGTTCGACGTCGGCTTCGATCGCAACCGAATCGTACGCTTGAGCGACCGGATAGAGCAGCTCGTGCAACGAGATCGGCGCACCCGCGTCGTAACGTTGCCGAAAATCGTTACGCTCGAGCATCTGCGCCACGGTCGTCTTCGCCAAGAGCTTCACCATATCGGTGAAGTTTAGTTTGTCCAGCCATTCGGAGTTGTAGCGAATCTCGATTCGGTCGAGATCGACCACCCTGCCGGCCTGCTCTGTATACGTTTGCATGTTCGCTTCGATCTCGTCTTGTGAAAGCTGCGGTCGCGTGACGTTGCGGCCGCTGGGGTCGCCGATGCGCGCCGTAAAATCACCGATAATCAACGTGACGCGATGCCCCGCTTGCGCGAAACGCTGCAGCGGATGCAGCACGACCATGTGACCGAGGTGCAGATCGGCGCTCGTTGGATCGATTCCGAGCTTAACGCGCAGCGGACGCCCGAGGGCAAGGCGTTGCGCGAACTCGGTTGCCGTTTCGACGTGATCGAAGCCATCGAGCAGATCCGCGACGCCTTCGTTCATGACCGCAGCTCGACGATCGTAACGCCGGTCGAGCCTTCCTCTTCGGTGCCGTAACGAATGCTCGTGACGGCGGGATGCGCGCGCAAGTGCTCCTGTAAGCCGCGTCCCAGCAAGCCGGTGCCTTTGCCATGGATCAATCGCAGCGGTGAGTTTCCCGCCAGAAGCGCATCGTCGATCCAGCGCTCGACCAGCGGCTCCGCTTCGGCGTAGCGCTTCCCGCGCACGTCCAGCGCCGCCGCCGTGCGACCTGCGGCCGCCATGCGAGCGTCGGTGCCACCGGTTGCGGAGCGGAGGGCTTTCGCTGCGCCGGCCTCGCGCCGAACGTCGCTCTTATCCACCATCATTTTCATAGAACCGATCGAAACGAGCAACCTCTCATCCCAATCTTCAGCAACGACTCCCTCCTGATTCACGGAAAGAATGCGAACCCGATCGCCGGGCGCGTACGTTCGCCCGTCGGACGCGCGCTCTTCTTCCGGCCGAATTCCGAGGTCGCGATGGATTGCCTCGATCGTCTGCCCCAGCAGCGCGGTCTGCGAGGGCGTTACTCGCGCCTTTCGGGTCCGCGTTCGCTCGGAACCCGATTCTGCCGACCGCCTCTGCAGCTCCCGCACGAAATCGCGGAGTGCCTGCTGCAAGCGCTCTTCGGCGCCGCTGCCGAACCGCCGGCGCTGCACATCGAGGTCGGCGCGATCCCGCGCCACGAGCTCGCGTTCGCCGCCGAGTTCGCGACGTTCGCGCTCGAATCGCAGGCGCTCCTCGCGCAACTCGCTGTTGCGCAGGGCAAGCTCGGCCAGCGCCGCTTCGTAATCGCGTTCGCGGTCTTCCATCAGTGCCGTCGCTCGCTCTACGATCTCCGCCGAGATGCCAAGCCGCGCCGCGAGCGGAAAGGCCAGCGATTGCCCTGGCGCGCCGAGGTCGAGCTCGAAGGTTGGCTTGAACGTCGCCGGATCGAAGCGCACGCTGGCATTTGCAACGCCAGGCATCGCGTGGGCGAAGAGTTTCAGCTCCGTGGAGTGCGTCGAAACGATTGCCCGCGCGCCGCTCGCGAGCAGCCACTCCAGCATTGCGATGGCAAGTGCGACACCGGCCGTCGGCTCGGTGCCACCGCCTATTTCATCGACGATGGCCAGCGTACGCGAGTTGGCGCCGTCCATCACTTCGCCCATCCGTTGCAGATGCGCCGAGAACGTCGAGGTATTGGCGACGAGCGATTGTTCGTCGCCGATGTCGACAACGACGCGCTCGAAGCGCCCGATGCAGGTCCCGGCGGCGGCCGGAACTTGCATGCCGCAATACGCCATCACGACGAAGAGTCCGGTCATCTTTAAGGCGACGGTCTTGCCGCCCATGTTGGGCCCGCTGATGACCAGCAGGCGAGTTTGATCGCCGAGGGTCAACGACTGGGGAACGGCTCGCTCGTCAAGTAACGGATGCCGTCCGCCGGCGATCGCGACGGTCGGTTCGTCGCTCAACTCCGGCATGATGGCACGGCTCGCGCCGGCGAGTTGCGCCTTCGCGGCGAGAAGATCGAGCGCGGCCAAGACCTCGACGTTGGCGTCAATCTCGACTGCAGATCGGCCGACGTCCGCTGACAAGGCCTGCAGGAGGCGTTGCACCTCGCGCTCTTCTTCAATTTGCAGCGTGCGGACGCGATTGTTGCTCTCGAGCGCCGCGAGCGGCTCGACGAAGAGCGTCTGTCCGCTCGAGCTGGTGTCGTGAACGATGCTCGGGAGCGCGCCGGCGAACTCCGCTTTGATCGGTATCACAAAGCGCCCGTCGCGAATCGTGACGACCCGATCTTGGATTACTTTAGCGTACTTCGCACCGTTGAGGATCGCGCTAATGCGGTCGCGCGCCTCCGATTGCGCCTGAACGAGACTGCGCCGAATGCGACGCAGCCCGGGCGAGGCTCGATCGAGCACCGTGCCGCGTTCGTCGATGGCATCGGTAAGCGAATGCTGCAGCTCGCGCAGCGGCGTATACGGCGCGACGACCGCCGTCAGATCGGGATGCCCGCGCACAGCTTTATACGCCGCAGCCGCAGCCGCAAGCGTATCGCCGATTGCCCGTAGATCGCTGGGGCCCAGCGTTTGCCCCACCTTCGCAGCCTCGGTCGAGGCCGCCGTTTCGGCGGCGGGCATGATCGTGACGTCGGCACCGGCGGCCAGCGAGCGCATCGCCTCCGTGCGAAGCTGCTCGCGGCGGACGATGTCGAAATTGGATTCCGGCAGCAAATCGTTTGCTAAGCCGCGGCCGCGCTGCGTGCGCGTCGCGCCGACGACTCGATCGCGCACGCTTGCAAAGTCGAGCGCATCGAGCGTGCGGGAATCGGCGATGGTCATCGGGAGCGGCGCGCCATAGCCCTACAGGTTCCTAGGATGAGAGCTTCTTCTTTACCAGCTCGTTGGCCAGCGCGGGGTCGGCCTTCCCGCGCGAAGCCTTCATCACTTGACCGACGAGAAAACCGAGCACGTTAATCTTGCCCGCCTTATAATCGGCGACGACTCGCTCGTTAGCGGCAAGCACTTCGTCGACGAAACACTCGACCGCGGAGGGATCGCTGGTCTGCGCGAGACCTTCACGCTCCACGATCGCGTTGGGCGACCCGCCGCCGTCCCACATGCGGGTCAGCAGTTCCTTGGCGATCTTGGAGTTGATCCGCTTGCTTTGCACCAACGCGATGAGCTCGGCGAGATGTTCGACCGTTACGTTTGAATCGCCGACGGCAACGCCCGTCTCGTTAGCTAGCCGGGAGAGCTCGCCGAGCACGAAGTTGCTGGACTGCTGCGGATTTCCGCTGCGCGCCACGACCGCGTCGAAATACTGCGCGAGCGCGATATTGTCGATGAGCTGCGCGGCCGCGTTGGCGCTCAGTCCGTACTCCCCGGTATAGCGTTCGAAGCGCTGCCACGGGAACGTGGGAAGCTCCTCTTGCCAACGCTCGACGTCGTCGCGCGAGATCGCGAGCGGCACGAGATCGGGATCTGGGAAGTATCGATAATCGTGCGCCTCTTCCTTGCTGCGCATCGAATGCGTGACGCCGTGCAGTTCGTCCCAGCCGCGCGTCTCTTGTACGACGCGCCCGCCCGATTCGAGGATCTCGATCTGGCGCTCGATTTCACTGGCGATCGCACGCTCGACGGAACGAAACGAATTCATGTTCTTGATCTCGCTCTTCGTACCAAGCTGCGTCGTGCCGGCAAGGCGCATCGAGACGTTTGCATCGCAGCGCAACGAGCCTTCCTCCATCTTGACGTCGCTGACCTCGAGAGCGAGCAGGGTCCTGCGCAGCGATTCCAAATATGCGACGGCGTCGCGAGCGCTGTGCAGCTCCGGTTCGGAGACGCACTCCATCAGCGGAACTCCCGCGCGATTGAAGTCGAGGAGCGAATAGGAGCTTCCCGCGATGCGACCGTCGCCGGAACCCGCGTGCGTGGATTTTCCCGTGTCCTCTTCCAAATGAATCCGCGTCAGGCGGCACTGTTTCATCGTGCCGTCCTCCAGCCAGTACTTGACGATGCCGCCGACGGTTAGCGGCATGTCGTACTGCGATATCTGGTAATCCTTGGGCATGTCGGGATAAAAGTAATTTTTACGATCGAACTTCGAAAAGGCGGGGATCTCGGCGCCAAACGCGAGACCCGTTCGGACGATTTGCTCGATCGCTTTGGCGTTGGGCACCGGCAACGCTCCAGGCATGCCCAAACAAACCGGGCAGGTCTTGGTGTTCGGCTCCCCGCCGAACTCATTGCGGCATCCGCAGAACATCTTGGTCGCCGTCTTGAGCTCGACGTGGCACTCGATCCCGATGACCGGCTCGTACTCGCGATTCACGCGCGCACCGGCCCGATCTGCGCGGGGTGTGCGAGCGCGTGATTCGTCGCTCCCTCGTACGCCGCAGCGGCGCCGAGCAGCAGCTTCTCGCCGAAGAGCGGGGCGCAGAGCTGCAGACCGATGGGTAGCGGGAGGCTTGCGCCTTCGGGCACCGTCCAGCCACACGGAACCGAGAGCGCCGGCAGGCCGGCCAGCGACATTGGAATCGTGTAGTAGTCCATCAAGTACATGCTATACGGATCGCTCTTCGCGGCGAACGTAAAAGCCGGGCAGCTCGCCGCCGGACAAGCGATGAGATCGCACTGGGCAAAGGCGCGTTCGAAATCTCGCGCGATCAACGTGCGAGCCTTTTGGGCGCGGACGTAATAGGCGTCGTAGTAGCCGCTTGAGAGCGCGTGCGTTCCGATCAGGATACGCCGTTTGACTTCGGGTCCGAAGCCGGCAGCGCGGGTGTTGTCGTACATCGCTCGAACGTCGGCGCCCTCGACTCGCAATCCATACCGAACGCCGTCGAAACGTGCAAGGTTCGACGAACACTCCGCCGGCGCAATCAGATAATACGTCGCCAGTCCGTAGTCCGCAGTCGGAAGCGAGACTTCGACGAGTTCGGCTCCGAGACGCTCCAAGTCGCGATACGCCGCGCGGTAAAGCGCGTCGGAACGTTCGCCCAGGGCCTTGGTATCGAACTCCCGCACGATGCCGACGCGCAGGCCCGCGAGGTCGGCGCGCAACGAGTAAGCCGTGCGTTCTACGGGCCGGTCGAGCGAAGTCGCATCCATCGGATCGTAACCGGCCATGATATCGTAGGCGAGTGCGGCGTCCTCGACGGTCCGTGCGAGCGGCCCGATTTGATCGAGGCTGGAAGCAAAAGCGATCAAGCCATAGCGTGAAACTCGCCCGTAGGTTGGTTTGAATCCGACCAAGTTGCAGAACGCGGCCGGCTCTCGAATCGAACCGCCGGTGTCGCTCCCCAATCCAATCGCCGCTTCGCCGGCGGCGACCGCCGCGGCCGAGCCGCCGCTGGATCCGCCGGGGACGCGAGCCAAGTCGTAGGGATTGCGCGTTACGCCGAGCGCCGAGTTTTCGCACGAGCTGCCCATCGCAAACTCGTCGCAGTTCGCCTTGCCGATCGGAACGGCGCCGGCTTCGAGCAGCCGCGCAACGGCCGTCGCGGTATAGGGCGCGATCCAACGTTCCAAGATCTTGCTGCCGCAGGTCGTCCGCGCGGCTTCCAGACACATGTTGTCTTTGACCGCGATCGGCACGCCGGCGAGCGCGAGGCGTTCCCCGGCCGCAATCCGCTCGTCAACGCGCGCGGCAGAGGAGCGCGCGATTTCACCGAGCACGGTGAGGTATGCGCCCACGTCACCGTCGACGGCTTGCACCTGCGCCAGCGTCGCCGCGGTGATCTCGGCGGCACTGACGCGTCCCGCGCTTACGTCGCGTGCGATCTCTGCGGCGTTCATTCGGCGATGATGCGCGGTACGCGAAAGAACCCGCCCTGGCGTTGCGGAGCACCGTCGAGGACGACCTCGCGATCGAGGCAGGGCCGCTCGACATCCTCGCGCAGGACGTTGCGCGATTCGACGACTTGCGCCGTGGCCGGAACGCTGGCCGTATCGAGCTCTTCGAGCGCGCGGACGTGCCCGAGCAGTTCGCCCAGCTCCTTTGAAAAGCGCTCGATCTCGTCGTCGCTGAGCGCGATGCGCGCCAGCTTTGCAACGTAACGGATATCAATCGTGTCGGGTGTCAATCTAAAAGTGCTCCAACTGAACCAGCGTCTCGACGTGCCCGGTTTGTGGAAACATATCGAAGGGCTGCACCACGCCGAGGCGATAGCCCTTGGATGCCAAGAACTTTAAATCCCGTGCGAGCGTCGCCGCGTCGCAAGAAAGGTACCAAACGTTGCGTACGCGCGCCTGCGCGATTGCACTCAGGACCACGTCGTCGCAACCTTTGCGCGGCGGATCGAGAAAAACGACGTCCGCCTCTTGTAGAATGCGAGCAACCCGTGGGACGCCGGCCATCTGCTCGACTCGGCCGGCCTCAAAGCGGGCGCGCCCTTCGAGCCCGTTGAGCCGCGCGTTCGCTTCGGCTTCGGCGATCGCGTGCCGGTTCTCTTCGATGCCCGTAACGCTCCAGCCGTGCCGTGCAAAATAGAGCGCAAAGGTTCCCGATCCGCAGTAGAGATCGACGATGCTGCCGGGCCGTTTCAGCCAGGGTTCGATAAAGTCGAAGATTCGCTCGAGTATCTGGACGTTGATTTGAAAGAACGAGGCGGCGGAGACCCGATACCGCACCCCGCCCACCGACTCTTCGATTTCGCCTTGGCCGTCCAACAACTGGTAGTGCCGCCCCAGGACGGCGTTTTCGCTGGCGAGGCCGTACGAGTTGCCAATACCCGCTACTGCAGGCAGTTCGCGTCGGACCGCGTGCGCGTCGCGCTGCGCCTCAGCGATTGCGTCGTCGGTCGTCACCGTGAGCACGACCTCAGCGGTCGCGCGAGCGGCGCGCGCCACGAGGTGCCGCGCGCCACGAAGCATTGGGGCAATCGTCGCGCTCGCCCGATTCTTGACCAAAGCTGCGAGTAGGGCATCGAGCTGCGGCGTAACGATCGGGCAGGCATCGATCGGAACGACGTCGTGAGAGCGCTGCCGGTAAAACCCCAGCGCCGGCGGCTTCGAACGATGGTCGACAACGACGGACATCTTATTCCGATAGGCGCGCGGCTCGGTCATGCCGATCGTTTCGCTCACGTCAACGTCGGTGAAGCCGCCAATGCGCAGCAGCGCATTGCGCACGACGTCACGCTTCCAGGTCAGTTGCGCGTCGTAGGCAAGGTGCTGGAGCTGACATCCACCGCAGGCTCCGAAGACCGGGCAGAACGGACGCGCTCGCTTGGGCGACTCGACCACCAACTCGAGCATCTCGGCGACCGCGTACCGCTGTTTGACCGTCCCGATGCGAACGCGCGCCCGCTCGCCGGGCAGCGGTCCAAAGCAAAAAACGACGACGCCGGAAGCTCGGCCGACACCTTGCCCGTTAGCCAGAACATCCGTGAATTCGATCTCGAGTTCGGCGCCGGCCCGCAGGCTCGCGGCTTTAGGCGCTGTGTCGCTGCTCGTCAAGCGCCTTGAGCAACGAGTTCGCTTCGTCGATCAGGTGTTGGATGCGCTGCGTCGTCGGATCCTCGCGCGTTTCATTGGATGCCAAGCGATAGACCAGGAAAGCCAGCGCGGCGGCTAAGCCCACTGCGCCGACTCCCAAACCAATCCACAGCATCTTGCGCGACTGCATGGTGCTCTTCTTCGCGGCGTGGGGCGCCCAGTCCCTATTTGCGAGGCGCGGAGGCGCTGCCCGCCAGGCGCACGTCGTCCAGGAACTGTTCCGTGGAGCGACTCGAATAGCCGTCACCATGCACCCCAAAGTAGAGCCAGTAGGTTCGTCCGGCAAAGGCGCCGAGATTCCACATGCCGCTAACCCAAGATGGGTTGTTGTTGACGGATTTGTAGAGATTCACGACGACGTTCCCACGGCTGTCGAGTAGATCGGCCTCCTGATATGCAAACGTCGTGTCGGCTTCGTTGGAAAGCTGATAGAGCTTCGCGCTAAGAACACCGTTCGGCGGGAGCGTTACCTGTTGGCAAACCCCCGAGTTTCCCGTCGGTTCGCCCTGGCCATTTGCCGTTCCGGAATACTCGTCGTAAGAGCCGCTAAACGGGTGGTCACGCGTCACGTACGCGCGCGCGTCGCCGCACTGATGCCAGCCGCCGTCAACATTGCTGCTCTCGAAACCAGGATTCGTGATTACGTTGGCGGTGTAGCCGGAAAGGCGTGGCGTGCTCGCTCTGGGCACATTGAAGTGCCCGGCAACGGTATGTCGAGGCGGACGAGCAGGCGCTGCCGTAGCCGCCAGAATCGCGACGGCTAAAGGCACCATCCAGCGGCGATCAACTCGCATCATCGAGATGCCGCCGATCGTCGAGCGTTAGTACCGAGGCGCCGCCGTCCTCAATCGCGATTCGCGTTATGCCGCCCGCCGTAAAGCGTTCCGGTGGCGCGAGACCGAGCACCGAAAAAATGACGTGCAACACGCCGGCGTGCGTAACGACCGCGGCGGCCCGAAGATTCTGCTGCGTAAGCTGGTCGAGGAACGGCGCCACGCGCGCGGAGACCTGTGGGAACGATTCGCCTCCTTCGGGCGCGTACAGCTTCACCGCGGTCGAACCCAGGCCGGCGAGCTGCGGATTGGCTGCGATGATTTCGTCCCACGTCAGACCTTCCCAGCGCCCAAAATCGAACTCCCGCAACCGCTCGTCAAGCGTAACGTCAGCACCGCGAGATTCGCCTAGGATGCGCGCCGTCTCCGCCGCGCGCACAAGATCGCTCGAATAGATCCGGTCGAACCGCTCCGAGTGCAAAGTCTCCGCGATCGCCCGCGCCGCAGCGCGTCCGTGCACCGACAACGGCATATCCGTCCTTCCTTGGAAGCGCCGCAACGCGTTCCATTCCGTTGGCCCGTGCCGAATCAACGTGAGCTTCATACGCGGGCGAGGAGTTCGCTGCTCGGCGCCCCAATCCAGCGAGTCAGTCCGGAGAGGTGGCAGAGCGGCTGAATGCACTCGCTTGGAAAGCGAGCAGAGGTGATGAGCCTCTCGAGGGTTCGACTCCCTCCCTCTCCGCCAGCAGCGCCCCAAGGTGCCCGAGCGCGCCGCCGCCAATATCCCAGTGTGCGGATGTCCTTTGGGCCTTCGTGGTATTGCTTATCCATAACGATGGGAGCTGCGCTTATGCCGATACTGGCTCTGCTCGATTGGAATAGGCCGTGACTTCGGTCGCGGCCGTAGCGCCGCCTCAGCGTCTGCTGGTCGGGCGCCTTACAGATCAGCTCATCTTGGTCTGCTTTCTAATCTCCGGATTCTGCAGTTTACTCTACGAGGTGCTCTGGACGCGCCTTGCTTTCGCGCATTTCGGTATCATAACGCCCGTCCTGTCGCTGGTCGTCTCGGTATTCATGTTGGGGCTCGGCATTGGATCGGTGCTCGGGGGACGTTTGGCGGCGTCGGCAAATCGAAAGTACAATCTCTCGCCGCTCTATCTGTACGCCGCAGCGGAGGCGTTTATAGCGCTCGGTGCATTCACGGTGCCGGCCCTATTCCGCTTGTCGGGGACGGCACTAATCCATGCGGGCGCCACGGGTTCGGACGCGTTCCTATTTATTTCGGCCGCGTGCATCGTCGTTGCACTTCTGCCGTGGTGCGTAGCAATGGGCGCTACGATTCCGCTCATGATGGCATTCGTGCGCCGCAAGAACCCAAGTGCTGGCGAGAGCTTCAGTTTTCTCTACGCAGCCAACGTCCTAGGGGCTGCGACTGGAGCCGTCATGACGGCCATCGTCTTGATCGAGCTGTTAGGCCTGAGCGGCACATACACGCTTGCCGCTGCTTTCAATTTGACGATCGCCGCGATCGCAGTAGGTTTGGCAAGAGCGCTTCCGCTCAGCCGGGATAAACCGGAGGCATCCAACGCGCCCGTGGCCCCTCGAGGCACATACGGAGCGGTCCGCGCCGAAAGCGTACTATTTATCACCGGGTTTTGCAGCGTTGGCATGGAGGTCTGCTGGGCACGCGACTTCACGTTTGTCCTGCTGACGACCATCTACGCGTTTGCCTTGATTCTGGCAACGTACTTGATCGCGACCTACCTTGGCTCTACGATCTACCGCAGCGCCATCGCTCGTAATCCAAGCCTGCGCATCGAGGGTACCGTGGCATGGCTATTCCCATTGGCTTTATTGCCGGTATTCCTCGGAGATCCGCGGACGAA
>Ga0182024_10025134_pt1 | contig 10537 bp, 7 predicted proteins | sample P32metaG_FD_120480 | JGI IMG/M metagenome (GOLD analysis project Ga0182024, IMG submission 120480) | Permafrost microbial communities from Stordalen Mire, Sweden - P3-2 metaG (Illumina Assembly) | ecosystem: Environmental > Terrestrial > Soil > Wetlands > Permafrost | place: Sweden: Stordalen...
CGCCCGGCGCTCACGCCCGGCGCTCAGTGGAGTCGCGGAAGCTCGAGCGCGAGGTAGAGACCAGCGGCCGCGCCAACAACCAGAAGGTGCGGCAGGGCGATATGCCATCTGGCGATTGCGAGATACCGCGCGAACGACGTGGGCCGCCAGCGACGGCGCCACGCGGCCGCGATGCCGGGCACCTCCGTCGTGGCCGCCGAGTCGGCGATGCCGATCTCGATGTCGTGAGCCCGGCCGAGATAGACACCCTGGAAGGATTTGCCGATTGCCTCGACCACCCACAGCATGGCGCTCGCGAAGGCCGCGACCAACAGCACCTCGTGGCGGCCGCTGGCCAGCGCGTACGCCGCGAGAACGGCCCCAACGATCACGCTGCACGCCTTGAGCCCAAGTGCCGACCGGTCCAGCGCGCCGATGGCCTGCTCGACGAGTGCGTATTCCGCTCGTAGCCCCTCGAGGCGCGTTCCCTCCGACGCGGCGGCCACCGCGATCCGTCCGTTCGTCCGGGGCGCCGACCGAACCCGGACGGTCGCGGCGGGTGTCATCGCTGGTGGGGGGCTCTCGGGGCCTTCGAGCACTTCGACGCCCCCGTAAGCCGAGCCTGTGAAGTTACCGCACTTCGGGCAGCGCTCGAGCTCCAGGTAGTCGTAGATGGTCTCACAATCGCGGCATCGGCCGGAATACATCGGATGGCCCTCACTCTGCGAGGCGTGCACAACGATACAGCAGGTGCCAGGCAGACCGCGGGATTCGGAACGGGCCGAGCCCGGCGGGGTTCCACCTGCGTTGAGCTGCGGTGAGATGACTGCCGCGCGGACGCAAAGGGCACGGGGCAACGACGCCGCGAGCCCATGGGACGACCCAGTGACTGGTGGGCGGACGCGCACGTACGTAAAATGCTCGATCCACATGATCCGATTCATCTTACCGCGTTCCGTCCGCGCCGCTGGCGCCGCCCTTCGGCTGCCGCTCGCGGTCGCAGCCTTGGCCAGTTGCCATAAAGGTCCGAGCGCGGCCGTGATCGCCGCCGAAACGAGCGGCACATTGGTCGTGACGGTGACGACGCCCCAGAACGTCAAATTTCCTGACATCGTCGTGACCGGGCCGGCCAGTTACAGCGTCTCGATCGCCGGTACCGACACATTGATCGACCTCGGCGCCGGCACGTATACCGTCACGCCGGAGCCCGTCGCGTCTACCGATGAGGTCGTGAGCACCATCTATACGGGCATCACGACTGGCAGCCCGGTGAAGGTGGTCATCGACGATACGTCGAATGCGTCGGTCGCGTACACGACGCGCCCGGGAACCGGCGGCCTCTGGGTGGGAAGCAGCAATGGCGGGTCTCCGATCGCGGCCCTTTACTCCGCTGGCGAGCTGCGCGCCGGCCAAAAAGCGGGCGTGTCGCTGGGCGTGACGGACGCGTACGAGGTGATCGACACAGCGGGCAATCTGTGGGTCGCAAGCCACAGCGCGAACACGATCACCGAATACCTGAGCACCGACCTTGGAACCAGTGGGTCGCCCGCTGCGGCAGTGACGATCAGCGGCGCTGCACTGAACGGCCCGGACGGGCTCGCCTTCGACCCTGCCGGTGACCTGTGGGTGTCGAACGCCGCGGGCAACACCGTGATCGAATACACCGCCGAGCAGTTGCTGGGGAGTGGAAGTCCCGCTCCGGCGGTCGTCATCAGCGGGACTGCGCTCGCGTCCCCAGCGCGCATCAGCTTCGACACCTTCGGGAACCTGTGGGTGCCGAACCAGAGTGCGAACACCGTCGTGCAGTTCAGCGCCGCGCAACTGGGCGCCGGCGGCGGTCTCATGCCGGCAGTGACGCTGTCCGCAGATAGTGGGTCGCTCGCCGGGCCTGACGCGCTGGCGTTCGACACCGACGGCGACTTGTGGGTGGCGAATCTGTCGAACAACACCATCGCCGAATACAGCCCGGGCCAGCTGCTCACGGGCGGGGTGGTCGCGCCAGCTGGCGTGCTCGGTGTCACCGGCGGTGCGGTCGCACTCGCGGCGCTCGCGTTCGACAATTCAGGCGATCTCTGGACGGTCAGCAGCTCGACGGCACAGCTACTCGAGTTCACCGCTGACCAGGTCATTGGGGCTGGGAGCCAGACGCCGGGACTGACGATATCAGTCGCCGCCGGGCCCGGCACGCTCGTGTTCAATCCGGCGCCCGATGGCCTGCCGATCGCGAGCCCGGACGCGGTCCGCCTGAGCCGCGCAGCGGGCCACGTTCACCGCCATCACTGAGACGCGGCGCGGTTCGCGTCACCGCATACGGTTTGCGAGTGCCCGATACCCGAGCGGCATGCGGTGTGCCGGATCCGCGCTCAGGCCCAGATCCGTGATCCCGCAGTCAGCGCCGCTCCTGCACCGGCTACGGCCGATGCTCCTGTGTGCGGCGACAGCGCTGTGCGCCGTGTTGGCCAGCGACGCCTCGGCCCAGCGCACACCGAGGGAAAAGTTCACCCATGCCGACACGCTGCGTGGCACGATCACGCCCGAGCGCGCCTGGTGGGACGTCACGTTTTACGATCTGCACGTCGCCGTGTCGCCGGCGGACAGCTCGATTCGCGGCTGGAACGGCATCACCTACCGCGTCGTGAGTGCACCGCGTCCCGAGATGCAGATCGACCTGCAGGTGCCGCTCGTCATGGACAGTGTCGTGCAGGCTGGACATCGGCTGTCCTACCGCCGCGACGGCAACGCGTTTTTCGTTACGGTTGCCGCGCCCGAAGCGGTGGGCAGCGACCAGACCGTCACGGCCTTCTATCACGGCCGGCCTCGCGTAGCGAAGCACCCCCCGTGGGACGGCGGGTTCATCTGGAGCCGCGACAGCCTGGGACATCCCTGGATCGCGACGGCGAACCAGGGACTGGGCGCCAGCGTCTGGTGGCCGAACAAGGATACGCAGGCGGATGAGCCGGACAGCCAGCGGATCGCCATCACGGTGCCGGACTCGATGATGGACGTCTCCAACGGGCGGTTGCGCCACACGATCCAGAACGGTGATGGCACGGCGACGTACGAGTGGTTCGTTCGCAGCCCGATCAACAACTACGACGTCGCCGTGAACATCGGCGCGTATACGCGCATCTCGGACACCTATGCCGGACTCCAGGGTCCGCTGACGCTCGACTTCTGGCCGCTCGCCTACCACCGGGATGTGGCCGCATCGCAATTCAGGCAGGCGACATCGATGCTGCGCTGCTTTGAGTCGTGGTTCGGGCCGTATCCGTGGTATGTGGACGGGTACAAGCTGATCGAGACGCCGCATCTCGGGATGGAACACCAGAGCGCAGTGGCGTACGGCAATCACTACCGGAACGGCTATCTGGGGATCGACCTGTCGGGCAGCGGGTGGGGTCTCAAGTGGGATTTCATCATCGTGCACGAGAGCGCGCACGAATGGTTCGGGAACAGCCTCACGACCGCCGACGTCGCCGACATGTGGGTGCACGAGAGCTTCGCCAATTACGCCGAGGCGCTCTATACCGAGTGCCTGTTCGGCAAGGAAGCGGGCGCCGAATACGCGCGGGGCTCCCGGGCGCGCGTGCTGAACGACAGTCCGATCGTCGGGCACTACGGCGTAAACAACGAAGGGTCCGGCGACATGTACTACAAGGGCGGCAACATGCTGCATACGATCCGCCAGATCGTCGGGAACGACAGCACGTGGCGGGGGATCCTCCGGGGATTGAACTCCACCTACTGGCACCAGATCGTGACCGGGCGAGAAATCGAGGACTACATCTCGCGCCAATCGGGCATCGATCTGAGCCGGGTGTTCGACCAGTACCTCCGGACCACACGGATCCCGGAGTTCGAGTACGCGACCTACGGCGGCGTGCTCCGCTATCGGTGGGGGAATGTGGTGCGCGGATTCGCCATGCCGGTGCGCGTCGTTCTCGCACCGGAACAGTCGGTGGTACTCGTCCCCACGACGCGGTGGCAGGCCCTCCCCTTGCCCAAGGGCGCGGCTGACACCGTCGCGGTGGACCCCAACTATTACGTGACGACATGGCGGGTGGACGCGCCGCCGCGCTGTACACTGGTCTGCCGCGACTAGCTTCGCGGCGAGACCCGGCGATGGCCGGTGACGGTTTTCCCGTGCGGGCCGCGCAATGCTGTCCGAGACAGCTCCCCATCCGCGCGACCACGGTGGCGGGTGCCACGGACCGCAGGTGTCCGCGGTCCGCGTGCCGGCTCTGTGCCTTCACGAGGAGGCTCAATGAACCAAGAGACCTGGAAGACCATCACCGACAACGGGCCAAAGTCCATCACCATTGATGCGGCTGGCGTCCACAACTGGTTCTGGAAGTTTGTTCCCGTCGACCCGCTCGTGTTCACCACGCCGGCGCACGACGGGAGCACGGTCCAGATCGCGCGGCAGGTCTACCATCGGATGCTCGCGCGGATGGTCGCCGAGTCCGCGCACGGGATGCAGACGGGGCTCATCGCTGTCGCGTGGGTCCTGACCGTGCTATTGGGTGAGAAGCTCACGTTCAAGGGCGGGGCGGGATTCGGTAACCTCCTCGGTCTCGCCGCCTTCGGCGCGTTCCTGTTCTTTGTCGTCCCGGTCTTGATGCGCATCGCGTGCTCGGGCGCGTCATCCGACGAAGCCAAGGGCGTTATTGGCCGGACCTTCTTCCGTGATCTTCCGGACAGCACACCGGCCGACCTTCGGGATGATCTGCAACAGAGCTGGCTCACGATCGATGGCCGGCCGTTGTCTTCGGAGATCGCCACCGAGGATGGCCGGACCACGGAAGCCGCGAACCGGTCGATCTGGTGGGTCGTGACCGCCTTCGCCATTGGCTGGGCGATCTCGTATGTCTTCGCCAAGTCGGCTGGCTCCGCCGCGGCGAGTCCCCTTGGGCCCGATGCCGGACCGGATGCCATGCCCGGCGGCGGCAGCCCGCTCGGGGCGATGGGATTCCCGATTCCCAGCTTCGGGTGGGTGCGGTGGTTCGGATCGTTCGTGGTCCTGATCATCCTCCTCGTGAAGGTGTTTCGCGACAAGCGTCCCCTGACGCGCCGCGCAAACGAGCTGACGGCGGCCGAAGCAGTCGAGGGTGCCGCGTTCGTGTCGGCGGGCGGCCAGTCCTGGGGCTTGATTCCGGAAGCAGCACGGAAGCGTCAGCTCGCCGAGGCCACGGCTGACAAGAGTCCGGTGGTCGAACTGGGGACGACGACAGGCGTGTTCGCGGGCCGCGGCGACTTCTTCGCGCCCAATGCCGGTCTGCCCTTTCGCCTGTCGCTCAAGGATCTGCAGATGCACATGCTGGTGCTGGGCGGCACCGGATCAGGAAAGACGTCCGGTATCCTCCGGCCTCTGGCCCGGCAGTTCAGCGCTCACGATGACGTCGGGCTGGTGGTCATGGATGGAAAGGGCGCACTGCCGAGTGAATTGAGCGATCTGCCGGGCATGCGCGTGGTCGATCCTGGGAAGCCCGGCACTGATGTGTCGTTGGTGTCCGGCGTCGAGCCAGCGGTGATCGTGGACACCATCCGCGAAATCCTCGCCCCCGCCGGGGCCGGCCAGGAGCAGTTCTGGGTCAACAGCGCGGCGGGTGCACTCCGCCGCGGCGCCGTGATCGCGCAGGCGGCGGGCGGCGCGTGGTGGTCGCTGTTCCATGCCGCGCAGGTGGTGAGCAACAAGCAGGATCGTGACCAGCTCATTCAGGCTCTCGTACCGAAGGCGGAAAATGATCCTCTGCTTCGCGAAGCCTTCGCGTACTTCCGTCTCGAGTGGGACACGATGGACGAGAAAACTCGGAGCAACATCCTGGCGGAGATTCGTTCCTGGATCTCGACGATCACGGCGACCCCGGACCTGCTCCGGTGGGCCAAGACACCGGCCGGAAAGGACACCGTCGATCTGATGTCGCCGCTCACCGGCGGCCGGGTGGGCATTCTCATCCCGGAATACAAGTACGGCGTCGCAGGATCCGTGGTCACGGCGCTGATCAAGGCGCGGCTCTACAGTGGTCTCAAGGCGCGCGCGGATCACGACTGGACCGGCGGCAAGGAAACGCCGGTGGTCTTCATGATCGACGAAGCCCAGGAAGTCGCCACGTCGCAGGATGCGCAGATGCTGCCGATCGGGCGGTCGTTGGGGCTTGCGATGATCGCAGCAACGCAGGGCATCGAGGGGATCAACGCGAAGCTGACCGAGATCGTCGCCAACAAGTGGTTGTCGATCTTCGGCGCGGTGGTGGCGTTGGGCGGCCGGTCAGCGGTGACCGACGCGTTCGTGGCGCAGCGCGCGGGCGAATGCTGGCAGCTTGTGCCGCAGCAGGTCGACGGCAACACCGTTCGCGGCGGCCTCGGCATGGAGGCCGTGTCGGGTCCCTTCGCCGCGGCGCGCACACAACCGCACATGGCGATGACGGTGTCGCGGGGTGGGCTGGCAGTGGCGCCCAGCCGTGCCGCGGCCGCCGTGGCGGAACTGGGCAAGGGCATCAAGGAACTCCCGCCCGCTCCGCCTCCCAAGATGACGTTGGGTCCACGGCCTCTCGTCCCGGCCGGTGAGATCTCGAGTTTGGCGGCGGTGCCCGACACGGCGATCGCGTTAGCGACGCGGGGCCGGGTCGCCCGCCGGGATGTCATCACATTGCGGCCGGAATATCCGTCCAAGGCCCGGAGCCAGAGCGTGCGCCGTGAAGTCGCGGCGTCTGGTCCGCCGGTGCAGGGGCTCGCGATGGCAGCACAGAGTAGCAGCTAGGCCGACCAGTTCGCACACACGGCGAGGGCCGGCTGCCAACGTGGTAGCCGGCCCTTCCTGTCTGTGCTCGCCTGGGAATTGCATCATCCGCGGGAGTCCGGCGCGGGCGATGCAGTCCCAGCCGGGTGCCGTGCGGCGTCACCGCGCGCGGGTCAACTGTAATTGGAGGGAGGTCTTGATGAACGGGCTGCGTGTTGGGACTGGAGTACTGTTCGCCGTCCTCTTCCTGGCGCAGGGCTCAGGCGCGCAGGAGTACACCAATTACGGGCCGTTCTGGCAGCGCCCGTTCCACGCGGGGATCGACATCGGGGGCTCGATCCCGACCGGGCAATTCGGCAACGACTTCCAGCCCGGCTGGGACATCGGGGGAAACATCGCCTACCCGGTGAGCCCACATGGCAGCATCTGGCTTCAGGCCGACGTCAATTACGCATCGCAGCTGGTGACAACTGCGACTGCTCAGGCTTTCGGCGCCGACGGCGGCGGTTCGAGTGTCACGTCCGGGACGCTCAATCTCGTGCTCAACAAGCGCGACTATATCGGCCGGATCACGCCCTACTTCGTTTTTGGCGGGGGCGCTTACTGGCGGCTCACCGAACTCGACGATTTCGCCGGCGGCACGTATTGCAACGCCTTCTACGGATTCTGTGGTGTGTACGGCACCGCGGTCCCGGTGCGGAGCCGGAGCCAATTCGAGCCGGGCTGGGATGGTGGTGGGGGGTTCCGCTTCCGGCTCCCGCCGATCCGTCTTTTCGTCGAAGCGCGCTACAATGCCGTGTACGGGCGGCATGGCACGACGACGTACGTGCCGATCGTATTCGGCACGGAGTGGTAACGCCGCCGGCCTGCCTGCCGGCCTGCCTGGCGTAGCAGCGGTGAGTTCGGTCCCCGCTACCGGTTGTTCAGCAGGCTCCGGGACCGGCTGTAGGCGAAATACACGACGAAGCCGATCGCCATCCAGACGATGAGGCGCAACCAGTTCGTCCAGCCGAGTCCGGCCATGAGGAGCAGGTTGACGAGGATACCGAGGATCGGAATCAGCGGCACCCACGGTGTCCGGAACGGGCGTGGCAGATCGGGATTCGTGCGGCGCATGATAATGATGCCCGCGCACACGATCACGAATGCGAACATGGTGCCGATGCTGGTCATCTTGCCGACGACCGAGATGGGCGCGAACGCGGCGAACAGTGATACGAACACCATCAGGATCAGGTTGCAGCGCCACGGCGTACGAAACCGCGGATGGACGTCGCGAAATACCTTGGGGAGCAGCCGGTCGCTGGCCATGGAAAAGAAGACGCGCGATTGGCCGAGGAGCATGACGAGCATGACCGAGGTCAGGCCGGCGAGGACCGCCAGATTCATCGCTGTGCGGAGCCACGGATACGGCATCTGCTGCAGGGCGAGTGACAGCGGCGCGGCGACATTGAGTTCGCGGTAGTTGACGATGCCCGTGAGTACATGCGCGTAGAGGATGAACAGCACGGTGCAGATGAGCAGCGAGCCGATGATGCCGATGGGCATGTCGCGTTTGGGGACCTCCGCCTCCTGCGCAGCGGTCGAGACGGCGTCGAAGCCGATGTAGGCGAAGAACATGACACCGGCTCCAGCCAGAATCCCGCTGTATCCGAACTCCCCGAACGTCCCGGTGTTCGGCGGAATGAGCGGCGTCAGGTTGGCCGGATGGATGTATGACCAGCCGATCGCGATGAAGACCAGGATCACCGAGACCTTGAGAATGACGATGACGTTGTTGGCTCGCGCCGATTCGCGGATGCCCAGCATGAGGAGCAGCGAGACCACGACGACGATGGCGACGGCCGGCAGGTTGATCAGGCCGTAGACCGTCGTACCGTCCGGCAGCGTGGTGGGTTGAAACGGCGACGCGATCAGCCGGCTGGGTAAGGCGATGCCGAAACCCCGAAGGAGGGCGACGAGAGTCTGCGACCAGCCGATGGAGACCGTCGCGGCGCCCACACAGTACTCGAGAATCAGATCCCACCCGATGGTCCAGGCGATCAGCTCGCCCATCGTGGCGTAGGCGTAGGTGTAGGCGCTACCCGCCACCGGAATCATGGTCGAGAACTCGCTGTAACAGAGGCCGGCGAACACACAGGCGATCGCCGCGCACACGAACGAGATGACGAGCGCCGGCCCCGCGTTCTGTGCGGCGGCGACTCCGGTCAGGGTAAAGATCCCCGCGCCGATGACGGCGCCGATGCCGAGCGAGATCAGCGAGACAGGGCCCAGCGTCCGCCGCAGCTGGTTGTCGGATGCGGACTCGGCGATGATGCGGTCGATCGGCTTGGTGACGAACAGGCCCATACTCTGCACCTCGACCCGGGGGGAATGACGGGAGAATATGGGGCTGTGTGCGGGGCCGCAGGAATGCGTAAGGGCGTTCGTGGCCCCGGCGACGATTCTGGGTATGCCAGCCCGGGTCGCTAAGGTGCCCCTCAGCGTCAGTGGGCCTGGAGGTGGATCCCGGCGTTGCGCCCGCCCGCGACTGCACCGTGTTTGCTACATTGTGGGCCTCCGGCAGCTCCCGCGTCGCGCGGTGCACCGCGCGCACTCCCGCTTCCTCGGTGACACATCACATGAACCGACGCCTTCTTGTGACGGCAGCCTTGGTCATCGGCTCGCCGCTGTCCGCACAGACACCCGCGAAGAGCCTGCCTCAGCGTCTCGCTGATGACTTTGTGACGCTGTTCGGCTCTCATACCGGGTACCGGATCAACCATGCCAAGGGCATCATCGTTACGGGGACATTCACACCAGCGCCCGGCGCGGCGGCGCTCAGCCGAGCGGCGCATTTCGCGGCGGTGACGCCGGTGATCGTCCGTTACTCGGATGGGACGGGACTCCCGACGATCCCCGACAACAATCCGAACGCCTCCCCACACGGGATCGCAATTCGGTTCACCTTCCCGTCTGGCGCCTACACCGACATCGTGGCCCTCGCACACAACGGATTCGTAGTCGGGACTGGCGAGGACTTCGCGGGGTTCCTCGAGGCCGCGGCCGCGACGAAGCCGGACACTCCGCACCCGACGCCGATCGAGAAGTTCCTGCACGGCCATCCGCACGCGCTCAAATTCGCCACCGATCCCGAGCCGAATCCGGTGAGCTTCGCGGATCTGTCGTGGTTCGGCAACAACGCGCTCACCTTTGTCAACGCCAAGGGCGTGAAACAGGCCGGCCGGTACAAGTTCGTGCCGGTCGAGACTCCGAAGTTCCTGGACTCGGCGTCGGCGGCTAAGATGCCGCCAAACTACTTGATGGACGAGATCACCCATCGCCTGGCGGCCAAGCACCCCGTGCAACTGCGGATGTTCGTCCAGCTCGCGAATCCCGGCGACCCGACGGCAGATGGATCCGTGGTCTGGCCCGACGACCGCAAGCTGGTCGAGATGGGGGTTCTGACGCTCACGACCGTTGCGCCGGACAATGCAACGCTCCAGCGCTCGCTGGCGTTCAGCCCGATCTTCCTGACCGACGGAATTCAGTTGGCGGACGACCCGCTGATCTCGCTTCGCGCGGCCGTGTATGCCCTGTCCGTTGCGCGGCGGCGTTAGCACGGGCCTCCCAACGAACGGATATCGGCCGACGACGGCCGCAGCGGTCTACCCGGGTCGTACCGTGACGGTGAGTCCTTCGCCGCCGAGCGCCTGACTGTGCGATTCGAGATCCCAGATAATGGTCGTCGATTCACCCTGTCGGGTTCGCTCGATCCCGCGTTCCGATTGCGCGACCGTTTCAATGCCGTGGATCCAGCGATCAGCCCCCGGCGACGCG
>Ga0182024_10025135_pt1 | contig 10536 bp, 8 predicted proteins | sample P32metaG_FD_120480 | JGI IMG/M metagenome (GOLD analysis project Ga0182024, IMG submission 120480) | Permafrost microbial communities from Stordalen Mire, Sweden - P3-2 metaG (Illumina Assembly) | ecosystem: Environmental > Terrestrial > Soil > Wetlands > Permafrost | place: Sweden: Stordalen...
AAAGGCTCGATATGAATCCTGCCGTCTCGCGTGATCTCGACCGTGATCGCCCCGCAGCGGCTCGTGCGATAGAGCGGCCACTCCTTTTCCTCGGCGTCGAACGTCCTTTGCTTCATGGTCAGCCGCCCGTCATTGGATGCGAGGATCGCCATCGGATGGACCGCGGCGACAAACTGCGGGGTGGTGCCCTCAGCGCTGCCATGATGCGGCGCGACCAGGATGTCGGCTCGAAGCATCTCAGGATGCTTGAGCAACTCGCGCTCGGCGGGCTCCTGGATGTCGGCGGGGAACAGGATCGAGCGACCGGCACAATTGAGCCGCAACACGAGGCCTGCGTTGTTGGAGTTGTACTTCCCGGTCGCGGGCGGCCAGAGCACATCGAGCGTGACATCCGGGCCGAGCCGAAAATGATCGCTGGCGCAGATCAGATGCGGAGAATGCGCGGACCGATCGAGGCTCGACAGCAGCGCCTCGCACGGTTTGCTCTCCCTGGCGTGCAGGCGGAAGAACGGGCTGGTGAAGATCTCGCGGACCCGGTACTCGGGAACCATCGCGCCGGCCGCGCTAATGTGATCGTAATCGCCGTGACTGAGGTAGATCGAGTCGATGAATCGGCATTGCTCGTGACGGAGGAATGGCTCAATGCAGGTGCGTAGCGGATCCGCGATGGTGGACGAGCCGGCATCGAGAATGACCGTGCCGCCGCCGATTGGTTCGACCACCGCGCACTGGCCGGCGCCCACGGAGAGCAGCGTGATGCGGATCTCAGCCGGTGAACTCCCGTGAAGCGGCGCCAGCCCGCTGCACATCGGCAGAAAGAGCAGCAGCGCGCACCCGCTGACCGGCGCGCAGCGGGCGCACCACCTGCCCTTTCGACTGGGCCACTGGATCAGCGGCAGCAGGAGCAATGCGTAATAGAAAGCGATTAGCGCCACCCCGGGTCGAGAAAAGGGGATGTCGCACGCGGGCGCTTGCGCCATCCAATGCACGAGGTGCCGAAGAAGCCCGGACGGGACGGCGGCAAGTGCCGCCCACGTCGTTGCCAAGGGTGGACAGATTGCCGTCAGCGCGATCTTTGCAAAGCCGGCTGCCAGTGCGGCAATCGCAAAGGGTGAAAGAATTAGCCCGAACGGCACGGTCCACGGGTTGACCTGCTCGAAGTGATAAGCGACCAGCGGCAGGGCCACCACCCACGCGATGAGGCCCATCACCGAGGCCGTGATCAGCCATCGCTTGATCCATCGAGACGCGCGCCGCCCCAAGCCGGGCCGCTGAAATGACTCAACCACCTTTCGATCCGCATTCTCCAGCGATTCCACCCATCGAGATACTGGCCCTGCGAACAGGATCAGCCCGAGGACGATGGTAAAACTGAGCTGAAAACCCGCGCCATAAAGATCCAGTGGCCGACCGACCAGAATCGCCAGAGCCACGAGACACAGAACGTGGAGTGAATCGACCCCCCTTCGAGCGAAGGCGCCGATGCCCAGCGCGACGCACGCCGCCGCGGGGCGGATCGCCTCGGCGGCGGGCAGCGTGAGAAAGCCGAACAAGGCGATCAGGATCGTCAGCGCCAACACGCACCGCCGGGGCGGCAGGTGCAGCAATCGGCACAGCAGATAGATCGCCGCGGCCAGGAGCGCGATTCGAGATCCGTTGGCCGCAAGAAGGTGCGTGGTGCCCGAGTGGACGAAATCGTCCTGGGCATCGCGCATGTCCGGGGCGCGGTCTCCGAAAACCAGCGCCTGAAGCAAAGCAAAATCCGGCGCATGGGCCACATCAAAACCGCGACTGAGCAGGTCTCGCGACGCATCCCGAACGGATGCCAGTGAAACCGCCCAGCGCGGCGGGCTTGATAGAATGTTCACGTCGTATGGCCGCGAAACGTGCATCGAGGCCAGCACGCGTTCGCGGCGATAGTGCTCGGCCGCGTCAAACCCGCCGGGATTCATCGCGGGCGCGGGACGTTCCAGGCGGCCAAGCGCTCGCACAGTTTGCCCCGCCGCAAGCCCGTAAGCCGGCGGTGAAATCGTGACCGGAAGCGCGCCGTCGGCAGGGATCCAACCCCGTATCGTCCGCACGGCACGCAGTTGCAGAAGCAGCGACTGCTTCTCCGGCAGCGGCCTGCCGCCCCCGGGCGATTCAATCAGCCGGGGCGCTTCGCTGATCGTGCCTTCCACCCATGCAAGCCGCGGTTCCTGGTTGGCAAACGCGCCGATGTGATTGGATGGAAAATCAAAGTGCGCGAGCTTGCCACTGCAAGCCCCGCAGAGATAGATCGCCACGGCGATGCCGATCGAACAAGCGGCAGATTGTTTCCGAAGAACCCAAGCCAGGACAATCAAGCACGCAATCAAGATAAGGAACATGACCGGAAGGAACGGAATGAGACCGTGCGAAGCGGTGCCGAGGATGAAGAAGATTGCCGCCGGGAGAGCCGGACGACGTGCGACCATCGAGTTGATCTGCCGAACGGTTGCCACGCCGTCTCCCGCAGGAACGGCGTGAGGATATCCGGTGTTACAAGTCTCCGATAGATGAAACGTGATCGCTCGCATTCGGAGGGGTGTAGCGCACGATTGCGGCTCTCCCCGGTGGGGCGGACAGGAAGATGGGAGCCCATTGCGGACATTTGCCTTGACGCGGGTCCGGCTCGGTGCGCAGAATCATGGGCATGAAACAGCGCTATCACACCATCATCAAACCGGAACCGAACGGCTGGTTCGTCGGATGGGTGGAGGAGATGCCCGGTGCGATCAGCCAGGGCCGTTCGCTTGAGGAAGTGCGCGAGAACCTTCGCGACTCGCTCGAGCTGATCGTCGAGACCCATCGCGATGAGGCCCGTATCGGGCTTGATCCTTCCTGTATTCAGGAAGCGATCGAGATCGATGTCAATGAGCACGACGCGATGCAGATCCACGCGTGAGCGATCGCTGTCCGACTCGCGCGATCCCAGGCCCGTGGCGGAGCCACAGGGCTCCCACTGGCGTGCGGAGACCGCTCAGGGGCGCTGAGGCCAGTGGCGCGCGATCTTCTGTCGCAGGAAGGCGACGCTGCGCTCGAGTTGATCCATTCCGTCCACGCCGTCTTCGATGCTGATCCACCCGTCGAAACCGACGCCGGCCAATTCAGAGAAGATCGCGTCGTAGTCGTTGAGCCCCTTGCCGATTTCGCCGTGCCGCAGTCGTTTGGCGTAGCCGACCGAATCTTCCTCGCGCCGAAGGTCTTCGATCGTGCCTTCGGAGAGGTATCGGTCGCTGGCGTGCATCGTGACGACGCGGCGCTTAACGCGTCGCAACAACACCAGCGGATCTTCCCCGGCGAGAATCGTGTTGCTCGGGTCGTAGTTGACGCCGAAATGCGGGGAATGGATTCGATCCACCAAGTCGCAGAACACATCGGTGTTCTGGGCGAATTCGGGGTAGGTCCAGTAGTTGTCCTTGTAGTGATTTTCCAGGATGAGCGTGATGCCGACGCTCGCGGCGTGGGGGATGCAGGCTTCGATCGACTCGGCGGCGAAGCGGATTCCGTCCTCGCGGCTCACCTCCGGCCGCCGCTGGCCGGAAAGCACCCGACAGTATTGCCCGCCCAGCGCGGCAGTCATGTCGATCCAACCCATTTCCAGCTCGATCTGCTTCTGGCGGAATGCCTCGTCGGGGTGGGTAAAGTCCGGCGAGCAGCACATCATCGGCATGCTGAGGCCCGCGTCCTCGATCATGCGGCGAGCCTCCGCCCAACGGCGCGGGTCGGCCAGGTCGCGAATGCCGCTGTACAACTCGAGGCCGTCGATATCGAGTTTGCTGGACAGATCGATCCACTCGCGGAGCGTCATCGTCCGGTCGGGAAGACATAGATCGTCCAGATACGCCTTCGGAAACGCGGCAAGTTTGGGCATGGATTTGGGTTCCAAAAAGATGATTCACCGCACGGGCGCGGAGCACGCAGAGGAAGACAAAGCAGAGAAGAAATGAATCCGCAGATTGCGCAGATTTCCGCAGATTGAGTTCTGTCTTCATCTGCGTAAATCTGCGCAATCTGCGGATCAAACCTCTTTGCTTTTTCCCGAGTCTCTGCGGTTCATTCCTTCACCGGATTTCGGCCAATCATCGGGTATTGTTCGATGTCGACGATGGATCCGGATACGGGCCGGCTTTCGTCGCTGAGCCAGTAGACGGCGGCGGTGGCGATGGTTTCGGGCATCATGATTCGGCCCGATGGCGCGAACACGGCGGGCGGGTGGTCGTGCCAGTCGGGGGGCAGGCCCTCCGACACTTTAAGCTTGTATTCATTGGGCGACAGAACCCAACCCAAATTGAGCTGATTCACCCGCACCTTGTCCCGGCCGAAGGCGTCGGCCAGGTTCCGCGTCAATGTAATGAGCGCGCCCTTGGAGATGCTGTAGGCGAGTTGATTGGCTTCGCCGCAGTAGCCGTTGATGGAGCCGATGTTCAGGACTGCGCCCTGCGATTGTTTCAGGTAAGGAAGGGCGGCACGGAACAGCAGCAGGGGGGCGCGGACGTTGATCGCCATGCACCGGTCGAACAGGGCGGCGTCGGTCGTCTGAATGTTGCTCCGCACGATCCAGGCGGCATTGTTGACGATCCCGTCGATCCGGCCAAATGCGCTCAGCGCCGCGTTCACCAGTCGCGCCGGCGCATCCGCATCAGACAAATCATCCAGGTGAAGGGCAGCCGCGGATCCGAGATCCTTGACGACCGCTTCGCCCAAATCTCTTTCCAACCCGTGAATGAGCACGCGCGCGCCTTCAGCGACGAACCGGCGGGCCGTCGCTTCCCCGATGCCCGTGGTGCTCCCGGTGACGAGGATGACTTTGTCGCGTAATCGCATCTGAAAACAGTTGAGCGGGAATATACGCCGGCGCGGTAGGAGGATTCCATCGACGCGAGATGCAATCTTAACTTCTCCGTCGCGTGCGAAGCACTCCTATTGATTAGCCGTCCCCGCTTGCGGGGCGCGTCTGGTCGCGCCCCGCCCGTTCGACTGTGCTCAGGGCAGGCAAGCGGGGACGGCTAATCAAAAGGAACCGCTGCGCGGGCGAAAGGAGAAGTTGGGCGAAGCGATTGGTCTTCGAGTGATTTCTCCAAGCGAGCGATCGGATCGACGGTCAAATGTTTCCTCCTGTACGTCCGAGAACGCTTATGACGCGGGGCAAATCCTCAGGGTCCAATAAGAACCGGGCCCGGTGCAGGGTCGGGCGATCAATCGCTTGGAGCGGCGCCTTTGGGCACCCGATGCAGATGTCAGTGCCAGCCTGGATACCGTGGGCGGCAGAGGTGATGGAGACGACCCAACCTCTCCGCGTTTCCGGGACGGAAGGGATGCGACCAAACACAAGCGTCTTTTACGGAGGATCGAACATGCGGAAATTATCTCAAGTTTCCTGGGCGCTGCTCGGGATTGCGTCGGTGGGAGCCGGGTGCTCGAGCAGCCACGTGGCCGTGGACGCCAAGAGCGACGGTCTGGCGGCATATCAATCCGCCGTCGGGCACGTCAACACGCCCGGATATGAAGTCGGCGACGTGATCGAAGTGGACCCTGCCACGCACAAGGTTTGTAAGGCCGCCGAGGTGCAGGTTTCGCCGATGGACCTGGCCTGGTCGCAGCCGCTGCCGCAGTCCAAGGAGCAGTTTGGCGGCTCGCTCGATCTGACTTACAAGGGAACCTGTGCCGAGAGCACCGAGGAGCAGGTGAGCGAGGACGTGCGGGACGGCACCGTCTTCCACGTCGAAGGATACTGGACGCGAAGCCTGAAGAACCCGGCGTTCTTCATCGCCTCGAGCGACCAGCTCGTCAAACGCGTCGCCAAGCTTCACGCCCAGCATCCTGGCGATCAGTTCTTCGTCGTCTCGGCGGTCAGCGCGGCCGACAAAATCTTCCTGGCCTGCGACGTGGCGAAGGACAGCACCCTTCACGCCGACAAGCACCACTTCCATGTCAGCTATGGCCAGAACGCCGAACTGGCAAAGATGGCAAAGGAGAAGGAGTCGTTCTTCAAGCTGACGGCATTGAAGCTCGACACGGCGGATGGACATCCGGTCGTGTTGATGGACCGCAGCGCGGCGGACGTTCTGCCGGAAGTGCAATACGGGCAAACGGTGGCTTCGACTTGGTAGGTTCTTTGGATTGCTGACCGTCGGGCGTGTTGCCGCGAAAGCGTGCGACACGCCCGATTTTGTTGGCGTGAAGGGCAATGCGGTGGGCGACGCGGTGTGCCTTAAAAAATGCTCGGACAGACAGCCGTATGCGCCAACAGAATGAGGGCACACGCCGTGTGCCCCGACAAAATGCGGGCGCACCGCCGTGTGCCCCTACAGAATGCGCCGGGCACACGCCGTGTGCCCCTACTCGGCGTCGGGGTTGTTGCTGACGTCGATCCAGCTTTGCTTGCCGCCGGGGACGGGCGTTTGCGGGGCCAGCTTCAGGCTGTGGGCGTCGACGGTTTTCTGGATGGCGTTGGGCGCGGTGTAGATCGCGATCTGCACCTGCTGATCCCACAGCTTGGCCTGATGCGCAGCGATCTGGTCGTGCAATAGCGCGGTCTCATGGCTCAGTTCCAGGTGCTGCTGACGGAGCTGCAACACCGTCACGCCAATCGCAGCGCCACCGAGAAGACAGAGGAGGAGTTTAAGCATTGCGGATTGAGGATTGCGGATTGCGGATTGAAGAATACATCATCGATTCCGTTTTGCAGTTCGGGCTGAGGCTGAGAAGATGCGAATTAGTTCGATCGTTTCGGCTTTCAGCGGGTCGAGTTTGAGCGCTTTTACCATTCCGACTCTTTCGATGAGCGATAGCCAGTAGTCCGTTTCGTCCAGTTCTTGCTGCGCCGAATCCATTTTGCTGATGAATTCTGCCTGCGACCGAGCCCGGCAGGCTTCACGGTACTGTGCGCCCGGAGAAGTGCCGCACCGAATGAGTTGTCCACGCACGAGCCGGCCCTCAGGCGAGTCCGGTAAGGACGCGCAAAGTTTGAGGACGCGAACTCCGAAGCTCAGCAGCCGTTCTCGCAGTTCATCGGCGTCCATGGAATTCTAACCGCGGATGCGGATCCGATAAGCGTCCGGCTGTTCAATCCGCAATCCGAAATCCGCAATTCCTCACTCAGTTCGTGGACGCGACGGTTTTCGCCGGCAGCTTGAGCCGCATGTTGGCGTGGACTTGTTCGCTGCCTTTGAGGACGTCGGGGTTCATGTCGCGGATCTCGGCCCAGCGGTTGCCGCTGCCCAGTTGTTCGGAAGCGATTTTCCACAGGCTGTCGTTGTCCTTGACGGTGTACATCGTGACGCCGGCGGGGACCGGAGCGACGGCAGGCATCGGAGCTGGCGCGGGCCTGGGCGCGGGCTGTTCCGCGGAGATGGCCACTGGGCCGGAAGCGACCGGGCCGGCCGCGGGAATCAGGTACATCTGCCCGGCGAAGAGCTTGCGGCCATCGGGCCCCAAATTCGGGTTGGCCTTGATGATCGCCTCGCGATTGGCCTTGGAATTTCCACCCATGTACTTGGCGGCCAGCTTGGTGACGGTGTCGCCCTCCTCGGCCTTGATCTGCCGCACGCCTGGGGGAAGGGTGGCGGGGGTGTTCCCGCGAGGCGTATTGTTCGGTTGCGGAGTCGGATGGAATTGCACCGGGCCGCCGATGCCCACCAGTTCCTCGCCATTCTGCTGGGCCAAACCGGATAGCGGGCTCGATACGCCGGTGTTGGGCGTTGTCGGCTGCGGCGGATTGGTGGTTTCGTTGCTGGCCACCTCGGTGTTGGAAGGCGCGAAGACCTGAACCGAGTTCCCCGGCGGCAGCGTTCTCGCCGGCCGCGGGAATGACGATGGATCGGCGCCCGGCCCAATCTGAATCACCGACGAGCCGTTGTTCTGCGCCGGCATCGGATCACGCGTGGTCGGAACCGGATTGGTCGGAATGATGGGTTGCGGCGGTGGCACCATCACCACCGAGCCCTGATTTCGCGCGTCCGGCGAGCCGACGCTGCGATTAAGGCCGTCAAAGGCCTGACCCATCGCGGCGGGGGCCGGGTCGCTGCTGCTATTGATATGATCCGACAGCAGAATCCCGATCACGATGATGAACGCCAGCCCGACCAAAAGCCCGATCTTCGTTTCTCGCGTCATGACGACTCCCGGATGGAGGGAATTGCTGATTTCGGATTGCGGATTGCTGATTGAAGACGGAAGCCCCGCATTTCAATCAGCAATCCGCAATCCGAAATCAGCAATCACACCTTCTCTCCCACTCTCAGCTTCGCGGATCGCGATCGGGGGTTGCGGGCCAGTTCATCGTCGGCGGGGGTGAGGGGCTTTTTGGTGATGACCGTGAGAAGCCCGGCCTGCTCCGCTGACCGAAACGCCTGCTTGACCATTCGATCTTCCGTCGATTGAAAGCTGATCACCGCCAGTCGGCCCCCCTGGCTGAGGAGCCGCGGCGCCTGCTCCAGCAGGGCCGTGAGATTTTCGACTTCCTGGTTCACCGCCATGCGGAGGGCCAGGAAAGTCTTGGTGGCGGGATCAATCTTCGACGGGGCTCCGCCCCGCGACGGCACGGCCGAGCGCACCAGCTCGGCCAATCGATCCGTTGTCATGATCGGCGAGAAACGACGGGCATCCGCAATCTTTCTGGCGATTCGCCGGGAGTAGCGTTCCTGCGCCAAGTTATATAGGACGTTTGCCAGATCGGTTTCGGAGAGTTCGTTCACCAAGTGTGCCGCGCTGCGGCGCGAGCGCGGGTCGATGCGCATGTCCAGCGGCATGGGTCGGGCGAAAGACATTCCGTATTGGTCTTCGAAGAGTTGATTGGTGCTGATGCCCAGGTCGGCCAGCACGGCATCGACGCGCGGGATTCCCGCTTCGAGCAGCACGTCCGATAGTTCCGCGAAATTCGCGTGAAAGAAACGGACGCGCGACGGCGCGTCGGCAAGTTGCTGGCGGGCAAAATCGAGATTGCGCGGGTCGGCGTCGAGAGCGAGCAGCACGCCTCCGGGATTGATGCGCTGTGCGATGGCGCGCGAATGCCCGCCCCGACCGAGCGTGCAATCGACGATGATCGCGCCGGGCCGCAGGTTCAGCAGATTCAGCGTCTCATTTATCAGAACGGGGTCGTGGCCGGTCTCCGGAACATCCATGCGCCCAATCTACTTGCATTTGTCCAAAGAGGTGACATAATGCCGAAGTCGTTTGGGAGATGTTCGGACGCGGGCGACCGGGAATAAACTCCGCCGCCGGATGAACTGAGCTATAGTGAGACGGACGAAGGGGATCGGGCGCCGAAAAAAGTGGACCGACCGTGTAACATAACACGGTCAAGCGGGTAAATGCTTACTGGACAAAACCCGATACGATAGAGCCGGGCATCCATTCCCCCCCTTTAACCAGGCAGGGGGCCTCGTCCGTGAGACGACTCCACGGTATCGCGTGATCCGTCGTGCCTGTTGAATGTGGCGGGGTCCAACCGCACATCCAATTGGCCGACTGATTGCGGATGGAATCCTTTTCCATCCGCTGCAAAGGGCATATGCCCCTTCGCGACCCGTAGGCCGTCCGCCGCTCGCTGCCGGTGGCGATCCATCGCCAGGGTCCGGAACAGGGAACGACGGGCGGCACGGGCATGGGCTATGTCGAGGGCCGGCTCACAACCCGTCCGCCGGCCGAGGACATCCGCCCAAACTCACACGACCTCTCTCACCCCACATCCATGCGGGGCCGTTGCAACCGTTGCTGTCTGCAACAGACAATGGGCATCCATTCCCGGTCTGTTTCAACAGCGGTGACGCACGCACAGCTTCCTGCTGGCGACTGATCACGCGGCCGGTCGTGTAACCACAACGTCCTAAATTGTTGTATAGCCGAATCCTTCCCTGGAGTTGGCTCTCCCGCGTCATGCCCACTTGAATACGCGGGGTTTCTGTATTGATTTGTCTTGGCAGGCTTCAGGGCGCCTGCGTGAATCTCTGTCGCTATCACCCGCATCTTTCCAGATGCCGGTTCGTCAGGTCAGCCGTTGCCGCTGGCTGTCCCGCCGTTGGGCGCTTGCCGTGCCTTCTTGGCTCGGATCGCAATCTCTGGGTGCCGCGGCAAAATCTGTCCGAGTCGAGATGCCCAATCTTCTCGGTTCCAGATTTCCAAATGATCGCCGGCTCCAATTAACGTGACCTCTCGACTGACTTCAGTTCGCCTCAGTGTCTTTTCCGGGATCAGCAGTCTCCCTTGGCTATCCCACTCGAGCCGGCTGGCTAACGCGAAGTTCGCGTGGGCAAAATCGAGTTGCTCTTCGCCCGGCGTAATCTCCGGCTGGGCTTGGAACACCAACTCTTCATAAAACCGCTCCGGGTAGAGCCACGGCTTGCGGTTGTATCCCAGCACCAAAAAGAACGCGGTCCCGTCGCGGTCGGCATTCATCAGCTTGCGGATCTCAGATGGAATCAGCAGACGATTTTTTTCGTCTATCGTGAGATCGTGCTCGCCAATTAGCAGCAGGTGTCTCAAGGGCCTTCATTCCATTCACCAGTCTCCGAC
>Ga0182024_10025136_pt1 | contig 10536 bp, 8 predicted proteins | sample P32metaG_FD_120480 | JGI IMG/M metagenome (GOLD analysis project Ga0182024, IMG submission 120480) | Permafrost microbial communities from Stordalen Mire, Sweden - P3-2 metaG (Illumina Assembly) | ecosystem: Environmental > Terrestrial > Soil > Wetlands > Permafrost | place: Sweden: Stordalen...
GAGAGCATGTTCAAGGCCAGGTTCATCATAGCGTCGGCATCTCGAGGGGCTGCATGATAGGCCAGCCGAAGCAGAATGGCGGATTTCAGGAATCCGGTATCGTCCATATGGAGCTTTACCGGATGGCCCCAGTTCACGAAAATTCGTCGCCCTTCATTATCGAACTCACAGATCGGATGGTCCGGGCGCCCCTGCTTCAGGAGCACTTCATAATAGTGTCCGTTCAGATAGATCGTTGTGTTCCAGGTGTCCTGGTCAAAATCGACACGGACTTTGCGACGTTGATAGTCAATCTCGACCTCGGCCTTTAAGCCGACTCTATTTTCGAGTTCAAACCCCGCTAACTTGTGCTGAGGCCGTGTAGGTACGTCGCGTGAACTTGCTAGCCCATCGGCTCGGATGGGAGTTTCGAAAAAGTTCAGCAGCCCACGGGCAGAAGGATCTTCGACGCGAGCGTAGTAGTTAACTGCACTCGAAATATCTACTAGAACTTTACGTCGGCGCCGGGCCTCGACAATCTTGTCGTTTACCTGCGAGCGAACGCGGCTTCTATCCAGGACGGCTTTAATTGCTTTGTTCACCAAGCCGCCAATGCTTTCCTCGGAACCCATGAGGGCGCGTTTAAGAACCCGGTAATGATGGTTCTCCTCGTAGAAGCTCTCTCGCCCAGGATTGATCGCGTCTGCCGCATCGAGTCCATCCAGAACGAGAAGTTCGCCAGTAATCTGGCTCATTGCAGCCTTCCGAGGACCCGACAGAATGTGTTCCCACCCGAGGAATGATGCGTCGCCTATAGCGACATTTCGCACCCGAATCGAGATACCGCGCAACTCTGCAGGATAAATTATTTCACTTCGTGCTAGCAGATATCCGGACACGCGAAGCCCGTTCTCATCGATCTCTACCGGCATGACTGTCTCTTCAAACGGTATTGCCTGCCCTCTAGCTAAGTAGAGAGGGCGAAGGAGAGTAATCGGTTCTTCGCTGCGCCATTTGACGACGAGCATGGGTAGATCCGCAGCTTCTTGGAGTTCTCGGAATTTACTGAGAGACTCACCCGAGAATTCCTCGGAAAGATCATCGCGGATGGGAGAGGTGCGGGCTAAGCGCCACAGGAACTGCTCTTTGCCGCTCTTGAATACGATATTTCTAGCTTTGCCTTTTGCTCTTGGCGCACTGAGTTCTCTGACCACGAACTCTTTGAGATCACAGAGCGTGACTCGGGTGTGGGAGCGCGTTCCGCGGGCGGCCGGTTTATAACGAACGGTACAGAAATCGGCCAGAACTCGAAGGTCGCCTCGATGTTCGAGGCTCAGGATGTAGTCGAAGTCAAGGGACGCTTCCAACAAGAGGTGTCGGCAGTCAATTTTATAGCGAATTGAGAAAGACTGCGCTTTGAGCGCGCCAACAGACTTTATTCGTAAGTCGCCGCGACCATTGAAGAAGAAATCTCTCTGTGAGAGCACATGATTCTTTCCAGGACCGCCTATGGCCTCAATCCGCGTAATAGCTACTTTATCTTCAATGAGATCGAATGGAACGAGATCGCCTACGATTTCGCGCAGAGGAATCGCTTTTCGACCCCTGCGTTCAACTAGTCGGTTCCCGACGAACGACCTTGTCGAATGGCTCTCGACTCTTAGTTCTCGGCAGTAGCGTGCGGTCGCTAAGAACCCAATGCCTTTGTATCCGATGCGAGATCTACCACCAGGACTCTTGCCGTCGTGTAGCCAAGCAGTGCTACCCCCCAGTCGTGCGAATCCTTCATAAAAGTCGTACGGTGTCATCCCATTGCCGTCATCATTGACGTCAATCGTTGAAAAATCGGCCTGCACGTTGATTACGATTCGTTTTGCGTCGGCATCGTACGCGTTCGAGATCAGCTCCTTGAACGCCTTTATGAATGGCTTATAAATTCCCGACAATTCCCGGATGATTCCGGGATCGACACCACTCAGCCCAATCCCTCGCGGTTCCATATTAGCCGTCAGTTCGCTTGGAGCTTTGCTATTCTCGGTGGAAATAGCTTGGTGAATAGGTCGTGGCGTACTTCGTTCGCTCCATGACGGCCACCGAATCCTTTGAACGGTCCAGTATTGGACCAGTCGATTGCCGCTAAGGGACTGAGGAACTCCCGGAACGTTTCTGCGTTTAGTGTCCGCTCCTTTGAGAGGGCAACCGTGATTATGTCGGCCGCCAACAAACTTACTGCCGTGACACCGACGCCCTTCAGCAAGAGATATCGACGTGGTGTGAGCCACGCTTTAGGCCAAATGGCTGCGGCAGCTCTCCAGAATTCTCTCACCATCTCGTATTTCTGCATCGGCGTGTAACTCGGGTCGCTCAGCACTGGGCACCTCTGCAATAATTGCTTAGTGGCAGACTGAAGTCCCCGAAGCGAAATCCGCCGCACATTCCCCTGCGTCGCCACACCTCCCAGCTTCACTTTTCCATACCAGGGCGATTCGCGGTCGTCGTTCAAATGCTTAGCGATGAAGAGATCGACTTGAGTGTACTCGAGGTCGGAAACCAGCTTTGTCGTGTGAAAATCGAGCAGCGACGAACTCAGACCCTTAGCCTGCGCATTAATCACACTGAAGATCGACATTTCCTCCCACTTGCTCAACCCGAGAAAACATTGAAATGCGAGCGGAATGTCGCAGTCGCTCATCATGCCCAACCGATGTTGGCAATCAACCTGGGCAAGAACGGAGCGTCGGTTACCGGACGGCACTCGAATCCATAACTTACTAGTCCCAGCTCCCGAGCCACGCGAGAGCCGCCATCCGTCTCCCTCCTCCCCGCGCAGGTTGAACGTCAGCGGGATCGTCGTAGCGCCCGCTTGCTCAATGTACGACCGAAACTCACGCGCATGGCGCGGGTCAAATGGCCGTTGATAACCTTGCCCGTTCTCTTCATGAAGCACGTCTGCGAAACTCAGGGCGAATAGGTCCTTTGCCGGGGCTGCCCCGAGCACCACGCGTAGCTGGCCACATCGGGCCGGCAGAATTCGGAATTGCTTGTAACGATCCGTGCCACGCATTGCGAGGGTTGTATCAGAAGAGGAGCCCCAGGAGCAATAGAAACTGCATTTTCTTGATGCAGTTTTCTGCCGTATTTACAACGCCTACGAAACTCGAGCACCCAGAAGCGCTCGCAGAATATCTGGTTTTCGCAAAGCCAGATCCCCCTTGGAGATCACATCGACGTCGCGCTGCGCGAACCGAGCTAGGCGATGTTTCTGAGCCAGGCTGAAATCAATAAACTCGTCAACCGTGTCTTCAGCAAGTAGAAGTACAATCTCGCAAGGTAGGTCTTGCGTCAGCCTGTGAATTCGGTCTTGCGATTGTAGGTAGTCGACAAGATTAAAGGTCCGATCGAGATAGATGGCCACGTTCGCGGAAGTGAGCGTAAGCCCCTCTCGCCCTGCTGCCGGATTGCCGATGAACATCCGTACGCTCGCGTCGCTAGTGAACGCGCTGACAGAGCGGTCTCGTTCTTCACCGGCCATGTCACCATGGAAAGTCACGGGCCGGAACCTTGCGTATCGTTCGCCCAGCATCGCTATGTTGGCGACGAACGAAGTCCAAAGGATCACCTTGCGTTCAGGTGTGCTGTCCAGCACCTGCCTAACCTTCAAATCAAGCGCCGCGATCTTAGCCGGCGTTTCCGCGTACGACGCATCGAGCAGACGCGGATTCGAAGCAAGCTGCGCCAGCCGTAACAGGCGAACCAAAATATTCTCTGCTTGTGCCAGAACCTCCTGTCCGGAGAGGCTTTTTACCCACAAATAGAGATCCCGCCGCATGCGTTCATACATCTCACCTTGGCGGCCCTTGAGCCGTACGCTGAGGTAGGTGACCTTCTTGGATGGTAGCGTCAGTGCCTCTTCCTTTGTGCGACGGAGGCTTATCGACGCGACCCGCTGTCGAAAATCCTCGAGGCCGACATATCCACCCGACGCGGTGCGATACCTTTCTCGAAAATCCTCAAACGAGCTTCCAAATGTGGCGCCGTCGTCAAGAAAGAAGACTTGGCTCCACAGATCTTCGGGTCTGTTCGCGATGGGTGTCCCCGTCATTATGACGCGCTTGGATGCTTCTTTGTTGAGCTGGTGAAGTGCTTGGCTAACCTTCGCGTCGGGATTCTTGATCCGGTGGCTTTCATCAAGCACAAACGCCATTCTTTTGAACCGCAGAAGCGCCCTGAGCGAGCTCACCTCCCGAACGACAGCCTCGTAGTTGATGATATAGAAGATCGCTTTCAGCGAACTAAACGCGACTCGACGAGCCCTCTTCCCTGCACCGAATACAGCGTAGGGCAATTCTGAATGCCGCTCGACCTCTGCAGCCCAGGTTGACTTCAATGTATTCGGACAAACCACCACGGCTCCGGCTATGATGCCACGCTGAACGTCCCGAGCCACCGAATCGATCAACTGTTTTGTTTTTCCGAGTCCTTGCTCGTCGAACAACGCAGAAGCGGCCCGCTCCGATATGAACGCCGTCCCTTCCACCTGATGGGGGAGGAACAGAACCCGCCTTTCTCGCTTCACTGCCTATCTCCGAGCAGGATGTCTGGCACATGGACTCTGACAACGTTTGAAGATCCCACCAAACCCAAATCGGCGAACACCCGGTCCAGAGTCGGAGCATTTGACCGTCGAATTGACAAGTAGACTCGGCAGCCAGGGCTCACACCGGTCAGAGCAGCGAAGATCTTCAATTGTTCCCTCGTGTGCGTGTTATTAATGTCTCCAGCGGTTTTAGCCTCTGCCACAGCGAACCTGTTGCCAGCAAAGCCCCAAGCGTCCGGGCGCACGCCCCTGATGCTTGGTGGAGCTCCTAGCGCGTTCCAGAATCCCCCACGATCGGAGATACCCTCGTACCCTGCTATCACGAAACCGTCGTAGGCCATCTTTCGGACGGCCCAAAAAAGCAACGTCTGATGTTCTATGGAGGGCACTATGCCGCGTCTCTTCCGGGTAAGCGCTCGGCCGTGCTCAGCGCAGCGGCGACCGCTTCTTGCAAGCCACGGAGAATCGCGATGCGCTCGGGACTCTCTTTGAGCTCAAAGAGCTCGCTCACGTTTATACCCGCCAGTCGGGCTCGCGCTTTTTCTGCTAGAGCGTAGAGTTCTTGTTCTTCTGGCTGTTCTCGGCGCAGATATTCTTCGGCTGCATCAAATCCCACCACCTCAAGAAGGCGTGCCGCCTCGGGCGAATCCAGAATTCTAGGCAGCCTTCGCACTCTTTCACCCGTCGAGATCCTTCCGCTCTTAACCCAATTGGCGAATCGCGACGGCAGTAGCGGTTCATTCTCGACTCGCTTCTGGATACGCGTGTTCTTCTCGAATTCTAGGAAGTACGAATACTTCGCCCGATGCTCAACATTTGTCGGATCATCTGTGATTGGAAAATATTCGCGATCCATGAAGTCGGCCGCTGCAATGTATAGCTCTACCTCCCTCGCCGTCATTCGGTAACGCTCTGCCACTTCGTCCTCTATGAGGCCGCCTGAGACTAATGCCCGGAGCTGGAGTGCTTTCTCATATGGAGCCCAACCGCGAACCGAACCAATATGAATCTCGTTCAAAAGATTTTGCACGATTGTCTCAGGCGTATCATCGGAAATCAGCCACGCCGGCAACGTCCGAAACCGAGCATCATCAGGCCGCTCCTCCTTCAGCAGACGTAGCGCGACCACTCGCCGGTTTCCCTCGGCAACTACCAGATTCTGTCGGAGATAAATTGGCTCCTGTACCCCACCTGAAAGCACGATCGATCGCTTCAGTTCCTCAACCTCTTCCTGAGAGGCTAGTAACAATGTGCATGCGGCGTCGGTTCGCTCCTGAGGCTCTAGCTGCCTAATCCAAAATCCCAACCTTGGATTGCTAGTATCGAGAACTATGCTCTCCGGCTCTACCTCCACTAGCTGCAGTTCCACCGACACACCTTGAACGTTCCGCCTAAATTTCACCATGCCACGCCCTCACGTTAAATTAGAGTCTTGTCGCAGTCCTATTTCCCGTTTTCGCCTTACCCGAACGCTCGTCTGGCACCGTCAGAGCGACAAATCGAGAAAGAGCATCACTAAGATTTTCAAGAATTCTCCTGGCTGCACGATTTCCCTCGGGTCGCGCTCGGTTTATGTCGTCGAGACGCGCCTCGTGCAGAGCCTGAGTCATCTCAACCATTTTCCTGAACAAAGACGACGACAACGTCGGATCGTCCTGTTCTAAAACTCGTCTAGCCTCCGTGTATCCGCCCCGGTCTAGGGCGTCCAAGGCCTCGACATTGTCGAGAATCGCTGCCAGGTCTCGTACTTGTGCACCTTGCGACAACTTCCCTTCGCCTACCCAGTTCGCAAACCTTCCCACGTTGTCAGTCGAACTCGCGGCCCACTCTCTGAGCTCGGGTTTTTTGAACAGTTCCTCGAAATACGAATATTTGTGTACATTCGAGGGATCCGCGTACTTTACCAGGAAGACGTTTACCATGGCTTCAAACGCGCGAATCATTTGATTCACCCGCGATTTCGACATTCGCAAGCGAACCGCGATCTCGTCCTGTGTAAGCACGAATTCCTTATGAAGGCGAAAGATGTGCCCGGCCTTCTCAAACGAGGACCATTTGTTCTTCCCCTGAACATGAAGTTGCGCGAGAAGGAGGGCAACCTCACGTTCGCTTATGTCGTCTGGAAGAATTCGTGATGGAACCCGACTCCAACGCCCTTCGTGCGGATGATTCTCATGTAACTTTCTGTATACGACTACGCGACAGTTTCCCTCTACGACCGTGTAGTCAGGTTTTACGATGATCCGCTCTATCAGGCCTCGATTTACAAGCACTTGACGATATAGATCGTGAACCTCCGGGTCGGACCACAACAAATCCTCAATGGCCTTTGACGATTCCTTCGACGGTTCAACGCGAAGAGCCACTGTATTTGCAATCCGCGGATTCCGAGGATCCACCCGCAACTGAGCGAGCGGTACTTCTTCGTTTCGTACCGCGATCTTTCGCCCATCGAGAGTAATCTCGTCTACTACGATCGTCTCAACAAGCGTTTGTGCATTTCCTCGCTTCGGCATAACCCATCCACTACACCAACTTAACGCTAGCTGCTCTGGCGACATCTACTATCGCCCGATAGAGCGCTTGCACCTCCTGCTGTTCCGCGGTTCGCACTTTAAGTTCCTGGATCGCAGCGGAGTTCAACTCCTTCAAAAGCGTTGTCATCTTCCGCATCTGCTTGAAGAGCGGATAAACTCTCGAGGGATCGCCTTTTCCAACCTCACTGATCGCCGCATCGAGACCCTGCTTTTGTAATTTCTGAAGCGCCTTCGGTTCAGCAACGATCGCCGGTAGCTTACGTACATCAGCACCCTTTTTGATCTTCCCTTGCCTCACCAGATTCGCGAATGTTTTGACGTTCTCTTCATTTTGCCGGAACTTGGCCAGGTTTGGGTTCTTGTGGAATTCCAGAAAGTGCGACCAAACTCGCTTCTCCTCCCCCGCCGCCGTCTTCGAAACGTAATGCTTGGTCATCGAATCGTAGGCATCCAAGAGAACGTTGATTTCGTTGACCGAAAGGCCCAACACACGCGCGATCTCTGCGGGTTCCATCTTCTCGTTGCGCATGGTCTGCAAATGCGCCTGTTGTTCGTATGCACCCCACTTAATCTTGTTCGAGTGCACGTGATAGATCGCCTGCAGAATCAACACCTCACGGGTATTCACAGACGACCCGAGCACGTAGGAAGGGATTGTTTTCCATTGCTCGTCTTGTGGACGACCGTTTCGCAATTTCAGATAGATGGCGGTTCGGCAGTTCCCTTCCACCACCTCAAGTTTGTCGTTGACGATAATTGGATCTACTAACCCGCCGTTGTCACGAATCTGCTTCTGAAGATATGCAACTCCATCTTCATCAAGCAGGAACTTCTGAATTTCTTCGTCGCTTGGGGACGGGTTCGCCTTTAAAAGGCGACGGATCCGCGGATTACGCGCGCTTAACCGGACCGTGTCGAGAGGTAATTCTCTGTACTCCGCCGGGATCACCCTCCCGTCAACAGTGATGAAGCGCTGCGCCCCTTGGTTCTTCCTTGCCGCGGGGCCGCCATCATTATCAACCGCAACGGTTTTCATTCTACTGTCCAAGCTCCTCCGGTTTGATCCTCAGCCAGCCAAACCTCTTCTTGAGGCTCCATCCCACGCATTTTTGCCGAGAAACTCCTCCTACGCGGCTTCTAGTATCGTCATCATACACGATACTGACCCGTACTGCAAGAACCGGCCAAACCGCTTTTCCCTACAACCCCTGGGAATTCGTGGCGGCTGCTGTTTGCCGAAATACTTCGGAAGCGGCGACGCTGTCGTCGCCAGCAGGATAAGGCGAGTGGAGAGATCTCGTGTTAGAAAAGCAAGTATCTTAAGTACGGGCTCGAACCTGAACCGCCGGCGGAGAACACAAGAAGCTCAACCCTCTAATTTTATTTTTTTGAAATTGCCGTATGCCAGCCAGTAGTCTCTCACCATATCCCTGTACACGACATGATTTCCCTTTAACGACCGTGTGGTAACTTCCTCGATCTCCACATCCGTCTCACGCGAGCGTGGAAAGTCTTCCGTGCACAACAAGCGGATCGTATCAGGATCCATATGGTGCTTCACAAGCCAGAGGTTGCCGGAACCGCCGTAGTCAGGCTCCTTGGCTTTGAGATTCTCCATGTTTAGACGGAATTCTTGGAATTTCGGATGGGCGCGTCCATCTCGCAAACGGACAACCTAAAGTCTGTCAGCCATTCAAAAAGCGTCCTTGCGCAACGAACGTGCTTAGAGGGTCTCCCTTAAGCCATCTTGCTTACAACGGCCATAAATTGCCAACCTTCGACAAGCGAGATGTACTGGTATGTTAAAGTTCGGATTGGCCCAAGTGCTCTCTCAAAATAGTTCGCACCTCGCTCATGCAACGAGGGTTTAGTAAACCTTCAAACACCGCCATCAATTCTCGAACCAGTTCATCTCTTGCATCTTGCCGAAGCTTCTCAACGTCGGGCTCAGGTGCGACACTTCCTATTCGCTTAAGGCACTCACTTTTGATGTCCGCAAGTTCTCCACCTATCCTTTTCAGTTTCGCCAATGTAGCGCGATCAGCTTCAACCGACGCCTTATCGACCAACCCGGTCCAAGTGGTGATGCTATTCGACAGCTTTATTGCCCTATCAATATTTTTGAAGCCGGTTTTTCGGAGGACAGAAACCTCCTTACGTACCTGCTCAAGCCTACCCTCCAAGGCCTCCACGGTCTTTTGTGCGTCAGTGGATACATCATATGCTTGTTGACCTAACGTCTTTACGACCTCTGCAAGCTCACTCCGCATGTTCTTCCAATTGCTATCTTCCTCAAAACCGTCGCGACGAGCATTTGGCACGAGCCACGACTGGTTAACAAAGATCTCGCCAACGAAATAGTCGGTGAACCGTACATAAGACTTTGCGTGCTTTTGAAAGACGTCGCGGATTACGTCAGTGCTATCTATCTGTATATTTTTCACGCGCACGCGAAGACCGCTAACTCGCGGATCCTCGTATGCGCCAGATTCCCGTTTCTTTCCTACCCAACCCCACCACTTGCGACTACTGGCTCCGATGATCTCACAATCCTGAAGTCTCACTTCAGCCGACCCGACGGTGTATTTGTCAGTATAAGGCTTCTTGACTTCGACAGGCGTTTTACTCCTTTCTGCAACCGTAATGTTAACCTCGTCAATCGGGACGCCGTATTCTTTCGCGGCCGCCTTTAACTTATCCCGATATCGAAATTTACTGCTGTAAGGAACGGGTGCAATTTGGCTGACAAAGGCATACATCTTGTGAAAATATACGCACTCTTCAGGAGGATTCACTAGGCCGGTCAGTTGCACCTCAAAAAAATGGCTATCAAGGTTGGAAACCGTTGTAACCGAACCGCTCACACAGTCTCTCAGAAGGTCTTCTGCGGATGTTCTACCTCCCTCGCCTGGCGACATAGCGTCGCGCATCGCACGAGCGTCAAAAGTAATACTCGTCTGCTTCGTCTCGCCGTGGGCCTTGGTTGTAAATATCACCTTATCGCTAAACACTATCCCTGCGAGACGGCCGATTCCACGAAATCCCGCGCTGGTTTGATAGTTCTTTCGCGATGAACCGACCGACGTGAGAGTGTCCGCCGCCGACTTCGCAGAAATTCCTGTTCCGTTGTCTCGGATAGTGAGACCGGTCTGGTCGGGAGATAGTTGAATCTGGATTAGACCTTGTTCCCGCTTCAGCAGCTTGAGAGCGATTGCGCTCTGAATTGAGTCAAAGCCGTTTTGAATGTACTCGCGAATAGCGTTGCGAGATTCACCATACATTCCGACTGTCAGCGTCTCTAAGACGAAGCCACCGAAATACGGCTGAATCTTGAGCGGTTCCGGCTCAGCCATCAGGCCACCTCCGCTTTTGAAGTAAACACAGAAGTAGGGTTTTCAAAGCCAGTCTCGGGTGCGAAAGTGA
>Ga0182024_10025137_pt1 | contig 10536 bp, 7 predicted proteins | sample P32metaG_FD_120480 | JGI IMG/M metagenome (GOLD analysis project Ga0182024, IMG submission 120480) | Permafrost microbial communities from Stordalen Mire, Sweden - P3-2 metaG (Illumina Assembly) | ecosystem: Environmental > Terrestrial > Soil > Wetlands > Permafrost | place: Sweden: Stordalen...
AAAGTGGATGTCCTTGACGGTCATCCCCTTGTCCACGGTCGCGCTCTGCTGGAAAAACAGCATCCACGGCGTTACTGTCGCTCCGATGTCTGACAGCACGATCAGCACCATGTTCTTGTTCAGGGCCGGCACGGGCTGCCAGGTGGCAAAGGAGTGTGCCACTACGCTCCAGTGTGGATGCGTCATCAACGCCACGGGAATGAAGATCAGATTGAACGCCGCCGCTGCCAGCGTTAACCGCTCCCACGTCCAGTACCGGTGGCTCAGCAGCGCCGAATACAGCACCACCAACGCAAGCAGGATGGCCGCCCAGGGCGGCACACCGAAGAATCCCAGTCCCGCCCTGACCGCGATGAACTCCGTGATCAGCGTCAGAAAATTCCCGATTCCGAGGTCGATCATCGAAAACCAGCCCCAGAACGGACCGAATCGCTCGAAGATCAGCTCCGCGTGCCCCCGATGCGTCGCCGCCCCCAGCCGCACCGTCATCTCCTGCACCACCAGCGCCATGGCGAACGTCAGCACCACAAACGGTAGGAAGAATCCCAGCCCGTACGTTGCCCCGGTGGCGGCGTAGGACAGCATGCTGGGCCCGTCGTTCTCTCCCAGCATCACCAGGATTCCCGGCCCAATCAGCAGCCACAGCAGCCACGCCTTTGCGCGCAGCCCATGCGCCATCCGCGCCGCCCGCACCCGCGCCCGGTCCTGCGCCCGGTCCATGTCCTCGTGCGTGACAACAACTGCGTCGGCGACCGTTACCTGCGTTGCAACACGCGACTTGTCCCGGGTCTGTGTACTCATACTCATCCCTGCACTACTCTGATGAGAGATTTTCTGCTCGCCTCGACGGCCTTTGTGCACTACGGCGGTAGCGTCGCCTTCTCCTGAGTCTACGGTCCAGGCTCGCGATTTGTAGACCACAGTTAAGGCGGCAATGTTAATAACTGCTCACAACTTGCTTCGCTCCCGCGCCCGGGAGTCGTTGGTCCGTTACCGCCGGCACGGGATAGTGAACCTCTTCCTATTTCTTTTCACCGCATGCCTGGATCAACCTGCACAGCAAGACGATTGTCGCCAGAGGATCCCACCTATTCTCTGGATGGCAGCAGACGGGTTGAGTTCAAAATGAACGTCAGTTCGGACGCAACGTGAATGAACGCTGCGAGAAGCGGATTGAGCAGTCCAGCCGCGGCCATGCCGATGCCGATGGAGTCCACAATCAACGTGCCGTAGAAGTTCTGAAAGATGACGGCCCGGCATCGCCGTGCGATACGAACCGTCTCTACAAATTTCTCAAGATCGTTGCCGATCAGGACCACATCTGCGCTTTCGCGAGCGACATCTGTCCCGCTGCCCATGGCTACCCCAACCGTGGCTTCGCTCAACGCTGGCGCGTCGTTTATTCCATCTCCCACCATCGCCACCGTTCGTCCACGCCTTGTATGAGCCGCGACTTCAACCGCCTTCTGCTCCGGCAGAAGTTCGGAATGAAAATGGAAGATTCCCATCTGGTATGCAACGGCTTCGGCAGCCGCCTGCGAATCGCCGGTCACATCCTCCCGGAACTCGCTCAGCAGTTATCTTTAGAGGGTTTGAGCGCCGTCAAGTATGCCATCCGATCCGTTTCAGATAGCTCAGAACTCTCTACCATCGGCCGGACAACGGCCTCGAATAATTGGCGCTCTTCGGCCGTGAATCTCTCGTGCAAGATCGACCGCAGCGAAGGCGCAAGGGGGTGCGGTGAAGAATCGAGAAATATCTCCCAAGACTTGCAGTAGGAATTGGTCACGCTGATGTGTAATTCCAGACGCAGTTCCCTAAACCCGACTGCTTGAGCCAATTGGAGCAGATCTCGCTCTGTGTAGTTGGCGATCGGGCTACTCTGAATGGCTTCATTTGTATCGGGATACTGCGCTGACTGCCAGCGGTGCAAAAAAGGCAAAATCGATTGCTTAGGATCTTTCTCGCCGCTCTCTAGCCGTGTCCTCATCGAAGCTGCAGCCAAAGCGTTATCGCGAAAAACCGGTTCAGCGATGGAGAGCCGCCCACCCGGCTTGAGGATCCGGAAGCATTCGCGCAACGCGGCCTGCTTGTCAGCGACGTAAGCCAGGGAGGAACGCGTTGTCACCGCGTCAACTGAGTCGTCGTTCAGTCCACCGAGATGCTCTGCAGAGGATACGAGAAAAGTGCACTGCTGCCTTACACCTCGAGAAGTGGCTGACTGCTCGGCGAAGTTGAGAAGGGGGAGCGAAATGTCCACCATGATGACCTTCAGCGATGCGCCGATCCGGTCGATGGCACTAAAACCCACGAGCCCATCGCCCGCGCCCAGGTCGACGAGGGTCATTCCCTGTTTGAGCGCAGCTCCGTCTAGAACGCGGTCTGAGTAGCTCGCGACGTCCATCTGAACTCTTTGACTATAGCCGGCGTCGTCCGCATGCCGCCGATGCATTAGCCAATCGAACCAGAGGTCAGATGTTGCGGAATCTGAAGGAAGGTCCATATCTCGTTCTTGACTCCGTACCTATTGATACCGAGAGCTGCCGGATCTGTACTTTCCACCTAAGGAAAATTGCAGATCAGAATCTTGCCGCTACTTTCTTGCACGTGATAGATCCGTTCTTCTTTAACGACATCGACAATGTGGGGGAGGTCTGGCTCGTTGATCAACAGGTAATATCGCCGGGATGATCGCCATCGACTCGCGAACCCGGCATCGTCGATGAAGACATCAGGTGCATTCGGCGCATACGAACCGTATTCGAGGTTGTTGTTTCTGCCGTTGAGCAGGAGAGCCCTTCGGTTGGTGTAGAAAAAGACCGAGGAGAAGGTGTAATAGGAATCCGCTTCGATCAGGGCGCCTGGTGGGCTCTCGAGCAACGCCATGGCGAGCGGATATGAACCGAGATAGGAATCGAAGCGAATCAGTGCGATACGCGCTGCCTGAAAAAACAGGATCATTCCGACAACAAGGACGGCAGCTGTTCTTGCGACGTGGTGACGAGTCAGCCATGCTCCCACCGCACAGATCGCGCAAGAGACAGCCGCAATTGCCAGAGGCAGCTTCAAGTAGGCAAACGCGGCGGGGGTGAGATCGCCCATGTGACCCAACGACAAGGTGTACATCTCGGGATGCTGCGCCAGAGCCGTCGCCAGTTCGCCTTGTGCCGGAGTCTTCGCCACCAGGACCAGGATCGTCGCCGTGGCTGCGCTAAGAGCAGCGAAGATAACGGCGAGCAGACGAGAACCCGGGCGGATCCACCGCTCCTCTGCCAGCGCGGAGCCGATCAGCAGCGCCAACGCGGGATAGATCGGCATGGAGTAGTATTCCTGCGTCGTCGAGAAGGTGAAGAAGAGCATCACCGCCCCGATCCAGCAGACTGCTAGCATGCGAAGACGAGCGGCACGGGTGGAGCGTCCGTAAATGAGTTTGAATGTGTCCGGCAGATACGCTGACCACGGAAAGAGCCACACAAGATTCAGCGCCCAGAAGAGCGCGCGCGGCACAGTGTTGTAGTCGCGCGGATAACGCAGATTGAGGAAGCGCAGAAGATGCTCGTTGAAGAAGTAAAACCAGAAGAAGCCGCGGTACTCGCCGGGCCCGCTGTGTAGGGAGAAGGCGAAGAGTGGAGGATTGGCCAGCATCGCGACTACGTGCCATGGCGCCGCGACCAGGAGTGCGACAGAAATAACGACGAGTAGGTGCAGCCGTCGCCATGCTGTACGAACCATCAGCTGCCCAGTGCAGGCCATAAACGCCAGACCGGTGACGATGGGAAAAACACCCGCGATCAGTCCTTTGAGCAGCAGGCCGCTTCCGAGCGAGGCCCCCATTAAAGCAGCCCAAAGCCTTGGCCGCGGTGCATCGTCTTCGAGCAGGCGCATCCACGCCCACAGTGTGAGGGTGATGGTGAGCGTTAGTGCTGCGTCCGGGATGAGAATTCGCGTGAACAGATAGAGTCCGGCGCAGGTCGCGAGGATAACTCCGCTATAGACACCGGCACGCGCACCCATGCCCCACCGCCCAAAGCGATAGGTGACCCAGCAGAGCAACACGACGATAAGAGCCAAGGGCAGGCGCGCTGCCCAGTCATGCACACCGAAGACGCGATAGGAAGCCGCCATCACCCAATAGATCAGCGGGGACTTCTCAAGGTAGGCCACGCCATCGAGACGTGCAGTGATCCAGTCGCCGGTCTCGAGCATGGTGCGGGCAATCTGCGCCTGCACTGCGTCCACATCGTCCATCAAACGTGGAGGGCTGATGGCATTCAGGCAGAATACGAGGCTGGCTGCCAGGCCAACGATGAGTCCTCCGGCGTAAGCTCGGTGCAGGAAGCCACCAACTGCGACTCCGTTGCCGGAGCCTCGATCTTCCACCGTTTCATCCACAGCATGAGCGTCAACAGGCCCCACAGATGATACCCCCAGTTGGCTTTGCGGTTCTGGTGCGCCTCGATCAGCGCCTTCACTGCAGGCCAATCAAAAAGGCCGGTCTCTTCGACCGATGCTTCGTTCAGGTTCTCTGTCAGCAAAGGACGGAGCACGCCCCGGAACCACTCGTGAATTGGAATGTCCAAACCTATCTTTGGCCGCTTCACGACCGATGGCGGGAGCGACCTCCGCATCAATTGGCGTAGGACAAGCTTCGTCTGCGTCCCTCGAATCTTGAAGTGCTCCGGCAGCCGCGCCGCAAAGTCTACGATCCGATCGTCGAGGAACGGGGGCCGTGCTTCGATGGCATGCGCCATGGTCATGCGGTCGACCTTGTAGAGCAGCGCGTCGGGGAGTGAGTAGCGCTGGTCGAAGTCGAGAAATCGCTCGAGCGAATTGCCCGACCGCATCTGCCCCAACAGTTCTGACATCGGCCGTGCATCGGCAAAGTGGAAGAGACGCCTCTTCTCGTCTTCGCTGAACGTTCCATTCCAGAAGACGTGGGCGGCCTCCGGCGATAACAAAGAGCCCTGCAGAAAACGCTTCAATTTGTAATCGAAGCCAATCTTCTCGTTGGATGCGCGAAGCAACTGCGCACACTTGAGAGCACCGCGCAGCAGTGGGCGCGGAACCGTGGCGGAGGTGCGCCAATAACGGTTGGCTTGATAAGTGAGATAGCCGCCGAAGAGTTCGTCGGCTCCTTCCCCAGTCAGGACAACAGTCGCGTTGGGCCTCGTCATCTTCGCCAGATACCACACCGGAACTGCACCGGCATCTGCTCCGGGCTCATCCGAGTAGTAGCTCATCTCACGGATCGTGTCCGCGAGATCGACATCCTCATTCAGATCGAGCTCCGTGTGCTGCGTCCCATAGTGCTCGCTGACCGAGCGAATGTACCGAGCTTCATCGAACGATTTGCCGCGGAAGGTGATTGAGAAGGTGCGAAGCGGACTCGAGCTGAATTGCGCCGCATAGTGCAGAACCGTTGAAGAGTCGATTCCACCGCTGAGCCAGATACCCATCGGAACATCCGTCGGTAACTGCTCTGCGATGGACTCGCGGAGAAGCGAGTCCAACTCTTCCGCGGCTTCGTCGAGACTGCTCGGAGCTTCGCTGCGGTGAGATGGCGTGACGTACGACTTGATCGAGTCGAGTCCGCGCTTCCACTCGAGTAGTTGCCCCGGCATGAGTTTGGTGATTCGTTCCACCAGGGTGAGAGGGCCCGGAACGTAGTTCAGGCTCAGAAAGCAGTTGAGTCCCTTGAGATCGAGCCGCCTCGGTACATTGGGATGCGCGAAGATGCTTTTGATCTCGGAGCCAAAAAAGATCTCACTGTCATGCAGGTGGTAATAGAGTGGCTTGATGCCCGCACGATCGCGAGCGAGAACCAGCCGCTGATCTAGCTCTGTCCACAGGGCGACCGCAAACATGCCCCGCAATCGGTGAAAGCAGTCGTTCCCCCACTCGAGATAGGCGTTGAGGACAACCTCGGTGTCGCAGTCGGTCCGGAAGCGCCGTCCACACCGTTCCAGTTCCGTGCGTAGCGAGTGGTGGTTGTAGACCTCCCCATTGAAGACGATGGTGCAGGAGCCGTCATCGCTCTGCATTGGCTGGTCGCCATGATCCAGATCGACGATGCGCAGACGGGTTGCGCCAAGCGAAACGTGAGGAGTCACAAACCCTGCTTGACTGTCGGGGCCCCGGTGCACCAGGTGGCTTAGACCGGCAGCAAGCACGTTCGGAGGCAGAGGTCGAAAGCAATGGGTATAGCCGACAATGCCGCACATGTGAGATCACCTTGCGAATCTCGCAGGATTTCAACGGTTTATGCCGACGCTTCGTCGCACAAATCCCTTGCAATTCCCAGCCGAAGCGCGACCGATGGGGAAGCGGTCCGCGATTTCGGTTTGAACGATAGACTTTTTATATCCGAAAATGTAAACCCATGCGACAACAAATCCGTCTAATGACAAATTTGTCAGATTGGTGAGTTGGCCCGAGCAAGCACGATCGCTCAGAACAGGACGTCAAAATCGAACAAAAAATGACGGCCATAGTTCCCGAAGAACGTGCCGTACTGGGGATCGGCGACGTTGTCGTGAACCTGCAACGGATTCAAATGGTTCGTCAGATTGATGCCCGTGATGGAGAACCGCACGGCATGCTTCGGGTTCACGTTAACGTCCTTTGACACGGTGACGTCGGCGCTGAAAAACGCCGGAAACCGGGGCTGGATCGAAGCGGCGAAGTCGACGTAATTTCGCAGCGCGTCAGCAGGTTGGAACGGGAACCCATTACGCCATTCAAGGTGCGGCGCAATGTGCATCCTCTTTGGCAGATCGGCTGTTCCCCAAAACAGGAAGCGATTAGGTAGCTCGCCGGGATTAGCGGCAGTGATGGGCGAACGAACTACAGGAAAAGGAAAATCTCCAAGATAGGCCGCCTCGTCTGTTTGTTCGCCCTGCGCCATCTGATGAACATACGAGACGAAGAACTGCCGCGCCTCCTCATGCCCGAATCCCGCTGTGACGTCTACCTGGCGCAGCGTACCCTTGCCTGCGCTGCCCAGGACGAGCGCACTCGATTGTGCTGTCACTACTGGTTCGAGCGTGAGTTGGTTGCGCAGATCGTTATGGATGTACCGGACGCGGAGCATCGTCTCCGAACCAAAGGTGCGCTCTGCCTCCAAATTCCAGCCGACACTGTAGGGTGCGAAGTTGCCTCCGATTTGCTGTTGTGAGATGAACGGAAACTCCGATTCCGGTTCCTGGTTGGTCAGGTTCAGAAACAACCGCGGTCCGTCGATGACGTTTCCCTGTCCGTCGTACGTCGTGACGATCTGTTTGGGATAGCTCGAGAACGCATACATATTGAGAGGCACTTCACTATAGAACACGCCCATGCCGCCGCGGATCGCCAATTTTGAAGCCGACCCCGGCAGCAGAGTGAAGCCGGCGCGCGGCGCGAACCGGAGCGTGTGCGTTAAGGCCTGCGTCTCGGCGCGCATGCCGAGATCGAGCGCCAGAAGCCGCCCGATCACCCAATGGTCCTGTGCGTAGAACGCGGATTCGAAGTCAGCCAGGCGGAAGGTTCCAGCCGTTGTGAAGGCTACCGTGCGGAGCAGATTGCCCGACGCATCCCGAATCACCACAGTCGAGCCTGAAAATGTGCCGGAGTCTTCCGCATGCGCGACCACCGAACCCACGCCAACCTGATGCTTGCCGTGCCAGTCGATTGGACCGGGAACCCATGTCTCGAGCCATTGGAAGCGCGTTGCCTCTCGGCTCCCCTGGCCGAAATAGCTGCCACTGTTGCCGCTGGGCGTCAACGTCATGGTCCCGCTGCTCTGCGGAGTCACGTCTTCTGCAATCCGCGTCCCTGAAAACGTGCTGGTGAACAGTCCTCTGCCAAGTGCCCATCGGTGGAGGATTGTGCCGGTGTCCTCCTGATAGGACGCGTTCGGTGTCACGGGTTCCGGATCGAAGTAGTTCAGGTTCGCGTATTGCAGCCGGTGCGGCGCAAAGTGAAGGCTCGCGGTGATGGTCTGATTCGGCGTGAGGTTGCCGTCCAGTTGGGTGAAGGAATTGAATGCGTCGCTGCGAATCTGATTCATGGGAAACGGAAGCGTACGAACCTCCGTCTTGTTGATGAGAACTTCGCCCCCTTCCAGGAAGTAAAGCCGATTGGCAAGAAGAGGCCCGCTGAAGTTCGCCCTGGGTGTAGCGCTACGCAGACCTTCGAGATGAGCGCTTCGGATCCGGAACTCGGGCAGTGGATCATTGAGACTGAAGGCCCATTTGTCTCCGCCGCGGCGAGTCTCTGCGCTCACCACGCCGGAGATGAAACTTCCGTATTGAGCCAAGAAAGGCGAGATGGAAACCTTGACAACCTCCACGCTGTCCACCGGAACGCTCAGGCCGAAGTTGCCCGTAGCCGGATCGGTGACGTTCACTGAGTTGATCAGCAGGGCGCTGTGCGATTCATCTGCGCCCTCAATGATGACGCGGCCATCCGCGGTGCGAGAGACCCCGGGAACCAGCGGAAGGGTATCGATCAGAGTCGCTGGTCGGAGAGGGGTGGTCTTGACTGACTCGATTTGCAGATTGGCCTGCGTGCTCTCGGTTTGCAGCAGGGGCGCTGAAGTCACTGCCTGCACAGTGACGTTTTGTTCTTCCTGCATCGTCCGGCTCAACACGATCTGGAACGTCGTCCCCTGCGCAATCTCCCTGGAGTCCAAAACATGCCGTACAGAGAGGTACCCGGCAAGACTCAAGTCGAGTATGCATACAGGAGCCGGGGGACACTGCAGAGTGGCTGTCCCGTCGGCGGCCGTGTGGACAGTTTCAGTCTCTAGAGCAGAGGCGGCTGCATCGACGACGCGCATTGCAACGCCGGCCAGTGGCCCACCCTCTGCATCCTGTATCAGAATGTGCGCACTCTCAGATTTCGTTAGCGCACCTGCGGCGGGAATGCAGCAGAGCAGAACCCAGGCAAGCACGCGCCCTCGCCCGATGCTGGCAAGGGGACATGTTCTTGATTGGCTGCAATTCGTCTTGCTCATGCAGCACTCCGTTGCGCGAAAGAAGCGATGTCCCGAGAGAAGGGAGTCTTTCGTATGAAGATTTAGACGCGAGAGCCCGACTATGGCTATCTTACCTCTCACCCGACAACGAAGGAGAATCGGAGTTCAGTTGTAAAGAAACGGCACCTTGCGGATCCGTGCCCAATTCCAGACTCAATTCGATGACAATTCAGTCATTTTCCGCGTTTCGCTGACAACGTCCTCCAAGGTCACTGATTTAGACACCCGCTAGCGTAATAAAACCTCAGCTTCCAATTCTGAGCTGAGGATACCTGCTTCTTAGTATTTGTCTGTTTTCGATCACCCCTCGCCGCCGCTGGTCCAACTCAGAGTAAAGCTGTATGTGGGGTGGTAGTACCGAGCTGAAGGCGGTATTGCGTGGATGAGTGCGACGATGTCGTGACGGATCATCGCATCAAGACAGGCGATGCAATGCGGTTGCGCAAGCTGACGAGCATCTTAGTCGCCCCTCCGGCCGGCGCATAAGCCGATCTCCAACTAGGCCATGAACTGATGTGTCAATGCACTTCAAGGTACGGATCTTCTTGTCGTCAAACGGCTCGGCGATTATGCGGTCAACGAGGGTCGGGCCACCGCCCCAATTGAAGTAGGAGGGTTTTTGGTACTGGCGTGGTGGAGGCGACCAACCCGCAGGGAGACTCACATCCGCTGGTACAAAATTCGCCGGGCACTCCACCGCGTCGTGCCCGCGGATTATTTGCCATCCATCGTCGGAATGCCATGCTGTGCGCCTGTGCGGCGCGAACCAATACCGCAGAATAAGCAACCGCAGCAATGGCGGTCATTTACATCAGAAAATCTGCCGGTGAAAGCGAAGATTGTGGATCGCCTTGAACGGAGTGCCGTGTCACAAGCCAGCCTATTAGGCATGAGCGATAATCAGATCAGATGACGGTGTCATGTTGATGCGAATCTACGTGGGGATTGCTGTAGCGGTAGTTTTTAGCGGACTGGCGATTTGCGCTTGGTGGCGCCTGCGCCGCCGTTCCTGGTCGGCATCCAACCGGAACGAATCCATGCGGCGCCATGTAAACCAACATTATTCGTGAGCCAGCGCTCATGATGCTGTTCTTGAAGGAGGGCTGCGAATACAGCATTCGTACACCCTGTCCGGTCTCTCGCGAGTCATTCTGCCATGTCTCGATCAGTTTAAACATCTCCGTCCTCAGATTGCATGTCGAGCATTGTTGGACCCGGTAACCACGGTCTGTGCAGCCCGGCATTCTACGGTTGCACGGAACCGAGTACTGCTTTGATTGCATCGGCGGCTTGATCGCCTTGAAGCTCTGCGCCTCGAGCGTTGAAATGTACGGAGTCGTCATAGTGGTCTTGATGTTGAATCATCAGTTCATGCTGATCATCGATGGCAATGCCATCAACTAGGTCTATGACCGCATGAGTATGTACCTTTTTGAGTACTTTCCAGGCATGCAACAGGTGCGCATAGTGGAGACATGCAGAGCTACCATCATGTGCATGTTCAATTGCCGAGGAAGGAT
>Ga0182024_10025138_pt1 | contig 10536 bp, 11 predicted proteins | sample P32metaG_FD_120480 | JGI IMG/M metagenome (GOLD analysis project Ga0182024, IMG submission 120480) | Permafrost microbial communities from Stordalen Mire, Sweden - P3-2 metaG (Illumina Assembly) | ecosystem: Environmental > Terrestrial > Soil > Wetlands > Permafrost | place: Sweden: Stordalen...
AAGTCTGCACCCGACCCGGGCAAGTGGCCAAGAGCAGGTTGCGCGGACGCGGCGGCGCCGGATATCCCACGGGTCAAAGAATGAGATAGCGATGCGTAGCTGCTATGCTGTCCGGAATTGTGTTGGCGACTCGCCAAGCACTGTATCCGCTTCGCATCTTCACCACCTCGCGCTTCCAAAGTCCGCTCGGTGTCGCTGGAAATACTCAAAAAAAACGAGCCGCAAATCGCTGGGTCTTGTCTTGCGCTTCCATGGATAGGCGTCTAGGACGGCGAACGGGACCTACCTCGACGTTCTCCATGTGCTTCATAACTTCTTCTTAGGCAGAGATCGACCACTTGGATGCCGCTAACTTGCGAGTGTCGAAGCTGATTTCTTCCGGTTCGTGCATTTGACGATTTCTAAACATTTTCGTGGGATACCTGCGCCGCTGTAAAGATCTCGATTTTCCTCATGAGCGCGTCCATCGGCGGGATCAGGGGAAATATAGCCCAACTGGTGGAAATTGGCAGCAACACCGAACGTGAGCCGATCATGAAGGTCTTTTGTAGCTTCCTTTCGGCAAAACGACGGACTTCGGAACGAACGGAATCGATGGCCTCCTTGCGGTTCAAGACGGCCAGGAGCGCGGGGCCCTGCCAGCGGAAGACTTTATCCTCCGCAGACAACGCGCCTCGGATGTGTTCGGCGGCCGCGGCCAGAACCTGATCTCCGATGGCATATCCGAAGCGTGCGTTAACGGCGTGAACCCGGTTGACGACAGCGCGCAGAAGAAACTTGGGCTCGGGCGAAGCTACAGCCTCGTTCAATCGCCTCTCTGCTTCGCCCTTGTCGGGCAGCCCGGTGGCCGGGTCCAGGCTGACGTGCGGGGATCCGGATGCTAACTCCTGCGACTGGACCAACTCATGCTGAAGATTCTCCAGCATGACCTTGCCCTCGGCTTTCTGGCGCTGCGCTTCCCCGCGAACGCTGTGCAGGCATTCGCCCAGTTGCGCCTTGATGGAGTGTATATCCTCCAGGATCCGGGCCTGCTCCAGTGCCTTCTCGAGCACTTGCAGCTTCGTCACCGAAGTCTCGCTGCTGGCTCCAACGGCAATCACGGTTTGCGCAAGCATCGCGATCATCTTTTGCAGTTCCGCGATTTGCGCAGGAATTTGCTAGTGTGGCGGTTGTAATCCTCGAGTGCTCGCAGTACTTCGCCAACCACAACGAAGTGAGCCGGTCGCCGAAGGCCTTCATATCGGCGCGAAACCGCTCATAATCGGACTTGTCGCCTTCTACGGCGTGCAGCGAGATAGCCTGCACAAATAGATCCAGCGTCCGGCTATAGGCTTTTCCAATGTCCCGATCCGAGTCCCGAGACAGATAGCGTTTGAGAGAGATCATAGTTACTTTACTGCGCGCGGCGATACGTCAGGTTGACCTGCGTGTCTGGAATGCTTATCGGCACCCGAGGATTGAGGCTTGAGCGTCGTCGTCTTACACTTTTTCCGCCGGATGCAATCCCATATGGCGAGAGATGTGTCGTCGACACGGGTGGGGTTGAGCAGGTGGTATCGTACGGGCAATCCATGGCCGCAGGTTCGCCTAAACGGCCAGCCTTTCAACACAACGGGTTCCGTGGCACTGTTGCGGCTTAAAATCCGGCACACAAATCTTCGTGGATTGCATGGGAAGAAATAGGTGGTCGCCAACGCTGGTTTGAGCGAATCAATAGCCGACCGGTTGCGTTTTCACTTGGTAACGCCGCAAAATGTGGCAGAGCGGGACGGCAGCCTACTCTAGTTGCGCGCCTAGCTCGCTGAATCGAATGCCTGCGATTTCTTTCTCGATCTCTACACTCTTCTTGTGATAAAGTACCTACAAGTATCTCCATTTTGCATACGTCAAATAGTCGAAGACTTCGGGTAAAGCAAGGAGGCCTTAGTGTCGCCACGCTTGATGCCACAGGTCCGGGTGTCCACCCGACGACCGTATATTAACCCGGTTTTTACACCGCTGCTGACCGGTCTTGGAATCGGGCTCGCGATGGTCGCGCCAGCGGCTGTGCCGGCCGGCAAACCCGCCTCCGAACAAATGTGCCAACTTATGTCCCAGGTGTCGGAGCAGGCACTCCGCTTGAAAGTGGACGCGTTAAACATCGAGTCTACCGAAACGCACCCGAAATTTAACGTCAATCGCAAAGCGCAATTCCTTCAACTGAGACAGCACATCGACCAAGCCAAACTCCAACGCAACATCCTTGGAGAGCAAAGGGATTCGGGCGCGCCCTGGCAGACCGCGACCGTGGATCGCATCCGGCCGTTGTTGAAGGAACTGATCGACGATAGCGAGACCCTGCTCCATTTGACCGAAGACCCGGTCACACAGGCCGCCGCCCACAAGGATTATCTTGCGACGAACGCCGCGATGTCCTCCTGCCTCGCCTCGCTCATTGCCGGCTTCGTGCAGTACGGCAGTACTCGGCAAGAATTGAGGCGCCTATCTAAAGAAGTGGAGCCATAACCGCCGCGAATGCCCACAAGTAAACCACTGCGAACCCGTGTGATTGAATGGCTCTCACCGCTGGTCTTCCTTTCCAGCAATCCCGTAAGTCTCACCGGCGTTGTTGTTGTCACTACCGCAACCGTGCTGTGGACTTTTCTGCTGCCCACTTTGCTGGGGCATGGCACCAGCAATCCCTACCTCGGAATCCCAATCTTCTTGCTGTTGCCCGGACTGCTTATCTTCGGTCTGATTCTCATTCCCGTCGGAATCGCGCTCCGGCGCAGAAATCTGCGACGTCAAGGGATCCCCGTCACCAGCGTGTCAGTGCTGAGGCTTGACAGTCCCGAGTTGCGGCGGCTGCTTAGCTTCATCGGTTTGGCCAGTTTGGCGAATGTCCTGATCGTCTCCCAGTGGGGCTACAGCGCCGTCAATTACATGGATGGCCCTGCGTTTTGCGGACTCACCTGTCACAAGGTCATGCAGCCTGAGTATTCGTCCTACGTCAACTCTCCCCATGCCGACGTGGCCTGCGCCGAATGCCATATCGGTCCCGGCGCCTCCTGGTTTGTGAGATCGAAACTTTCCGGCGTCCGACAGGTGTTCGCGGTCGCGTTCAATACCTATCCCCGGCCGATCCCGTCACCGGTCGCGAACCTGCGCCCAGCTCGGGAAACTTGCGAGCAATGCCATTGGCCGGCGCGCTTCTCTGGAGATGTCTTCACGGTTCGCACTTCCTATGGCACCGACCAGGAGAGCCAACCCAGTTCCACAGTGCTGCTGATGAAGGTGGGCGGAAGCACTTGGAGAGGCGGCCTGGGAATCCACGGAGTTCACTTGGCCGCCAATGCCCGGATGGTCTACACCGCCACTGATCGCGGCCGCCAGATAATTCCCCAAGTCACCTACACGGCGCCTAACGGCAAGGTCACGGTCTACAACTCAACCAGCGCCAAGGCCACGCCAGCCGACTTGGCACAAGGGGAGACCCGCACCATGGACTGCGTGGATTGTCATAACCGTCCCACACACGCCTTCCAGTTGCCGGAGCGCGCCGTCGACGTAGCCATCGGACAAGGCCAGATCAGTTCCCAACTGCCCTTCATCAAACGGGAAGCGGTGGCGGCTTTGCGACGCAACTATCCGGATCGCGATACCGCCAAGCGTGAAATCGCAGCATCGCTCGACAAGTTTTATCGAACCAATTATCCGGCCGCGGCCAGCAGCAACGCCCAGGCGATCAAGACCGCGTCCGAAGCCCTGCAAGCCATCTATTTGAGAAATATCTTTCCAGACATGAAGATTAGCTGGGGAACGTACCCCAACAACCTCGGACACACGGATTTCCCTGGCTGCTTCCGCTGCCACGATGGTGATCACCAAAGCGCCGATGGACGTACTATCCAAAACGATTGCTCGTCCTGTCACGACCTTCTCGCCGTTGGGGAGAAGAATCCAAAAATACTGTCAGGCCTCGGCTATAACTCCGGCAACGCGAGCAATCTCCAATGAAATCGTGGGCCCTCGTTTTTCTGATGTTCGCAGTTACCAGCGTCGCCTCGTCCGCTGGACTCGATTGCGTGTCGTGCCATGCCGACAAAGCTTCGTCCAAGGACAGTGCGCACGCTGGCCTGTCCTGTTCCGGTTGTCACGAAGGGATCCAATCGTTCCCTCATCCCGAGAAAGCTACGCCCGTCAATTGCGCAACCTGTCACACTGCTAGCGCCGCCGCGCTCGGCAATAGTGTGCATGCGTCCGCCGGAGGACCGGCTTGTCTGAACTGCCACGGCGACGCGCATTCCATCCTTCGGGCGAACAATCCGCGGGCCACCACGTATCCTACGAACCTGCCGCATACCTGCGGCGTCTGCCATGGCGATGCAAAAGCCGCCAAGCGTGTGGGCTTGCAAGAAGTGTACTCGCTTTACATGGATTCGATCCATGGATTCTCGCTCACCCGCGATGGCCTGCTGGTGGCCGCTAATTGTTCCAGCTGCCACGGGTCGCATTCTATCTTGAGCAGCAAAAATCCCCAAAGCAAAACCAATCGTGCCAACATCGCGGCAACTTGTGGGACTTGCCACGTCGGCCCGCTTCAGGCCTTTTCCTCCAGCATTCACGGTCAGAAGCTCCAGGCCGGATCCACTACGGCGCCCGCCTGCACCAGTTGTCACACTGCGCATCAGATCTCCAAAGTCGGCACCGCCGAATGGCAGATGAAAACCACCGCCACGTGCGGAGGCTGCCACCAGGATCAGTTCGCAACCTACCACGACACGTTCCACGCCCAGGTGTCTTCGCTGGGTTATCAGGCCACCGCTCGTTGCTGGGATTGTCATGGCTACCATGACATTCGCCCCGCCTCCGATCCGAAGTCGATGATCGCCCCCGCCCAGTTGACCACTACCTGCGGCAAGTGTCATGCGGGCGCCAACGCGAGTTTCGTCAAGTACGACCCGCACGCCAACTCCCATGATCGGGCGCAATATCCCGCGCTGCATTATTCGGCCGTCTTCATGAATCTGTTGCTGGCCGGCGCCCTGGGGTTCTTCGCGCTGCACACCATTCTTTGGTTCCTGCGATTGCGATTCGGCCCGAACACAGACGCCGGACCCACCCCATCTCTTCCGAAATAGGAGTCGCTAATGCCAGACCCGAAACTTCCCCCGGAAGTCGCCGCGCCAACCGCTCTCGCCAGTGGCCCGGGCTCCGACGTTCAACACCGCTACTACGTCAGATTTACGCTCGCGCAACGCTACTTGCACGGAGCCCTGGCAGCGACATTTCTTGGACTCGCATTCACCGGCCTGACGCTGCGCTTCAGCACCAATCTGTGGATGCAAGCGATCGCCAGGGCGGTCGGAGGATTTGGCGCGGTCTTGTTCTTTCACAAATTCTTCGCCATCGGCCTGACCGTGACCTTCCTGCTTCACGTGGCCGACATCGTCTACCGAGTTGTGGCGAAACGCGAGTGGACTCTGCTGTGGGGGCCCAGCTCCATGGTGCCGCGCTGGAAGGATATTCAGGACTTCATCGGAAACTTCAAGTGGTTCCTGCACCTGGGACCCAAACCTAGATTCGATCGCTACGCTTACTGGGACAAGCTTGATTACTGGGGTGTGTTTTGGGGTATGGGCATCATCGGGTTCTCCGGCTACGCTATGTGGTTCGGATCGTTTTTCGCTCACTTCATTCCAGGATCCTGGCTCAATATCGCGCTACTCATCCACGGTGAGGAAGCGATCCTCGCCACCGGTTGGATTTTTATGATCCACTTCTTCAACACCCACCTGCGGCCCGACAATTTCCCGATGGACCTCACCATTTTCACCGGCCGGCTCAATGAAGAGGAGCTCAAGCGCATGCATCCGGTAGAGTACGAACGTCTTGTCACAGCCGGGGGCTTGAAACAACTCGCAGCCGATGCCCCGCCTCGCTGGTTGAACAACTTTGGGCGTCTGATCGGCGTTACGGCCCTGGTCGCCGGCGTAATTATGCTGTTGCTGATGGCAGTGGCGTTTGTGAAAGAGTGAAGACTGTATTGAACCGCTTGGATACCTGAATTGGCGATATCCAGAAATTCTGGCGGTGAGGGTGGGATTCGAACCCACGGAACCCGTGAAGGTTCAACGGTTTTCGAGACCGCCCGATTCAACCACTCTCGCACCTCACCGATTCCTTATTGTATCGAATGCCGACGGAGGTTCGCTCTTAACCAATGTCGGGTATGTTCAACATGGCATCGTTGAACCGATTGGTGAAGTTGGCTACTCCGATAGCGAGCGTGAGTTCCACGATCTGATCGTCGTTGAAGTACTGCTTCAATTCATCCAGCGCCGCGGGACGGATCCCGGATGCGCCACGTGTCACTCGCTCGGCGTAAAGAATCACGGCCTTTTCTTTGGCGTCGAACGCGGAGCTGCGATGATAGAACGCCAGCGCCTTGATTTGATCGTCTGACACTCCGTTCTTTTTTCCCGATGCCGAGTGCGCTCGGAAACAATATTCGCAGCCGTTAATGAGCGAGGTCTTCAGATAGGCCAGCTCTTTGAATTTCCGCTCCACGGTTCCGTGTTCGATGACTGCGGTGTAGAACGGAACAAAAGTCGCGAAGGCTTCGGGGACCCGCGCCATGGTGCCGAAGAACGAGGGCACTTTGCCGAACCCGTGGGTCAGCTTGTCGAGAATGGGCTGAACTTCGGCGGCCGCGTTTTCTTTCGAAACCGGGCTGATGGCTGGAGCTGTTTCGGTTGCTATAGGCATGCTTTATCTTACTTCGCCGATTCGAGCACTGCCAAGGCCTGAGGCATCGGTTTATAGTCCCAATAGGTTTCGCTTTCCTCGGAGTTTTCGTTGACGAACCCGAGCGCCCAGGCCCGCACTCGAACCTGGAACGCCTTGGGGAGCCAAACGCCGTCCGTGACGGGTTCCTGCTCGAGATCGAAGGCCGTGCCTGGCCCTACCTTCGCTAGGAATCCGAAAAAACTCACTGGTCGAACTACTTCCGCATGCACCTTCACCCACTGGTTACTCGCTTTGTCGATCCAAAGCTGCCCCTTCATTCCTTTGAGGACATGGCCCTCGTGGTCGCTGGGCTCGAACCCAGGCTTCGGCTCGGCATCCATGATCCAACACTGATGCCCATCGATTTGCGCTTCGCCTGCGATCTTAAATTCAAACGCGTCCACCATTTCCTGTAGCATCTGATGATCGCGATTCTGTTCTTTATCGTATTTGGCGACACGCCGCTCACGCTCCCGTTCCGATTCCTTCTGACGCCGCTCTATCTCCTTGCGGAGCTTCCGTTCTTCGGCGGCCTTGTCATCGGACGAAAGGGGCTGGCCGTTTACGGCCGTTATGACGTTGTACGGAGAGCCCTCGATCATCACTACGCGGTACGTCTTCGACATCGGCGGATTGTGGCGCTTGTCCTCGACGTCCCGTTCCACATAGGAGTATTTCGAAGACTGCGCCCAGTCCGCTTTAGTAGCTGCGACGGAATTACGAATAATCTCGTCCGGATTTGGGGCGCCCGCGTAACAAAGCATTCCCGTCACGGCGGCTGCGGCGACTGATAAAATGAGCGTGCGGCTGACCATGGTTCCTCGCCAGGTTAGATGCAACAACGCCTCTAAATTGTACTTTTGCAGTAGTTCCGGTGCGGCTATTTGCCTTCCAGGCCTTGCGTTAGCTCAATGCGGGTGCCTACCGGGTCGATGATAAAGGCGATCTTGAGGCCAATGGCCGGGACGTCGCGGTAGGGCATGTCGAACTTGATGCCGTGAGCATCCAGCTTTTTGCAAAACGCCTGCAGATCTTTGATTTCGAAACCGATGTGATCCAGCGTCCGGCCTTTGGTTGGAACCTGCGCGTCCTTGGCCTTCAGGAAGTCCACTTCGCCGCCTGGGAGTTTTGCCGCCGGCAGGTTACGCCGCGTGGTGGCTTCGGCGCCAAATGTCTTCACGTACCAGGCTTGCAGAGCCGCTGGATCGGGCGTCATCAGATGAATGTGGTGAAAGACTACGGGGACATCGATAGAAGCGTCCTCGTTAAATTCCACCCGGATCTTGTCGGGGAAAGTCACCATGATCTGCTTGTTCTTCTCGATGTCGAAGACGGTTGGAATGTTTGCGGCGGCCAATTTGGCCTTCAGCGCCGCATAGTCTTTCACCAGGAAGCCAATATGGTTGGCGGTGGAACCTTCAGAGCCCTCCGTTGCATCCGCCTTGGTGACGATAATAAAAATGCCGGGAAGCTTGACAAGATTTAAGAAGCCATCTTTGGATGCCGTGCCGCCCAAAACATCCACCCAGACTTTGATTTGCGCGTCCGGATCGGGCACGGTGAGATGAATATGCCCCATGGAGACGCCCGCCTCATTAGGCCCCGCAAGTTGGGCAAATGACAGCTGCGCAAACATTGTTGCGGCCAACGCCGCGAGCAAACAGAGCCATCGCATGCGCGTATGCTATCACGATTTTGCGGACTTGGATTTCTCGAACAGGTTGTGCAATTCATCCTTGGCTTTTTCTAGAATGCGCTTCTGTTTCACGAGCAGCGTATGTCCGGCGCGGTTGATGTAGAAGTTCAGCATCGACATCGCGGACTGCAACGGAGAGCCTTTGCGGCGCTTGCTCGCTTCGGCCGACCGCTTGAGCGAAGCCGCAATGTGCTTGGGATCGCGCCCAGCGAAAACATCTTTCTCCAGATCCAAGGCATTGCTGGTCTCGGTGACATGCTGGGACCAGCGCTGGGGGGAAGATTTTGCGTTTGTTTTGGCTGCCATAGCTGTGAGACGCGCTTTCGGTGTGATTTTCATCGGCCGTGCCGCGAATAATAGGGTGAGGCATGACCACGGACATCCAGGAACGGTTTCTGAACCTGATGGAGGATCACAAGAAGATCCTCTATAAGGTGTGCCGCTCCTATTGCAGGAATCCGGGCGACCGGGATGACCTGGCGCAGGAGATCATCGTCCAGCTCTGGCGGTCGTTTGCGGTCTTCGACGAGCGGGTACGGTTTTCCACCTGGATGTATCGGATCGCCCTGAATGTCGCGATTTCGTTCTATCGCCGCGAGAGCGTCCGGACACGGCATGTCGTTCCAGGAAGCGAGCATCTGCTCGAAGCGACCGGCGAGACTGAGAACCGTTCCGAGGAAGTAGGAACGCTTTATGGATGGATCGAGGAACTCGATCCGCTCAACAAGGCGCTGGTGATCCTCTATCTGGACGGGAACAATTACCAGGAGACCGCCGCCATCCTGGGGATCAGCGAGACCAATGTCGCAACCAAAATTAGTCGGCTGAAGGAGACCCTGCGGCAGAAGAAGGAAGTACAGCAACATGGAACTCGATGAACTCAGGGAAAAGTGGGCCGAGCACGATCGGAAACTCGATCAAAGCCTTCGCCTCAACCGGCAGTTGCTGCGGGAAATGTACACCCGGCGCGCCAAATTTGCGCTCTGGAGATTAGCTGCGATGCTGGCCGCCGGGGTGCTCTTCATGCTGGCCGTGATCGTTTCGCTGGGTCGCTTTATTGTGCTCCATTGGTGGACGCCGCGCGTCAGTCTTCCGGCGATTGTCCTTGATCTGGCGGCCATCGCGGCGCTAGCGGCGCTGGTTGCGCAGATCGGGCTTGCAATGACGATGGATTACAGCCAACCGGTGGCTGAGATTCAGAAGCGCCTGGAAACGCTGCGAAAGTTCCGCATCCGCTACACCCAGGCGATCATTATGACGACGACGCTGGCTTGTTGGCCCATTTTCAGTGTTGTGATCGGAGGGGTCCTCGGACTTGGAATCAGGTGGATCTTAATCAATGTCGCGGTCGGACTGGCGGTGCCCGCACTTGTGATTTGGATCTTTCAGAAATTTGCGCCCAGGATGAGCCGGCAGTTTCTCAAAGAGCTGGCCGGATACAACCTGAACGCCGCATCCGGATTCTTAACCACGTTGGCTGAATTCGAAAAGGATTACTCGCCCCAGGAACGTTCCAACATCCGCGAGTATTCGCCCGAAGAATAGAGCTCGAAATGGAACTCGCGCGAGCTGAGCGGGGTGAAATCGCACTCGCTCTGCTTGCTCTGGAAAATTTGATCGGCGAAGCGGAAATAGGCGCGGACGAACTCGTCGGCCAGCACTTCGCGCGGCGGCGCGGCGGCGAAGACAAAATTGAGGCCCAGCGCGCGGCTAAAGATGGATTTATAGTCGGCCACGCCCCACTTGCGAAGCTTGGCTTGCACGCCGGTGGGCGCGTCCTGGATCAGGAGTCCAGCGAAGCTCTGGAAACAGATTCCTTTGGGAAGAGAAGCCTGGTGGCGTTCGGCAAATTCGAGACACTGCTCGATCCAGCGTGAAAGGTCCTTGCCGACGTAATAGAGCATGCGAAGCTCGGAGTAGCGGCCATCCATGAGGGCGCGGTCCAGGTCGTCTCGGGTGGCTTCGCCTTGGGGCAATAAGCCTTGCAGTTTCAAGTTGGCGCGCGAGCTTTCCACCAGCTTACCGGGGCCGCCGGCATCCGCAAACGGGTGCAGGATCAGGGGCGGCAACGT
>Ga0182024_10025139_pt1 | contig 10536 bp, 7 predicted proteins | sample P32metaG_FD_120480 | JGI IMG/M metagenome (GOLD analysis project Ga0182024, IMG submission 120480) | Permafrost microbial communities from Stordalen Mire, Sweden - P3-2 metaG (Illumina Assembly) | ecosystem: Environmental > Terrestrial > Soil > Wetlands > Permafrost | place: Sweden: Stordalen...
CTTTGACCCTACTAATCTCGCTGTCGCTCCCGCAGGCTGGGGGCAACACCCGGGGACGAAACAGATGGCAGGAGGCCACGATGAGCGAGCCTCGCCTCGAGGGCACGCACAACGGCAGTATCAATGGCAGGACAAGCAGCAACGGGCACGGCACTGCCCGGAAGGCCGATCGGCAGGCAGCGGCGTTGCACCACGAGTGGGCGACAGATCCCCGCTGGGTCGGCATCGAGCGGACCTACCCGGCGGCGGACGTGATCCGGCTGCGCGGCTCGGTGCAGGAAGAGCACACGCTCGCCCGGATCGGGGCGGAGCGGCTGTGGTCACTGCTGCAGAGCGAGCCGTACGTCAACACGCTCGGCGCGCTGACCGGCAACCAGGCCGTGCAGCAGGTAAAGGCCGGCCTGAAGGCGATCTACCTGTCCGGCTGGCAGGTCGCGGCGGACGCCAACCTGGCCGGGCAGACCTACCCGGACCAGAGCCTGTACCCGGTTAACTCCGTTCCCCAGGTGGTCCGGCGGATCAACAACGCGCTGCTCCGCGCCGACCAGATCAGCTGGGCGGAGGCCGATGGCGACATTAACGGCGGTCAGCCGCACTGGCTGGCGCCCATCGTGGCGGACGCCGAGGCAGGCTTCGGCGGCGTGCTGAACGCCTTCGAGCTGATGAAGTCCATGATCGCGGCCGGCGCCGCGGGCGTGCACTGGGAGGACCAGCTGGCGTCCGAGAAGAAGTGCGGCCACCTCGGCGGCAAGGTGCTGATCCCGACCGGCCAGCACATCAGGACCCTGAATGCGGCCCGGCTGGCCGCCGACATCTGCGGCGTCCGCAGCCTCATCGTCGCCCGCACGGATGCTCAGTCGGCGAACCTGATCACCAGCGACGTGGACGAGCGCGACCAGCGGTTCGTGACCGGCGAGCGGACCGCCGAGGGGTTCTTCCGGGTCCGCGGCGGCATCGAGTCCTGCATCGCGCGCGGCCTCGCCTACGCTCCGCATGCCGAGCTGCTGTGGATGGAAACCGGCAAGCCCGACCTGGCGGTGGCGCGCGAGTTCGCGGAAGCGATCAAGGCCGTCTACCCGGACCAGATGCTCGCCTACAACTGCTCGCCGTCGTTCAACTGGCGGGCGCACCTGGACGACGGCACCATCGCGAAATTCCAGCGCGAGCTCGGGGCGATGGGCTACAAGTTCCAGTTCATTACGCTGGCCGGCTTCCATTCGCTCAACCAGTCAATGTTCGAGCTGGCCAGCGGCTACGCCGCCGAGGGCATGCCGGCCTACGTCCGGCTGCAGGACGCGGAGTTCGCCGCCGAGGCCGACGGCTACACCGCCACCAGGCATCAGCGCGAGGTCGGCACCGGCTACTTCGACCTGGTCACGTCCGCGATCACGCCAGACGCCTCGACCGGCGCACTGCACGGCTCGACCGAGAGCGAGCAGTTCGCCCCGGCGCACTGACCCGCCTGGCGCGCCCGCCCATGGCGGGCGCGCCTCGGCCCGGCTTAGGGAATGAGCCCGATCGCGGTTGGCATGTCGACGTAGTCCTCGTCGTCCTCGTCGATGTAGGCCCGCCGCCACCGGGATGGCACGAACAGCGGGATGACCATCATGATGCCGGCCAGCGCCAGCGTGCCGGTCGTCAGCATGCTGCCGAACCCGGTTGCGAAGGAATGGCCATGCAGTGGGATCAGCCGGAGCGCCCGCGGTGCACTCAGCACGAGCAGGGCAGACCAGGCGAGCAGGCCGAGGCCGGGAAGGCCGGGCCCGAGCGGCGAGATGCCCGGCGCCGCCATCAGGATTCCGAGCAGCAGGCCGGTGCCGAGCACCGCGGCCAGTGCGATTAAGCCTGGTGCGGTCGCTATGTTCGCGCCGCGGGCGTGCATCGCCATGATCCTGGCGATGCCCCATCCGGCGCCGAAGAAGAGCGCCGCGCCCATGGCCACAGCAAATACCACTCCCAGCAAGTGCCGCATATCGCCACTACCTTTCGGCTGGACTAACCGTTCCGAAAGACCTGGCTCCCTGGCACCGAATGCCGTCTACGCGCGCAGGCGCGAGGCGGCCCGGCTCACCAGCACCCGCAGCTGGTTCACCGGTTCCAGGACGGAGTACGTCCTGTAGGCGTTCCGCTCCACCAGTCGGAACTTTACCCCCCGGGCGCCGGGCGGGTGCCGATACCCGGCCGGGCGCCAGCGGGCGTAGTCCTGGTGCATGCGCCAGAAAAACATCCTGCGGGCACGGCGCGGCACCAGCCCGCCGGGCCCGGCTGCCCCGATGCCGGTGCCGCCGGTGCCGCCGGTGCCCAGGATGGTCGTGTAATGCCAGATGGCCCGCTCGAAGAGCGCGGTCCTGACCGCGGCGGAGACGGGGGTCCCCGCGTGCTCGGCAAACGACGGCAGCAGGTCGAAGACGAGCTGGTAGGACCCGAAGATATCGAAGTGCCGGTCGCTCGTGGTGACCATGAACGACCCGCGCCTGGCCCTGCGGTAGCGGTAGCAGACCCGGTCCAGGGCGCCGATCCGCCGGGCGCTCAGCAGCACGGCACAGGACACGGGCACGTCCTCGTGGATGCCCGGCGGGAACTCCAGGCCGATCTCGGCGAGGAACGCGCGGCGGATGACCTTGCTCCAGGATGTCATCGTCAGGTTGATCAGCCCGGGCTGCGCGGCCAGCGTGAAGGTGCCCGCGGGAGCAGCATGCAGGAGCGCGGCGCCCGGGCTCGGCCGGGTCTGTCCCGCGGCGTAGAAGTCCTCGTAGTCGATCAGCAGTACATCCGGCTGGTCCTGCCGGAGCCTTGCTGTGATCTCCGCGAGCGCGCCGCCGGCGATCAGGTCGTCGGCATCGGCGAACCAGACGTAATCACCGGCAGCGACCTTCAGCCCGACGTTCCGCGCGGTTCCCGGGCCGGCGTTCTCGGCCAGGTGGATCACCTTCAGCCGCGGGTCCAGTCGTGCCCTGGCATCGAGAATCTGCCCGCACGCATCCGGCGACCGGTCGTCAACCGCGATTACCTCGGTGTCCGCGGTTGCCTGCCCCAGCACTGAGTCCAGGCAGTCGCCGAGGTAGTCCGGTACGCCGTAGACCGGCAGGATGACGCTGAGATACGGCGGCGATGGCATCCGGTCCTGCGGATCAGCGCCGGGGATCAGGCTGCTGCACGCTGCTGTCCGCATCCGCATCCGCAGCCGCAGCCTCGGCCGGGCCTGCCGCGCTGCCGTCCGCATCCGCGGCCGGGCTTGCCGCGGTGCCGGCGGTGACGGCGGCCGGCTGGGCTCCCGGCCGGCTCATCCGGGACGGCCACCAGTTCCACCTGCCGAGCAGGACCACGGTGGAGGGCACGAGCAGCGTCCGGACCAGGAACGTGTCCATCAGGATGCCGAACGCCAGGCCCAGCGCGATGTCGCGGAACTGGCTGCCGCCCGAGCCGCTGCCCGCAACGAGGCCGAAGACGATGAAGGTGCCGGCCAGCACCAGCCCGGCGGAGGTCACCGTCGTGCCGGTAGCGCTAAGTGCATGGGCGACTGCTTCGCGTAGTGGACGTTTCCGAGCCTCCTCCCGTATTCGCGTCATCACCAGGATGTTGTAGTCCTCGCCGAGTGCCAGCAAGAAGATGAACATCAGGAACGGCATGAAGAACACCAGCCCGCCGCTCCCGCCGATCTTGATGAACAGCAGCACGGAGAGGCCGAGTGCGGCCAGGAACGAGATGCCGACCGAGGCGATCAGGTACAGCGGCGCTATCAGGCTGCGCAGTACCACGGCGAGCAGGAGGCCGATCACCAGGATGGCGATCGGGACCACCCGCCGCAGGTCGCTGTTGGAGATGGCGCTGATGTCGTAGAGAGCGGGGGCCTCGCCGCCGACCGCCGAGTCGGCAGCGCCGATGGACGCGGCGACCTTAGTGGTCGCGGCGCGGATGGACGGCACCGCGTTCAGCGCCCGGGTGTTGCCGGGATCCCCGGCCTTGAGCCCGGTGGAGTACTGCACGGTCGTGCCGGCCGCGCTGACGTAGTTCGAGGTGGCGCGGTACGTCTGGTAGAGAGCCGCCGGCACCCCGGTGCCGGCCGCCGGGACGGCCGGCAGCAGGCCGGCCGGCCCCAGCTTGGCGTGCAGCGCCGTGTACTGGGCTGGCGTGATGGCCGCGCCTGCCGGATTCAGCGGCCCGGCTACCTGGGTGAACAGGCCGGTGGCCTGAAGCTGGCTGGTAGCGGCGGCCAGCGGCGCCGGGCTGTCCCAGGCGGGCTTCGCGAACCGGAAGATGATGCTCGTCGGGTTAGCCGAGGACTGCGGGAAATGCTTGGCGAGCAGGGCCGTGCCCGCGGCGGAGTCGCTGCCGGCCGGCGGGCTGGTATTCCCGCCGAAACCGCCCGCCACGTAGCCGAGCGAGCCGATGGCAAGCGCGCCGAAGACAACTACGCCGCTGACCAGGGTCAGCGCGGGCCGGCGGACGATCCGGCGGGCCACCCGGCTCCATACCCCGGCCTTGCCCGAGCCCTGGATGTTCCACCGCAGAAGCTTCGGCCGGCCGAAGACGGCGTTGAAGACCGCGCGCTTCATGGCCAGCACGGACAGCCTGATGGACAGCAGCGCGGGCAGCAGGGTAAGTCCGGCGAGCAGGATGACGCCGATGGCGATGGCGAACGGAATGCCGAGGTCGGAGTAAAACGAGAAGCTCGCCAGCAGCAGCGTGAGCACCGCGGCGATGACCGTCGCCGCGGAGAAGGTAATCGACTCGCCGACCCGGGTGACCGAGGTGACGATTGCCTCCCTGGCCGCGCGCCGCGGACGCAGGAAGTCACCCAGCAGCCCGCCGAGCAGGCTGTGGGAGCCGGGGTACTGGACGGGTTCCTGGGCATGGGCGCCGGCCCGGAGTTCCTCGCGGACCCGGAACACCAGGAAAAGGCCGTAGTCGGTACCGGCCCCGAGCACGAGGACGATCAGCAGGAACTGGGCCAGCGGGGAGACCTGGAGTCCGTGCCGTGCGGCCTCCGCGACGAGCGGGCCTGAAATAAGGACCGAGAAAACGGCCGGGGCGATGGTCGTCAGCGCCAGGGTCAGCGACCGGAAAATCAGCACGAGCAGCGCGATAATGAACACGATCGACAGGTCCTGGACCTCGTTGCCCTGGTTGCCTGACGCCTTCTGCTGGTCAACCTGGATCGCCACGTCGCCAGCCAGGTGCACTTGCAGGCCGGCCGGCAGCCCGGCGTGGGCGATCGTCGCCCGCAGCGCGTGCACCTGGTTAGTCTGCTGATTCTGGTTGCCGCCGCCTTGCACAGCGAGCACGACGATCTGCTCGGCCTGGCCGTCCGCGGACAGGCCGGCGTCGAGGACCCGGCTGACGCCCGGGACCGTCCGCAGCTTGCCCTGCAAGGCAGTCAGCGCGGTCACGTCCGCGGGGGTCAGCGGCGACCCCGGGCTCGCGGCCACCACCGGGATAGGTACCAGGTTGGCGGTCCCGAACGGGGCCGCGAGTTCTGCCGCATGCTCGCTCGGCGCGTTGGCCGGCAGGAATTTCGAGTTATTGTTCTGGGTGACGCTGGACAGCGCCGGCAGCTGCGACACGGCCCCGATCGCCCCGATGATCCACAAAACCAGGACGAACCACCTGAACCGGACAGCGAAGCGCCCGATCGCGCTGAAGATAGCGTCGATGTGCATAGCGTGAAAGCCTACGTGAGCCGAGCAGGCGCCCGCGCCGCCGGTGTCGGCACGGGCGCCTGCTCGGCTCGCTGCGGCCCCGGCGCCGGGCAAGCCCCGGTCGCCGCGCGGGCCCCGGGTCGCCGGGCCGCGCCCGCGCGCCGGGCGATTTTCCGTGTTCCGCGCGCCGGGCGATTATCCGAGTTCCGCGGGCCGGCCCGCCGGCCCGTCAATACGCTGCGATCGGGCGCCGGTGCCGCTGAACCAGGCTGCCGGACCCGGATATGCCGTCAGGCTCGTGCGGGACATCTCGTGCGGGACATGCCGGGCGCGGTACTGGCCAGGACACCCTTGAGCCGCCAGACTCGTCCGGGGGGAAGTCCGAGCTACGCCCCTGCGCGGCCCGGGCAGCGCGGAAGGGACGTCGATGCAGGAACTGCGCCTCGTTGCAGTCAGCGAGGACGGGAGCTACGCCGTCCTCGCCGTGCCGGGACGCGGCGGGCGGTTTTCGCTGCCTATCGACGACCGTCTCAGGACGGTGGCGCGCGGCCAGTTCTCGCGGCTCGCTCAGTACGAGATCGAAGTGGAGAATCCGTTGCGACCCAAGGAGATCCAGGACCGGATCCGTGCCGGAGAGACCGCGGACGAGATCGCCGACGTGGCAGGCGTCCCGATCGAGCGAGTGCGCCGCTTCGAGGGCCCGGTGCTTGCCGAGCGGGCGTACCGTGCCCAGGAAGCGCAGCGGGCAACCGTCCGCAGTCCAGGGGACTCGGGACCGGGCCCCAGGCTCGGCGACATCGTGGCCGAGCGGCTGGCCGAGTGCGGCACGAGCCCGGATGACGCCCAGTGGGATTCCAGGAAGCGTGCTGACGGCAACTGGCAGGTCCAGCTGATGTTCCTGACAGGCAATCGCCCGCAGATGGCCGAATGGATATTCGATCCGCGGCGGCGGCACGCGACTCCGCTTGATGACAACGCCGCCAGGCTCTGCCTGTCCGGGGCAGACCTGCCTTCCGGCCGGCTGGGCGGCGATGACACGGCCACCACGGCCACCGTCACCCCGATTGCCCGCAGGATGAGCTCGCATGCTGCCGAGCCGCGCGCGGAACCGGACCGGCTATCGGCCCGTGCCGCTCACGGGACGTCCTCCGCTGCGGCCGCGTCTGCCGCCCCCGCGACACCGGGCGGCAGGAAAGATGACTCCGCCGGGGGCGGGGATCAGCCAGCGGCTCCGGCGAGCCCGGCTCACGAGCGCCCGGTGCGCAAGGCGGCGGGCGGCCGTACCCGGCGCTCGTCCGTCCCCTCCTGGGACGAGATCATGCTCGGCAATTCCCGGCAACCGGACTGACTACGGACTCGTGACCTCGTCGGCCTGATAATAGAAAGTACACTTTGTCGATAAGTCGCTTTGTGATTCTCCCTAGCTCAGACCAGGAACCTGCGGGCCGGCCGAGCCAGTGGATGCGTGCGCGTAGGATCACCCGTCGAGGCGATGGGGAACGACAGGCAAGGGAGCGCGCTTGGGCCGGAGCGGTCGGTTGACTGGCGAGCGGGCCTGCCGCGCGGCCGCGCTCCTGGCCACGGCGCCGCTTGTGGCGGCCTGCGGCTTGCTTGGCGGCCCTCAGCAGCTCCGGCAGGATGCGCCCCAGGTGATGACGGTCACCAGCCCGGCATTCGGGCAGGGCATGATTCCCGGTCAGTACACCTGCCACGGTCGTGGCGGGCCTCCTCCTATCTACTGGTCCGGCGTGCCGCAGGGCACGAAGTCGCTGGCGCTGGTCGTCGATGACGCGGACGCTCCCATCACTCCGTACATTTACTGGATCGTGCTAGATATAAGCCCGGCGACCACGGATATTCAGGCTGGCCTGCTGCCACCGGGCGCGCGTCAGGCCGACAATAGCCGGGGCTTCCCTGGATATGATGCGCCGTGCCCGATTCATGGCAGCCATAAGTACCGCTTTACCATTTACGCACTGAGTTCGGCTTACGCAATGAGCTCGGCACTGCGACTCGGTAACGGTGCCAGCGCAAAAGCAGCGTGGACAGCGATCGCCCGAAGCGCGATCGCGAGAGGCAGGCTGACGGCTACGGCGAACAGTTTATCGGACAGTTAAAAGCCGAAGAGTAATCAGTACATCACGGACAGTATGCAGGGCTGGTTAAACTTCTCGAATCGCATGACAGCGGCCATAGCGGTCCGCCAGAATCAATGTTTGAGTGACCAGCCTGGAATTCATCCAGGGCGCCAGCAGTACGGGGGAAGGTCCGCGCCGATTGGCCGCGCGTGCCTAGCTTGCGCCGTTCTTGCGGCCATGGCTTGTTGGATGGTGCGATGACTCCGCTCGTGATCGGACTGGCAGCTGTTGTCATGGTCATTCTTATCGCCGCCGCGGTCGGTATGCGATATGTGCGAAACGAGGAGCGCGCGGATCTTGCGGACCGCGAGCTAGACGGCGGCGGGACCGACGGGGAGCGCGACAGGCCCAGGGGCCGGCCGAATCCAGATTGGCGTCGGACCGGGCAGCCGCCCGGGCCGCAACGGCCGTCAGCCCGTGCGCAGGACAGCGTTCGGCAGCGGCGGGCCGGTGCGCGTGGCTACGACGAGCGTCCGGGCCGCGGCGAACTGGCCCGCCCGCAGCAGCTAACCGAAGCCCTGCCGCAGCTGCGTGCCCGGCAGCCCCGCGGCAGGCGGAACGACGATGGCGACTGGCCGAGCACCGAGTGGGACAAGCTCTCCGATGCTGACTACTGGAAAGAAGTGGCCTCGGATAAGCCGCTCACCACGACCGCGCGTACCGCGCAGCCTGCTCGGGCGCCCCGCCCCGTGCCGGCGGCTCAAGCCAGGGATGCGGCCGTTAACGCAGGTCACGCACCTAGCGGAGGCCCGGGATCACGGCGCGGCCCGGAGCTGCGGCGTGGCCGGGAAGCCCGGCGAAGCCAGGATGCTGCGCACGGCCAGGATCCACGCAGAGATGCCGCCCGTCCGCCTGGGCGCAGCGCGCTAGAGCCGGCCGCGGCGGGTGGCGGCCACGATTTCCTGACGGCACCCCCCGCCGCACGCTACCCGGAGCCCATCCGCCCGGAGCCGGCGCTGCCGGGCCGGGGCCGTGCGGAGCCGGTCCGGCCCCGACCGGACCGGCCCGGGATGACTAGCCCCGGGGGCGTGCCCGCCGGCCAGCGGGCAGCGGCCCCGATGCCGTACGACGATGATCCGCTGACGAGCCCGTCATTTCCCAAGATCGTTACTTCGGACAGCAGGTCGTACGGAAACGGCAGGCCGTCCGCGCCGACCGGCAGGCCGCCCGAGCACGCCGTGCGGCCCGCCGAGCAGGCTGACTACAGTGCGCCGACGGCGCAGTTCGCCAGCTACGGCTCGGCTGGCGGCCGTACGGCCGACGGGTACGGCCGCGGCTTCGCTGACAGCTCAGCCACCACGGCGCCCCATTCCTATGGGTCAGCTGCGCAGCCTCCGGCGGCGAGTTACACCGCGAACGGCCATGTGAACGGCCATGTGAACGGCCACCACTCATCCGGTTACGCCACCGGCACCGGGCACGGCTCCCTGGCCGGCCCGCAACAGCCCGCCCGTCCCCCGGCGGCGAGGCCGCTGCCTGCTGTTCCGCCGCCGGCCGGAAACCCGTACGGCAGTTACGTCAGCACTGAGTTGCCTGGTTACGCAGATAGCCCGACAGCCGCATACTCGCGAGATCAGGCGACGCATGCCTACCCCGGTTATCCGGCTGGCCCGGCAAATGGCCATGCTGGCCCGGCTTATTCCTATGACCTGCCCCTGGGCGATTCAGCGCCGCCGCTGGGCCAGTCGAGCAGCTGGTATCCGGAGGTGCCGCCGCCAATGGCACCCGTGCCTTCTCCGGGAGGTCCGGCACCGCTCCCCCACCCTGACCGCTATCCCCACGCAGGGGTGTCCGGTCATGACAATGGGAACGGGCAGCGCAGCCCGTCTGGATACGCGCCCGGCCCATATGCCGACGGGCACTACGACGTGCCAGGTTATCCCCTCGGCGGATATGGCACCCCTCCGCCCGCGCCCGTATATCCGCCGGTCGGCGCAGATTCTGGCCGGCAGCCGGACGCGGCGGGATACCTGCCGCCGGAATTCTATGGCGGGGACGGATACGGCGGCCAGCGCCGTTGAGCTGCGACCGGGGGCGCTAGGATCGGAACTCATCAGGGGCCAGCGGCCGGATCCGCCGCGCGCCTGCTTGACAAGAGGGCACCGCTACCACTGACAATGTGCCGACCGAGGCAAGGCAGGAAAGATGCTGGACGGCACCCGTGACCACGCACGTACGTACCATTTACACCGGCTTGCGACGGAGCTGGACACGCAGGGCATCCATGCGACCGTGAAGACAACCTACCCGGCGGCGCTGCACGTGTTCGTTCCCGGAGCTGCGATGCTCGCGGAGAGCATCCACTGCACGGCGGGGACCGACACCAGCGGCCGCCTTCGCTGGTACTACCGGTGGTCCTGGGGAGAGTTGCTACATGACACCGAGGACCCGTCCGGCGCTGCCGTGAAGGTCGCCGAGGTGCTAGCCGCACGGTAACCGGCAGCCATCAGATTGTGCCCTAGTCGGCCGGCATCTGCCGCCGGCCACTCCCCGGCTGCCGCTCAGGTGGAGATATCTGGATAGGGCATGGTGAGGTGGCTCAGCCTCCTGGCGTATTCGAGCTGGAAGCCCAGCGGCTCGTCGTAGTCGCGCTCGAACAAGGCGATGAATAGTGTAAGGGTCAGGAAATTGTGCGCACCGAGCTCGAACAGCCTGACGAAATCGTGCGTCTGGAGCGCCAGCCGCTCGGTATCGGAGAACTTCAGCCAGGTGCTCCGCTCACCTTCCGGCAGGTTGAGGATCGTGTTAGCGCGCTCGGA
>Ga0182024_10025140_pt1 | contig 10536 bp, 9 predicted proteins | sample P32metaG_FD_120480 | JGI IMG/M metagenome (GOLD analysis project Ga0182024, IMG submission 120480) | Permafrost microbial communities from Stordalen Mire, Sweden - P3-2 metaG (Illumina Assembly) | ecosystem: Environmental > Terrestrial > Soil > Wetlands > Permafrost | place: Sweden: Stordalen...
TGCAGTCCATCGCAGTGCAAGGCGGAGACTCCGATCAAGATGCCCGTATCAAGCAGCGCCTCGAACCCGACACTCACGCCCCGCTCAATCTGCAAAAACTCGAAACGCAGCTAACGCGCATCGCTGGAGAAGGCGAATTCGACCGCGTCGGCTACGAAGGCTTCACGCAAAATGGAGTGCCCGCACTGCGCGTCACCGCCCACGAAAAAACTTACGGCCCGCCATTTGTCGATCTCGCGGTCAACGTCGACGGCTCCGGAGTCGCAGCCTTCGATTTCGCAGCCGGCGCCCGCATCACCTTTATGGACGTTGCACATCACGGTGGCGAGTGGCGCAATGACCTGCTGCTCGGCTCAAGCAACCTCGCCGCCACCGAGTTCTACCAGCCCATCGCCAACACTCATTTCTTCGTAGCGCCTTACGCCTTCGCATCCAAGCTGCCGCAAAACGCCTTCACTGGTCTGACTCGCGTTGCCGTCTTCGGCGACGAGCGTGCCGGAGGCGGCCTTGACTTCGGCTACACCGCTCTGCGCGGCGAGCTGCGCTTCGGCTACGAACTGTTCGAAGGCAAACTCGCTCCGCTCATCGGCAACGCCGGCCTGCCATCCGTCACCGGCAGCACCGGCGAATTCCGCACCCGCTATGTGTGGGACGGCCAGGACAATCCCTCCGTCCCCTCACGCGGCAGCCGCATCATGATCACACTTTCGCGCGTTCTGCAAAGTCCCGACCTTCCTCATCCCATCAGCCAATTCGAGCTCCAAAGTTCCACCTTCATTCCTACGGGACCGAAAACCTCACTCTTCGTCCTTGCCTCGGGTGGAACCACTTTTCACGGCACCGCCGGACCGTTCCAGCAATTCTTCCTCGGCGGAGCCTTCCACCTCGGCGCCTACCTTCCGCAGGAATTTGCCGGCAATCACTACGCCTACTCGTCCTTGGGATTTCGACGCGACCTCTACCGCCTGCCGTCGCTCGTCGGCGGCAAAATCTACTGGGCCGGATGGTACGAAGCCGGCACCGCTTTCAACGCTCCCAGCCCCGTCGTAGTCCGCGGCACCTTCAACCTGGGCCTGTTGGCCGATACCTTCGCCGGCCCAATCGCGCTCGCCGCCAGCGTGAGCCCAACCGGCCAAAGCCGCGTGAACTTCTCGGTGGGAAGGCTGTTCTGAAACCGTTTACGGGGCAGCGATGTGGAAGAGCGGCGCTTTAGCGCCGCGAAATGTCATCCTGAGCGAAGCGAGACATTGGCGAAGCCAATGGCACGCGAAGTCGAAGGATCCCTTACACCCTTACCGCCTCCAGCCGCCTCAGGCAGTTCTCCCGTGCCCCGCGCCATCGTGAGAATTCCCTGACGCGACTCGCATACCGCCTACCTGAAAGGGGTCCTTCGACTGCGCCGGCCTTCGCTTCGCGAACGCCAGGTCCGCTCAGAATGACAGCGCCTAAGGGCCATCCGCGCGTCACCCCCCAACGCTTTTGTCATTCCGAAGCGCGCAGAAGGCGAGCGAGGAACCTGCTGTTATTCAGTCCTGTCATCCTGAGCGAAGCGAGATATTGGCGAAGCCAATGTCTCGCGCAGTCGAAGGACCCCTATCCCCTCACCGCCTCCAGCCGCCTCAGGGAGTTCTCCCGTGCCCGCCGCGCCATGGTGTGACAAAGAATCTCCCCGCGTCCCTCCCCAGTAAACTAAAATCCGAAATTAAAAATATGGTATTGACTTGGGTAATGGGGGGAGGGTACCAACCAGTAAACCCCAGATTTTAGTCAAACCCCGGCGGGGGTCGGAGGCCGTAAATATTTCTTGGGCACTCGGCATCAGCCCCACGCTCATCAGCGACCTTGAAGTGAAGAGGGACATTCCGGTTTAATGGGCTTGGTGCCTCATGCAATCATCAAGCGTTTTTCACGAATCAACCAGCGGCGGATCAACTAAAGAAGACAGCTTCATTCCAGTGGCCAACAATGCCCCGGCGCGAAATGACCTCGCCGAGCGCGGCTTCACTCGTCAGCCACTTAGAGTAGATCTGGACGTAGCGCGTGCGCTGGATGAGTTAGCTCATACAGCCTGGTCGATGCCACGCGATAAATACTATGAGGGAGGCGACCGGTATCGTTCGCTCAATCGTGTGTGGGCTGAGATTGTCGAAGGCGGAGTGAAAGTTTGGCCGAGCGAGGAGAGCACGCCTTACGTCCAGTTGAGAAAATACAATACGACGCTCGGGGGCCAGCCGCGAGAGTACGCTCCGCTGCCCCTCGCGATCGCGGCTTCCATCGGTGTGCGCAAGATGCTTGCCCACCATCTTCACTCCCTGCCGCTCTCGACGGTAGGCAGAAAATATCTGGTCAACGTCCATCTCATAAGATTCACCGCGACGCCGGGCCGGCCGTGCGACACCAGCCCTCCGGGCTTGCATAAGGACGGAGAAAAGTACATTGCCACGCATCTCGTGGGACGCTGCGGAGCTGAAGGCGGCGAAGTGGCGATCACCGATAATGACAAACGCGAACTGGACCGCTTCACCATGCGCGAATGTGGCGAGTGTTACGTCTTCGATGATGACCGCGTCTGGCATATGTTGACGCCAGTGGTGGTAATGGAAGGCAATCAGTTCGCCTACCGCGACACGCTGGCATTCGATATGCTGCCCGAGGGCTGGGAGCCCGAGAAGTGATCCGCGGAGTTTCGCACGATTTTTAATTCGCCAGCAGTTTCAGCACACTGATGTAATTCATAGAGGTCATTCGATGTGCAGAAATATTAAAATCCTTTTTAATTTTGATCCTCCGGTGAACGCCGATGAAGTTCACGCCGCTTCGCTGCAATTTGTGCGAAAGATTACCGGCTTCAACAAGCCGTCGAAGGCGAACGAGGCCGCATTCGACGACGCGGTCGAAGAGATCGCCGGGATTTCGAGCCGCCTGCTGCATTCGCTCGAAACCACCGCTCCGCCGAAGAATCGCGAAGAAGAAGCCGCGAAGGCGAAAGCCCGCGCGGCGGAGAGATTCGGCGTGTGAGTCCGAAGGGCACTAGAAATCGCTGTCTCCGATCAAGGCGCCGAGGTCGCGGGCTCCGTGGATGACGCGTTCGATTCTGACGGCTTTTGCCTCAACACTGAAGAGGATCAGGTAATTTCCATGAACTGCCATCCGGATTCCTGGGAACAGATCGTTCCGTTCCGGAAAGCGGGTGGCCTTAACTTGATGCGCCCGCACTCTTCCTCAAGTTCATCTAAAAAAGAGAGTGCGCGCCGAGGATTGTCGCGGGCAATATAATCTCCGATTTCCTCTAAGTCGATTGCAGCTCTCGGTGAGAAAGAAAGCTTTAAGGGCTTCATTTCGCATTGGGGGTGGGGATTGACGCATATTTGCGGCGCAGTCGGGAGAAAACGGCCTTTGCTTCAATACTAGGGCCGCTCCCCGTGCCTTGCTTCACCATACGACGCAGAGCACTCAACTGAAGCGCATCCAGTTTACGCTTCATCTTCCAGGTGCGAAGCGCGTCGCGAACCACCTCGCTGGCGCTGGAGTACTCCCCGCTCTCGACGGCCTCGGCGAAGCAGGCTGACCATTTCGGAAGGCAACGCTACACTGATCTTTTCGACAGTCGCCATACGTCATTTCCGCTTATTCTTATGGTAGCAAGAATTGCTACCGGCGCACAATTGAAACTTCGTGAGAGGGGAGTCGCATTATCACTTGGCAACCGCGAAGGAAAGCGACCTAGCTCTTTCGTCCCGCAATCATCAAACCAGCGCCTACGACAACCAGAACGACGCTCACCGCCGGAGGGACTTTCTCATCGTCGTGCGTGGTGATGCCGACATGAGCGTCGCCAACACTTACGCCGTGATGTTCCGAGTGAGGAAACGGAACGAAGAAAGAAATCACTCCGAGCACCAGCAGTATGACCCCGATCAGCATTAAAGGTTTCATTCAGGCTCCGATTCAATCAATTTCGCAGTACGATCTTGTTGCAGTTCGACGAAGCACTCGACGATGCGACCAGTGGCAACCGTTGATTATCCCGCATAGCTCTTCACGAACTCGATCAGGCTGCGCAGCGCGATCCCCGAGGGGCCTTTGGCGATCCACGGCTTCTGATCTTCCATCCACGCTGTGCCGGCGATGTCCAGATGGATCCACGGAGTATCTTCGGCAAACTCTTTCAGGAACATGGCTGCGTTGATGGCGCCGCCCCACCGTCCGCCGGAGTTGACGATATCGGCGATGGTCGACTTGATGTTGTCTTTGTATTCGTCGTCCAGCGGCAGCCGCCACATTTTTTCGCCGGCTTCGGCGTTCGCCTTGTGGAAGCGCTCATACATGGCATCGTCGTTGGCGAAGACTCCCGCGTTGGCGTAGCCGAGAGCCACGACCACTGCACCAGTGAGCGTGGCTGCGTCGACAAGATGAGTGCAGCCGAGTTGGCGCGCATAGAAAAGACCATCGGCCAGAACCAGTCGTCCTTCGGCGTCGGTGTTGATGATCTCGATCGACTTACCCGACATGGCGATCTGCACGTCTCCCGGCTTCTGCGCCTTGCCCGAGGGCATATTTTCAGTGGCGCAGACTATGCCAATTACTTTGACCTTCGGCTTCAGCAGAGCGATGGCGCGCATCACGCCGATCATCGTCGCGCCGCCAGCCATGTCGTACTTCATCTTCTCCATGCCGTCGGCAGGTTTGATCGAGATGCCGCCGGTGTCGAAAGTAATTCCTTTTCCGACGAGGCCGAGCACCGGTTTGTCGGGCGCTCCCACGGGTTCGTAGCGCATCACGATCAGCGCTGGAGGCTCATCGGAACCTTGGGCGACGCTCCAGAAGGCGCCCATCTTCATTTCTTTGATCTTGTCGGCGCCATAGACCTCGCACTTCAGACCGACTTCGCCGCACATTTTTTTCGCGCGGTCGGCGAGGATTGTGGGAGTCATGCGGTTGGAAGGCTCGTTCACTAGGTCGCGCGTAAAGTTCTGCGACTCGCCGATGATCAGCGCCTCGGTGGCAGCTTTTTCGAGCGCAGCTTGATCCGCGTTGCCGCCGACGACGATTGTGATGGCATCGATCTTCTGATCTTTGCGGTCGCTGCGGTAATAGTCGGGATCGAAATTTCCCACATGCGCGCCTTCGACGATGGCACGGACCGCTTCCTCGGCATTCACGCCAGCGGGAGCGAGGAATGCAAAGCTGCGGATGCCGCGTGATTTCAGGGTGCGTGCCGCAGCACCGGCAATGCGGCGCAAATCATACGTAGCGAACTTTTTTGCGCTGCCGCCACTGATAAGCAAAAGACGCTTCGCCTTCAATCCGGCCGGTTTGTGCAGCAGGTTTGTCTCAAACGGTTTGCCGGTGAGTTCGCCGCTGGCCAGCAGATCCGCGGCGGCAGAGGCGACCGCTCCATCGCCGGTTTCCATCTGTAACTTCGCTTTCGCAGGGCTGCCGGTATTCGTCGCGCTTTGCGAACCATTGCTCGCTCGTTTTTCGGCGTGGTCCAGAACTACGGCAACTAGGGCTTCGCTATCAATTTGGGCGGGTGTCGAGAGAGAGATTGAAGTTTTCATGATTTCGTTGGGCTGACTGGCAGAATGGTCGCCGACCTTCCAGTATCGTCGGCAAATGGGGCAGAGCGCAAGGGGCGGCGCTCGCGACGCACTCTCGACCCAAACCTCAGCCTTGAAGTGGATGTCTCCGGAACTTTCTCCGCGATACCGGCGTACCACTATCAGCCCCCGCCAGATGCGGCCTTCGCCTGCGTGGGGTATCATTCCATACCGACTGCGAAAATTTAGAGGTCATGCTTCATGAAGATGCGATGGGTGATTGTGTTTCTTCCAGTAGTGACGGTAATTGCGATATCGATTGCCGTGCATGAACACGCGAATCGTGTAGCTGCCGCCGAGCCGACTACTCCAATTGCATCGCTGGCACAGGCCGCGGCTCCCGCAGCCGCGCCCAGCAATGGCGGTCCACTTTCGATCCCCGATACCACGCTTGCCATCAATTCCTCCACCCCCATGTCGCAGCGTGTGGTGCATTACGAGATCGACGCTCACTATGACGCGGCGAAACACATTGTCAATGCCACAGAGGTGCTTACCTATCACAACCTGACCGGCCAGGCGCTCGACCACTTCCCATTCCATCTGTATCAGAATGCGTTTCAACCCAACTCCACATGGGTGCGAGAAGCCAAGGTGATCGGCAGCCGGGACACCGCCTACGAGAAATGGGAAAGCAAGGAGTACGGCTCGGAAGAAATCACGAACCTCGAAGTTGTCGGCCAGGGCGATCTAACTTCCCAGCTTCAGTACATTCAGCCCGACGATGGCAATAAAGACGACAAAACGGTTATCGACTTGCGTCTGGCAAAACCAATCGCGGCGGGCGACTACGTTCAGTTCAAGATTGCATTTCAGACGAACTTTCCCGAGACGCAGGCTCGCTCGGGCTGGAAGCGCGATTTCGTGCTGGGCGGGCAATGGTTCCCGAAAGTTGGAGTGTGGTGGCGCGGAGCCTGGAATTGCCATCAGTATCACGCGCTGACAGAATTTTTCGCCGACTTCGGAGTGTATGACGTCAAGTTGACCGTGCCGCAGTTCGAAGTAGTGGGCGCGAGCGGAGTAAAAGTCAGCGAAACCAGCAACTCCGACAGCACGAAAACCCTCGTCTACCACGGCGATGACATTCACGATTTCGCCTGGACCGCCAGCCCGCGTTTTAGAGTAAAAGACGACGGCGTTTATCAAGGGCAGATGGGGCCGGTGAATATGCGCATCTTGATGCAACCCGCGCACTGGGGACAGGTAGAGCGCCACGAAAAAATTCTGCGGGAATCGCTGGAGCAGTTCGAAAGCCGGTACGGACCCTATCCTTATAAGACGATCACCCTGGTCGATCCCGGCAGCGCGGCGGCGGGTGGCATGGAATACCCAACGTTTATTACCGGCGATACAAACTGGTTTATGCCGGGAGGCCTCCATCTGCCCGAGCTCGTCGTCGAACACGAGTTTGGTCACCAGTACTGGTATGGAATGGTGGCTACCAACGAATTCGAAGATGCCTGGATGGACGAGGGCATCAACAGCTACAGCGAAGTGAAAGTACTGGATTCCATCCTGGGCAAGAGAACTTCCATTCTGAATATGGCGGGCACAACGATTGGGGAGCGAGAGTTGCAACGCGGCACGTACGCGGACGTTGCTGACCTCGATCCCATCGCTCAGAAGGCGTATGACTACTACAGCAACTCCTCTTACGGAGGCATCACGTACGGCAAGACCGCCAGTGTGCTGCTTACGCTGGAAGGAATTATCGGGGAAGATACGATGGATCGGGCCATGCGCGCATATTTCATGAAGTATCGCTTCACGCATCCCACCAAGGAAGATTTCCTGAAAACGATTGAAGAAGTTTCCGGCAAGAATTTACGCTGGTACTTCGATCAGGCCGTCTACGGCTCGCCGGTGATGGATTACAAGGTGTTGAAGATTGAGTCGTTCCCGGTGAACTGGTACGAAGATACGAAAGGCGCTAAGAAAGACGACAAAAATACTGTATACCGCTCTTTCGTGTGGCTGCAGCGCAAGGGAGCGTTCGTCATGCCGGTCGAAGTGGAAATCAAATTCGACAATGGCGAAGCGATTCGCGAGCATTGGGACGGTGCCAGCCGATGGACGAAGTTCGTCTACGAAAAGAAAGCCAAGGTGGCGTCGGCGGAGTTGGATCCCGATCATAAGATTCAAATCGATCGCAACGATTTCAACAATAGCTATATCGCCGACTCGAATGGGAAGGCAGCGCAGAAGATCAACAACTACTGGATGTTTATGACGCAATGGTTGGCCCAGGCACTGGCGTGGTGGGCTGTATAGGGGGCTTCGGCTCACGCGATTGGGGGACACGCAGTTCAGCGGGCAGAGATGTTAGGGAAATTGAGGATAGAGGCGCATGAACGAAAACGCAGGATTGTTAAGTAATGGATGGCGCCGCATGGCGCACAACAAGCGCTACATTGTGTGGTTCTACCTGCTGAATCTCGCGCTGGCGGGTTTGGGAGCGGCCGCATTTTCCAATCAGGCGCATGACTTTCTGGACCACAGCCTGTTGTCCGATCGCTTGCTGCACGGCTTCGACGTTGGCGTTTTGATCGAGACGTTTTCCCAACCCGATTTTGGTCCGACCCATGCCGCCCGGGTTTCGGGTTTGCACTTTGCCCTGATTTTCTTCGCCGCCTTTGCTCTCTTCTTGCCCGGAGTGCTGCAAGGCTACGCCTCCACCTACCGTCTGCCGCGCGAGGAATTCTTCCGTGCCTGCGGACGAAACCTGTGGCGCTTCATCCGGCTGATGATTGTGGCGGGCATTGTCATGGGGATTGCGGCGGGTCTGCTCTTTGCCCTTCGCGCAGCTTTATTGACCAAGGCGGACGAAAGCACCAATGAACTGCTTCCGGTATATGTTTCGCTGGGCAGCCTGCTGGTGATTTTTCTCGTCATGACGACGTTCCGCGTCTGGTTCGATCTTGCGCAGACGGACGTTGTGCTCAGCGATCAACGGGCGGTGCGGAGATCGATTGGCGCAGGCTTCCGCCATACCTGGCGGAACCTCGGGCGTCTCGTTGGCAGCTATATCGTCACTACCATTGTGGCGGCCATCGTGCTCGTGACAGGAATTTTGATTTGGCTGAAGTTTGTCCCACCGGCCAGCGTGTTCGGCGCGATTGTGGTGAGCCAATTGACACTGCTGTTGTTGCTGATCCCGCGCTTTTGGCAGCGAGGTGTGGCCGTTTCTTATTATTTGCAGAACATGGTTCAACCGGTTGCTGTGCAGTCGTTCGCGCCGGCGCCGGTAATTGCTCCATCCGTGATTGCTCCGGCGGCAGTTGAGCCGGCCGCACCTCCGATCATTCCAATCCCGCCGCCGGAGCCGCAGCAATCGTAAAGATGCGGCGGAGCCCAAATTCATTCACCGCTAAGGGCACCCTTCGGCCTGGCTCAGGGCTGGCTCCGGTTCACGAAGTTAACCGCTTATTAAAGTAAGACGATCGTGATCCCTGGATTTTTGCGTCCAAGGTCGGGGTCGCTCTTAAGCTCCGCCATCGATTGCAGAATCTTCCAAGTCAATTCGTCGGACTTCGACCAGTTCTCTCCGAAGATGCAGCCGCGAATCTGCCCGTACTCAGCCATCTCGCGCAAACGCTTTTGCACCGCAATGCGAATCTCGCCACCCGCGCCGCTTGAGCCGTAGCCGTGAACTACTTTCAGAACCGTAGTCTTCTCCTGTCGCGCAATCGCGAGTTCGCGCTCCAGACGCTGCAGGGCCTCGCGAACCAAAGGCATGTCGGATTTGAGGTTCACGGTTTTGATAACACGGCTCTTTCGCAGATGCGCCTCTTAATCATAGTCGGAGAGCGAATTCAGCCGCTCGCTACCGGGGGAGGATTGTGAATTTCTTGCGCCCGGGAAGCCGATAGGTTTCGAAGTCGTCGTGATCGACGGTTAGAATAGTGCCGAGACGTTCGCGGCCGGCCAGATGAACCAGCGTAGCGTCGGCAAAATCCATAGGCCGGTCCGCATAGTCGTCCATCACGGCCTGAATCTGAGGTAGTTCCGCATTGGCGATCGAGGACATATGAATCGCTCCCGACCGCACCAGTCGCCAAACGCCACGGTCGTCGCGAAGATTGCGCAAGACGAGATGCAAGACTTCGGTAAGTACAGCCTCGCTGGTCAGCCAGGGAAGGCGGTTGTTGTTATAAGCCTCGACGCAGCGTGCGTGCCACTCGTCGTCCCGATCAAGGAGGGCGAGAATTGCGCCGGTGTCAATGAGTCCGACGGGCGGTGGAGAGAGAGACACGCGATTCCTTTGTGTGCTTACGGGCTATGATCTCGCGCACGAGTTGGATCGCACGGGCCGAACGCGCAGGATCTCCACCGCGAATGGAGCCAATTGCTGCAGCCGCGCGTTTACGAATTGTGGCTTGCTCCGCTTCGTCGCCGACGCGGCCGTTTTCACGCTCGGCAAGCCACTCGCCGGTGATTTGTTCCAGCAAATCGGCAACGGAGGTACCTTCCCGACGGGCTTCCGCTTCAAGTTCGGCTTTCCTGCCGGCTGAGAGGCGCCAGCTATAGACTTCGGTCTTCATGCACTACAGTGTAGTGCAACTTGACTTTCGGGTCAATGGTTTACTTCGGTTTTGAGTCCGAGGCTTTCAAATCGCTAATCAGGCGCTTGCGGGCCGAAGGACCTCTGTACCCGTCGGCCAACCCGATGCTTCCGGCGAGTACAGAGGTCCTTCGTCGGGCAAAGGACGCCCTCCTCAGGATGACAAGGTTGGTGCGGAGGGTACATTCGGGCTTTGCCCAGCTGGACAGCCGAGGGCGGCTGTCCCTACATGGTTCTTGCCGGGTGCTTCGCCCACAACCTCTTGACGTGTATATACGAATCAGCTACCGTGTATATATAAGCAAAAAGAGGCCCAATGGCCGTAACCATGACATCAATCCGCCTGGACACCGACTTGGCCGACGAGGCCGTGAA
>Ga0182024_10025141_pt1 | contig 10536 bp, 8 predicted proteins | sample P32metaG_FD_120480 | JGI IMG/M metagenome (GOLD analysis project Ga0182024, IMG submission 120480) | Permafrost microbial communities from Stordalen Mire, Sweden - P3-2 metaG (Illumina Assembly) | ecosystem: Environmental > Terrestrial > Soil > Wetlands > Permafrost | place: Sweden: Stordalen...
AGGTACGTTTGCTCTCGAACAACCCCGAGAAGGTGGGAGCTCTGGAGCGCGCCGGCGTGGAAGTTGTGGAACGCGTGCCCTGCGAAGTGACGCCGAGCCCTCACGCTGAAGAGTATCTGAAGACGAAGAAAGAAAAGCTGGGGCATCTGTTTACTTCGGGCTAGGCGCGGCTTGACTGGATGCCGGCACAAGTCCGGCACGCTTTGCGGGAATATCCTCGCCATGCTCTAATGCGCTGACTAGTTCTCGCGTATGCCCGTCGCTGGCTCTCGAAATCGAAAGTCTTTAAAAGCAGCTTTGGCCCTGGGACTGTCGCTGGTGGGCGCGGCATCCATGTGTTACTACGAGTTCGGGTTGTTCATGCCACGAGTGGAGGAAGTGCGCGCCGCAAAACATCTTCGCGGCGAATATTCGTTCGGCGACGATTTTTATCCGATCTGGCTAACCTCTCGCGAATGGCTACACGATCACCGCGATCCGTACAGCCCGGCGGTGACGCGGGACATACAGATTGGATTGTTCGGACGAGCGCTCGATGGACAGTTTGCAACCGATCCGCCGATGGACTACCGAACGTTTGCCTATCCCGCGTTTACTGAGCTCTTGTTCTCGCCTCTGAGTGCGATATCGTTTCCGGTTCTGCGTATTGTATGGACCGCGATCCTTGCGACGTTGCTAGCGGCAGGCGTAGCGCTGTGGACACAAGCGTTGTCCTGGCATGTCACCCGAATATGGCTGTCGATTATCTGCTTGTTGACGGTGTGCAGCTATCCCGAACTGGAAGGCCTCTACGCGGGGCAGTTGGGATTGCTGGTGGGATTTCTGCTTGCCGCATCGTTGTTGGCCTTGGTGCGGAAACGCCTGATGCTCTCCGGGAGTCTGATGGCGCTCACTACTATCAAACCGCAGATGACTGGCCTGGCGATTCTGTACCTGCTTATTTGGAGCGGGCAGGATTGGCGCAGCCGGAGGCGATTTACCTGGGCGTTTCTTTCGACCATGGTGGTTCTAATCACCACTTCGCTGGCAGTGTGGCCGCAATGGATCGGATCCTGGATGCACGTTGTCCTCGCCTACCCCCAATACGCAACGCCACCGCTTGGCAGCGAACTGCTGGGAGCACGCTCGGGATCCTACCGCGCGGATGCAGCAACCATGATCTTTTTGGCCGTTGCACTGGTGCTTGCGTGGCGTAGCCGCGCTGCTGCCCCGGGTTCGCGGGAATTCTGGCTGACGCTGAGCCTGTTGCTAGCGATTGCCACGATCAGCATACTTCCCGGCCAGTCGGTGTTCGATCACGTGATCCTTCTACCCGGAATATTCGTGCTCGGCAGCGGGAAAGAGCCGCAGCTCCGCAGTCCAATCTTTCGTGTGCTCCTGGCGCTTGGGGCTGCTGTTCTTTTGTGGCCGTGGGTAGCTTCGGCGGCGTTGATCGCGTTGCACCCGTACATCCGCCCGGAACTCTTTTATTCGAAAGCCGTCTTCGCGCTGCCTTTGCGTACCGCCGCGGCGTTTCCATTCGTAGTTTTGGGATCACTCACGATGGCTCGGCGAGCCTATTTTCTACAACAGCGGAACCTGGTGTCATCTTCCCATCGGGTGCGATGAGTGCAGGGCCTGTTCCAGCTTCGTTTTGTTCTTTCCCGGCAGATAGGCCAGGGCCGTGCGGGTCAAGGATAAATAAACCGCCTGCGCCAAGGGCTCTGCGCGAAGCACGCGAAGGTGGCGTTTGACGGTATCCACATCGCCACGAATGATCGGACCGCTGAAGGCTCCGGCAGCCCCGACGGTAGCGTAATTCTCCAGGGTTTGTTTCAGGATGGGGAGCATCCTCTGCCGGGATTCGTTCCGGTTCACGCCGGCCGCGGCCGCCACGTGCTCGCCGGTGATAAGAAGGGCAATCAACAAGGGCGAGACAAAAGTGCCCCATGCATGATACGCGGCTTTATCTTTTGTACGAATCGTGTGGGCACGGCCGCCGAGACTTCTCACGATCTCACGCGCCATTCGGACCGCAGCGTCGTCGCCTTCCACAGCGAAAGGCACTCCGGTTAAAGAAGGCTGCGCGCCGCGCACAAAGGTCATCAAAGGATGCACGGAGGCGATCGCCGCCCCGCGTCGCTGCAACGCGCCGAGTTCATCACTGCCTAGGGCTCCGCTAGAGTGCAGCGCGATCTTACCCTTCCAGTCTGCCGCACCGGTCAGCGCCTTCGCGGCCGCAGCGATCTGCGCATCGGGAACGCAAAACCACACGACTCCGGCGTCGAGGCGAACTTGCGTAACCGGCGCCATAGAAGCGCCTACAGAGTTCGCCAGTCGACGCGCGCGTTTCAAAGATGTGCTGTTATCACGAGAGACGATTACCTCGATCGCGTACCCTGCCTTACGCAGCGACAGAGCCAACGCGCTTGCCAGATTTCCCGCACCTACGATTGCGACCCGCGGCTTCCTTCGAGTCGATGTAGCGATCTTCCCCGCCATGCCGGGCAGAATAGCAGACGTGCGGCTCCCGCAACCGCCAAGTTCGGTCGCGCAGCCATGCTTTATATTGATGAAATGCCCAAGTCTCCACGGTCTAAATCGAAGCGCGCAAACTCGAAAAAGAGTCTCCCGACAAAGGCACGCGCGATTTCCTCGCGCACTGTCTATCGAGGCCCTGCCTTCTGGGTGTCGACAGATGAGGTGCAGGAACCGGGCGGAATTCGTGTCCGGCGAGACATCGTCCACCACAGCGGCTCGGTGGTGGTGCTGGCCGTCGATGGTTCGCGAGCCACCGCTCGCGTTCTCCTGGAGCGTCAATACCGGCATGCCGCCAACAGCTATTTATGGGAGCTACCGGCTGGGCGGATTGACGCGGGAGAGAAAGCCTTGCCGGCGGCCAAACGGGAACTTCTCGAAGAGACCGGCTATACGGCAACTCGCTGGCGCCGCATCTTCTACTTCTACGCGAGCCCGGGCTTCGTAGCCGAGACCATGTCCGTTTATCTTGCGACTGGATTACGTGCCGGAAAGGCGCAGCCGGAAGCCGATGAAATCATTCAAAAACGACTCGTGCCCCTAAAAACAGCCGTGCGCATGGTGCTGCGCGGCACAATCCGTGACGCGAAAACCATCGCCTCAGTCTTGTGGCTCGAGCATCAACTCACATACCATCGCGGCATGACGCTTTAGCGGAGGGGCATTAGGCGAGGCGTGGCGGAGGATTCAAATGCGGTTGCGGCTTCGCGAACGACTGACGACGCAAAGTACTTGTGTGCGCTATAGCACGCATATCTGTCACAATAACATTGTTTACCCTCCATCCTAATTCTTCAGCACTGCATCCTAATTTGCGTCAGGCTGCAAGGGTTTCCCTTACAAACGGACAGATCGAGGGGTTGGCTGAAAGTGAAAGGCACAGTGAAGTGGTTCAATAACGCAAAAGGTTACGGATTCATCGGACGTTCAGATGGGCCCGACGTTTTTGTTCACTACAGCGCCATTACCTCCGAGGGCTACAAGAGCCTGCAGGAAGGTGATGAAGTGGAGTTCGAAATCACAGATGGGCAGAAGGGTCCGCAGGCCGCTAATGTGAGCAAGAGTGCCTAGAACTTCCTGACGAATAAGGCTCGGGGACGGCTCGAGTGCCGCGCCCTGAACGAAGGCTTTTTCTGATCGCTGACTTACCGGAATTCTTCCCCGAGCTAGCGAATCAACTTAGTCTTGCTTTAATCTGGAGCGGTGGACAATAAATCCATCGCTACCGTCTTGTATGAAACCGCCGATCTGCTGGAGATCGACGGCGCCGATTCCTTCCGGGTCCGCTCTTATCGCAACGCCGCCCAGGCCGTAGAAAATCATACTGAGCAGATTCGAGACATCATCGCCGAACCGAAGAAAGTCCTAGCCATCGCGGGGATCGGCAAGGGCATGCTGCTGAACCTGCAAGAGCTGGTGAAGGAAGGCAGCCTCAGCATGCAGAACGAATTGCTGAAAAAATATCACCCCTCCATGCTGCAGTTGCTGAAAATTCAGGGCCTGGGTCCAAAGACCATCGGGCTGATCTGGAGCGCCTACCAGGTAAGCGACGTCGACGGCGTTGAGAAACTGGCACGGGAAGGCAAGATCCGGGAGCTTCCGCGCATGGGCGAGAAGCACGAACAAAAACTGTTGAAGGCGATTGAGGACTATCGCCGCATCTCCGGCCGCTTCCTGATTGATGTTGCCGAAACGGAGGCAGAAAAGCTAACCAGCTATCTGACCAAGTTCTCCGGTTTCGATCGCATCACGCCGGCCGGATCGTTGCGTCGCGGGCGAGAGACCATCGGCGATCTCGATCTCCTCGTCACAGGCGCGGCCTGTTGCAGCGCAGAGGAGCGTGCCAAGGCGGTGGAATATGTCGCGCAATATCCGCCGCTCATGAGCATCATTGCACAGGGCGACAACAAGATCAGCTTTCGTTTGCGAAACGATATGCAGGTTGACGTTCGCCTGCTTCCGCCGGAATCTTTCGGTGCGGCCATGCAGTATTTCACCGGATCGAAGGCGCATAACGTCACCCTTCGGCAGCGTGCTCTAAAGATGGGTTACACGCTCAACGAATACTCCCTCGCCGATCTGAAGACCGAGCAGCCGGTTGCCGGCAAGACCGAAGAAGAGATCTACGCGAAACTTAATCTCGATTACATTGCTCCGGAGTTGCGGGAAAACCTGGGCGAGATTGAGGCCGGGGAAAAGCACACGCTGCCTGCACTTATCACGCTGGGGGATCTGCGGGGCGATGTGCACATGCACACGGTCGAGACCGACGGCCGCAACACGATCGAGGAAATGGCGGAAGCGGCCATCGGGCGCGGCTACCAGTACATGGCGATTACCGACCATTCCAAGAACCTGGCTTTTGCCAATGGGCTCGATGATCAGCGGGCTGTGGCGCATATTCAGAAGATTCGCGAAGCCAACGAAAGAATCGGCGGGATCAAGATCTTTGCGGGAATCGAAGTGGATATTCTAGCGGATGGCAGCCTGGATCTTTCGGACGAAGTACTGGCGCAGATGGATGTAGTGATCGCCAGCGTGCATTCGGCTTTCAACCAGGAGCCGGCGCAGATGACGGAACGACTACTGAAAGCGATCGCCAATCCCAACACTTCGATGATCGGTCACCCCACGGGACGGCTGCAGCTACGGCGCGACGCCTATCAGTTCGACATGGACGCTGTCTTAACTGCCGCCGCAAGAAACAAAGTTGCCATGGAACTCAACTCCTATCCCGATCGCCTCGACCTTAATGACGTCCATCTGCGTCAAGCCAAACAGCGCGGAGTGAAAATCGTGATTAACACCGACTCGCATCACACTTCGCACCTCGACAAGATTCGCTATGGAATTACGCAAGCGCGGCGAGCGTGGCTGAGCAAGGGCGATGTCTTGAACACTTTACCCGCGGAAACCTTCGCCAGGGCGATAAAGCACGAGTGGAGTTGAGCCTAGCTCGCCCTCGCCGCCCTTAACTTTGGCCAAGATTTCTTTCTAGAAGAAAGCTGATTGCTTTTCGGCAACCATCCTTTGCGCATCTGAGGGAAGCAGGAGAGAATAAGCAATCATGGCAGCTGAAGATCCCAAGCCGATGCCGGTTCCTCCCGCGACCTCCGGGACCTCTGCAACTCCGGTCGAGCCCGTGGCGCAGCGTGGGCCGACGATTCATATTGCCGATGAATTCGGCACCGCCAAGCGCAACCTGCCACCGGTGAAGATCCTGGCAGTGACGCTGGCCGGAGTCCTGATCGTCGCCGGTGTTGTTGCCTTCCTGCAGCGCGCCAAGCCGCAAGCTTCGGGATCGCTCGACAACGTAGCCGCGGTCGAAATTCCAGGCCAAACGGCATCGCTCGTTGCGCTTACATTCACGCTGCACAATTCGCCCGACAAACCGCTTTGGGTAAATACCCTTCAGGGAAAACTCGTCACCTCGACTGGCGAGCTCACCGGCAACGCCGTTTCCGCGGTTGACTTCGATCGTTATTACCAAGCCTTCCCAGCGCTGAAATCGAACTCGCAAACGGCGTTGGCTCCGGAAGATAAGCTGCAGCCCGGGCAGGAGGTAAAACGGACGGTCATCGTAAGTTTTCCCGTAACTCTCGATGCCTTTAAGCAACGCAAGTCGATCAGCCTTGTCATACAGCCTTATGATCAGCCGGTGCCGATCACCCTGGCCAAATAAACGCCGTCAATTTCGCGCTGGACGGGTGAATGTGTTAAAGCTATCGCATGCAATCTGATCGCTCAACCAAACTCTCACGGTTTATCTTACCGGTCACCGCTGCCCTTATGCTGCTTACTCTGGCTGTGTCTGCGGCGGCAGCGCCCGCCTCGCACAAAAGTTACTTCATGTACGTGGGCACCTACACCGCGGAGGGCAGCACCAGCAAAGGGATATACGTTTATCGCTTCGATCCCGCTGGCGGGGGGCCGACGGCGCTGGGCTTGGCTGCGCAAAGCACGAACCCGTCATTTCTCGCCGTACACCCCAACCACCGATTTCTCTACGCGGTCAACGAAATCGGTAACTACAAAGGCGAGAAGAGCGGAGGCGTTAGCGCATACGCCATCGATCCCGCCACGGGCAAACTGAAGTTAATCAATGAAGCGGCATCGAAGGGGGCCGATCCCTGCTACATCACTGTGGATAAGACCGGCAAGTACGTACTGGTGGCGAACTACACTTCAGGAAGCGTTGCTGTATTTCCGATCCGCGACGATGGAGGATTAGGCGACGCTTCGGCTTTCGTGCAGCACACTGGACACGGCACGAACCCACAGCGGCAGGAAGGGCCGCACGCGCACTCGATTGACTTATCGCCCGACAACCATTTCGCCATCGTCGACGATCTCGGGCTCGACGAGACACTTGTGTACAAATTCGACAGCGCAAACGGTTCCCTCACCGCGAACGACCCGCCATTCGCCAAAGCCGCACCCGGCGCGGGCCCGCGACACTTTGTTTTTGCGCCGAATGGCAAGTTTGCTTACATGATCAGCGAAATGGCATCGAACGTTTCTGTTTTTCAATACGATGCGGCGGGCGGGGTGCTGCATCCACTGCAGACGATTGCGGCGTTGCCGAAGGATTTCACCGGGCAAAACGACGATGCCGAGATCGGAGTGCACCCCTCAGGGAAGTTTCTTTACGCCTCGAATCGCGGGCACGACAGCATTACGGTTTTCGCCACCGACCCAGACAAGGGAACTTTAACGTTGGTTGAGCATGTGTCGACGAAGGGCCAGAGTCCGCGGCATTTTGCCATTGACCCTACGGGTTCCGTGCTCTTCGCCGAAAATGAAAAGTCGGACAATATCGTGGAGTTTCGCATCGACAAGAAAACCGGTCGCCTAACGCCGACGGGCAAGACTCTGGATGTAAGTCAGCCCGTCTGCATTCAATTCGTGCCGGCCGGATAATCGAAGGCCACTCCGCAGGGAAAGCAGACCGATCAATTGGCAGTCACCGGTACGGGCGAATTCTTGGGCGTACTCAGATATCCCGTGGCCTTATTTTTGTCGACGGTCCAGACCACCAACTCGAACAGGAGATGATCGCGTCCCGAATAGAACTGAATGGGCTCGGAGACGTTGCGATCTCTTTTCTCGATGGTTTTGTCATCGGCAGTGACGTTGACCGTGAACTTGCCGTGCTTCTGGTCCGCCTTCTTCAGCTGGAGACTGACGGTTGCGACTGGTTGCGGCTTGGCTCCGCGAAGCAGCGTGAACTCGTAATAGTTGCGATCACCCTTGTGCTTGAGCGTTTCGAGGTCGCCCTGCGTGTGCGCGATCAGCCCGCTCTGGACTCCAAGATCTCCGACCGCGCTCTGGAGCTTGGCCTTGGTGGCTTCCAGATCAGCTTTGGTTGAAGCCACATCGGTTCGTACGCCGCCTACGTCGGTCTTGACGCCGGCGACTTCCCCGCTCACCTGACCAATTTGTTCCTTCTGCTGCTGCTCGATGCGGGCCTCAGCTTCTTTTTGCTGCTGCTGGAGTTGAGCCGCACGCTGCGCCAGTTCCTTCTTGGTGAGCCCGAGCTGATGGGCAAGCGTCTCCTCAGAGGCTTCGGCGGTCTGCATCCTGTTCTTGAGTTCGGCAACCTGCGCCTGACTGTCGCCTAAGTCCTTCGTCAGTTTGTCGACGTGCTGCTGCGTAGTGACGTATCCGTAGACGGACGCGGCGACGAATACGATCGCCAGAATGATCAGAATCCATTTGCCCGTGTTCGACTGGGGTTCAACATGTATCTCTTCGACTTCCGCCATCGTTCCTCCGAAAACTGGACTAATAATACTTGTAGTTTATCTATTGATTGTTGAGCAGGAAGAGAATGATGTCAATTAGCTGTGGGGATGCAGAGCGAGAATTTCCTGGTGGTAAATGTTCAAGACATCAAGGCCGTAGCTGTAGAGCCGCCTGCAGAAAAGGCTCGGGATTGCGGCGAATGACGGCTGCCTCGGTCGCGGCTTGCCGGCTGGCGTTTTCCACGAACTGGCGTTCAGACGCCTCCGGAAGCGACCCCTGGAGCATCGTCGATTTCACGAGGCAGGCATACACCAGCCGCGGCGGGAAATGGGAACTCTGGAGGAAGCGGCCGTAAGCAAACCAGTCTTCGGCGCTGGCGTTCTGGTCATGGATGGATTCATCGAGCACCAAAGCGCGCTGATACAGTTCAAGCGCTGAAGTTGTGTCGCCAGCGTTCTCCTCCAGTTTGGCTTCATTGACCGTAGCAAGACTTTCGAGCTTTTGGTGGCCAGTCTGGGCTGCAATTTTCGCCGCCAGCCGATAGGACTCAAGCGCAGGCGCAGGTTGCGAAGCACGTACCTGGCAATCTGCCATACGCAGAGCAATGGCTATGGTCTTCTCGGGTTCCGGACGATGCTGCGCGGACTGGCGGGCTACGATTTCGAGGACAGCTTTGTAATGGCTGGATGCTTCCAGCGGTTTACCCTGACGATCGAGTTCGTCCGCCAGATAAAGTTGCGGCAGCAGTTGGCCTGGATCGGCGGCGATGGCGCGGGTCCAGCTCTCGATGGCCTGCTCGGGACGTCCGCGATAAAGCGATAATAGTCCGCGGTCGGTCAGCAGGTTTGCATCTTTTGGTGCGTAAGCGAGAGAAGCGTCTGTCAGATCCAAGGCCTCGTCGAAACGCTTTTGCTCGATGAGAAATCTGAGGAGAGCTTGGCGCGGGGCGGGATCCGCGGGATTCGTCTGGATGGCTTTTCGCCAGGCAGCCTCGGCGAGTTGGGGTCGATCCTGTTGCAATTCCTGGCGAGCCAAGCGCATCTGCAAAGAACTATCGAAGGAATCGAGGGCGGCGGCGCGTTGTAAATCCTGCAGGCTGGTGGAATGGAGAGCAAGATAATAACGGACCTGGTCCACGGTTCCCCACAGAAGCAGCAAGCAAGCGGCGCTGATGCGCAGGCGGTGGGCCCAAATCGTTCCACCCGTAACCCAGCGCAACGCATCGGCGAGTCGATTTCGCGCCTCGACGGCGGTTGCGGAAACGCGAGTGCTCGAATTCAATAAAAGTGCAGCGATGCGGCCATCGCGCAACTTCCAGATGGCACCATCCAGAATGAAGTGATGGATGTTTACCAGCGCAGTAAAAATCAGGAAGCTGGTGGTGAAGTCGTGATGAAATATACGGCTGGCAAGCCACGGCCCCGGGACGAACAAAGCGATGCCGCCGGCGATAAGCACACCGAAGTATGCGAATCCGCGCCAGTCACGCGTCCGTTCGCCCACTTCTTCCCGGCGAGCGAAGTAGCTTGTGATCCACAAATATTGAGCGGAGTGCATGACCGCGAGCACGCCGGAACTGTAGCGACTCTGTGGAATCTGTAACCCTTTGAACAGGGAGATGCACGCCGGCAAGAGGAACCAAAGGAACTGGGAGGAGAACAAAGTAAGCGCGGGAATAAGCTTTCGCCAGCCTGTTTCGCGGACCAGGCGTGAGAGTCCAAACACTGCGAGCACGACAAATGCTGCAATCAGTAGTCCTTGCTCCCATCGGCTTACGGTGGCGGGAATGCCAAGAGAAATGAACAGCGGATCGCCAGAGCTTCCGGTGTGGAAACCGAGAAACAGAATCAGGTAAGAAGCGATGAAGGCTCCGTATAAAGCCCGGCGGGTGCTCTCGCTGGGCTGCGCCCCGGCGCGGCGGGCGAACATCATGAACAAACCGTAGTTCTGTCCGCTGTAGTGCCAGGGGCTCCAGGTTAGATAGATTGTGAAAATCCAGGGCAGAAGTCGAGCCCAAGAGTGCGAGAGCAGGAGCGTCAGTACGATCAGTGCCGTGATGTGGACGGTGAAGATGCGGTACTTCTGAAAATCTTCGGCGCGATGGTAAGCGCGATAGATGGTCGCCATGTAGTGCGGGTAGTTGAAGAATAAGGCGAGCGCGTAGAAGGCCACGGCCCAGACACGGGTGCTTGATGCGATTGACAGATAAGAAATCAACAGAAGAGGACCGGACCATGCGCCGCAGCCTACGATGAGGTCGAGCCACGGGTTATA
>Ga0182024_10025142_pt1 | contig 10535 bp, 7 predicted proteins | sample P32metaG_FD_120480 | JGI IMG/M metagenome (GOLD analysis project Ga0182024, IMG submission 120480) | Permafrost microbial communities from Stordalen Mire, Sweden - P3-2 metaG (Illumina Assembly) | ecosystem: Environmental > Terrestrial > Soil > Wetlands > Permafrost | place: Sweden: Stordalen...
CCTCCCGGTCAGCAGATATCCTTCCAACCAGCCTTCGCACTGGTGCTCGCTGAGCATCGAGTCGAGTACGCGTCCGGCGGGCGCGAGGAATTCATCATTCTTTACTGTTCGGGCGTCCCACTGACGTTTTGTGACCTCAAAAACCGCGCCTAATAGATTGGAGAGCGTCTCGTCGGGACCAAAGATACGGAAATTACGTTGATCCTGATTCAAAGTGGCCACGTCACGGAGAAACTTACCCAGCACAAGCGTATCCTGGGCGTCAGTGGCGCCAGGCGAAGGCACGCTTACTGCGTGAAGGCGAAAATCCGGCATGCGCAAATCACGCAAGAGAATCCCGCCGTTGGCATGCGCATTGGCCCCCATCCGCCGGTCGCCCTTCGGCGCGAGTTCGGCCAATTCCGATATCAGGCGGCCATTTTCATCGAACAGTTCCTCAGCCTTGTAACTCTTCATCCAACTTTCAAGCTGCGCCACATGATCGGGGTGCCCGGAATCCACGATGAGCGGCACCTGATGCGCTCGGAAGGTGCCCTCGATCTGGAGGCCATCGACGACTTTCGGTCCCGTCCAGCCCTTGGGAGACCTGAGGACGATCATGGGCCAGCGCGGCCGAACGGCGTCATTTGTGTTCCGTGCGTTCTTTTGGATCTGCCGGATATCCTCGATGGCCTCTTCCATGGTGGCGGCCATGAGTTGATGCATCGTTTCCGGCTCATCGCCTTCCACGAATAACGGCGTCCAGCCGCAGCCTCGGAAAAACTGCTCCAACTCTTCATGCTCGATGCGGGCCAGGACCGTGGGGTTGCTAATCTTGTAGCCATTGAGGTGAAGGATCGGCAGAACGGCCCCGTCGGTGATCGGGTCGAGGAACTTGTTAGACTGCCATGCGGTAGCCAAGGGGCCAGTTTCCGCTTCACCGTCGCCGATGACGCAGGCGACAATCAGATCGCGATTGTCGAATGCGGCGCCGAATGCATGGCTGAGCGAGTATCCCAGCTCGCCGCCTTCGTGAATAGACCCCGGCGTCGTCGGTGCAACATGGCTGGAAATCCCACCGGGAAACGAAAACTGCTTAAACAGCTTTTTCAGCCCGGCCTCGTCCTGGCTGATATTCGGATAAATCTCGCTATAGGTGCCTTCAAGGTAAGTGTTGCCCACCAACGCAGGGCCGCCGTGACCGGGACCGGCGATATATAACATGTCCAGATCATATTTCTTGATGACCCTGTTCAAATGCACATAAATGAAGTTTTGGCCTGGCGTCGTACCCCAGTGTCCGACCACCAGTGGCTTTACGTGGGCGAGCGTCAGCGGTTCGCGCAAGAGCGGATTGTCGTATAAATAAATTTGCCCCACGGACAGGTAGTTGGCAGCCCGCCAGTAGGCGTTCATCTTGAGCAACTCGTCGGAATCCGGCATCCCTCGCCCTGCGAGCAACCCGCTCGTGCCGTCTCGATTCTGAGGCTCGCGAGTTGAAATGGGTGCGTTCATTTTCTTGTGACTCCTTGTGTTTCACGGTTCGCCGGCTCTCGACTAACCCCGAAAGCTTGTTCAGAACGCGCATGGATAGCGAACGAGCACGATCCACTTATGTTCGAGTCTTCCCGCTTCCTCCCGACATCCCAATTGGTCGCTGCCTCAAGACGCCAATTCATGAGCTCGAGGGACTGCGCCAGCATGGCCGCGGAAGGCTCGCTGCGCGACGGCTGCAGCGTTGGATATCTAAAGGTCGGCATAGCGGACACCCTGTCTCACGCGGCGGCATCCCCGCGTCCGCCGATAAGTTAGCGCTTAGGTGATCAACGGCTTGATCAAGAAATCCCGATGCCGAGTATAGCTGACTGGATATCGCCTAAGGCAGGCTCGGAAAGTACTCATGCCAGGTGCGCTCGTGGCGATGGAAAGCGAGAGCATGGCGGGTGAGGAAGCATCGCAAAGCCGACCGGGCGCGGCAGCTAAGCCCAGTTGAGGCGAGGCGACGGGACAGAGGCCAGTTTTGCGAATGAAAGAGAACACCACCGGCCCTAAACTTGCTCATAGGCCAAGACTGACTTGTTGGCGTCAGATTTGAGGAATTTCTGAACCTCCAGGTCACCGGGGGGCGAGGGGCGAAAGATTCACGCCCCTGTCGATACCGAAGGCTCGCCGCCGCGGGCGTCGTTCATCCCGCCTGCACCCAGGACCGCGATGGCGCAGCGTTTGTCCTCGATAAAACCCTCGCCGCCTTCGGCATACTGGCCTACATCCAGATTGCGTCAGACGACTCGTGCGATAGTTGCCTTTTGAGAGACGCTCTAACTAAAGGCTTCTTGGCGAGCGTAAATGTTTAGCCTGTGGGCAGTGCAGAGCGCTAATCAAAAAAAGCACCAGGGTGAGCCTAGCGATGCCAAAGAAAGAGCTTCAACGGAAGGAAAAATTGAAACGATGTCGGCGTAACCCAAACCTGAATTTCTCTCACGGTTCAATTGTCCGGTTCTCCAGCACACGCACTTTTGCCAAGCGCCGTCTGTGGCGTAAGGCGCCGCTGAATTGAGCCGTTAGAAAAGTCTTGATAAGTTCCAAAGCGAGCGCCGCTCCGATCACATTTCCACCCAAACAAAAAACATTCATGTCGTCATCTTCGACACCCTGATGGGCGGAGAAGACATCGTGGATGAGGCCGGCACGGGCGCCGGGAACTTTGTTAGCGGCGATGGACGCTCCAACGCCGCTGCCGCAGAGTGCCACTCCGCGTTCAACCTGCCCCGCCGCGATGGCCCTCGCCAAGGGGATGATGAAGTCAGGGTAGTCATCTTCAGGGTTCAGTTGATGTGCGCCAAAATCCACGACTTCGTACCCCCAGCCGCGCAGTGTCTGTGCCACCTCCACTTTTAAAATAAACCCTCCATGGTCCGCAGCGATTCCCACACGCATCATGATTACTCTTCCATCTGCCAAAGCAAGCTATGACTCGGCTCCCAAACACTCTCTACGTTGAGCTAAAGCAACAGATCCGTGAATCTGAATGCCATGGCCGCAGAGTTTGAGTTAGCTGCGTGCGAAGGCCTCCGGTAATGAAACGCGACCCAGCGTGATTAAGCCTTTGCCGAAACTGCCTTGATTATTGCTTCGAAATCTGCAGTCTTTAGGCTTTCGCCGCCAACCAGCACCCCGCCAACCTCCGGCAGCGCCAGGATCTCGCGTGCGTTTATCGGATCGACAGATCCACCATAGAGGATGCGAACCTTTTTCCCTTCTGCGCCGAAACGCGCCACTAGACACTGGCGGATATGCGCGTGCACCTCCGCGATCTCCTCATAAGTCGCCGACTCGCCGGTTCCGATCGCCCATAGTGGCTCATAGCCTATTGCGTTGGCGGACGAGGTGATATCTTCGGGAACGCTTCCTGAGATTTGATCGCCACACGCGGACAACGCCTTGCCCTCTTGCCGCTGCGATTTCGTCTCGCCGATGCAGATGATCGCGAGAATCCCCGCACGCATTGCGGCTTTCGCCTTTGCCGCCACCAATGCATTAGTCTCGCCATAATGTTGACGGCGTTCCGAATGTCCGACAATGACTGTGGAAGCACCTGCATCTCTCAGCATTTCCGCGCTGATGCCTCCCGTGAACGCGCCGGCGATTTCCTTGCGGCAATCCTGCCCTCCGATCGCAATGCGGCCTGCAGCCATCTGGACCGCGCGTGTGATCAGCGTCGAGGGTGGGCAGATCAGAATGTCGGCAAATGGTGGCGTTTCTGCCACACAAGCGGCAATTGCCTCGATCTCAGCAAGCTGCGGTGTCAGCCCGTTCATCTTCCAATTTCCGGCGATTAAAGGCCGCATATTTTCCTCACCACAAAATTTCAACGAACAAAGACTAGGAATTCAGCAACAGTCCCAGTCACGAAACGAAGACGTCTGTCGCCAGCGACCACACGACACTCCGCACCCCCATTGTGTCCAATCTTCATCAAAAGGTTGCTACAGGAAATCATCCCCCGGCTCGGCTCCTTAACTATGCACCAGTCCTCAACACATTTAACGTCGAACACCATCTCACACTAGCGAAAGTGTACCGAGTCTTTCGTGCATCAGCACTGACGACATAGCGTGACGTCGCCGCTGCGCGGCGTGAACTGGACGTGCCAAAAGATTTGATAGGTGTTTGATCTGGTAATGTGCCGGAGCCTTTCCACAGCTCATCACGTATGATCGGCGGCCGCGTAACGCGGAAGTGTTGGAGGAACGTCCAAACGCGCCACGCCAATCCGATCGTCCGCCATGCCGTAATAGACATCAAATCGATCAGGATTGCCAAGATCGTCACGACGATCGATTCCAGTAGGAAACACCACATTAGCGACCGTTCCGCAACGCTCCAGTGGGCCTTCGGGACTTAGTACCGGATCCGGAGAGCGACAAATAATCCTGTTCGGATGCTCCTCACACAGCACCATCGCGCCGGCGGAATAGCACAGCGTGTGCTTGATTGGACTCGTCTGAAGAATGTCCTGAACGCCGTGGTACAGCATCAGCCATCCATGACGACACATGATGGGCGGCGTGCCTCCGCCAATTTTGAGGCGCTCCCACTCCATGACCGGGCTTGCCAATCGGTGATGGTAAATAAATTCCCAGAGACGGTCACTCTCTCCTTTAGTACTCAAGTGGCAATATGAAATCCAAATGCTTTCTCTATCAATATCAATGGCCTGGAAGGCGGACTGGTTCACTTTTTCCTCTGGACGGGTTCCTGGGAACAACGGCCGATGCACGATCCCCATCGCAGGCTGGCCGAAAGGGTCAGGAATCAGAGCAGAAAACACGCTGGCGTCCTTATCGTCCACATCATCGAAAGTGATGCCCTTATAGGGATGAAAGACGGCAAGCCCTTTTCGACGCCAGTGAAACAAATCGTCGGAAATGGCAATGGCGATTCGAGGGCCGCGGTGCGAAAGTGCCGTGTAGGTCATCACATAGTGCCGCAGCGGACCAACGTAAGCGATGCGGGGGTCCTCGCATCCCCCGCCGCTGGATGAGAGCTCGTAGTCGGCCTCGGGCTCCAAAGCGATGCCCATGCGCTCGACGTTTATTGGATCTCCAGCACGGTCGAACAATACTCGAGCGATTCCGATGCGAGAATAGTTGCCCCGAGCCACAAGCCGCGGAAAAAGATAGAGTTGTCCATCCCGACCCCGCATCGCCGCCGGATTTAGGACGCCCTCCGTTTCATTTGGGTCGCCCACCCTTGGCTCCATAATCACGCCGATCCGCTTCAGCTTAAAGTCTAACACGGGTTGTCCCCACTTTGCAGACACGCGACAATGGCTTCGATGACCCGTTTGGTTTCGTGTGGATCCCGCACTTCAATTGACACCACACCTGCTTGCTTTGCCGGATAGTCATTTCCACCTGGAAAGATCGCGTCGCCGACGAAAATCATGTCTTGAATAGCGACGCCAAGTGTTTCATGTAGCTTTTTGATGCCATAGGCCTTGTCAACGCCAGGCTTAGTGACGTCGATGGACGTCGAGCCGCCTAATTTTATGGAAAATGCGGGGATCAAAGTCTTGAGGCTCTCCTCGATTTTTTTTCGCTTCTTAAAGTCCGGGTCCCATTTCTTCTTTTGATCAATTGGCGCTTCCTGACCCAGTGCGGAAAACGTGATTTGGCTTCCACGATCTTCGATCAATTGTCCCCAATGCTCTTCCGCTTTAAAACTGGATAGCTTGAGCGCTTCGTTAAGTGCGATAATGATTTTCTGCTTCTCTTCGACAGTGAAATTCTCCGCATAGAGCTCTTGCCATGCTTCGTCGAAGCGATAGAATTTAGTCCCGCACGTAGGTAGAAGAGAGAGATTCCTCAGACGCCAATCGTGGGGTAGAAAAGCGAGTACCTGTTTTTCATATTGCGCCCAAGCGCCCCCAGAGATCACAGCGACCTGGACGAGCCCGAGCAATCGGCCGAGGAGCGTAGCCATTTCCGTGTCGAGAGACGATTTGCTTTCAGCAAGGGTGCCGTCGAGATCAAATACGATTAGGCTTTTCATGCGCACTCCGGCCCGGCGATTTCAAATAGCGTGACGGAAGTATCGGGGCGGAAACGACAGCGTCCTAAGACTGCCGGCAGAAGTACGACCACACCTTTTTCTAAAATGAAGTCAGCACCATCGAATTCGACATTTCCAGTGCCCTCGACGCACACCAAAACCCGCGGCTCATCCGGGGCGCCGACAACGAATGGCGCTGCGCCTTGAAGACGCCAAAGCCGAAAGTGCGGGTCGTTAAAGAGTAACTCGTTTGTAACAGGGGGCATGGTTTCATTTTGGAGTGGGTCCACGGCGACCGGGCAAAGTGTCAAGTCGACGCAAGCCAGCGCTTCCTCAATTTGCAACGGTCGCTGCTGGCCAGTTTTCGAATCGATGTGATCCCAATCATAGAGCCGAAATGTTACATCGCTGTTTTCCTGGACCTCGAACACCACAACCCCATCGCCCAGCGTGTGAACAACGCCTGCCTCGATAAGAACGCCCTGGCCGCGCTGGGGAGAGAAGCTGGCTAAACATCTGTTTACTGTGAGCTTAGAGATTGCCTGCAAATCCTCGGCAGTTACGCCAGGCTTTAGGCCGGCGTATACGCGGCTTCCCGGCTCTGCTTCAAGGATCACCCACGCCTCCGTTTTTCCGGTCTCGCCTTTCGGAATGAGATCTACCCTGCTGTCCGGTGGGTGGACTTGCACCGAGAGCATCTCGTGAACGTCTAGAAATTTTAGAAGCAATGGAAACCGGTGGAACCGCTGCGCTAATTTTCCGAGAAATGGCTTTGGTGACCGGTCGATCAATTGAGCGATGGTGCATCCTTTGAGTGGTCCCGCAGTCACGCGGCTAGGATAGTCGTCGCGATCGCTTAGTATCCATGCCTCGCCGATAGGCCCCTCGCTTGGCAATGCAGTCGTGAGCCACTCGGCCAAGCGCCTTCCACCCCAAAGCCGATATTGATAAATCGGCGTGAATGACAGAGGGTAAAGCGGACTGTCGCTCATCGCAATTTCGTCGTGCGAACCTCACCGGCGGACCGCACCAGACGAATTGCGAAGATATTTTCTACATGGCACATAGGTATCTGCCTTCAATTGTTTCGGTAAGCTTATCAAAACACCTCGCCCAATGGGGCCAAACAAAAGACCTCTGACACAAGTCCCGAGAGCCGGGGGCACGCCGCCAGCAATCGATCCAATTACTCGTTTTGAAAATCCTGATGAGCTCCCCATCGTATAGTCTTTGATCATGCCCGCGTGCTACATTGTCGGGTTGGCCAACAGGCGCTTTAGCGCCTCCATTGCTGTTCCAAATTTTTTCCAATTCCCCTGCTGCATCGCCTTCTGAGCGTTCTGAAATTGCATTCTCGCCGGGCCAGGGGCGGACTGGAGGGGAGGCACGTTCGCAGCCTCGCTGGTTGATCGGGGGTTGGTCAACTCTGTCTTCTCGCTAGGTGATTGCACCGCACGCCCTTCCGTAGCGACTGTTTGAGGTTGCTGCGTACCAAAGAGAGCGTTAAGCGCCTCATCGAGCGTGGGCTCCATCACAACCTTGTCGCCTGTAATCGCAATGACGCGTTTGAGCTGTGGAAAGTTCGTACCCTCGGCGGTGAGGTACAATGGTACCACGTACAAGAACGCGTTCTCGATCGGTGTCACGATCTGCTTCCCGCGAATAACACGCGACCCGTTTTGGTTCCACAGGGTCAGCTGTTGCGAAATGGTCGTGTTCTGATTAATCATTGCCTCGATCTGGTTTGGCCCGTAGATCAGCTTTTCTTTCGGGAGCTCGTAAAAAAGCGTTCTTCCATAATTGGGAAAATCGGACCGGGCGGCCATCCACGAGATCATGTTGTCCCGGTTATGGGGCGTGAAAGGAGTCATGAGCAGGTATTCAAGCAGATCGCTGCCAGGAAGCTTCATGAGGATATAATAGGGCTTCATGGCCTGTGTCTCGCCTGCGTAGGTCTCAATCGGCGCCGCCCACAGATCCTCCCGATTGTAGAAGACCTGGGGATCCGTCATGTGGAAAGTTCTGTATTGGTCGGCTTGGACGGTAAAGAGATCCTCCGGATAGCGCAGGTGCGCCTTTAAATCCTCGGATATTTGACCGAGGTCCTCGAATACGCCGGGAAATGCCAACCGATAGGCGGCCAGCACGGGATCCTTTGGATCCATGACGAAAAAGCGAACGGTTCCGTCGTACATGTCCACGACGACTTTCACGGAGTTGCGGATGTAGTTCAACCCCTCGAATATTGCCGTGGAGCCAGCCCCCACCTGTTCGGTGTCGGGGAATTGTCCAGCGGGTCGTCCGATATCCGAAGCCGGCTGCGATGCGGTCGCATACTGCGTCGTCCACTGTGGGGTTGCGTATGGAAAGTAATTCGAGGTCGTGTAGGCATCCTGGATCCAGTACAACTTACCCTCGCTCAAGACGGGATAAGGGTCGCTGTCGAGGCGCAAGAAGGGAGCGACTTGCATTACCCGCTCGCGAACGTCTCTGTGGATCTGAATCCGGCTTTCAGGCTTAAGATAGGAAGTCAATAAAATGTTGATGTCCGCCTTATTCCAAGCAAACAATAGCTTCTTCCAGACACTGTCCAGCGGGATTCCCCCTTTTCCAGCATAGCTGGTATAGACATTGTCATTGCCCTTCGGATAGTCGAACTCTTTAATGCCTGTCGCGACGATTCGATACCCCGGCATCGATTGTCCATAATAAACAGAGGGCTGGGCAATCGTCAGGCCGAAGGCGGAGTCGGCGGGGACGTTCTCCAGAAGGTATTCCGGGAATCCGCCACCGACGGTCTTCGAGACGAAGTTCATGACCGCGCCATAGCCGTGCGTGAATTGTAGATACTGGTTGACCCAGGTTTGCGCTTTCACTGGAAGCTCCGGCGAAAGTTCCCGGGCGGAAAGCATCACCTGATGATAGCCGTCCGCCAAGTGATAACGGTCCGTAGCGACGTGATTAAATTGGTAATAGAGGCGTATCGCCTGAGTTTGTTGATAGGTTTGCAGGAGCGGCCGCGAATCCCAAAGGCGAATGTTTTGGATCGTATCTTGATTCCGCCCGATCACCTCACGCGTCAGATCTGCCATAGCTGGGTAGGACGTCTCCTGGATTGCGTCGAGTTGATAGGCCTTCCGTGTAAAATTAATGGAATTCCGCAAATAGGGAGTTTCGAGCGCCAATTCACTCGGCCGCACGACGAATTGCTCGAAGAAATATGGAAGCAAAGATAACCCTATGAACCACACGGCCACATACGCGCCCGCTCCGACGGCCAGCGCTTTGAAGCTGGGGCGGAAGACATTGAGTGCGAGCAGCGCACACGCCACCGCCGAGACGCCGACCATGAACCAGAGGGCAAGTCTGGTTACATGATCCGCTGCATATCCAGCTCCATAGACGACGCCCAACGTGGAGTAGAGAAGTTGATAGTGACCGAGGTAAAACCTCCAGCCCCAACTGGCAACCAGAATAAAAAGAAGCACGGACAGATGTGAAGTGGCGTTGGCACCTGCCGCGAACTTTCCACTCCGGGTTACCCGCAGTAATCCAAAGAACACGTAGGCGAAAAGGACGGCCACGAGCGTCAACGCCGTCAGCAACGTCAGGCTGTTTTGCAACAGCACATAGAAGGGCAGATGAAAGACATAAAACCCGACATCGACCCCGAAGAGCGGATCGGACATTCCGAAGGATCCGCCGTAACGAAAGCGGAGGTACGTATCCCATTCGGTGTAGAAGGCAGCCGCAATGAAAAAGGCGACGCCGGCACTGACCCCGACAAAGGCGAGCTTCAAAAGCCGGGGAGAATAATCGACATCGGTCTGCGCGTTTGCATCGGCTCTGGACCGAAATGCAGCCGTCCATGCGCGACCGTCTCCGGGGAAAGCCGCGCTGTTTCTGGCAACCAGATGGAGGTTGATCCACAGGTACAGAAAGGCGAAGACAAAGGCGGCGCAAAACATCGCACACTTAACAGAAAGAAGCGTCCAGAAGACTCCGGTGTAGTTGAGCTGCCGCATCCACAGCCATTTCTCTATATAACCCGTGATACCTACCAGGACAAAGATGAGTAAGACCGCGGCAACAATCATGGGTCTCAGCAGATGCCGAGAATGGCGATTCATTCCGATAGCACTCCCGAACCACATTCGTTGCTCGACGACTGTTGGGTTCTCTGTCATTGTTCCACTCCAGTTCACTTTGAAGGGGCATCTGCCTTTATGCCGGCTAGGCTGCTTTCGAAACATTGAAGGAGCATCTCGGGTGTTTGATTGGGGCAGCTCCGATGACACCGACGACGATTGGCACAAGCAGGGTCGTTTTGATGGGCATTCGATCGGAAGCGATTTGACACGCAGAGGGTCAGCGACGGGAGACTCGGAAACTACTCAGGCTCCGCCGGGGCAACGACCTCGGTTCGGTGTGAACGGTAGCCTTTCCGATTCGCTCGGCAATCGTAGACGCCATCCAAGCGGACAATGGATCCTTGGAGGTCA
>Ga0182024_10025143_pt1 | contig 10535 bp, 5 predicted proteins | sample P32metaG_FD_120480 | JGI IMG/M metagenome (GOLD analysis project Ga0182024, IMG submission 120480) | Permafrost microbial communities from Stordalen Mire, Sweden - P3-2 metaG (Illumina Assembly) | ecosystem: Environmental > Terrestrial > Soil > Wetlands > Permafrost | place: Sweden: Stordalen...
AAGCAGCCCGGCGAGCTCGTCCTTGCCTTTGGGATTGGCCGGCGCACCGAGAAAACTCAGCACGATCCAGCGGCCGGCGGCGACCTGAAGGTTGAAGGCGCCGTCACCGATGAGCGGGGCGCTGAACCACGGCACCGGATCGCCCAGAATGATGCCGTTATGGTGGGCTTCGATCGTCGCCATGAGGAGCCTTCCGCAGAATGCCGCGTGAAGGCAAACCGTGCTCTCTCATGGTAAATTTTGTTCTAATCGGGCTGCGCCGGCGACGATTTTTAACGATCCATTTACTATGCAGCGCTCAAAATATGGGCGCTGGCGCTGTCAGAAAAAAGAACAAGCCCCGACGGGATGCTGGCGGCAGGTAATCGAATAAGCTCAAGGAAGCGCAGATGAAACGCAATCAGCTTCGCATTGCATTCGCACTTGTTGTCGGCATGATGTCCGGCGCCGCTTTTGCCGAGGACGGCGTCTCGGACGGCAAGATCGCATTCGGGCAAGTCGCGGCACTCACCGGGCCGGCGCAGGATTTGGGCGAAGGCATGCGCCAGGGCATCCTGGCCGCGTTCGACGAGGCCAATCGCCACGGTGGAATTTCCGGCCGCACGCTCGAGCTGAAATCGCTCGACGACGGATACGAGCCGGAAAAAACCGTCGAAGCGACCAAAAAGATCATCGAGGAAGACAAGGTTTTCGCGATGGTTGGCGCGGTCGGCACGCCGACCTCCAAAGCCGGCCAGCCGATCGCCACGGCGGCGCAAGTGCCGTTCATCGGCCCGTTCACCGGCGCCGAATTCTTGCGCGATCCCTATAACCGCTACGTCGTCAACGTGCGCGCATCGTATTTCCAGGAAACGGAAGCCTGGATCGATCACCTGACCAAGGATCTCGGCATCACCAAGATCGCGATCCTCTACCAGGACGACGCCTTCGGTCTTGCCGGCCTCGAAGGCGTGCAGCGGGCGATGGCCAAGCGCAATATGTCGTTGGTCGCTTCGGGCTCGTTCAAGCGCAATACCACGGCTGTGAAGTCGGCATTGCTCGACATCATGAAGGGCGAGCCGCAAGCGGTGGTTACGGTCGCGCCCTACAAGCCGGTCGCGGAATTCATCAAACTCGCGCACCAGGTCAAGATGGACTCGCTGTTCGTGGCGATCTCCTTCGTCGGCTCGAACTCGCTGGCCCAGGAACTCGGCAGCGAAGGCGCCGGCGTCATTATCAGCCAGGTGGTGCCGTCGCCCTGGGATGCCTCGTTGCCGGTCGTCGCCGCGTATCAAAAAGCGCTCACCGCGACGGATGGCAGCGCGAAGCCCGGCTTTGTTTCCCTGGAAGGCTATCTGGTCGGCCGCGTCGTCGTCGAAGCGCTCAAGCGCGTTTCCGGCGAGCCGACCCGTGCAAAACTTCTCGACGCCATCGCCACGGCGCCGTTCGATCTTGGCGGCGTGTTGCTGCGCTACGGGCCGGCGAAAAATCAGGGCTCGGACCAGGTGTATTTCACGATTCTGCAGGCCGACGGATCGTTCAAGCCCGTCGTTCGCCTTGTCAGGATGGCAGCGCAGTGACGACCGACGGGCTCCCACGCCTCGTTGGAGTGAGCGTCGGCCGCATTGGCGGCCGGCTCGCTTCGCTCACCTGGTTGAGGACGATCCGATCGCGCCTCTACCTCGCCTTCGGCTTGGCGGCGGGCCTGACCGTGCTCGGCTCTTGGTTCGCGTTGTTCGCCTCCGCGGACATTTCGAAGACGCTCACCGAAATTGTCTCCCGCAGCATGCCGGCGACCATCGAGTCGTTTCGGCTTGCCGAGGACACCAATAACCTCGTCGGCTCCGCCCCGCGCTTGATGGCGGCGCAGGACGAAAGCCATCGCGCTGACATCGCCGGCGAGATCACCAAGCAATCGCGCAATCTCGGGGCCAGGATCGACCAGTTGCGGACGCTCGACGCCAGCCAGAACGACGAGATCGCGGTGGCGCGAACCGCCATGGATGAGCGGCTCGGCGCACTCAACCAAGCAGTCGCGGATCGCATACAAATATCGGATGAACGGCGCGCGCTCGCGCTCGGAGTGCGCAAATCGCATCAGAATCTCCTCGAGGCGATCACGCCGGCCATCGACGATGCCAATTTCGATCTCATGACGAAAAGCCAGGCAGCGGAGAGCAAGAAGGAGCTGAATCAATCGATCGATGCGCTGCGGCGCCTGCTGGAAGTGCAAGCGGATGCCAATCTTCTTGCCGGGCTGTTGATCGAATCGTCGATGGTGACCGATATCGCCAGTCTGCCGCCGATGCGCGATCTCATCGCCGCGGCCGAGCGCAATATCGATACGAATTTAAAGGCACTGCCGGATTCCGATCAGCGCGGCAAGATAGCCGGCCTCTATAACAAGCTCGCCGCCTTGTCAGGCAACAATGGAATCATTGTACAGCGGATGAACGAGCTCAAGGGCGAGCAGGAGACCCGGCAGGTGTATGCAGCCGCGCTTGCGGAGGCGACGAGACTCAGCAACGCCGTGGAAAATCTGATCCAGCACCAGAGTACAATCGCGCAGACGCTGTCGGGACGCGCGATTTCGCAGATCAAGCTTGGCCGTATCATTCTGGTCGTACTCAGCCTTGCGGCACTGGCGGCGGCCGGCTTGATCGCCTGGCTCTATGTCGGGCGCAACCTGGTCGGCCGCCTGACCCTGCTGAGCGATGCGATGCGCCGGATCGCGGCGGGCGAGGCAAATGTATCGGTCCCGATCGGCGGCCAGGACGAAATCGCCGGCATGGCCCAGGCCCTGCTCGTGTTCCGCCAGGCGATCGCCGACATCGGAGTCGCACGGGAAAGCGAAGCCGACCGGGCCCGCGACGCCGAATTGCGGCGTCAGCAGATCGAAGTGGCGACGCAGGATTTCGAGCGCGCGGTGAATGACATCGTCCAGTCGCTCGACGGCGCCTCGAAAACCATGGACGGCTGCGCGCAAGTCATGGCGGAGGCCGCCAACCACAATCAGACGCAAGCCGACGCCACCGCGATGGCGTCCGAGGAAGCGACGACAAACGTCAACAATGTCGCCATGGCGGCGGAGGAAATCGCGCAGTCGGTGGAGCAGATCTCCAACCAGGCGCGTGCCTCGGCCGACATCGCGCGCCACGCAACCGGCGAGGCAAAGTCGATCATCAGCACGGTGGAGCGGCTGGCGGCGACGGTGGGCCAGATCAACAATGTCAGCAACCTCATCCGCGACGTGGCGGCGCAGACCAATCTGCTGGCGCTCAACGCGACGATCGAAGCGGCGCGCGCCGGCAACGCCGGACGCGGCTTCGCCGTCGTCGCCCAGGAGGTCAAGACGCTGGCATCGCAGACCGAGAAGGCGACCGGCGACATCACGCAGCAGATCTCCTCGATCGAGTTGACGACAACGAGCGTGGTGCAAGCCATGAAGGCGATTGCCGGAACGATCGGCCAGCTCGACGAGAATGCCAACGACATTTCGGTCGCGGTGCAGCAGCAGGATGCCGTCAGCAAGGAAATCGCACGGAGCGCCAACGCCGCGGCGGAGCGTACGCGCGAAGTGTCCGCCAGCGTCGTGCAGGTTTCCGACGCCGCGGGCAAGACCAGCCAGGTGGCGAAAGCCGTGCTCAACGCCGGCGGCGAGCTCGCTGCCAAATCCGGCAGGCTCCGCGCGGAAGTCGAGCGCTTTCTGGCTCAGGTCCGCGTCGCGTAATTCCGCGCAGCCGTTACAGCTTCTGCGAAATGCCCACGTAATAACCGCGGCGCGCGCCAAATTGCGGCGCAAAGACCCCGATGCCGGAACCGTCCCGAAGCTCGTAGATTTGGTCGAACAGGTTGACGACGTCGAAACGCACCGTCGCGGGCTTGTAATTCGGCGACCATCGAATGTCCTGCGCGATGCCGGTATTCACCACGGCGTAGGACGTGGTGTGGAGCGAATTTGGTACGAAGTCGGGCAAATCGCCGGCGCGCAGGCCGCTGCCATAGATCAAGTTTGCGGTGAGCAGGGTATCGTGCCAGCGATAGGATGCGCCGGCCGAGCCGGTCATGCGCTGCATGTCGTCGGTGTAGTGATAATTGCTGAGCAGATAGGCATAGGTCGCGGCATCGAAAAGATACTGGTTCGACTCCGGGCCTATCGCTTTTGAAATGTTGTAGGCGAAGTTCGCATAGGCATTGAAGTTGCCGTTGGTATATTTGAGCTTGAATTCGCCGCCTTCGCTAAAGCCCCGCGCCCAATTGAATTGCGTCAGCACCACGGCCTGACCAAACTGGCCGTCATCGATCATGTCTCGCGCCATCTTGTAATACATGTCGATTCCCATATCGAGACCGGGCAGCACGGTCTGATCGACGCCGACATCGAAATAATGCGACCGCTCGGGCTTTACCGGATCGGCCACGGGAATGTCCGGCTGATTGGTGGTGTTGGCGAACAAGGCGATGTTGGATTGGGTGGCCTGCGCCTGATAGGGCGGGGTGAAGTAACGTGCGTAGCCGGCATGAATGCTGGTGCCTTCAAGCGGCTTGTAGACCAGGGCGATACGCGGGCTGAGCTGGTTCGCGTCGACGAACTGATAGAGCTGATCGAAGCGGAGCCCGGCGTTCAGGGTGAGCTGATTGGTTATTCGCCATTCGTCCTGAATGTAGGTGCCGATGTTCCAGCCCAGCAGCGAGGTCTGATCGGTTACCGGGAACGGCAACGATCCCGGCGGAACGCCGCCGCCGCCCGGATTGGGCAGGACGGTCGAAACATTGGTGACATTGGTTTGCTCGCCGCTTGCCGCGAAACCCATCCGCAGCGTGTGGCGGTCGTTGACGATATAAGACGCGTCGAACTGTGTGCCGGTGAGAGTGCTTTCCCGGGTAACGTCTGAAGCGACGTCGTTGAACACCAGATCGCCGAAGATATCGGGAACGAAATGGACCTTGGCATACCGGGAAAAAAACGCGAGCTGCGCATCGCCATCGGTGCCCTTCTTTTGCAGCGCCGCGATATTGACGATGTAAGTATCGTATTCATTTTCATTGAGGGTTGTGGAATCATAAGTCGCCGGACCAAAATCCCCGAGCGGCGTCTGATTGGGATTGTTCGGTATCTGGAACGCGCTGTGGGACGCGGCGGAAATCACGCTGAATCGCGTCGATTCGTCGAGCATGGTCGACGCATAGCCGAAGAACTTGCCTTGTTGCGTCTGATCATGGATGGCGTTGAGGCCGGGCGTCGGGTTCTCGATCCCGAGATCGTTCCAGTTGCCGCGCGCAGAGATGAAATACTCCGTATTGCCGACGCTGCCGCCGTAATCGAAGCTCGGCGTGATCGTTTGCCGGCTGCCACCGTAGAGGCTGACCTCGCCGCCCGGCGTGGCAAAACTTCGGCCTGTGATGTCGAGGACGCCGGCGGTGCGCAAACCATACTCAGCGGGTAGTGCGCCGGTAAGGAGCGACATGCTGCCGATGAAATTGGTGTCCAGGAACGGGCCGAGACCCGAAACGCCCTCAGGGACCACGACGCCGTTGATCCGGATTTGGACGTTGGCGTATTCGCTCCGGACGTGAAAATTCGGATTGGAGGCGGCCGAGTCATACGATACGCCCGGCATTTGCAGAATGACCTTGTCGATCGGCGTGTTGTCCCCTTGCGGCATATTCACGATCTGTTGGCGACTGATCGTGTCGGTCGAGGCGCCAATTGTTGTCAGTAGATTATCGCGCGCTTGATCCATGCGCTGCATCGTGGTGTCCAAGGCCTTCTGCGCGGCCGTGGTCGCATCGGCTGGCTGCGCGGCGCGCTGCGGTGCGGCGGCATTCGGATTGGGCTTCGGCTTTTTCTTCGCCGCATTCACCACGATTTGCGGCAAGGATGTTTGGCTCGCGGCGGCGGCGGCGGGAGTCTGCTTGGATGACGCGGGCGCGGATGGCGGTGACGTTTGCTGTTGCTCAGCCGTCGCTTGTTGATCCTGCGGCGTCGGCGGCTGTTGCGCGTAGGCTTCGACAATGCTCCCGCAGCCGATCGCGACGGCGATCACGGAAAGTGCAGCGTCGCGCCGAAATATTCGCTGCCGCAACTTTTGCCGGCTGATTGATCGTGACACTGACGTCCCAAGCCCACTTTAGAATGATTATGAAAAATACTAGATATTTCATATGCTTGTACCGCGCGAAGCATGGGCCGCAATAAAAATCTGTAATTCCGCTGTCGAATGTAATTGTAATAATTCGAAACTGCGGTCGGACGCTTTTTACATGCGTTCTAAAACAGCATCCGCGCCGGGAAATTCCTGTTGTCCGTCAAGTGCAATGTCGATGCGGAGCCGCCGCAGAATTTTTCGGTCAGTCGCGCAAGCGCCGGTAGGTCGCGTAGACCGGCTCCCACATCCTGGCGCTGACGGCGGCGGCGATAGCTTCATCCGGCATTGGATCGGCGACACCGTCGGCTTGCGCCGCTCTCGCGACGGCAAGCGCGACTTGAAAAGAAAGCTCCCGCAGTTCGACGAGCGGCGCCAGCAGGTTGGCTTGCGGGTCGCGCTTGGCGGGCGACCGCTCGGCGATCGCGTGCGCGGCGGCAAGAAACATTCCGTCGGAGATGCGGCGCGCCTTGGTGACGATGGCGCCAAGCCCGATGCCTGGATAGACATAGGCGTTGTTGGTCTGATCGACGCGGAATGTCTTGCCGTTGCGCTTGATCGGCGGAAATGGGCTTCCGGTGCCAATGACGGCGCGGCCTTCGGTCCAGCTATCGAGGTCCGCCGGCGTCGCTTCGCCGCGTTCGGTCGGGTTCGAGAGCGGAAAAATGATCGGCCGCCGCTCGTGACTTGCCATCGCGCGCACGACCTCTTGCGTAAAAGCATGCGCCTGTCCGGACGTGCCGATGAGCACCGTCGGATGCGCGTTGGCGACGACATCGGCGAGTTCGATCCGGTCAGGCGACCGCAATGTCCACCCGGCGACGCGGTCGCGCTTTTGCGCGAACGGCGCCTGGAACGATTGCAGCCCGGGCATACCTTCGGTCAGCAAGCCGCCGCGATCGACGAGATAGAAGCGGCGGCGCGCTTCGCTCTCGCTCACGCCGGCATCGATCATTGCGCGCAACAGCAGTGCGCAAATGCCGGTGCCGGCCGAGCCCGCGCCAAACACAGCGATGCGTTGCCCGGTCAGCGGCACGCCGGTGACATTGAAGGCGCTAAGAAGCGTGCCGACGGCGATCGCCGCAGTGCCCTGGATGTCATCGTTGAACGTGCACAATTGGTCGCGGTAGCGCGCCAGCAGCCGGTTGGCGTTGCCGATGGCGAAATCCTCCCAATGCAGCAGCACATGCGGCCATCGCTCGCGAACCGCGCCGACGAACATTTCGATGAGCTCGTCGTATTGCGCACCGCGCACGCGTTCGTGCTGCCAGCCGATATAGAGCGGATCGTCCAGGTGCTCCCGATTGTCGGTGCCGGCGTCGAGAATGATCGGCAGCGTCGTCGATGGATGCAGTCCCGCGCAGGCGGTGTAGAGCGAGAGCTTGCCGATCGAAATGCCCATGCCGCCGGCGCCTTGATCGCCGAGACCGAGGATGCGCTCGCCGTCGCTGACGACGATTGCCTCGACATTGTCGTAGCGCGGATGGCCGATGATGCGGCGGATGTCGTTTTTGTGCGGCAGGCTGAGGAACAGGCCGCGCGGCTTGCGGAAAATGCGGCTGAACAACTGACAGCCAAGACCGACCGTCGGCGTATAGACGACGGGCATCATCTCTTCGATGTTCCGCGTCAGCAGCGCATAGAACAGGGTCTCGTTCGAATCCTGCAAACCGCGCAGGAACGTATATTTCTGGATGTCGCTGCCGAGCCCGCGAAAAGCGTCGAGCCGACGTTTGACCTGATAGTCGAGCTCGGCGACGTGGGGCGGCAACAGGCCGTGCAGGTCGAACGCTTCCCGCTCGGGCTCGGTGAATGCCGTGCCTTTGTTGAGCAGGGGATCATTGAGCAGCTCGTAACCGCTCAACGCGGTTTCGACGTGTTGCGAGGATTTCTTGTGCATCGGCCCCGGCGTTCTCGAGGGCACGATAACCGCGAACGGCCCTGCCGTCACGGTCCGGTCACAGCCAGCACCGCTTCCTTGATTTTCGCGATCGCGTAATTGCCGATCTTATCGAGCTCGAGATGCGGAAAGTTGGGCATCTCGTTAGCTGCAACGACGCAATCGACAATCGCCGGACCGTCGATCTTGAGCGCCTCGTTGATCGCGGCGCGCAGCTCGCCGGGCTTTGTGGCTCGAAAGCCATGGCCGCCGCACGCGCGCGCAAGCGCACAGAAATCCGGATTGGGGAATTCGATGCCCTGCCTGTAAGCGGGAAGACCTATGGACTCCGCTTCCAGCGGGATCAGGCCGAATGACGAATTGTTATAGACCACGACCTTAACGGGCAACTTGTGTTGCACGGCGGTCAGGAATTCGCACATCAGCATATTAAAGCCGCCGTCGCCGCAAAGCGCGATGACTTGGCGCGAGCGATCGAGAGCCTGGATGCCGTTGGCCTGGCCGAGTGCCGTTCCGACCGCGGCATTGTTGAAGGAGCCGATAATCCGTTGCGATCCGCTCTGGCGTAGCCAGTTGGCTGACCACAGCGTATTGAGCCCGGTGTCAAAGATGAAGACCGCGTCGCGCTTGGCATGGTCGCTGACCGTCCGCGCCACCGCCTGCGGATGGATGAGATTCGCACTGCGCGCTGGATCGGATTGCTTGTCCAGCATCTCATCCCACTTCCGGCGCTCCTTGGTCACGCGATCCCAGAACTTCGTATCGGTCTTCGCCGCGACTTTGCCGAACAGCAGTTTTACCGTCGGCCGCACCGAACCGACGACGCCGAGCGCAGTCGGCGCACGCCGTCCGAGCACGCGCGCCCTGTCGTCGACCTGAATGACGGAGCCTTTGCGCGGCAGGAATTCCGAATACGGATAGTCGGTGCCGAGCATCATCAGGAGGTCGCAATGCATGACCGCGTTGTACACGGCTTTGCTGCCGATCATGCCGATGCCGCCCATCCAGCGCGGATCATCGTACGGCATGATGTCCTTGCCCTTGACCGAATGAATGAGCGGTGCCTTGAGGCGGTCCGAGAGCGCGCGCAACTCTGCCGCGGCGCCGTGACAACCGGCCCCGCACATGATCACGACACTGTCTGCCACGTCGATGCGGCTGGCGATATCGACGATGTCTTGCTCACTTGGAATGACCTCGGGTCGTGGCTTCAAGGTTGCGACGCTCGACACGGCGCCGTCAGCCTTGGCTTCAAGGACATCCTGCGGCAGCGTCAGATGGGCGACGCCACGTCCGGCATAGGCGGCCGAAATCGCCTGATGAATGACGGCAGGCGCCTGTGCCGGGGAGAAAATGGTTTGGGTGTAGAGCGAGACGTCGCGGAATAGCAGATCGGGCTCCGTCGTCTGGATGAAATCGGTGCCATGCATCTTGCGCGGCATGTCACCGGAGAGCGCCAGAACGGGAGCGTGATCGCGGCTCGCCTCATAGAGGCCGGCGACGAGATGCGTGCTGCCGGGTCCGGTCGTGCCGGCGCAGACGGCGATCCGGCCAGTGAGCTTGGCTTGGCCGGAGGCGGCAAGGGCTGCTCCCTCTTCGTGGCGGACGCCGATCCACTCAATGTCGCTGCGGCGAACCGCGTCGGCGAGCGGATTGAGCGAGTCGCCGATCAGTCCGAAAATGTGCTTGACCCCGATCTGCTCAAGCACGCCGACTAGAATGTCCGCTACCGTTTGGGACATCTGCGTCTCCCCTTGCTGTAACGGTTCACGCGTGAGGTTGTTAGACCAAGCATTAGACCAAATAAATGACGATAGGGCGTTAGCCGGAGGCAAGCGCGGGTCCCGTCACGACTTTCGAGTTTTTGCTGGCGCGGTTCCGAATGCGATGCCTTTTGCTTCGGTGCCGAGCGCGGTGAGGATCACGATTGCGACCGCGACCGTGCCGGCGACCGCGGCAAGCGCCACCGCATAATTGCCGCCGTAGTGGACGGCAATGCCGGCCTGCAGCGTTGCGTTGACGGAGGCGATGAGATTGCCGAGCTGATAGACAAAGCCCGGGAACGTGCCGCGCGCATCGTCGGGTGACAATTCGTTCAAATGGACCGGAATGACGCCCCACGCGCCTTGCACCGTCACTTGCATCAGGAAGGCGCCGGCCGCGAGCCAGACCGCGCTCGTCGAAAAGGCCCAAAGCGGCAGCACGAGCAGCGACAGCACGGCGGCAATGATAATGATGCGCCGTCTGCCGAAACGTTCGGACAGGGAGCCGAACGAGATGCCGCCGATGATGGCGCCGATATTGTAGATGACCGCGATCAAGCCGACTTCATGCGGTGAGAGTCCGTGCTGGACTTGCAGGAACGTCGGGTAAAGGTCCTGCGTCCCATGACTGAAGAAATTGAATGCCGTCATCAGCAACACGGCATAGATGCCGAGACGCCAGTGCGATTGCACAATCGCCCATGTACTGCTGCGGTCGGTCGCCGGTTTCCAGCTTGGCGATTCCGG
>Ga0182024_10025144_pt1 | contig 10535 bp, 4 predicted proteins | sample P32metaG_FD_120480 | JGI IMG/M metagenome (GOLD analysis project Ga0182024, IMG submission 120480) | Permafrost microbial communities from Stordalen Mire, Sweden - P3-2 metaG (Illumina Assembly) | ecosystem: Environmental > Terrestrial > Soil > Wetlands > Permafrost | place: Sweden: Stordalen...
CATCATCTTTCGCCAGCCCGGCGCCAATATCATCGCCACCGTGGATCGCGTGGTCGCGCAACTTCCGTTCATCAAGGCGTCCATTCCGCTGGGAATTAAAATCACCATGGTTCTCGATCGCACCACGACGATTCGCGCCTCCGTCAGCGACGTCGAAAGGACGCTGCTGATTTCCATCGTCCTGGTGATCCTGGTGGTCTTTGTGTTTCTGCGCAATGCCCGCGCCACGCTGATTCCCGCCGTGGCCGTGCCGGTCTCGCTGATCGGTACCTGCGCGGTTATGTATCTCTTCGGATTCAGCATTGACAATCTTTCGCTGATGGCCCTGACCATTTCGACGGGATTCGTGGTGGATGACGCCATCGTGGTAATGGAAAACGTCGCGCGGCATCTGGAAAACGGCCTGAAGCCTTTGGCCGCGGCGCTGAAGGGCGCGGAGGAAATCGGTTTCACGGTATTCTCCATCAGTATTTCGCTCATCGCCGTTTTTATTCCGCTGCTGTTGATGGGCGGAATCGTGGGCCGGCTCTTCCGCGAGTTCGCCATCACGCTCTCGACGGCCATTCTCGTCTCCATGATCATTTCGCTCACCACCACGCCGATGATGTGCGCGTACTTGTTGAGGGACGAGCGCCATGCGAAACACGGCCGCATCTACAACGCCAGCGAGAAGTTCTTTGACTGGGTCCTGTCCTTGTATCGCCGGACCCTGACTTGGGTCTTGGACAATCCGGCGCTCACTATGATCGTGCTCTTCATCACCATCGCGCTCAACGTGGTCTTGATCATCAAAATCCCCAAGGGTTTTTTCCCGCAGCAGGACACCGGCGCGCTCTCCGGCGCAGTTCGAGGGCCGCAGGATTCATCCTTCGCGGCGATGAACACTGCCATTCAGCAGATCGGCGCCGTGATCAAGAATGACCCTGCCGTCGCGAATGTAATTGCGTTCACCGGTGGCAATGGTGCCACCAATACCGGCTCCAGCTATGTGGCGCTCAAGCCGCTGGCGGATCGCAAGGTCAGCGCCGCGCAAATCATTGACCGCCTGCGCCCTAAATTGAACGCGTTGCCCATCGCTTCCGCCTACCTGCAGGCGGTGCAGGACCTGCGCATCGGCGGCCGCTCCGGCAACGCGCTCTATCAGTACACGATCCAATCGGACAACGTGCAGGATCTTTCCAAATGGGCGCCGATTCTTTTGGCCGCGATGCAGAAACTGCCCGGTCTTCAGGACGTCAGCTCCGACCAGCAAAACGGCGGCTTGGACGAACTGCTGAACTACGATCGCGTCACCGCCGCAAAGCTCGGCCTCACCGTGCAGTCACTGGACTCGGCGTTGTACAGCGCGTTCGGCCAATCCGAAGTGTCCATCATTTACACGCAGTTGAATCAATACTATGTGGTGCTGGAAGTCGCCCCGCAATATTGGCAAAGTCCGGAAGGCCTGAAAGACATTTACCTTCATTCCGCGAGCGGCGGCAACATCCCGTTGCTCACCGTGGCCAAGGGTCAAGCCAACACCACCCCGCTTTCCATCAATCACACCGGCCTGTTTCCTTCGGTCACCGTGTCCTTCAACCTCGCGCCCAACGTCTCGTTGAGCGACGCCACATTGGCCATCAACCAGATGCAAAAGCGCCTCGGCGCGCCTTCCTCGCTGCAAGGTTTTTATGCCGGCACGCTCGAAGCCTATCAGCAGTCTCTCGGCACCGAGCCGGTGCTGATCATGACGGCGCTGTTCGCCGTGTACATCGTTCTCGGTATCCTTTATGAAAGCCTGGTCCATCCGTTGACGATCATCTCCACTCTGCCGTCGGCCAGCGTGGGCGCGATGCTCGCATTGATGCTCTTCAAACAGGACCTGAACATCATCTCCATCATCGGCATCGTGCTGCTGATCGGAATCGTGAAGAAGAACGCCATCATGATGATTGACTTCGCTCTGCAAGCGCAGCGCGAGGAAGGAAAAAGCACGCACGACGCGATTTTCGAAGCGTGCATGTTGCGCTTCCGCCCGATCCTGATGACCACGATGGCTGCGCTATTAGGCGCTCTGCCCTTGGCGCTGGGAACCGGCACCGGTTTCGAACTCCGCCGCCCTCTGGGCATCACGATTGTCGGAGGACTCATCCTCAGTCAGATGCTCACGCTCTACACCACCCCGGTTGTCTATCTGGAGTTCGACCGCCTGCGGCTACGCTTGCAGGGAAAGCAGCGCGACACTTTTGACCCTGGGGTCACGCCCGCTCCGAGCGAAGCGGATTAATCAGCGTCATCACAACTTGGGATTAGTTCTTTCGGACGAACGCGGCTGGCTCTTCTACTCATCGGCGCACAAACAATTCAAATGCTTAGTTCTTGCCGCCCTAGAAATTCTTCAAGAGTGACGGGCCGCGATGGAAGGCCCGCGAAATCCTCTGGCCGCGAGCTTCCGAAAACATCAGCGTTCCAGAATATCCTTGTATGCGTTCAGCGCCACCTTCTTGGGCTGGCGATCCAGAATAAAATCCACCGTCCGCGTGTTATTTCCAGCAATCCCTACCGCGCCCAGGCGCACCATGCCGTTTCCAAAATCCGCGAACACCGGAACGAACATCGCGAAATGGTCGTCCACCTCACTCTGCGTGATTTCCGTGTGCACTCTGATCGCGCCGCCCTCGCCCGGCTTCAATTCATATTTAAAGCTGTAGCGCGGCACCTGCGTGCCATACACCCATTCGTTGAAGAACCAATCCAGCCGGCCATTCTGCTGAATATCCATTTGCTTGGTCATGTACTTTTCTGCGATGGCCTTGAACGACTCGGTGGATGCCGGCACATCACGGTGGCTTTCCATGAAGTCGCGCATCATATCTATGAAGGCTTGCTCCCGTTTGTCGCCGGCCGCGTGATCGTCGTACATCAGTGACCGCAGCATCAGCAACACGTACGCGCCCTTGGAATACGTGACGCCCTGATATGCTTGCGGCGAACGCGGCGCGATCAGCCGCAGTCCCAGCCACAGCGGTCCGGCGTCGTTCGGCGAAACGCCGAAATTGTTTTTCTCCAGGATGCGCACGCGCTGGCGCTCCCAGAAATCAATGTAGTCCTTCTGCCACTTGCCGCCCATGGCTTGCTGCAAAAATAATCCCGCGGCAAATTCCGCGAATCCTTCGGAGAGCCACTGATCGTGATACGAGGCCCAGCCCACTCCGTGCCCGAACCACTGGTGCGCCACCTCGTGCGGCGTCACTTCCTGCACAAATCCCGTGAACTTCGTATTGATCGTCCCAAAAAGCATCCACCTCTGCGTCGAATCGATGTACGCGGAAATCGGCAAATACACCAGGCTCGGCCACGATTGCCCGAAGCTGAAGTTCGGCTGCTCCGTGACGTTCACGTTGTCGTACGGCGCCCTGCCGAAAAAAATCGTGCACAACTGCATCTGCGCGCGTGTCTGGTCCAGCGCGTATTTGGTCATCGCCGTCGGAGACATCGCCCCCAGGAACGCGCTGTGCTCGTACGGCTTCAAACTGCTCGGCAACTCCGTCAAATAATATCCGGAGAGGTTGTAATGCGTGATGTTGTCCGGATAATCGATCTTCTTATATTGGCCGTAGTTGAAGCCCGCCACCGCTACCGGCACAGGCGTCACCCAGTGCGACACCGCAAATCCCGCTTCCGTGGATTGTCCTTCCAGCTTGCCCACGCTGATCAGCACGTTCGCTGGCGGCACCTTGAACGTCAAATCGTAAAGCGCCTTCTCGCCGAATCCGTTCAGATTCGGATACCAGGAATCGCGCGCGCTCACGTAATAGCTTCCGTTGCCTGCGTTCGCCAGCACTTTATCGCCAACGTACTCGATGCTGATCGCATGTTCCTGCCCCATCGCCGGCGCCTCATTCAAGATGGCGTAGAACGAGCCGTCCTCCTTTCTGTTTTCCTGAACGAAGTGCAAGTCCTGGCCGTTCTGATCGGTGACGCGCGTCACCCGCAGCGTTGGCAGCAGCCCGAATTTCATCACGCGTTCGCCGCCAATCAGCGGCTCAAACGTGATCGTGGCGCGCCCGAACAGGTGATCGTTCTTGGCGATCACGGTTTCAATGTTGTAGCGGTGCGTCGCGAATAGCCGTTTGTCCTCGCGCGAATTCGCGGTGTGCGCCCTCTGCTCCGATAGCAGATGCGCCGAATACCACACGCCGTCGTCCATCTCCCCGCCGTTGCAATTGATCAGCGCCACTTCCTCGGGAGAATCCAGTTGTGGAATCGCTCCCACGCGCGCGCGGATGAAAAAACGCAGGTCTTTGTGCGGCGTTCCGTGCATGTAAGCGTTGAAAAACGCCGGATGTTTCGGATTATCAACCGCCGCCAGCACGTCCGCGTCTACGTTATCAATCGTTTCACTCTGCAGAATCGCCTGCGTGAATCCCTCGGGGATTTCGCGCCGGTGGCGCACCTTCTCTTTCCAACGCGCAAATGCCGCAGCCGCTTCCGGCGGCGTTTCCGTTCTTCCGCCCAGCTCCGTAGTGAACCGCACATACTGGTTGCCGGTAAAACGAAATACCGCTTCGTTGAAATCTTCCTCCGCGCTCGGCGCGCCGATGCGCCGCAGCATCTCGCGCTTGTTGATCTCGTCGCCGGGCTGCAGCGTGAAGTGTCCCTGGCCCACAAAAATCGCGCCGGTTTCGAAACGATCCACGAGCGCCAAAAACGTGATAGTTCCGGACTTGAATTGGAAAGTTCCAGCATCCATGTTCAGCGTGAAATTTTCCAGGCGGTAAGTATCGCCCAGGCCCATGTCGCGCAGCTGGCGGTAGCCGGCGTCTGAATTCGCGAACGCCGAGTTCTTCTCGCTCACGTTCACGCTGCTCTTCTGCTCCGCGATCGTCAGGTTCAGCGCCAGCTCTGCCGTGCCCTTCAGCTCTACCGTCTTCACCCGCTCGTCGAAGCCATCCTTCACAACGCGCACGGAATAACTACCCGGATTCAGATTCGGCGCTGCGAACTTGCCGGTTTCATCCGAAGTAAGCACGATCGCCTGCGCCAAGCCGCCGCCGCTAATTTCGATCCGTGCTCCCGCCACCACAGCTCCTGAAGGATCCTTCACCGTGCCCGAAATCGTGTCCGCCGCCAACCGCGCAGCAAGCCCCATGCACAGCAGCGCCACCAACGCTGCATAAACAAAGTGAAATCCTCCCCGGCGCAAGCGTGCGCCACCCGCACCGCGCACCTGTGCCTTGTGATCCGCAACGTGCATGTCGTCAACTTGGCTCATCGGTTCCCCTGCTACAATTTGCCAGCAGTTCCGTGCGCACTTTTCCCGCAGCCGCAGGCTCGGCGCGGCACGTTCTTCCTCAATTCGCAGGGAAATGCCGACAGTTCGGGAGCATTTGTAGCCGAGCATCACCCAGGAAGCAATAGCCACCGCAAAACTAGTTGCACAATCGGTTTAGACCTCAGGTGGTAATGCTCGTTCGGGGCCGTATGGTACGCCGCGCTGCTTCTGCCGCGGTGCAACCACCATTGCCGGGTTCAGGCTTGACGATTGCCGTGATATATGTATGATAGACATATATGGCACCAACACCTGACCGAGAACTCAAAAAGGGCAATGCGGAATTATTGATTCTGGCTCTGCTCGAACACCAGCCACGCCACGGCTATGAAATCGGCAAACTCATTGCCGAACGCTCGGAAGGCGTGGTCCGTTTCCACGTCGCGTCGCTCTACCCCCTGCTGTACCGCCTCGAACGCCGCGGCTGGGTGAAAGGAGCATGGGAGCCCGCCGGAGGTCGCCGCCGCCGTTTCTATCGCCTCACCGCAAGCGGCCGCAAGACCCTTGCCGACCAACGCATCCGCTGGCGCTCCTTTTCCCGCGCCGTCAATCGCATCGTGGAGGTGCGCTATGCATGATTGGAAAGAGCTGGTCCGCGTCCGGCTTTCGCCCCTGCCTCTGGAACCCAGCCGCCGGGAAGAAATCATCGAAGAGCTAGCGCAACAACTCGAAGACGCCTACAGCGAAGCGCTCGCCGCCGGCGCCAGCGACCCCGAAGCGCTGCAGCGCAGTCTCGCTCAGTTCAAAGACTGGGAAGAGCTGCGAAAAAATGTTTTCCACGCCGTAAAAGCCGCCGAGCTTCCCGTCTGGCAGCAAAGCGGAATTCTCTCGCCGCGGCGGCCATGGGTCTGGACCACGCTCATTCTTTCTTTGGCTCTCTTCGCGCTGTTCGGTTTCCGCCAAGCGCTTGCTACGCTGTCCATTTCCCTCGGAAGTTCATGGAGCGATCGCATATTTTCTGTGCGCACGCTCGATCACATCGAGCGCCAGGCAATCCTCCACGCAGACTCCCGCGCTCTGGCTTTCGTCGCGCTGCATCATCCCGACATCAACAAAGCCGCCGGCGCTGCTGAAAAAGCAATCGCCCTCGACCCGCATCTCACCTGGATTTCCGCGCGCTTCGCCCAAGTCCAAAAGCCTGCGCTCGATCCCGCACGGTGGATAGCGCGGCTCAAAGGGTGGGACCCAGACAACGCCTTCCCCTATCTGCTCGAAGCCGACCAGTTCTTCGACACGCGCTCGTTCGGCGGCCCGTGGGAGCGCCACGGTGCCGCGCTGCTGCCGCCCCGCGCGATCGTTGTTGAATCTCACTTCCGCCTGCCCATGCAAAAAGCTTTTGCTGCCCCCAGATACGACAGCTACGCCTCCCAGCGTTTCGATCTGGACCGCACCATCCTCCAGCAGCAGGGATGGGATCGCCCAGACCTATTGATACAGGCCGTGGGCTCGCGGCCGATTCCAAATTTACTAGCGATCAGAACCTATGCGGAATTCCTGGTGATGGACGTGGGAGAGACCGCCGAAAAAGCTGGTCGCTTTCAAGACGCGGCCGAGCAATATCAAACCGCCGCCCAGTTTGGCGTCCACATGCAGCAAGCCGCTCCGGGAATCGAGCGCCTGATCGCGATGGCGATTCGCCAGCAGTCCTACGAACACATCATCGCGTTGCTACGTCTGCAAGGACGCGCGGAAAAAGCCGCTCTGCTGGAACCAAGTCTCGGCGATCTGCATGACGCGTTCGCATTTAGGGCTCGCGAATATCGCTCAGCGGACGTTTCCGCCGGCCGCGTCGCCTCGCTTCTATTGTTTCTTGGTCTTCTGGTCATTGCGCTCGGAGTGGCTACGCTCGCCTGGTTAGCTTCGGTAATTCTGCTGCGATGGGAGAAGAACGGGAGCGGCCTGCTCAATAATTTTGCATCGGTCGCCAGCATTGCTCCGCCGTCGTTGCTTCTCGCGAGCCTCTGCCTCTATGGCGCCTACTATCCTTATATACGCCACATCAACCAGTTCGAAAGTGGAGAGCAACTCTTCCGTGAGCTGCTGCCGTTCTGGGAAAGTCTCGCCGGACCTGGGATGTATCGCGGATTCTTGAACATGCTGATCTGGCCCGCCGTATGGTGTGTCATTATCGCTGCAGTTGGCGTGGTCACGCTGCGCCGGATCGCAGTTCGGCGCCAGAGCCAAAGCCTCAACGAACAATAGTGCCGTCATTGCCTTCATTTCGTCCGCTGACGATGCCGCCTTTGCTTCAAGCCGGCGCCGCCGCAGGCGGGGATCTCTCTGTGCCCTCCGCTTTTCCTCGCGCTGGTACCTATATTCTCGCCGTGTTATTTTTCTAGAGGGAACAGCCACTCACGCCCACAGGAGACCAACCGGATGTTCGGATCGAATTTCTGCAGACGCTCGGCGCAAGCTACTGTCTTTCTAGTGTTTGTGGCCGCCGCCGACCCGGCTAAGGCGAGCCCGCAAACTGCCACTCCGGCGGCCCCGCAACGCGCGCCCGCATCCGCAACTCCGCCCGCGCCAACAGCTCCCACGCGCGCAGACATTTTGCGCGGCGCCTACGGCCCCTATCGCGTCAATAACGATCTGCTCTCCTACCACCTCGATATCCGCGTTGATCCGGAGAAACAATTCATCAGCGGCAAGAACTCCGTTCGCTTCAAAATGCTCGCCGACGGCACGCGCATCCAACTCGACCTTCACCCCGCGCTCGACGTCGACAAAATTCTTCTCGGCACAACGCAACTCAAATACGTCCGCGATTCCGGCGCCGTCTTCGTGGACTTTCCGGAAACGCTCCACGCCGGACAGGAATACACAATCGACTTTTACTACTCCGGACATCCGCTGCAGACCGCGCGCTTCGGCGGCTTCACGTTCGGCAAAGATCCCGCAGGCCGCCCTTGGATTTACACCGCCTGCGAAGACATCGGCGCCAGCGTCTGGTGGCCCAACAAAGACCAGTGGCGCGACGAAGTCGAGAACATGCAGATCAGCGTCGCAATTCCCAATGGCCTCGTCGACGTCTCCAACGGAAAATTCCTGGCCAAGACCGACCTGGGCGACGGCTACACGCGTTGGGACTGGCTCGTGCAATATCCCATCAACAATTACGACGTATCGCTCAACATCGGCAACTACGTGCACTTTTCCGATCAGCTCGGCAACCTGCCGCTGGATTTCTACGTCCTGCCCGACGATCTGGAGAAAGCCAAAAAACAATTCGCGCAGGCCAAAGGCATGATCGAAGCCTACCAACATTATTTCGGCGAGTATCCCTTCCAGAAGGACGGCTACAAGCTCGTCGAAGTGCCTTACTCCGGCATGGAGCATCAGAGCGCGGTCACCTATGGCAATCATTTCACTAACGGCTACCTGGGCCGCGACTGGACCGGCGTCGGTGTCAGTCCGAAATTCGATTTCATCATCATCCACGAAAGCGGCCACGAGTGGTTCGGCAACAGCGTCTCCGCCGCCGACCGCTCGGACATGTGGATCCACGAAGGCTGGACCACTTATCTGGAAGTTCTCTACGTCGAATACACTTTCGGCCACGAAGACGCGATCAAATACGTCAACGGTTACAAACCCAAAGTACAAAGTCGCGAGCCGATCATCGCCCAGCGCGGCATCGCCGCCACTCCGCCGCAGGATATGTATTTCAAGGGCGCGCTATTTCTGAACACGCTGCGCAGCGTGATAAACGATGACGCTCGCTGGTTTGCGCTGATCCACGATTTCTACCAGCATTTCAAATATCAGAACATCATGACCGAAGATGTCGTCGCATATTTCAACCAGCAAACCGGCATGAATCTCACCCCTCTGTTCGATCAATACCTGCGCCACACCGCGATCCCCACGCTCGAGCTAAAGTTCAACGAAGCAGAAGGCACGGTAGATTATCGCTGGCAAGCCGACGAACCGGATTTCGCCATGCCCATCCGCGCAGGAAACAAAACCGATTGGCAAATCATTCAACCCACAACTTATTGGCAGACGATGAAGACGCCCCTGAAGAAAAACGAATTCGACGTCGCGACCGACCTATATTTCGTCAATGTCTCCAAGCAGTAGCTTCGCACACCGCGGAAACTGTCTCAGTGCCCGAGAATCTTCTCGATCTTGGATATCTCCGCGTCCGCTTGCTCCATATATTTCTGCGCGTTTTGAACATCACCATGTTGCAGCGCCCGTTGCGCCAACGCCAATTCATTGCGCGCCTGCTGCTGTGACGCAGCGACGTCCACGCCAGGCTGCTGCGGCAGTGCCGCGATGCGCGCGTTCACTTTATTGTCGCGCGTCTCAAGCTCGTCGAACTCCTCACGCTCCAGCGCCGCCAGTTGTGCAACCGAAGCCACAGTCTTCCGCGCCGATTGCTCCGCTGTGCGATGGTCCGGCTGCGCACCCGGTGCAGGTTGCACTGCGGACGCAGGCTGCTGCGTCACGCTCGACGGCGGCACAGCGGGCTGCCGCACAACCTGTTGCGTCGGCTGCTGCAACGGTGGATTCTGCACCGCTGGTGACGCGGCAACGTGCGGCTTCGCGCTCGCAATCACAACCGGTTTGCTCGGCGTCGGATCCGTCACAGGAATAGCCTGCATCGCAGGCGTCACTGGCGCAGCGGGCACATCCGCAGACGGCGTTTGCGCAGCGGGAGTCGTATTATCCGCAGGAGTAGTGGCGGAATTCTCGGAAGGCCTTGAATCCATCCAGCGTTTCGCGCCGAAGCCCGCAGCAACCAACACTACCAGCACGGCCGCCGCGCCAAGAGCGATGTACAGTCCGCGGCGATTGCCAGCACTCCCCTGCGCTTGCGCGGGCGCAGCTGTCCCGGCAACCGCTGCCGCCGAACCCTGCGGTTGCGCATACTGCTGTGCAGAACCCGAAAGCGGAATCGTCGGCGCCAGCGGCACTGGCGAAGGAGTAGGCGCGAACGGCGGCGCCGAAACGGGCTGCGCGGTAACAGGCCGCGCCGTAATCGGCTGCTGCGCCACAGGCCGCGCAGTCACTGAACGCGGAGTGCTCGGCCTCGCGGGGTAGGGTGTCTGCTGCGCCGACATGTCCAGCGTCGACTCCGGAATCTCCGGCGCAAACGGTGTCGGTTCACCCAGCACAGGCGCGACGCTGCGTAGTGCGCCACGCATCGCGTCAGCAGTCTGAAATCGCTGCGCCGGATTCTTCGCCATCGCCATCAGGATCAGCCGGTTCAGCCCCG
>Ga0182024_10025145_pt1 | contig 10535 bp, 10 predicted proteins | sample P32metaG_FD_120480 | JGI IMG/M metagenome (GOLD analysis project Ga0182024, IMG submission 120480) | Permafrost microbial communities from Stordalen Mire, Sweden - P3-2 metaG (Illumina Assembly) | ecosystem: Environmental > Terrestrial > Soil > Wetlands > Permafrost | place: Sweden: Stordalen...
ATCGAAACCGTCGAGCCACGCGAGATGGCGCGCGGCGTTATCGCCGACGTGCAGGAACAGCTTGGCGAAACCGACGCGATGCGCGAGCAGGCGGTTGATCTGCTCGCCCGCAATCAAGTCAACAAAGCGATGGAAAAGCTCAGCGGCTGCTTTGCCGTCTGGCATGCGGCGCAGGAAGCCGTGCAAAAGGTCGCGCAATTGCTGCGCCTTGATCTGAACAAGGTGAAAGTTAGAAGCAAATCGCTGGCTGGGTTGATGAGCGACTTTGCCGAGCAGCTTCGGCAGATTCGCTCGGCGATCGAACACCGCGATTTCGTGACCCTCAGCGACATCCTCTCCTACGAAGCCGACCAGACCAGCGATCGCTGGCGCGACGCCCTCATCGCGGTGCGCGATACAGTCGGCGCACTTTGATAGGAACCGCGGGTGGCAATCGAAAAAACCGTCCGGTGCCGGTTCATTTCGCTTCGCCTTCTCTGTCAAAATAGCTTGACGAATACTCAGCCATTGAGTTATTAACCTGCAGGATCTCGCCATCGGGAAGACGCGTGTTCAGATTCATTCGGCTTGTATACATCGCGCTGATCGGATCTCTGACAATCGGTTGCAACACATACCAACCCGTGCAATTCCGCGTGTTCGATGCGGAATCAGGTAAGCCGATCGCTGGGGCGAAGGTTGAAACTTACTATCTCTACGTTCTGGATCCTTTCGCCCCAAAGACCGCAAGTGCAGTCACCAACGACCATGGCGAAGCAGAGATGAAGGTTGCCGTTCACTTCCCTCGAGAAATTGACGCGTCAGCAGATGGATTCATTGCATTTCGATCGCCACCCGGCCCGCCAGCGCCCGACAAGGTATTCAATCTCTGGCTCTACCGGCTTCCGCAGCCGACAGTGGAGATCGTTGTCCCAAATGGGTATCGCGGTCGGCTCGATATTGTGTGGGAACGCAGCAATTCGCTGATCCAAGAAGAGCCCGGCAAACGTCGCTTCGTTTTCCACGCGTCCGCGAATGGAATCGCGCAGGTAAAAGCTTCGCCACTTCTCTTGGACGATCAACTATTTGTATTCGCTGGAACATCAGGCCGGTATGAGAATGGAGCCCCCATTCCTCAAGCAGACTACCGAGTCGGCCCAAACGACATTGCGCTTCGGTGGATTGACGTTCGATGGGTCGACAATGGAGATCATCGGACTATTTATGTCGTCGGAACCAAGTCCGACGAGGATCAGTATCGGCTCGCGAGTGGTCATCTCGACTAGAAAAGAGATAGCCGCGCGCTTTGCTTCGTTGTGTTCATTGAGAACAATACCCATCGTATGAGTTCGAGCACCCTCGCCGATTTGTGCGAACGGGGCAGCGAGCTGCTGATCGCAATGGATTACCTCGGCGCGGAGACCGCGCTGGTGGAAGCCGAGCGGCAGGCGCTGGCCGATGGAGATTGGGACGCGCTGTCGCGTTTGTATATGCCGTTGCAGGAAGCGCGCCGGCAGCAGCGCCAGCGCCGTGGCGAGGGAATCGTCTGCCTCGACTTGTGTGCGGCGGGGCCTGCCGATCGCGTCGAAGCGCGGCATGTGCTCGAGCATTATCCGCACGGGCAGCTTCTGGTCGCGGGTTGGCAGTCGATTGAACCCGCGGTGAAGCTGCGCGAACTGGCTCGCCAGAAAGCGCTCTACGTCGAAACATTTCTCGGCGCGGTCTATAGCGTCGAAGGCCGTCGATTAATCGTCATCGCGCCGTTTGAAGACAGCCGTTTGCCCGGCCCGTGCCAGACGCTGGCGGAACTGAAAAGCCGCTCTCCCGCCGGCAGCATCTGCATCGATGAAGCCGAGCTTCCGTCCGGCCCGCGCAAGGGCACCTTCGAAACCTACGGTCAGGTGATGGCGATCTGGGAACGATTGGCAGCGCCGTTCCTCGCTGCAACGGATGCGCTGATGGACGCGCGAGCGCGCATCGACGGCTACCGCACCTCCATCCGCGTCGACCACGCCTGCGAGCTTGCACATCAGCGATTGTCGGATGCGGCGAAGCTGCTGATGCGGACGCCTATCACGACGTGACTGGTGCTCGTTCGAAACGAAGACACTTCACGTGACTTGTCCGTGAGTCTCGGCTCTGTCTGGTCAACGTCTGAGACCGCGAATAATCGACGATGTTAGCCAGGTTAGAGAGATCACAAGTGCCACCGATCCTACGACGATCGCAACCGGTCGAAACCGTCCATGCGTCATGAAAAACTGGCTGTCCGCATAAGCCGAAATCAATGTCATGATGGCAGCGTAACGTTTCTGGTGAAATGCGCGTACGGAGGGCGGGCGAGTATCCAACGCGCCGTGGTCCTGAAATGGCGTCCCGTCCAGCTCCCAACGCGTTTCCGGTGGACAAAGCTGCTTTAAGAGGCCGAGGATGCGAGCGACCTTCTTTCGGTCACGATCCATCGGAAGCAGCAGGATTTGTTCCCCCGTCGCCATACCGACGTACTTTCGACCGCGCAGTAATAAAAACAACGGGAAGACTCCGAGGAAGACGAAAAGAAACGCGCTGACCGCGAAAGCTGCCCAGTCGCCAAAAGAGGCTTTCATCCAGAATGAGCCGAGAAGCAGAAACGGTACTGCCGGCAGCAGCATGGACCACTGGCGGCGTATGACAGTTCCGATCCACTCCATGTCGCGATACGCCATCGGCGAAATGTCGTTCACGCGCAGCCCCATAATCCTGGTTGGCAATCGAAGCCTCGAATAAAAACCGTCTCGCACCAAGCAGAATTCTTGCGGCGCAAAATCGACGTGCATTTCGCCGGTGAAATCCAATAGCACGCAGTCGATTAAGGGGGCCGGCGTCTCACTCATCGTTGATGATGATGGTCGAAAGCGCAGGTGTCGTCCATCGCCATGCGATCATGCAGCGCGCGTGTAGTTTGGCTGGCTGACGTCGCTCCCGCTTGGGGCATATACTCGTCGTCGAATGACCTACTACCAACCCAACCGCGGCTCCGGCTTTCCGCTGCAATGGCTCATCGCGCTCGTCATCGCCGTTGGGGCGATCATCGTTTACTTCAACAAGACGTCGATCAACCCCACGACCGGCGAGAAGCAGCGCGTCTCGCTGACGCCGGACCAGGAGACGGCGCTCGGCATGCAGTCGGCCCCGCAGATGATCTCGCAAATGGGCGGCGAGCTTCCGGATTCCGATCCGGCAACGCGTGAAGTGCAATCGGTTGGCAATCGCGTCTGGAAGCGCAGCGACGCCGCCCGCAGCCCGTATCCGTATCACTATCACCTGCTGGCGGATCGCAAGACGATCAACGCTTTCGCGCTGCCCGGCGGCGAAGTGTTCATCACCAAAGGGTTGCTCGATCGCCTGACGACCGAGGGTGAACTGGCCGGCGTGCTGGGGCATGAAACGGGGCATGTCGTCGAGCGCCACGTCGCCCAGCAGATGGCGCAGAGCGATCTGGGGCGATACCTCGTCACCGCCGTCGGCGTTGGGGCGAGCAACAGCAACCATCCGTATGCCGATACCGTGGTGGCGTCGACGATCAACCAGATGACGCAGCTTCATTTCAGCCGTCACGATGAATCCCAGGCCGACGAGTGCGGCTTGCGCTTCATGACCCAGGCCGGCTACGACCCGCATGCGATGCTGAAGGTGATGGAAGTCTTGCAGCAGGTAACCAACGAGCAAGGCGGCCGCCCACCGGAAATGCTGCAAACGCACCCCTATCCCGAGCAGCGCATGGCGGACATCAACGCCTGGCTCGCCCAGAACGATCCGAATAACCAATATGGCAAAATGGCTGACCCGCCGTTGCCGTGGGCGCGCGGGCGATGAGATATGAACGCTTGGGGGCTGTCGAACCTCATGACACTCGCTATGAGACTCGCGTACCTAATCCATTCGATTATGGACGGCGTTGGGATGCCGGGATAAGCTAATTTTAAGAGGTTTTGATGGCTACGACCGTGACACTTGATGATCAGGCCGCCCGTGCTTTGGACATGCTCCGCCAGCAGGCTGTTGCTCGGGGTGTCTCTTTAGATCGTTATTTGGCGGATCTGTTAGTCAACGGGGAGCGAACCCTCAATACCACCTCGGCTCGCTCGCCGCACGATTTGACTCCGGCCGAATTCCGTCAGTGGCTCCCCGACGTATCGGCAGGGATGCCGCCACTGCCGCCAATCCCGTCAGATTTTTCTCGGGCCGATCTTTACGACGACCATGACTGATGTGGTATCTGCTCGACACCGGTATTTTGCTGCGGCTGGTACACCCAACGGACCCCCACCATCAAGACGTGGTTGACGCCCTGGGCCTTCTAAAAGCCAGGGCCACACGTTCTATTGCGGCATGCAAAACGTCGCGGAGTTTTGGAGCGTCACGACGAGACCCGCGAGTGCTCGCGGCGGGTTTGGGCTGACGACCCAGGAGGCGCAACGTCGACTGGCCATCATTGAACTCGCTGTCGAAGTGCTCACCGATTCTCCCACCAGCTATGCCGAATGGAAGCGGCTTATCGTGCTTCACTCCGTTTTGGGTGTACGGGTGCACGACGCGCGGCTTGTTGCCTTGATGATCGCCGAAGGCATTGGCCATTTCTTGACGCTCAATCCGGCCGACTTCAAGCGATTCGCTCAGCTGACCACAACGACACCCAAAGACGTTTTGGCTGGAGAATCAAATAGGGACAGCTCCGAGACGGCACAGCAGCAATAAGCCAGCGACGACCGCCCATCTGTCCGTGTTTTTATCAGCTTATCGCGATGACACTTTAGGCCAGGCGACGGGAGCGACGGGCAAGCAAAGCGCCGGCGGCAAGCAGAAGCCCAACAGCGGCCGGCTCGGGGACGGGGCTTTCGGCCAAGGCGCCGGTCAGGAGATACGTGTTGTACGCGCCGCCCGAAATCGTCATCGGGTTGCCGGGGCTGAGGGTCAATGGCGTATTGACGCCCGGGTTGGCGGGATCAATCGTGTTCAGCGTGAGGGTATCGCCGGCGTCAAACGTCAGGTTGTTGTTTGCATCGTTCCATGTCAGTCCGGTGAGAGTCAGCACATGCCCGACGCCGGCTGCCGAGGGGTCAATTCCGAGCTCCACATCCTCGCCCTGCTGCAACTGATTGAGCAGGAAAAAGACGGTCGGGTTCGCGTTCTCATCCCAAGCGGGGCGAGGATTGGTTGCGTCCGAATCCATCCCCGCATACGTCGTGAGACCCGGTGCAAACTTATCGAGGTAGGCTTGTTTGCCGTTCACCCAATTGCTCTCAGTGGTCCCCGTGTTCACGTTCGTGTTCATGTAGGGCGCGCTGGCCAGCACTTGCGCGGCCGCCAAATAGTTTGCTTGCCCGCCCAGCAACGAATTGCCGTACACCTGCGGGTAGGTATTGGCCAAATAGGTGAAGGAGTTCATCGTGGCGGTCGGCGCGCAAAAATTGTTGGACCCGCTCGCGGTGTTCGCTCCCACATTGGTTTGATTGAGGGTGCCGAAATTCGCCGCATTCTCGCTGGCGGTAACCATGCCGGCGAAGCTTGCCCGCGCCGCGCAACAGATCAAAGCCGCAACAGCCATGAACAGCGAGCACTTCATTTCCGCCTCCCGAGCGGCGTCACCCAAAGGAAATGAGGTGACAGCCGGCATTAACCCCGTGTCATACGACAACGCCTCGACGGATCGATCGGCCACGAACCCTCACAGAACGATCCGTAGAATTTCGGGCGCGAACAGAAACCCGATATGCAATTTTCATAACAATAACTTGTTGGGCTTAGGCAGGTCAAGAAAAAGAATCTCAGAATCTGTTTCAGCGGGCAGCCGCCAATGGTGAGGTTAGAAAATCCCGCCGGAGGCAACGAGCGAAGGTCCCACCGTTTTGAGCCCCTGACATAAGCGATGGCTTGTTTGCGAGTAAAGGTTTACCGTGTTGCATTGGGCAAGGAATTTTACACGAAAGAAGAATCACCATGGGCGACCGATCCCCGAAGGCAGTCCAAAAACAGGCGTCACAGAAAAAAGCCAAGACCGATAGCGCCGACCAGAAAAAGCAGCGGGATTTGGCGGCGAAAGCTCAACTGGCCCTGGGGAAAAAGAAGAAGTGAGGAAAGCGATTCCCACTCCCCGCAAGCCGACCCGCGATCGCGATCGCTCAGAACAACACGGCACCTTCGATTTGCAGTAACCGCGATTTGGTGGCCGTCCCACCGGGCGCCGAAAACCCGCCTGGCCGGCCACCCGCGGCGAGAATTCGATGGCATGGCACGATTAGCGGAATCGGATTTCGCCCCAGCGCCTGCCCCACGGCCTGAGCGGTGCCAGGCTTGCCGATTCCTGTCGCGACTTCACCATAAGTTCGCGTCGCGCCCGGCGGAATTCCGCGGGAGAACTCATAGACATCGCGGGCGAAGTCGATGACGCCGGCGAGGTCAAGCGGGACGTCGAGGAACGGATCCAACTCGCCGGCCAAATGCTTCTGGATGCGCTCGATAAGTTGAATGATTTCGATCGGCAGCGATGTCGCTTCAGCACCGCCGGCTCGATGGGCAAGCCGCTCGCGGGTCAGCGAATCAGACGCTTCCGGAAGCGCAAAGTGCGAAATTACCGGCGGGCCGTCGCCATTCCAGGCAACTCCGCAGAGGCCGATCGGCGTGTCGAAAAATTTGAGGCCGTTCCGCGTCATCTATCATCGAAGTTTAGGCTTACAAGCCGACCGTGTCGCGCCATTCGAACCTGCAAATACAATCAATTCAATTCTTCGCCGAATCCGACAGCTTGCAGAGCCCGCGCAGGGTGGCTTCTGTCTCCACATAAAACTTCCAATGCCCCGGCCAGTCACGGTGAAAGAGTTTGGCCAGGCCATTTTCTCCGCCGCCGGTGACCATGACTTTGCGCTTCATCGGGACGTGCAGGGATTTGAAGATGTCGATTCGCGCGGCACTGGCGGCGGCGAGGGATTCGATCATCGCCGAGAGAAGCTGCTGACGCGTTGTTGACAGTGTCAGCCCGGTGAAACTTCCTTGCTTTTGCGTGACGCTGGTGCGCTCGCCGGCCAGGTAGGGTTCGAAGCGGACGTCGGCGGTGGAATCTTCGTTGTCGGACGCGGCGAGCTTGTTCACGAGCTTGTAGAACGCGGGCAGCTTCAGGTCGGGAAAGAGCTGATCGTGCGCCCACTGCAGCGACGAACCCGCGGCGGCGATGGTTTGCACCGACATCCACTTGCGCCCGACGCCGAGCGCTCGCGTCAGCAGGTTATCCCGCGGTATCGCGCGAGCGGTGAGCAATCCCAGCACGTCGGTCGATCCGCAGTTATTGGCAAACTGCCCGACGGCGGCGTCGCTCAGCAGCATGGCGGCACTGGTGTCGACGATGCCCGCCAGCATCGGCATTCCCTCCGTGAGTCCGAGCTTCGCCGCGCCGCTGCGCGTCAGCTTGCCGCCGATTTGGTTCGATTCCATCACGTCGGGCAGCAGGTTTTTCTTCACGCCGGCGGCGTCGCACAGCATGTCGTTCCAGCCCGACTGGTCGCACGTGCTGTAAAGCCCGGTGAACGATGCATTCGACGGGTCGATCACCCGGCTGCCAGTGAACTCGCGATGCACCAGCGTGCTGAGATGGCCGACGAGATCCGCCTGCTTGAGCGCTTGCGGCTCGTGGCGTTGAAACCAGAGCCAGGTCGTCACGCTGATCCCGCCGGGCACGGCTCGATTGCCGGCGGCTTCCAGAAACTTCTCCTTGCCGACGCGCCGTTCCAGCTCGATCGCTTCGTCGACGCTCCGCCGATCCTGATGCGTGATGACCGGCGTCAGGGGCTTGCCCCTGGCGTTCATCGCCACCCAGCTTGGGGACATTACCGACAGCGCGATCAGTTCCACATCGCGCGCGGCTTTGCCGACATCGCTGACCGCTTCTGCAATCGCAGCAAGCACGCGATTGGCGTCCACTTCAACGCGAACCCCATCATGTCGCGTTTTGAACGCGGCGCGCGTAACGTCCCCCACCACTTTCCCATCGCGCAGAACGGCGGCTTTGACCGATGACGATCCGATATCGATTCCCAGGATTTTCATGCGAGGGATGTTGTACCGCGAAATGGGCTTCCGCGGTTACGCGCCGCAGCGTCGCCGGTCGCCGGCATGCCGTCCAAAGGACGCCGCGGCCGTCGTTATGGACTTTCACGCGGTCTTCGACGTTTGAAGCATGACCGACATAAAGGCTCTCGTCGGCACATCGCGGGATGTAAACAAAAACGGAAATCTGCTCGCGCAGATGCGAGCATGTGAAAAGCCCTTCGATGCGCTCCGCTTACTCAGGGCATTCGACTGCGCTGCTTCCCCATTTTGCGAGTTCCTCGCTCTGGGCAGCGGCTACCACGTCCGAGCGCCGGCCTGCCATGAGCGAGCGCAGCGAGTCGAATGGAGCCATGGGGATTTGAACCCATCCAGCCCCATCACAAACGCCGTTTCTGACGCCCTATCGCGGTTTTTGAAACAGTTTTTACCATAGTTTTTACCATAGAATTAGCAAAATTACGTCAAGATTTCTATAGGAATTCGCCTCTTGAAATCCGGGGCGATTTAAGAGGCGATGGAGCGAAGCGGCGTCTTTGGCGACGGTGGGGCTTATCGCTCGCCAGCAGCAACGGCAGACGCCAACAAAGAAGCCGCAAGGGTGGTTGTGAAAACCCTTGCGGCTTGCGTAAAATAACCCCCGCCGACATTGAACCCATCGGCGGGGGCGGGCTGCTGCATAACCGTTATGGACGGGTGGTTATGCAGCGGGGGAGTCTAAAACCTTCGGACCCATCGTCCGGTTGGCATTCTGCGAGGTAATCGGAGCGGCGGCTTAGGCTTCGATGGAGTCAAATAAGAGAAGAGAATCGCGGCATAGAAAACATAAATAATGGCGATAACGAAATTATTGAACTCTTCTATCACTCCGTAGACTCCGTTCTCGGCGAATAAGTCAACCTGACGTTGACCACACGGGGGTCAAAAGTTTTGCAGTTGTCAAGAGGGGCAGAAGCACAAAATCCCCGGAATTCTGGCTCAAAAGACTTCTATCGTCAGGCCGCCACGAATGCTCCTAACTCTCTCCATCGCCGCGATAAAAGAATGGGGGTCTTCCGGCTTAGGCACTTGCCCGTTGACTATAAGGCGGAGCAAGGTAGTTTTTGGAACGCCAGTTTGAACGGCAAGGAAATTGACGCTAATCGTGTTGGGTCTAATATACGGCTTCGCCGCTCGCTCTTTGACCGACCTAACTGCCGCATCAAAGCCGGCTTTGTCATAACAGGTTTTAGCAGTAGAGCCTACTCGCTTATACGAGGCTACTTTTTTGATAGTCGTATTTGGCGAAACAACCGAACCTTCTTTTATCCATTTGGTTATTGTATTTCTGCTGATACCAGTTGCGGCTTTTATATCTTCTATAAAATAATACTGCTTAGTTCCACGAAACTCTTTGTAAGCCGCTAATGCTCTATGATATTCCGTACTGCTGTAAACTCCGTCGCGATTGGGCGATGGGAGTTTGCCAATCTTAATTAGCCCACTTATTACATCGTGCCCGACATTGAGTTCCGTTGCGAGCGTCTGGACACATAACCTAATCGGCACAATAGCATGGTCATAAGGTAGTTGGTTATTGTAGATTTCGTGCCATTGGCTTTGTCGTTGGTGAACATACTTTTGCTTGCTAACACTCAACTTGAATGCTTTACGAGCGACTGTCTCATAATCTTTGCCGGCGATCTTGCAGGCAATCCAGGCGTCGTGAATAGCATCTTCTGTGTACCGCCTATCGTAGCATTTTAGTTGCTTCGCTACCGCTAAACATATATTGTAAATCTCTTCATCCGTCATTAGGAACGTTGTATCTTAAGTAGGACAGTCACTCTTGTAACGGAAGTAGGAGTACCAGAAATTGCAAAGGCTAAAATATCGCCTGCGGTAATGGTAGTCGTCCAACCTGATAACGTTGTATCTTGGTTTTTTTGGGCAGAAGATAGAACGATATTAGCTCCCCCGGTAATATCGGAGGTAGTCGGAAAACCAGAATAGGTGCATTTCTGGAGGGTTACGGTAATTGAACCGCTGACATCGGCAACTATAATATAGCTCAATATAGTCGCATTGCTCGATAGCTCTCTATAGACGGTAGAGTTTGTCGAGACAAGTACCGAACCGCTACCATCATAGATCGCACCTATTTCCATTGCAGTTGAAGTGCCTAAGCCTGAGTAGCCAGAGACGCCGCTAAAGCCAGAGTAGCCAGAGTAGCCAGAGTAGCCAGAGTAGCCAGAGTAGCCAGAGTAGCCAGAGACACCGCTGAAGCCAGAGTAGCCAGAGACGCCAGAGTAGCCAGAGTAGCCAGAGACGCCAGAGTAGCCGCTGAAGCCAGAGACGCCAGAGTAGCCGCTATAACCTCTGAAGCCAGAGTAGCCAGAGACGCCGCTGAAGCCAGATGTTCCGCTGTAGCCAGAGTAGCCAGAGACGCCAGAGTATCCGCTATAACCGCTTAAGCCAGAGACGCCGTTTAAGCCAGA
>Ga0182024_10025146_pt1 | contig 10535 bp, 9 predicted proteins | sample P32metaG_FD_120480 | JGI IMG/M metagenome (GOLD analysis project Ga0182024, IMG submission 120480) | Permafrost microbial communities from Stordalen Mire, Sweden - P3-2 metaG (Illumina Assembly) | ecosystem: Environmental > Terrestrial > Soil > Wetlands > Permafrost | place: Sweden: Stordalen...
CCCATCCCGCGCCCGTTTCGGTCCGGGTAGTTCAAAAACGGAATAACGTACGTTACCTAAGGTCAAGGCCCGTTGATACGTTTACCCCCTGTCCTATCTCCCGTATTTTTAAAACTCCAAGTCCCGGCACTTCTCCCCAGCCGGTTCCCAATGGAGTGACATTGCATGGCGACGGTTTACGGCGGATTTCAATTAGGGATATTGCCCGAACGCAAGATCAACAAACGGGCAATGGTGACCAGCTACGCACTGGTATCGCTGGTCCTGCTCATTGTCATCAACCTGGGCCTAATTCTGCCGGAAAAACTGCAGCTCATGCAGTATCACGTCACCGAGCTGATTCCGATGCCGTCGTTGCGGCCGGAGCCGGCACCGGTCGAGGTGAAGCCTGCAGTGAAGGTCAAGCTGCTTCCCGCCGTGAAGCTTCCAGTATTTGAACAGCCCAAGCTCGTAGTACCACGCGAAGTTCGCCGCGAAGCTCCGCAGCCGGTGGAGGCACCAAAAGTAGTAGTCAATCAGTTCGCCGCTCCGCAGTTGAAGCTGGCAGTGGGCGGGGCGCGTCCGCAGCTTGTCCATACCGGAGATTTCGGCGGCAGTTCGCAGAAGCCGACGGTTAATGCGGCGGTAGAGAAAGTGCAGACGGGCGGGTTTGGCGATCCCAATGGTTTGCCGGGCACCGGCCGACAAGGCGCGAAATTATATACCGCCTCGACCGGATCGTTTGACATGCCCGCCGGCGCGGGACAAGGCAATGGATCGGGCGGAGCCAAAGGAATGAAAGGCACGGTCGCCAGCGCGGATTTCGGTAACGGCATCGCGAGCGGCGGCAAGGGCGACGGTCGCAGCAATGGCAGCGGAGTTGCCACTGGTGGATTTGGATCGGAGCAGGTGGTGCATAGTGCTGGACCGAAGATCGCGCAAGTGGATTCCGGCCCCGCGAGCACTCCGGTGGAAATTACATTCAAGCCCAATCCGGTTTACACCGATGACGCGCGCAGTATGAAACTCGAAGGCGAAGTGCTTCTGGAAGTTAGTTTCTCGGCGAACGGAACGCTGCATGTGAATCGCGTGGTCCGCGGTCTGGGCCACGGATTGGACGAGGCCGCCGTCGCTGCCGCCAACAAGATCCGGTTCAAACCGGCGTTGCGCAGTGGGCAGCCGATAGATTCTACGGCGGTCGTTCACGTGACGTTCGCGCTGGCGTACTGAAAAGTTTTGGCGAAGTAATCTGGCGATTTAGCAGTGAACAGACACTCGAGTCACTGAAACTGGGTTAAAGAAACATGGAGAAAAGAGTCATGCGTACTTGGAAAGCGATATTCACTGCGGCTCTGCTCGCCGCTTTAATGGCCACGATGAGCGCAGCCGCACAGCAAGCGGCGGATTCGCAACCGTCCGCCCAGCCGTCCGCGCCCGACGCGACGCAGACCGCACAACCGTCTCAGCAGCCTACGCCGGCACCAACGCCAGCACAAGCCGCACCGGCACAGCAACCAGCCGCGGCGCCCGCTCCCACCACCATGGACCAGGTTGTGACCCTGTTCATTGAGCGGGAACACGCTCTGATCCAGATGCTTTCGAAGCGCACGCCTGTGGTTGAGACCTATCTGCAGAATCTGACCGCGGATCCACAACTCGGCCCGGTGCCAAGCGCCGATCACTATTTCCTCGGTCGCATGGACATGGGCGAAGCCGGCGACCGGAAAGATTATCTGAAGGAACAGGACGTCAGCATGCAGACCCGCCTGATGGGCGGCTTCCAAAAGCTCTTCAAGGTGCAGTATCAGCCCCTGGGCTTCTCGTGGATGGTTTATGCCGACCACACCGACTTCGACCGCGAGCATTATAGCTTTACCTACGTGCGTCGCGAATTTCTGGGCGACGTGCGCTGCCTGGTCTTCGACGTCACCCCCAAGAAGAACTCCGGCAAAGGCCGCTTCCTGGGCCGCATCTGGGTGGAAGATCAGGCCTTCAACATCGTGCGCCTGAACGGAACCTACTACCCGGCGCCGCGAAACTCGTTCTTCTTTCACATGGACAGCTGGCGCTTGAACCTGATTCCCGGTTACTGGGTGCCGTCCTACATCTACAGCGAGGAAGGCGACTTCAGCGCGGGCGTGAAGAACAAGGAAGCCTTCAAGGCACAGACCCGCATCTGGGGCTATGACCTGAAGAAGGGCACCAAGGACGACGAGTTGACGCAGATCCGCGTGGACAGCGTGACCGACGAGAGCGCCAACAGCGGGGATGCGTCTCCGCTACAGGCGGAGCGGGTATGGCAGCAGCAGGCGGAAGACAACGTCGTCGATCGCCTGACCAGCGGAGGCCTGCTCGCCCCCGCAGGCGAAGTGGATCGGATTCTTCAGACCGTGGTGAACAATCTGGAGGTCACCAACAATATTGACCTGCCACGGCCGGTGCGCACACGCATCCTGCTCACTGCTCCGCTGGAAACTTTCAGCGTGGGCAACACCATCGTGATCAGCCGCGGGCTGGTGGACGTGCTTCCCGACGAGGCCAGCCTCGCCGCGGTTCTCGCTCATGAGCTCGCGCACATCGTGCTGGGCCACAACCTGGGCAGCAAGTTTGCCTTCAACGACCGCATGCTGTTCAACGATAGCTCCACTTATCAGAACCTTGGATTCAAGCACATTCCGGAAGAAGAACAGGCCGCCGATAAGAAGGCCATCGAACTCCTGAAGAACTCGCCGTACGCGCAGAAGCTGGACAACGTGGGCTTGTTCCTGAAGGCGCTGCAACTGCGGGCTTCGCAACTCAGCGCGTTGCTGACCACGCACATGGGCAATCCGCTGGCGGAAAACGGGACGGTAACGCGCTTGTCCGGCCTCGCCACGCAAGGCCCAGCGCTCGACAACTTGAAACTGGATCAGATTGCGGCACTGCCGTTGGGCGGCCGCGTCAAGATCAATCCCTGGGACGACAAGGCGGAAATGGTGAAGACGGCTCCGGTCGCCATCACCTCGGCGCGTGACAAAATGCCGTTTGAGGTCACGCCCTTCTTTCCGCGGTTGGCCCGCTACGGTGCAGGCGCTGCCCCGACTGCGGCTCCAACCACCGCCGCCTCCAACTCAGGCTCGGGCAATTAGCTTTCTACTCCAAGTTGACGTAAGACGTGGGCCGGGATCCGGAACTTCCTTCCGGGATACCGGCCTTCGTTCTTTCAGCCGGCAGTCGCAGCGGCCTCTTCATTAGAGCTGACGAGGCTGATGCATAGGAGAGCAACAGAATTATTTCAGGAGACAAACCTAGTCTACGATAGTCGCGGTGTGTTCTCACCCCAAGGCCTACACTTTCGGCCTTGGATTTTCGACGTTGCTGAGGTTTGTATCCTTTCTGATGTCCTGGTGGGTCACAAGTGTCCTTTTGAGAAGGCTATTAATCTTGCTGAGCTCCCAGAAGATCAAAACCAGCAGAATCGCGATTACGAACAGCAAGAATAGAACATTCATTTTTTAACCTTTTGCGGCTAGCGAATTTAAACGCTAGGGCATTCTACTACCAGCCTCGTCCGGAAAGAGGTACTCAATCTTGTCCATGCAGAAGTTTATCTTCAACATTATATGACAGCCCAGCATCGTCTTTTGAGGGCCGAGGCTTATTTTCGACAATAAGGGCCGTTGTCGTGAAGTATCCGATTGGTTGCAAGGGCGCCGCCCCCTCTGCATGAATTGCCCTGGGGCCAGACTGTTTTGCGCGCACAGTGCGGCGACTATGAATTGCGCGGTTTGTTCTTTCCCGGCAGGCTCGCGGGATTCTCGTGAACCCGCTCGCGGAAAGTTCCGCGCATACCACCTGCCAGACTTACGCTCGACTCGCCGAATTTGTCACGCAAGCGATCCGCTGCGGCCAGCGCATCTTTCCACCGCTGCTGGCGATTGCCCTCGAGCAGGTTGATCTGATCGGGTTGCGAAGTGAACGACGAGGCATGCACGCCCAGAAGGCGAATCGGTGCACCTTTTTTCCAATTCTTGCGGAACAGCGCACGAACTTCACCGAAAATCTCGGTGTCGAGCTGAGTCGGGGATGCGAGAGTGTGAGCGCGAGTGAGCGTCGTGAAATCTTTGTAGCGCAGCTTGAGTTGAAGCGTGCGCGCATGAAACTGGGATTCCCGCAGGCGCCGACCGACCATCTCAGAAAGGCGCATCAGCGTGGCTTCGAGCTGACTGGCGTCTGCCGTGTCTTCGTTGTAAGTGTGCTCGTGGCTGATGGACTTGGCTTCAGCATCGGCTCCGACTTCGGAGTCGAACCAGCCGCCAGCGTCCTCGCCGCGAGCCTTGCCCGCAAGAGCCAAGCCCCATTTTCCGAAACGATCTCTTAGTTCGGATTCCTCGAGGCGCGCCAGGTCTCCAACTTTCTTTATGCCGAGCGCGTGCAGGTGGCTCTCCATCACCTTGCCGACGCCGGGAATTTCGCGCACGTCGAGCGGCGCGAGAAACTTGGCCTCTTCGCCGGGAACGATGTAGAGCACGCCGTTGGGCTTGGCCTGCGCCGAAGAAACCTTGGCGATCAAGCGGGAAGTTCCAATTCCCACCGAACAGTTCAGGCCCGTGTCGGCTTTCATGCGCTGGTGCAGAGCGTGCGCGGCTTTAAGCGGAGGACCGTGCAGACGTTCGGTTCCGGTCATATCCAGATAAGCTTCGTCGATAGAGGCCATTTCGACCTGGGGAGAGAATTTTCCAAGGACTGTGTGAGCTTTTTCTGAAAACTCGCGGTAGCGGTCGGGATGTCCGTCGACGAAGATAGCCTGCGGGCAAAGCTTGGCCGCCGTGCGGAGCGGCATGGCGGAATGCACTCCGAATTTTCGCGCCGCGTAGGAAGCAGCAGAGACGACTCCGCGCTCGTCGCGCTGGCCACCTACGACGACCGGCTTGCCTTTCAGAGAAGGATCGTACAGTTCTTCCACGGAGACGAAGAAGGCGTCCATATCCACGTGGAAGATGGTGCGGGTGAAGGCGGGATGGTACGCAGCGGCCATGCTGGAAGAATTTTAGCAGCTGCTGTTGCACTGGTCCGGTCAGAGCAATCAGGTGCGCTCAACTCGGAACCGCTGTTAGAATCCGCCTCATGCCCGGACGCGCTATCAGGACCACGGCTCGCATCGCGTTTCTTCTTTGCGGACTGATTTCGCTTTTCACAGGCGTTCCTTACGTGATGCTGCGGGGCGTCGGCCTGCCGGTTCAGAGCGAATGGGTGATATTTGTGGTTGCCCTAGCACTGGTGGGCGTTTTCAGCGCGACGCTTGCGGTGCTGCCCCGCTCCTGCATCGCGAAAGCATGCAAGAAAGATCGGGACGATGAACAGTTGTTTTCAGCGCCCCTCAAACTGCTCGGTGGCTTCGCGGCAATTTCATATGTCCTGGCACTCGTCGCCTATCTCGCTCCGCACCGCTGGAATCTCGATCCTCAACTCATGCTTTCGCTGTGTCCGATGTATTTCGTAAAGATGACGTTCGATCCCTCGCTCGTGGCCATCTTTTTCCTGCTTGCTCCCATGAACGCGGCGGTGTACGGCTCGCTCGGTCTCACCGTGGGATATGCATGGTTGGCCTTGCGTAAACGAACATCAAGTCAGACTCCCTGAAACGAACGCGTGGTGCAAAAATGTCCGCATGATGAGCGTGCGAGCTGGATTTGTGTCGCTGCTGATTGTGACGACGGCGGGTGCCCCTAACTTTGGCTAAGGGGTCAAAATTGGGAAGCGGACAGTCGCGAGTGCCACTGGGCCCACGCTCGTGGGAAACGGAGAACCAGGTAAGGGCGCGAGGGTACCCGCAGGTAAATCCACGCTGAAGGCAAGGATGCTGTTGGAATGAGAATCGGGGGCGTAGAGGATTCCGCCGTTGCCGCTGATGAGTCCTCCCGATGCCGTACCCGCGGGAAACGGAGAACCCTGGATCTGGGTCAGGATGCCGGTGTTCGCGTCCACGCTGTAGGCGGAGACTGTGTGGTCAAGGCCGTTGAGGGCATACAAGAAGTTGTTGTACGCGAGAAGCGACGCCGGCCCGCGCCCGGCGCGAAACGGCGAGCCAGGAAGCGGGGCAAGAGCGCCGGATTCACCGATTGAAAAGGCGGCAATTTCATTCAGGCCGCTCAGCGTGACGTAGAGTATGCCCCCGGTAATTCCGCTCCCGGTGACGGCCATCGCAGCGGGCGCACTGTTGGGGGCGGTTGCAAAGGGAGAACCGGGAACAGGCGTCAGGGAGCCATCGGAATTGATCGTAAAACCCCAAATGCCACCGCCGGTGAAATCCGCGGCGTACAGAAGGGGAATGCTATCCGAGTTATTGTAGGTCGAAATCAGATTCACCGGCGCAAAGCCAGCGGCGAACGGCGAGCCGGGAAGCGCCGTCAGGGCGCCGGTCGCGTTGAGGTTGTCCAAAGCGGCGATCGTGCCGTTCGTGTCTCCGACATAGAGGTAATTGCCGAAGCTCAGGAGTCCTGCCGGACTGCCCGGACCGGTGCCCAAGCTGAAAGGCGATCCCGTTATCGCTGAAAGCGTGTCGTCACTCGAGTTCACGGCAAACGCATCGATCGCATTACTGTCTGGATCCGATACATACACTGCGTAGCCACCAAGAGGAGCCGTAAGGTACGGGCTGTTAGCGGCGCCTTGAGTGATTGCGGGCGTACCGAGGGCGCCGCTGGAGTCGGCCTTGAAGGTGAGAATCTGGCTGGCGTTTGTGGTCGCGGAAACAAGGAAGCATCCGCTGCACGCGGCGCCTGATTGACCGTTCGTGCTGTTCGCACCGCAGCCCGCGAGTATGAGCGACAGAGCCGCGACGGAAAGAGCTTTGGCGAGGGACCCAAGAGAGCGGATACGCATTGCTTCTCCTCCAGGTCGAAGTGATGGGCGGGACTCAGGTCGCCGACTTGAGCAACCGGACCGGGATGCTCCGAGCCTGTGAACCCTGCGGCGACAAAAAAGTTGCTGCCCTGGATTATACCGCTAACGCGCCACGAAACTGCGTGGGTAGGGATCCCTTCGGCTTTGCTCGGGGCAGGCTCTTCGACTGCGCTCAGGATGACAGGCCGACGAGGGATTTTTCGGGCGAAGAGGGAGTCACGCGCATTTGCTTTACCCGGTCGTAGACCTTGCCGTATTCGCGAGCGGAGGCGTTCCAGGAGAAATCTTTGTTCATGCCGTTGCGCATGAGCGCCTGCCACGACGTTTCATCACGATAGGCCGTCAATGCTTGCTTGATCGTCATCAGGAGCGACTCGCCATTGTATTCGGTGAACTTGAAGCCAGTTCCCTTCCCGGTGCGAGCGTCCCAGGGCTCGATGGTGTCGTCGAGGCCGCCCGTGGCGCGAACGACAGGAACCGTGCCGTATTTCAGGCTGTAAATCTGGTTCAGGCCGCAGGGTTCGTATCTCGACGGCATCAGGAACATATCGGCGCCGGCTTCGATCTTGTGCGCAATCGCGTTATCGTAGGCCACCTTGACGGCAATTTTGTTGGGGAACTGTTTGTTGAGGCGAACGAACATCTCCTCGTAGGTCTTGTCGCCCGCGCCGAGTGCGACCACAATCATCTCTTCGCGCGCCAGGCGGTCCGCTATCTGCGCGATCAGATCGAAACCTTTTTGAGCGGCGAAGCGGGAGACGATTCCGATCACGGGCAGTTTGACATCGGCTGTGGGAATGCCGAACGCGGCCAACAGATCTTGTTTGCATTTTGCTTTGCCGGAAAGGTCCTGAGGCGAATACTTGGCGGCGATGAACTTGTCGGTTTGCGGACTCCACTCCTCGTAATCGACTCCATTGAGAATTCCGGTCACGGTCGAGGCGCGGTCGCGGAGCACGCCTTCCAAACCAAACCCGTATTCGGCGGTTTGAATCTCCTGACTGTACTTGCGGCTGACTGTGGTGACGAAATCGGAATAGGTCAACGCGCCCTTGAGGAAGTTCACCTGGCCGAAGAATTCCATCTTCGACATGGTGAAAAGGTCCCATGGCAGCATCAGCAGGGGAAGCGTATCGGGCGGGAACAGCCCCTGGTAACCCATGTTGTGAATGGTGAAGACCGTGCCGACATCGCGAAAGGCGGGGTCCTCGGCGTACACGGTGCGAAGCAGAACCGGTATCAAAGCCGACTGCCAGTCGTGACAGTGAAAAATATGCGGGACGCCAAGAATCTTTGAAGCTTCCAACACGGTGCGGGAGAATAAGGCGAAGCGCTCGGCGTTGTCCGGATAGTCACCCGCTGGCGTGCCGTAGAGGGCCTCGCGGTCGTAGTATGGCGGATATTCAACGAAGTGGAAGCGCACTCCCCCCTGACTGCCGCCGCTGACGACCGAGGCAAAGCGGTACTGGTCGTCGAAGGGAATGGTGACGCTGCGAACCACCGTCGCGGGTTCGGAGAGCTTGGTCTGGCGATAGCGCGGGAGGTAAACGCTGACTTGATGACCCAAAGCCGCTAGGGCGCGCGGCAGGGCGCCGACCACGTCGGCCAGCCCGCCAGTCTTGGAAAATGGAACGCCTTCCGAAGCGGCGAATATGATGTTCATCAGTGCGGAACCTCCAGAAGCAGCGGACGGTTTTTGTTGCCGCACGCTATTATGAATATGTCTCGGGGCCCAAGAGGGTCCGGCAGTTAGGATGCGAGGACCAACTAGCAAGTCTACTTCCCGAGACAGAGAGGGTCAACGTGCCAAAGGTCGCCTCTACCCGCCGTCCGCAAACCAAACCTAGATTGGGACAGCATTTTCTGGTCAGCGACGAGTTCGCGGCCCGCGTCGTCGACACTTTGGGGGACGTGTCGCAGAGCACGGTGCTGGAAATCGGCCCGGGGCGCGGCATTCTGACATCGTTGCTGGCTAAGCGGGCGCGGCGTTTGATCGCGGTGGAACTCGATCGTGTTCTGGCGGCGCAACTTCGGCTGAAATTCGGGATGGCGCGGAACGCGGAGATCATTGAGGCCGATGTTCTGGCGATCGACTTCGATTCTCTGTTCGGACCGAAACCCGGACTCAGCCAACCCGGCATAGAACTGAAGCCTGAGCCGGTAAAGGTGGTGGGCAATCTTCCTTATTACATTACGTCCGACATTTTGCTGCGGCTGTTCGAGTTTGCCAAGTACTTCGACAGCATTGTGATCATGGTGCAGCGTGAGGTTGCAGATCGGATCGCGGCGGAGCCGGGCGGCCGCGATTACGGAATGCTCTCGGCCACGGCGCAGCTGTATGCTCGCGTGGAAAAGCTGTTCACCCTGCCGCCGGGGGCATTTGTGCCTCCGCCGAAGGTGTATTCGACGGTGCTGCGTTTAACCATTGACCCGCGGCAGGAAAAACTGGGAGTGTCAGGCGACGGGTTCATCGATTTTCTGCGACTCTCGTTTGGGCAAAAGCGCAAGACTCTGTGGAACAACCTCAAGACGAAGTATGAGGGGCCGGTGTTGAAGCGTGCTCTAGCTGAGGCCAAGGTGAAACCTACGGCGCGGGCTGAGACTCTTAGCCTGGAAGAAAGTGCGGCGATCTTCCGCGCCTTGCGCAAGGCGGAGACTAAGTCATAACATTCCGCTATCGGCCCGCTGTGGGCAACAAAGCAAGGAGTGGGCATGGCTACTACCATCCTGCGTCAGGCTGCAGTTGCAGGGCGTTTCTATCCTGGCGATCCCGACGATCTGCGCGCCGAAGCGCGCGCCTATCTATCGCAAGCAAGTTCCACGAATCAAGCTCCGCTCCGAGCGTTGGGCTGCATCGCGCCGCATGCGGGATACATGTATTCCGGGCATGTGGCGGGCGCGGTATTTGCGCGAGTGGAAGTGCCCAGGCGCTGCATCGTCCTGTGTCCGAACCATACCGGGATGGGTCGCGCGCTGGCCATCATGAGTGAAGGCGCGTGGCAAACGCCGTTGGGCGAGGTTGCCATCGATGCTGAACTCGCCGGAGCTATGAAGCGGAGCTTCCCTGCACTGCAAGAGGACTCGGCGGCGCATCGCGCCGAGCATGCTGCCGAAGTCGAGCTTCCGTTTCTATTGCTGCGTCAGCCGCAGCTCAAGTTCGTGCCCATCGCGCTGGGGACCGGACAATTCGAAATACTGGAGCAACTCGGCAAGGCCATGGCGGATATCATCGCGGCGCAGAACGATCGCGTGCTGATCGTCGCTTCGAGCGACATGAATCACTACGAGTCGGACGCGGTGACGCGGGGGAAGGATCATCGGGCTCTGGAACGAATTCTCACCTTGGATCCGCGTGGGCTTTTCGACGTGGTTACACAACAGAACATCAGCATGTGCGGGTTCGGGCCGGCGGTGGCGATGCTGACGGCGGCTCGACAGCTGGGCGCGCAGTCGGCGGAACTGGTGAAATATGCGACCTCAGGGGATATTTCTGGCGACCGCGAGATGGTTGTGGGTTATGCGGGGGTTGTGGTCTCGTAATCGCATTTGTTTGTTGCCGCCGGGCTTCGCCCCTTCGACTCGCTGCGCTCGCTCAGGGCAGGCTCAGGCGGGACTGCCGAGGCGGCTGTCGCTACGTGGGCATTCCAGGAAACACGGCTAATAACGGGCAA
>Ga0182024_10025147_pt1 | contig 10535 bp, 9 predicted proteins | sample P32metaG_FD_120480 | JGI IMG/M metagenome (GOLD analysis project Ga0182024, IMG submission 120480) | Permafrost microbial communities from Stordalen Mire, Sweden - P3-2 metaG (Illumina Assembly) | ecosystem: Environmental > Terrestrial > Soil > Wetlands > Permafrost | place: Sweden: Stordalen...
CCGGCATCGGTGACATCCAGCATCTTGAACTCCCACTTTTTCTCGCCGGTCTTGGGGTCGATGGCGCGGACCGCGCCGTAGCCCTCCTCCTCTTTACGCTGATTGACGGCCGTACCTTGCAAATTCGCCACCACCGACCTGGGCGACGTTCCCACGTAGCGCCTGCCCTCGGTGTATTCTGTCGGAACCTTCACGAATATCGACGAATATTGATCCCACGCCGAAATGTAGAACAAGCCGGTGCGCGGGCTGTAGGATGGCGAATACCAGTTGGTGGCGCCTTGGACGCCGGGATAGACTTGCTGGCCCTCCGCGGTCGGCTCCTTTCCGTTCACTCGCATCGGACGCCCGGCTTCGTCCAAGCCCCTGGCCCAATTCACAGTGCTAAACGGTTTACCCGTCAAAAATTGTCCGGTCACGCGATCCAGGACATAATAGAATCCGTTGCGATTGGCCCACAGCATTACTTTGCGTGGCTGGCCTTGCCACTCCATGTCCGCCAGCACGGGAACCTGCACCGCATCGTAATCGAGCGTGTCGTGCGGAGTGAATTGGAAATACCATTTCAGCTTTCCGGTATCGGGGTCCAGCGCGACCACGCAATCGCTATAAAGATTGTCGCCATCGCGATCGTCGCCGTTCCAATCCGGGCCCGGATTTCCAATGCCCCAATAGGTCAGATTGAGCGCCGGATCGTACGACCCGGTCACCCACACCGAAGCGCCGCCGTGCTCCCAGGAATTGCCCTTCCAGGTCTCGTGGCCCGGCTCGCCCTTGCCAGGGATGGTGTAAAAGCGCCAGGCTTCCTTGCCGGTCTTCACGTCGAACGCGGCGATGAAGCCTCGAATCCCGTACTCGCCTCCCGCCGTTCCGACAATTACTTTGTCCTTGATCACCAAAGGAGCGTGCGTAAGCGCGTAGCCCGCTCCCGCTTTCGCGACCGCGACGTTCCAGATCGGCTTTCCGCTCTTGGCGTCCAGAGCGATCAGATGCGCATCGATGGTGCCCATGAACAGCGTGTCGCCCAGAATGGCCAGCCCGCGATTCACCTGCCCGCAGCAGGGACGCGCGGCCCGCGCCGGAACATAAGGGTAAGTCCAGAAAACGCGGCCCGTCACCGCATCCAGCGCGACCACATTATTCGGCGCCTGCACAGTGTACAAGATGCCATCCACCACCAGCGGCGTCGCCTCGAATTTCTCGAGAGACCGGGCCTGAAACGTCCATTGTAATTCCAGGTTCTTGACGTTTTCGGGCGTGATCTGGGTCAGAGTGCTGTAGCGCTGGCTCATCGTGGAGCCGGAGTAGGTCAGCCAGTTTTGCGGCTCGTTGCCGGACGCCAGAATCCGGTCGAAGGATACTTGGCCCCACACGGTAGCGGTCATGCATCCAGACAAGCAAAAGATCGACCATGCGCGTGCTGTCATTTTTCAAAACCCTTTCAACGAAGCCAGGTAGGTGACCAGGTCGTCTCTTTGCGCTTTCGTCAGTTTGTCGCGGTAGGACGGCATCGGCGATTCACTGAGGAATCCAGCCTGGCGCAAATCCGTCCGCTGGAACGACAGAAGCCGCTCTTTGGTATCGAGCAACTGGACCGAGAACGCGTCTTCGTTCAGCAGCCGTCCCGTGATGGTTTCACCATTATTAGTCGTCACGCGGTAGTAGCGATTCTGTGCAAGTACTTCGGCGTTCGGATCCAAAATCGAAAGCTCGATCTCAGCTACCCGGCGCAGCGCCCCGATGTCGCTCAAATCCGGCCCAACGCGCGAACCAACTCCGTACACGCGATGACAGGCCGCGCATCCGCCTTTGCCTTCGAAGATGGCCTTGCCGCGCGCCGCGTCTCCATTGGGCGCCACGGTCCGGCCGCTGGTAGCCACCGAACGCAGATACGCCAGAATGGTTCCCGCCTGAAAATCGCTGAAGTTGTTGGGCGGCATCGCCGTTCCCGGGATGCCGTCTTCAATGATGCGGATTACACCGTCTTCAGTGGACGCACGGCGGAATTTGCCGTGTCCCAAATCCACGCCCTCCACCAGGTTGCCTTGCGGGCCATGGCAGGCGACGCAGTTGGTGCGAAACAGCTTGCCTCCATCTTCGATATCGGCGGGGCCGTAGCTGTGCTGAGCGGCCAGCGGAATTCCCAGCCACGCCGCCGTTCCCAGAACAAATACCAGCCGGACTGTAGACATAGAAATATCCTGGCTTTTGAATTGCCGGGGCTAATCATATCAGATAGGACAGTAATGGTGACCGGCGCTTAGTGAGCCGCGGCCGCGAGGGAGTCTGTGCTTTTTCTTCGGCCGCTATAACAACTCTTTGAACGGATTAAACACTTTAAGTCCAGGACGCCGGAAGTGCCGGTCATTGCCAGTAGCGATGGTCAACCCGTGCCGCCGCGCCGTGGCCGCGATATAACTGTCTTCGACAGGCATCCGGCGCCCCACTTGGTCGAGGAGTCGCTCCTGGTCAGCCCATACGTGCGCAACAGCCACATTGAAGCCGTGGATTCTACCCTGAAGCGCGTCCACAAGCCGAGTGAGCCACAACTGAAGAGCTTGACGCTGCGGTCCGTCTTTTGTGCGTACCCAATAAGCCAGTTGGGCAATGACGATCGCGCTGGTGTAACAGCGGTCCCGTTCTTGCTCGATCCAAGCGACCACGCGGGCGTCGCCGTTGCGTTTGGCCGGCTGACAGATGACGTCCGTGTCGAGCAGCCAGCTCATAACCGGCGGCGCCGCGGTGGAGCGGTGCGGCGCTGCGGTACATCGTCCGGGCTGACGGGACAAGCTTTGAGTACGGTAAGCCAGTCTTCTTTGCCCGCAAGGCGCCGAAACACGAGCACGTCTTCCTCGGCGTCGAAACGCGCTTCGAAATAATCGCCAGGTGAAGTCGGAGCAAGGGCAGCCGGGACGGTAAGGCGTCGCTTGGCATCCAGTGTCACGATCATAGTGGGATTATCCCACCGCACGTCTTCAGAGTCAACCCACGCGGGCTTCTTCCGATCAATACCGCCAGCTAGTCAGGTCCGCTCCGGGCGGCGCGGTCTTCCGGATGCGTTCGATGATCTGCGGCACATACATCTGGTTGTAGTGCAGCCGCGAATACCAATTGGGCTTTTCTGGATCGCCGTTCCAGCAGTGCTCGGCGCGCGGTCCATAGCGAACCTCGCCCTCGTATGGCACGCCGTGTCCAGGAGTGCCGGTTTGCTTGAGGAAATCTTCCATCAGGTAAACCGCATCGTTCAGGAAATAGGTGTCGTCCGACCCGACATACAGGTGCAGCTTGCCCTGCAACTTCGGCCCCAGCGTCGTCCAATCCCGTTGCAGAATCGCGTCCAGGTCGTAATGCTCGCGCCAGTACTCGGCCGTTTTGTGGTCGATCGCGCCGGTCCTCTTATCGAAGATCGCTTCTGGATAGCCGTCCTCCCCGGTTGGAGAATACACCGCCTGCCAGATGTCGAACTGCTCGCCAGAGCGGCCATGATCGCCGAGCGCCGCTTCATAGGCGACATTGTCCCGCATGGAGATGAGCGTGTGGCCCAGATAGTCGCGCATCGCCGGCTGCTCCACATTCTTATTGGCGCCCTCCAGGTAGAACACGTTGTCCTGCTTGTACAGATCCGCTGTCATGAAAGCGTGAAAATCCACCGGGTCCGGGCACGCGACGAACGCGCCGTTGTAGTGCTCGGGATAAAACATCTGTACGGCCAGCGATTCCCAGCCACCTGTGGACCCTCCGTACACGAAGCGGGCCCAGCCCTGGCCGATGCCGCGAAATTGCTGTTCGATGGCGGGGATCAGCTCGGTCTCGATCGCGTCTCCGTAGGGCCCCAGGTTCGACGAGTTCACCGCGTACGAGTCGTCGTAATAAGGATTGGCGTGTTGCAACTTCACGATCAACATGCGCGGCGTGCCGGGCGCGATCCAGGCCTGGTAGTTCTTATACGCCTCCTGCTGCTGGATGCGGTTGTAGCCAGGGAGATGAAAACGATCGGAGTAATCGGGTTTCAGATCGGGGTCCGGCGGGGTCTCGCGAATGTCGCTGAAGTCGGAGACGAAGTGGTCGTGGAAAACGACCAGCGGATAGTGCGCTTCCGTATGGGTATCGAAGCCCTCCGGCACAAGAACGATCGCTGAGAGATAAACCGGCCGCCCCCAAAACTTTGTCAGCAGCTTCGACTCGATGCGGATGTGGCGAATGTATTTTGTATCCGGATCGGCTTTGATCGGCGGGATTACCTCGGTAAGCGCGACGTCAATCGGCTGCGCTCCTGGACCGACATGAACCATCCGAGGCTTCGACATCAGATTGCCCGGCGCGAGGTTCCAGTGCTGGCCTTCACCTCGGTCGGGCGCCAGCTTCACCGTCTTGCCGTCCGACCGGTGAAACGTCTCATAGAAGTTCAGCACGGCCTGAATCGTATAATCGCCGGCCGGAACGTCTTTCAGGCTAGCCCGAGGATAGCCTTGCGCGTTCTCGCCGATGGTGAGCGGCTCGCCGGGTTTCCATCCATCCACGGTTACACCGAAAATCATTTGCGACTTCGGCGTATCGTCGATCTGCATCCGCGGCTCTTCACTCGGATTGTTCGAGAGCAGAAGCAGCACGCGGCCGTCCAGAGGCTTTCCCGAACGCGCGGCTGGAAAACGCACCGTAATGGTTTGAGCGCGGGCCGCACAAAAGAACAGGAGGGTGAGAATCGGAACAACGAGGCGCATACTGGATTATAGCGACGCCGAGTGCAACCAGCCGAGCCGCCATGCGCAGCATGCGGATTCCCGATGGGCCGAGCAAAAACCGCATGCTCCGCATGGCGGCTCAGAAAGAATTTCTTTTACTAACCTTCCACTTCCCAGCGGAAGCGCGCCACGGCAAGGACGCCAAAACCCGCCGCAAACAGAAGCAACACGGCGATGGGCGCCGCGGCGGCTTGTAGGCCCAGTCCCCGCCACGTCATTGCCTCGAAGCCGTCCATGGCCCAGCGCGTGGGAACCACCACCGTCAGTTTCTGCAGCCATTGCGGGAACAGAAACATGGGAATCCAGGCCCCACCCAGCATCACCACAATCAGGACCGCGAAGATGGAGAGGCCGCGCGTTGCCTCCGGAGTTTTGCCGACGGTCGCGACCAACATTCCGAAGGCCGCCGTCATCAGAGCGAAGGCGGCGCTTACTCCCAGAAACCCAAGCATGCTGCCTTCCACCTTCACGCCGAAAACCAGCCTGGCGAACAGGAAGTTCACCTGCACCACGAGGAACGCAAGAATGGCCGCACTGACGGCGCGGCTACCGAGCAACACTCCGCGCGACAACGGTGCGGCCCGGAACCTTTTCCACAAACCGCGCTGCCGCTGCTGCAGCAATCCGATGCCGACGTCGATGCCGAGGAACAGGACGAACTGCACCACCATCCCGGCGAAGGCGTGAGCGTAGCCGTTGTATTTCGTATTCTGGCGCGCGGTGACTGCCTCTTCGCGCGTGGTAAAGGGCATGGTCAAACCGCGTGAGAGACCTGCGCTGTCGCCCTGCCCGGATTGGTTCCAGCGGTCCACGCTGCGCAGCAAATCTTCTAGCGGCTTCTTGTCCGCATCCGGCAGACCTGGAATTTGTTCCACCTGGGCGAGGGAATCTTTCACCATGGCGCGCCCGGTTTGGCCCGTGAACATTTCTTTGCTCACCGATTGCATCACATCGCCGGCCAGCATTCCCGTCACCATGGCGCGCTCGGCGGTGTGCGAAGGATCGAACAGCACGGCGATCTCGGGCTTCTGCTGTGGGCCGAAAAAGGCGCGCCCGGCGTCCTGGCCGAAATTTGGAGGAACGATCACGGCCACCGTGGCGGCGCCCTTGCGCACTGCGGCGCGCGCGTCGGCGGGGTTGGACGGCTTCACATCGAGCGCCTTTTCTCCCGACAATCGGGTGACGATGTCGCGAGAAATCGCGCTGCCGTCCTGATCCACCGCCAAGACCGGAATTTTACTTTGCGCCGCGTCGCCCTGGCCTCCTAGAACGTATCCGAAAAAGGAGCCAATGGCGATGGGGATCGCAAAGCTCATCAGCAGGGCGCGCCGATCCACGAAAAACAACAGGATATCTTTGCGCACCAAGGCCCGAAACGGAATCATCATGAGTCGCGCAAGCTCCTTCCAGTCAGCGTCAGAAAAACCGTTTCCAGATTGGCGCGCTCGCTCGCAACATGGTGGTAGAGGTGGCCTCGCTCCACCAGCCATTGCAAAAGGCGCGGGGTTCCGGTGGCCATATCCTGAACGCCTACCCGTAACGTCCCGGCTTCAAGTCTCGCGGAATGGATGCCCGGCAGGGTTTGCAACTCGTCGAGACGAAGGCCATCCTGACCGTTATCGAGTTCGACCGACAGCAGGTTCGTTACCGGCAGCATCCGATACAAGCCTTGCAAGGTGTCATTGGCGACCACCTTGCCATGGTCCATGATGATGATACGATCGCACAGACGTTCGGCCTCTTCCATGTAGTGCGTGGTATAAAGCAGCGTCTTGCCGCTCCCTTTGAGGATCTCAAGGTTATCGAAGATGGCATTCCTGCTCTGCGGGTCCACTCCCACAGTGGGCTCGTCCAGCAGCAGGATCTGCGGGTCATGCAGCAGCGCCGCGGCCAGGTTCAGACGCCGCTTCATACCGCCGCTGTAGTCTTTGACGCGATCGTGAGCGCGGTCCGCGAGTCCGACCAGTTCTAGGGTTTCGCCGATTGCGCGCTTGGCGGCCGCCCCATCCAGATCGTAGAGCGCCGCAAAAAGCTGGAGATTGGCTTCGGCCGTCAGCTCGTCAAACAGCGCCAGATCCTGCGGCACCAGCCCGATGCGCCGCTTGATGGAATCGCTGTCGCCCTGCAAGCGGCGGCCTTCGATTTCAACCGAACCTGAATCCGGGCGGACCAGGCCGGCGATCAGAGCGACGGTGGTGGTCTTGCCCGCTCCATTGGGCCCCAGCAGACCGATGGTCTCGCCCGCACCGGCGCGCAGGGACACGCCATTTACCGCCACCAGGTTGCCGTAGCTTTTCTTAAGATCGTCAACTTGCAGCATTATTTTCCTGCCAACGATACCACCGTCTCACGGATATACGGCGCGAGGCAAAGGAATGTTCAGGCAGTATTTGCGGTGGCCACAAGTGCTGTAATCGTGGAGGCGCCCCTTGGACGTTCATTTGGTTGACGGCACGTACGAGTTGTTCCGGCACTACTACGCGCTGCCCTCCGCCCGCGATCGGGACGGCCGCGAGGTCGCCGCGGTCCGAGGCGTACTCGCCTCCGTGCTGGGCATGATCAAAGGCGGCGCCACGCACATCGCCGTTGCCACCGATCATGTCATCGAATCGTTCCGCGATGGCCTGTGGCCGGGCTACAAGACTGGCGAGGGCATCGAGCCCGATTTGTGGGCGCAATTCCCGCTGCTCGAGGAAACTCTCTCGGCCGCCGGAGTCGTCGTTTGGCCAATGGTGGAATTCGAGGCTGACGATGCGCTCGCTGCCGGGGCGGTTGCGGCGGCCCGTGATGCGCGCGTCGATCGCGTCATTATCTGTACGCCGGATAAGGACCTCGCGCAATGCGTGAGCGGGACGCGCATCGTTCAGCTCAATCGCCGAACCGGCGTCACATTCGACGAGGCCGGCATAATCAAAAAGTTCGGCGTCCCACCGGCCTCCATCCCCGATTACCTCGCCTTGGTGGGCGACGCTGCCGATGGCTATCCGGGCCTGGCGGGTTGGGGGGCGAAATCGACCGCCGCCGTTCTCGCGAAGTTCGGCCATATCGAAGCAATACCCGCGGACTGGCGCGAGTGGCGCGTAAACGCCGCCAGCGCGAGCGCCCTCGCGCGCACGCTTTTCGAAGAGCGTGACCAGGCGATGCTGTTTCGAACGCTCGCCACGCTCCGGACGGATCTGGCGCTCTTCGAAGACGTGGAGCAACTGCGATGGAGTGGCCCTACGCCTGGCTTCACCGCACTGGCGTCCCGATTCGATGCGGCGAAAACGGAGACGAGGCGGTTGCGGGGGCGCTGAGACATGGCCGCGCCCACTCTCAATCCCGCGGGCAGCTTCGACGCGAGCTTGGGCTGCGGGATCTGGTGTTCGCCCAGATCCTCTGCGTGGCCGGATCCACTTGGGTGGGCGTGGCCTCAAAACTCGGCAAGGCGCACGCCGTTTTCTGCGTGTCGGCCATGCTGCTGTATTCCGTTCCGCTCGCCTTGGTGGTCATTTATCTCAACCGAGTGCTGCCGCTGGATTGGGCGTCGTGCTGGGGAGCAATATTACCGGCGCCCTCATTTACGCGCTGCGAAGTTCCACGGGTATTCCCAAGATCGGGCTGGCGCCGTAGTGTAGAATCGATCATTACTGCATGCCGATTACCTGGCATCCGCCTCGGGAGGTCAAACTGCGAACATGGTAGAAACCAAGATCCAGCAGATCGGCGACGTGACGGTTGTGGAGATGTCCGGCCGCCTCCTTCTGGGCAATTCTCTCAGTTACGCTGAAAATTCCGTCAACCGGCTGATCGACGGCGGAACCCGCAAGCTGGTGATCGATCTGGCCCGGCTGGAGCACATCGACAGCTCCGGACTGGGGATGCTGATCTTTTGCGGCGGACGCATGGAGCAAAGCGGCGGCCGGATGCGTATAGCGGGCGCGAGCGCGTCGGTGGCGCGCGTATTTGAAATCGCTCACGCCAACCGCGTTCTTCAATTCGACGCGGATCTCGAATCGTCCTGCCGCCATCTGGCTTAGGAGATCGGTGAATTCGCGCTTCAGCTTCTCGTCCCGCTGGGTTTGCCGGCCCAAAACTACGACCTCGCGATCCGCAACGGTCACATCGTCGACGGCACGTTCGCGGACTGGCCTGGAAACCGTGACTCCAGTTGTCGCCAGGATCAGGCCAACTGGCGCAAGTACTTTACCGTGTGCACGTATCTCCGTGCCAGCTCTTCAATCCAATCCGCCTCGCGGATGGTGATGGCGCGCGGCGGGATCAAGTCGGCTCCGATTCCGACAGCGACTGCGCCGGCCGCCAGATACTTCCCCGCGGTTTGCTGGTTGACGCCCCCCGCCGCAATAAACGATACGTGGGGGAACGGAGCTTTCAATGCGTGCAGGTAATCCACGCCGCCGACCTGGGAGCAGGGAAAGATTTTGACGAAGTCGGCTCCCGCTTTCACCGCCGCGATGATTTCGCTCGGCGTCAGAACTCCGGGAATCACGATCACTCCCGCCTGGACTGCGAATTCGACGATTTCCAGATCTAGCCCCGGACTGGTAATGAATTTGGCCCCAGCCGCCAGACAGGCGCGCGCGGTTTCTAAATCCAATACCGTCCCCGCGCCGACCACCATCTGGGGATGCTTCTTTACCAGCTGAGCGATCAACTCAGTGGCGTTAGGAACTGTCATCGTGAGTTCCACGATGGGGAGGCCGCCCCGCGACACCGCTTCAGCGGCGAACAGAGCGTCGTCGGCGTTTGAAGCTCGAACCGCCGGCACGATTGCGAGTTCTTCAATCCGTGCGCGAACTTCTTCCTTCATCATCGATCCGATGTCCCTCCGTTTTCAGTTGGGCCCAGCAGTGCTTGGCCTCAGTCCTATGCGAAGCTGCGCGAGTGCGACGACTTCGCCGGACGGGGCCGATATTCTGGCGGTGAGGGTGGGATTCGAACCCACGGAACCCGTGAAGGTTCAACGGTTTTCGAGACCGCCCGATTCAACCACTCTCGCACCTCACCGAATCTACATTCTAGCTTGTTTCCCGATTCGATCCAACAAGTTCCTGGCCCATCCAGTGGACGGAACCATTACCGATCTAGTCCGAATAGGCTGGAACTACTGAGGGATTTCGATAGCACCAAATAGGGACATTTGGGTGGTATGTAAGCCATGAGGGGGCGGCTATGCTGGATCAAGGATTAAATGATGAACCGTATGAAACGCAAAGGCCACTCTGCCCTGAAGCTGTCGATTACTGGATTAGCATGCCTGGTGAGCATGTTCTGCGCGCCCCGTCTGTCGGCCCAAGGTGTGCTGACGTGGCACAATGACGCGGCTCGAACCGGACAAAATCTGACGGAAACGCTCCTATCGCCGTCCAATGTGAACTCCGCCAATTTCGGTTTGTTATTCACACTGCCGGTCGACGGTAAGGTAGACGCACAGCCCTTGTATGTGCCTTCGGTCACAATTAATACCGTCCCGCACAACGTCTTGTATGTTGCCACCGAGAACGATACCGTTTATGCCTTTGACGCCGACACAGCTGGGTCGCCGCTTTGGTCGAAATCCGTTCTCCTGTCCGGCGAAACGGCTTCCGACAACCGCGGGTGCCCCAGCGTAAGTCCCACCATCGGTATTCTTGCAACGCCCGTCATCGATCTTTCCAGTGGTCCGCACGGGACCATCTACGTGGCGGCCATGTCGAAGGACGGCTCGGGGAACTACCATCAGCGGCTCCACGCGATCGACATCACTACGGGGACTGAGCAAACTGGTTGGCCGATCACGGTTCAGGCCACCTA
>Ga0182024_10025148_pt1 | contig 10535 bp, 12 predicted proteins | sample P32metaG_FD_120480 | JGI IMG/M metagenome (GOLD analysis project Ga0182024, IMG submission 120480) | Permafrost microbial communities from Stordalen Mire, Sweden - P3-2 metaG (Illumina Assembly) | ecosystem: Environmental > Terrestrial > Soil > Wetlands > Permafrost | place: Sweden: Stordalen...
CTGCGGACATTTCCTGGAGCTGATCGCAGAAAGATCCGAGAATCACCAGCCGCTTCCATAGGGTATAAGAACGGTACTGCAGGAGCCAGATTACAAACGCTCGAATCTCACGGAAGTGGCTGTAGGGCTTGTCGGAGCTTACGTCGGCTGTGCTGAGAACTGAAAGATTCGCAAGCCTTGGATCCGCCCGTGCGTGATCCTCTTCATCAAACTCCATGGGATTGGGATCGAGTAGAATTACGCGGGCCGCTTCGGGGCACGACAAGTCCAACGATCGCTGCAGGACATCGTCCACTACGTTCATCACTCGCGGATATTGAGAGCACATGATGGACAGGTACTCTTCTCCGAGTTTCTTCTGAATGGAACACCAGCCTTCCGCCAGAAATGGGCAGGCGGGGCCAGAGAGGTTGATCCGCGCGTGGTTATCGTAGCTCGACCCCTGGTTGATGGTCACCAGCTCGTGGAGAGGCGGCCCTAACTCCGGATCGTCGCAACGCTGATAGGCTTCGTAAGTGGGTTTATCGACGTTGACGATCCAACCGACGCAACAGGTGTCCTCACAATCGGGGCCGATACAACGAAAGGCATGATAAGAGCGGGGTTGGAGCCGTTTCACCGGCTGCGGCACTGATTGAGGATTGTCCATACAAAATATTCGATCTGGTTAGTCATTGTCATCATCCTTCAAGATCATAAAGCTCTCGTTCGCGTGGATCTCGATCGTGGCACAGTAAGCGCCGAAGCCCCTGATCGCGGACAGTCCTTCTTCCGGTGTCGGGGTGGCTTCCGACTTCCATTGGGGCCGGTTGGGATTCACGCTGAGGAAGCACATGTGACCCGCATTGGCGTCAAAAAAGGCATCCCGACGCTGTTTGATCCCTCTCGCGTCGTTCCGTCAACGAGGTGCTGCGGGTTTGAAACCAGCCGCCACATACCTGCAAACTGCTTCGCGATTTCTTCCTGCGACTGAGCTCGCGACGTGCTGTGGAGCTGGCCCGGTGCAAGGAGGATGGACCATACCGCAGTCTTTTTCATAGGCTGAACCTTTCGTCGAAATTTGAGTCCACGAACACGCTAATCATAACGCGCAGCCGCCCTGTACGATCAACCCGGAAAGTCCGAGGTGGTCTACTAAATGCATCGTATGCGTATCGATTCTCAAATCCCGGATAGTCCCCGATACGGAAAGTGAGAATCCCCGGCCGGGACCCGGATCCAGTTTCGCCACAAACATCAGGGGGCAATCGCCTGGGATTGAGGTCGAACAGCTATTGTTTACGGTAACCGGAAATTCATATCCCGAATTTCCCGTAAGTCCTAAATTGCCGATAATATATGCCTTATCGTCCGAACTCGCAGCTACGGCATTGGCCACGTCCATGCCGGTTCCTCCGAGATACGTCGAATAGGCCAAGCCTTTGCCGCCCGCCTCCACAGCCGAAAAAAATGCGTTCTGACTGGCAGCAGGCAGTAAATTGGGATTTCCCATCAGAGTGCTCTGGTATGCGTTCACCGTCGGAAAGTTCGTCGAGGCCGTTTCCCCCACTACAAACGCTTCTCCATTGGGGCTCACGGCGATCCCCTTCGCCGTGTCGGTGCCGCTTCCTCCGAGGTAGCTGAGATACGAGAAATACGCACCGGCGCCCCCAACCTGCAATTTCGCCACGAAGGCGTTTTGCACTCCCTGCAGCACCCCCTGGAACGTAGCCGGCGACGGCTGGCTATTGTTATTGTTGCTCGCCGACGTGAATAAATTGGGGGACGTCGTGTACCCGGTCACATAGGCGGAGCCGGCGGAATCCACCGCGATTCCCTTGGCCACGTTGTTGGCGGTCGGCCCGCCGGTGGCGTCCTGCCCACCGATATACGTCGAATAAACCAATCCGGACCCGAGGTTATTCACCTCACTGACGAAGGCGCAGTATTTGCCACTGGGCGTGAAAGCGCCCTGGACAAGGCCGCAGGCGGGTACAGTGGGACCGTTCGAGACGGGAAAGTCCGCGGCATTCGTTTGCCCCGCCACATAAACGTCTCCGCCGGCGTCCACCGCAATGGCATTCGCCATGGTGCTGAGTCCGCTCTGGGAGTCGTTCGGGCCGAGATAGGTTGAATAAATCAGCGACATAGGTCCCGATTGGCGCGGATCGAGCTCCATCACAAACGCCACGGGATTCGAGCAGAACCCGGGGCAGGTCTGCTCGTAAGCGCTGGATGTCGTCGGAAAGAAGGAGCCGGAGGAGATCGTGGTTCCCGCGATATAGGCCTTTCCGGTGCTGTCCACCGCCACGCTCACAAGAGCCGAGGAGCTTGACCCAAGCGTAACCTCTCCCGAATACGTCGAATAGGTCAGTGTGGGATCGATCACCAGCGGCTGAGAATGGTCGTACCATGCGAGATCGCGGGAGGCAGTGGAGCGGGTGCGAATGAAGACCGTGCCGCGCCAGCGCCCGGCGTCAAAGTTGTCTTCAGGCGGCAATGTGCCGGCCATTTTCGCAAAGTGATGCAAGTGACTTCCGGCAACCAGCCCGGTCAGCAGGATTCCGCCGCAGGCAATTCCTGCCGCAAGCTTCCGATGATCGTTGCTTCGGTTTCCGCCGCTCATTCTCCACCCCCTCACCCTCTCCCCGCTACCTGTTGCCCAAGCAACATAGGCGTGGAGAGCTAACTGGAAGAGCCAAAGCTGATTGCGACATTCACCGACACCGTCTGACCGACGGTAACTTGGATTGGCGCACCCGGAAAGTTGCTGCTGCTCGTAAGGGAAACCATGAATACCATAGGGCCGAAACCGCAAATTGAGGACGGAAGATTTCCACACGGCTGAAAGTTCACTGTTGCCACAGTCTGAATTTGTCCTGTGTTACTTGCGGTGACGGAGCCAGATATAATGCCGCTGCCGACTAAAGGAGAAGGAGAAGGAGCAAAACTGACGTTGCAGCTGATCCCCGGAGGCACCGGGGGGTTAGTGGGCAGGGGTTACTTCCGACAATAGGAGGACTGTTACTGGTTGTAGGTGGGAACAGCACGCAAGCGTCGAGCTGGACTGTAGCCAGCACGGGAGGGGCACTCAGACGGACAATACAGGGTGCGTTGGCGGTGGTCGAGAGATTTGCCAGACCCGCTGGCCCAACCAGGATAATTCCCCAAGCGCCGGGCGATGGATTAGCCGTGCCGTTAAGCATATTACCCAAGAGGGCGGCGCCGCCAGGTACTCTGATGGCTGCTGTTGCGGAATACGGAAGATTGAACCCCGGATCGAGCGAATTTTCGAACTCGACTTGTCTGACGAGGGAGCCGTCGGGATTCTTCACCTCGATGGTCCAGTGGCCACGAACTGCTATGCCCTCGTGCGAGCCATTTGCGGCAGGTTTCGCGGTGGGCGAGGCCAGTGCTCTTGCGGGCGTGGCTGCCGGCTTTTCAGCGGAGTCGCGGGCGGGGGGCGCTCGACTGCGCGCTGCTGATGCCAGCCGTAGAAAGCACCATGGCAAGAAGGGCGGCAAGCATCAAGCGCCGCCCGGTGATTCGTGCAATCGCTTCGTGTTTACCGTCCGACTTCATGCTGTGTCTCCTTATCTGGGATTTCCACTATTTGACCCTTGGACCTTCACAGAATACTCCCCTCATCCATCTTTATTAATTGTTATTCGTCGTTTGAGTCCCGTTTGTGAGTACCGGTAGTACACCTTCAGGGCTTCTTTCGGGGAGGCCAGCTCGCCCCTCTTAAGGGCGCCGTTGCTGCAAGCTGGTCAGCGACCCGTTCTCAATGTTCGGACACGCTATCGATCGAGCCGCCGATTGCGCCACCATGGATCTCGTGTTTGGCCTTGATCCGGACCTTGCTGACATAGGCGCTCGCTCCGACATCGAGTGCCGATTCATCCTCGCTGATTAAATCCTGTCTTCGCCATTCTACAAATCTGCAATTCAGCGCCCCGGACGGTCTCGCTTTGACACAGGATTGCGAGGCAGCTGGTTTCGACCATGAAGCAATCAAGAAACTGGAAAGACTGCTGCATCAGAATCCACTACCAGACGAGAACATAACGGCCGAGCTAAAGCCGCAAGTGCCGAACTTTGATTTGATGTGTGGGGCACGATTCGCTCGCTGGTTTATTTCCTGCCGGTAATCGAGGAAGTGCTTGAACTGCGCGTCAGTCCGGCATACTTCCAATATCTGCGACAGAAGCTCGAACGCCACCTCCCTACACGGTAGCTCCGCCATCTCTCATCGTCCACTATGCGCGCCTACGGCGCGGATGATGAACGATGAATACTGTGCGATGTATAAAGCAGGGGTAATGATCCTTGCCTTACCGGACGCCACGCGTTGAGCCCTCTCAAAGCCCCCAGTCTCCGGCAGCTTCGCCGCTACGCGATCGCGCGCAGCCTTTTCAAAGTCACCAGCCTGCCGCGGGCCATTGCGCGTCTGGGTTTTGTCCAGGCTGACCCGATGCGGGCGCCCGCTCGCGCCCAGGATCTGATCGTCGCGCACCGCGTTAAGGACTATCGCGCCGGCGAGCTGGAGCGTCGCTACCCGCGCCTGGCGATCGAAGAGGCCTTCTTCGTTAACTACGGTTTCCTGCCTCGCGAGACCCTGGCCCTGCTGCATCCCCGCGGGGCGCCGCGCGCCTGGGACGCTTGGGACGCCACGATGCAGGCGCGCGCCCAGGAGGTGCTGGCCTTTGTGCGCCAGCATGGTCCCACCTACCCCAAGGACGTGCAGGCGCATTTCGACCATGGCCGCATCAAGCGCTGGGGTGCGAATCTGAATGTCAGCAATCATCTGCTGGAGGGGCTGCACTATCGCGAGCTGCTGCGCGTGGCGCGGCGCCAGGGCGGCACCCGGGTGTACCAGACGATCGAGCACCCGCCGCGCGACGACAGCCCCGAGGCGCGGCTCGCGCGCGCCGGCCATTTGCTGGATATGGTGGTGCAACTCTACGCGCCGCTTCCTGCGGTCAGCCTGGTCTATGTTTGCAGACTGCTGAGCTATGGAGTGCCCCACCTGGCCGCCGAGGTGCGGCAGCTCCAGGAGCACGCCAAGTCTCGCTATGCCCATGCCCAGTTCGACGGCCTACTGTGGTTCTGGCCGCAAGGCGAGACCCCTGGGCGGCCCGGCACCAGGTCGACGACAGGCTGCGCTTCCTCGCGCCCTTCGACCCCGTGGTCTGGGACCGCCGGCGCTTCCAGTTATTCTGGAGCTGGGAATACAAGCTGGAGGCCTATGTGCCAGCCCACAAGCGCCGCATGGGCCATTACGCGATGCCCATGCTGTGGGGCGAGCAAATGCTGGGCTGGGCAAATCTGAAGATGGTCGATGGACGGCTGCAGCACGAGCTGGGCTTCGCCGGTCTGCGGCCACGCGGCAGCGCCTTTCAGCGGGCGCTGGACGACGCATTGCAGCAGATGCAGGAGTTTCTGGAACTCTAGCACGCGCAGTCCTTCATATAACTTCACATAAGTAGACGACGGAGCGGTAAGACATGGACCCTCGATGCAGGAGGAGTCCATGTGCAAAGTTTTATATCGTTGCAATCGGACCATCGAACGTCACTCCAATAGCCCGCTGGCAGACTCGCGGCGGCGGTATCTGGAGCATCTGGCGGCAGGCGGCGCAAGCCCGAGCATGAGATCGGTCCAGTCCAGGATGTTCCCACAGGAAGTGAATGCCAAAACATAAGCGACTGTTTCGCGTTCCCTATCAGCGTTCTCCTCGATTTTATGCGTGAGCTTCCAGAATCCGGCCGATAACCGATTGCGATGCGATAACGAGTAACCATGGCACCTAAGGAATCGACTTGGCCGCAATTCAGAAATCGTTGACACTCATAGAGCCGGACCCGAACCGTTTCCCGGTCGAACGAAACCCAGAGAACTCTGCAACCACGACCTTCACGGTCATCACGGATTGGTTCGACGATCTACGCCGCCGCGCGCCGCTGAAACGTTAAAGTCGCAACGCCGTGCCTATTCGATTCTCTGCAATGCAACTCGTCGGTATCAATCCCGAATGGTCGGTGATCGTTCGGCACCCTGCGAAGCTCTTTGGAGCGAAAGCAATGGGCCCGTAGTCTGAACCTAGGTGTTGGCGCCTTGCTTCTAAGATGGCTTCAACGACCGCAGTAACAGACAACGGTTCCGTCTGTCGAATCCATTTGCGCAACACATGGAACGGTACACACTCGGCAGCGGAAGTAGTATATTCGCAGAAATGGAGGCGCCTAAGTATTTGATGAAAGGTTTGGCTCCGCGGTCAGGACTCGAACTTACGACCCATTAGTTAATCGCCAAGCAATCTAAGCCATACGATTGTGGTTGAAACGCAACCGATTCCGGTTGTTAAACGCTTCTGATCGTCAGTCGCTTTGGGGTCCCAAAGACTATTGCCGCTGCGGTTAACAGCAGCTGGCGATGGCGCGTGTGGCACGCGGAGACCAAGTGGTAGCGGCGCCTTTCCATCGGACTTGCTATTCCGCCCGCGCAGAGGCATGGATGTGTGGAGTGAAGGAGTGGCAGGCGGAAATTCTAAGCCCATCTCCAAAGACACCGCTCGTTGCTCTGTTGGGCGCCAGTGCGCGCGGTTATCGGCGGCGCGGCCCGCTACGAGCAGGCAAATCAGGTGTAGACTTCTTCAACGTATTCCGGTTAGCAAGTAAAGGGTGGAGCGGCGCGTGACGGAGGGGTAGGCGACAGTAGTTCCATCGGCGGAGACGGCCGCATCAAAATTCGCGGGGCCTTGGCCCGAAGTTTCCGCCAGCAGCGCCCGCTCGCCGGTTTCTGGGTCAACTTTGAAAATGCGATAGTCGCCCTCTGGCGCCTGCCGTCCCACATAGATATGCTTTCCATCGGAGGCGCATTGCACAATGTACTCTCCCGGCTCCAAGCCTTTCACTGGAGCGGCGGGCCGGCCGTTCAAGGGAAAGCGCAACCAATGGCCATCGACTGAAGTGAATACGGCAGAGCCGTCAGGAACGATGGGTAATCGTGCTAAAGGATCAAGCCTCAGATCACGCGTGAAGGTCTGGACTACAGCAGAGTCAATGTTGTAGACAATGAGGCGTCTTCCATCATGGCCGGCTTCTCGTGCCCAAATTACGAGGTTCTTTTCGTCAGGCAGCCATGCTAGAGGTGCCCCGGGCCCCAATTCGTAACCGGGTACGCGCAAAGGCCGTTCCTGTCCCGCTCCCGTGGGTACGATCCAGTACGCAGGATCGGCCCCGGGGCGCCAGGCGATCACGTAGCTTCCACTGGGGGAAACTGCTAGCGCATGTCCGTCGGAAAGCTTGACCGCTGGGCTGCCGTCCAGGGACCGGCGGTAGATTGCGGCCCCGAACTGTTGCAGTTGTTCCTCACTGAAGATGAAGTTGCGCAAATCGCGCGTCAGCATGGGAAATCGGGAATAGCCAAGCCAAGGCAAGTTGTGGCTGCCGGCGCGGTCCTGGATTGCGATGTCGGCGCGGTTCGTTCCGAGGGTGACAAGCAGCCTGTCGTCGGGGCTAACATCTTCGAGAGTGGCAGCGCCGGGGAGCTCGATGAGTTTTCGGACCCTGCCTTGGAGTGTCGCGGCAAACACTATGCCGGCGTAGCGTGCTTCGAGAGATGTGAACCACAGTTCCTTACCGTCTGGCGACCAGCATATCGGTGCGGAGCGGAGCACGCTGCCAACCGGCGATCGATAAACGACAGTATAGCGGCCGGAGCGGTCGAAGACGCCGACTTCACCATTGAAAGACGCACCCACGCGCAAGCTGCTAGCGGCCAGCCTCTGGCCATTAGGGGAGATGCGAATCGAACGGGGCTGAAACCCCTGCCCGCCGTCCAGAACATGGCCTATGGGGTATTCGAGGCGAATGAGGTTATTCACCCGGCGCACGACCGCCATGGCAGATCCGTCCGGCGCCCAATCCGCAGCTACGACGTCCTCTGCAATATCGCGGTGTGGGCCGCCAACGCCGGGAGCGCGGGCTAGCAGTTGTGTCGCGTAGGGCGACGACATGGTTAAATCGTTGCCGATGCGGATAGCGAGTTCCCCGGTGGGCGAGATGGCAGCGAGCGAGGCGTGATCGACCAGAGGTAACGCGCGGTGCTCGCGATCGCCCAGCCGTCCTGTATAGGTCTGCTGCGCAGTGCCCGTCCAGGTTGCGGTATAGGTGAACCCACCATCGGGTTGGAAGAGAGCACGCGCCACGAAGCCATCGCGGAATGTGAGCTGTTCGAAGCCCAGAGGGACTGGGGCCGGGACCCGCGCCAGCCAAGCGGCGATACCCGCGGCGACCAACGCAACCCCGGCAACGGCAAAGAGCACTCGGCGCGAAGATTTTCGAAGGGGCGGCGAAATGGGCGAGCCCGCGGAAACGGAAGACAGCGTTTGGAGTGCGAATGCGAGGTCGCCAGCATTCTGAAAGCGCCGCGCTGGCTCCTTTTCGAGGCAGCGCTGGACGACCTGGCTCAGGGCTGAAGGAATGGCCGGATCGAGAGGCGGAGGGTCCTCTTTGAGGATCGCGCTGAGGGTGTCGACAGAGGAGGTGCCACCGAAGGCGCGCTGCCCGGTGAGCATTTCGTAGAGGATGACGCCGAGGCTGAAAATGTCAGAGCGCGAATCGACCACCTGACCGCGCACCTGCTCAGGCGACATGTAGCCGACCGTTCCCATAATGACCCCGGGGTTGGTTTGAACCGTTAAAGTGACATCAGCGGAATTCGCGGCAGCCTTCGGCAAAGTGTGCTTGGCCAGCCCGAAATCGAGAATCTTGACGCGGCCGTCGCTGGTGCACAGGATATTCTCCGGCTTCAGATCGCGGTGGACGATGCCACTCGAGTGGGCGGCGGCGAGTCCTTGAGCCATTTGCGCAGCCAGAGAGGCGCAGCGGCGTGGCGTGAGAGGGCCATGGGCCATCACCGCGCGCAGCGATTCGCCCTCCACCAGTTCGGAAACGATGTAAGAGACGCCATTTTGCCGGCTAACATCGTACACCGCGACAATATTGGGGTGGTTGAGTGCGCCGGCGGCGCGGGCTTCCTGTAAGAAGCGAGATTCACGCTCGCGATTGTTGGCGACCTCTTCGGGCAGAACCTTAACGGCCACATCGCGTTTGAGATGCGTGTCCCGAGCCCGGTAGACCTCTCCCATGCCCCCGGCGCCGATTTGGGCGACGATCTCGTACGGTCCCAATCGAGTTCCGGGAGCCACAGACATGGGTGTTAGCTGATTCTACCGCGCGGGTAAGGCGCACTGCGATTGGGAATGATAAACGCTATGACCTTATCGGAAGTAACCGGCGGCGTGAAGGCGCGCGGTGAGAGGATGGCGGACCGCCGGTCACATTCGATAAGGCCGTTTGAAGGAAGCCGCTGGCGTTTTAGAGCTAATTTAGAGACAGCGTTCAGCTGGCTGCGGCACCCTTCTTCGGATCGCTGCAATCATTTTGTCGGCGACGGATTCGCCTTTGCGCGTACGTCCCGGTTTGCGGCCTTAGCTTCAGCCTTTTGCTGCGGATCGGGCGGACTTGCCGCATCATCGCCGTACCGGAGGACGAGCACTTTCACCCGCTGACGTCCGAACTTCTTTGCTTCCGCCCGGCTAGGCATGTAGACGTCGATGTGGTGGCCGTCCACCTTCCCGCCAGTATCTTCCACGGTATATTCGCCTGAATACCGGCCAGCGCCATAAATGCGGATGCGGCTGTTTAGCGGCAATATCTTTCGGTCGGCGGCCACGGTTCCTGGATGCGACCACTTTCCGGAAGCGCCCGTGCCCTCGACCGAGTACGCGGTGGCGATAAAGTAGCGGATAGTGGGACGTCGATGGGTTTGGGATGAGGGGGGCGACGCTGAGGCGGGCGTTAGCAGTGCGAAAGCAATCAGAGCGGCACGCAGCATTCGCGGATCGAAGCCCTCCCGTGGGTTAGATGCAAGAACACCCGGATTGTGACAAGGCAGGGCGGATGCCCCCTTTTGAGCTAGACTTAACAGAGAATCCTGAGGAAAACGAATCTGGCGTGTCTGCTGAGCAATTTGAGGCAAAAGATCAACCAAGTTTAGGCGTCGAAACCTCAACATGGAAACGAAATCACCGCACGAATCCGAGTTTCTAGAACCTCGGTAGGAGGGCTCCTTTATGGTGAGTACAACCGAACCAGAGACGCAGAACACTCCACGCGCACTCACAGAGGACAACGCCTATTAACCGCGAGAGTTTCTCATCGGTTTGGCTCCCCACACTGGACGCATTTCGAACTTCCGCGTTCCAACTGACGCTGTGATTGAGCCCGTGAAAGCGTAATTCTTTCGGAAAGATCGGCAGCGAGCGCACGCGCGTGTCGATACTGGGCCCCCACTCTGGACACGTCTCGAAATGTGGCTGCACAAGTGCGCGACGCTTTTTGCACTCGTGAGGCGCCTCGCTAGGGCATAATGGAGGTCGGATCAATGAATCAGGTACTTCAGCTCGGTGGCATACAGGTCGGCAGCCCGTTGCTCGCGGAACTGTGCCGGCGCTATAGTGTCAAGGAGCTTTCCTTGTTTGGGTCGGC
>Ga0182024_10025149_pt1 | contig 10534 bp, 15 predicted proteins | sample P32metaG_FD_120480 | JGI IMG/M metagenome (GOLD analysis project Ga0182024, IMG submission 120480) | Permafrost microbial communities from Stordalen Mire, Sweden - P3-2 metaG (Illumina Assembly) | ecosystem: Environmental > Terrestrial > Soil > Wetlands > Permafrost | place: Sweden: Stordalen...
CCACCGCTGTGGGATACTGCGGCCCTTCGTCGGGGCGTGGCGCAGCCTGGTAGCGCGCACCGTTCGGGTCGGTGAGGTCCCCGGTTCAAATCCGGGCGCCCCGATTGAGGAAAACCCTGCTAATCACAGGGTTTTCGTCGTTCTAGGGCTCGCGAGGGCGCATCTGGGGGCACTTGACTTACTCGCCACAGCGCCGATGATGTCCCCGACAACGAAATCGGCGCCGCGCGGGATAGAGCCCGCCGGCGCCTTGGACACCAAGGAGTTACCCCCTGATGCCGATCTCGATGATCGCAGACCGACCCCGCGCCGCGGAGAGTGCCTTCGCGACGCCGCGGTCCAGCCGTAGCGCTCGCGCCCGACTGATCGACGTTCTGATCGTGGTCGCCGTGGCGCTGATTCTCGCTGGCACCGTGTACGGCCTGACGCTCCCGGTGCACGCATGGTAAGCCCCGTCGCCACACTCACCGTCGAGGAGCGCCTCGCAGAAATCGAGCGCCGGCTCGCGCTGCTGGCCCCGGAGATGCAGAGGGTCTGCGTCTCTTCCTACTGCCAGACGGGGCTCACGATTTCGTGGGAGGCCGTCTACGGTCTCGCCGATGCAGGCGTCCAACTCTCGCAGGTCAAGCGCATGACGGACTGCGAGTTGCTCGACATCGACGGCGTCGGCAAGGTCACGCTTGACAGGCTGCGCGCGTTCGGGCCGGTTGACTGACCGATATAACAGCCACCGTGCCTGCTATACTGTGCAGCCAATGTACGGTGCAGACGTTCACTCTCAGACTTCCCTCTCGTCTCCTTTCCCGAGTGGGATCGCAGCCGTCGGCGCCTGCACCCGCCGGCGGCTGCACACCTTGGAGGCGATCTAGATGAGCCGCAAAATCCTGCTCTCCCTGGGCAGCGAGGGCAAGGACGCCGTCAAGGCGGACATTCACGAGGTCGCCACGGAGATGGACGAGCTCAAAAAGACCGTTACGGCGGAGATCCGCGCGGACGCCGAACAGGCCAAACGCGAGATCAAGGAAGTGAAGGGCGAACTCGACCGGATCCCGAAGTCGAAGACGATCCGCATCCGAGTGGAGGCGGAGCAGGCGTCCCTGAAGTCGCTCGAGACGCGTCTCGCGTCGCTGTCGTCGACGAAGAACGACCTCGAGGCCGCCGGCCAGGACACCTCCGATGTCGAGCGGCGCATGGGCAGCCTCGCAACGCAGATCGACAACACGCGCGTTCGTGTGAAGAACCTCTCGGCCGACTTCGACAGGCTCGGCCAGCGCGGGCCGATCGCTATCGGGAACATCGTGTCGCACCTGCCGCTGATCGGCGGCGTGCTTCAGAAGATCGCGACGAGCGTCGGCGAACTCGTGTCCGGCCTGCTGCCTGCCGCGGCGCAGGGGTTCACCGGCATCGTGTCCAGCGCTGCGGCGCTCGCGACGGTCGGCCCGATCATCTTCGCCATCGCGGCTGCTCTAGCGTCGCTGCTGGTGACCATCGGACTGGTCATCGCTGCTGTCGCGGCCCTCGCCGTCGCGTTCGTTGTGGCGCTCGTGCCGATCGGTGTTCTGCTCGCGCTTGTCGGCTCCCAGATCATGAAGGTGATCTCCGGCACGAACGCGCTCAAGCAGGCGGTGATCGCCCTCACGGGCGCGTACGCCACGCTCGCTCAGTCAATCGTCACGTTGCACCAGGACGAGGGACAGGAGGCGCTTCAGCGGCTTGCTGCGATCCAGGCCGAACATCAGGCGACGCTCTCGCTGACCGACGCGCAAAACGGTCTCGCTGACGCGATCCTCGGCCAGAAAAGCAACGAGCTTGCCCTTCAGTCAGCGCTTCTCAACCGCAAGCAGTTGTTGAACCAGCTCACAGGGTTCGGCATGAATCCGGCGAGCCTCTTGAAGCGCGCGTCGGGCGTCGATGTCACGACGGGCGGTCAGAAGCAGACGGGCGCCGACCCGCTCGGGTATGACCAGCTTCAGATAGCGGTCAAGCAAAGCAATCAGACGGTCGCCCAAGCACGCCAGGCGATCGTTGACGGCAAGGCGAACATCAACGATGCGCGGTCGGTTCTCGCTAACGCGGCGCAGACGGAGGCGCAGTTCGTCAAGCAAGGCCTCAAAGCTTTCGACCCCTACCTTCAGTCGGTGCAGAAGGTGGCGGGCGACTTGGTCACGGTCGCCGCCAACGAGCGGGCTGTCACGACGGCGATCCTTGCGCGCGATAAGGCGTCGCAGGGCATGGGCAAGAACACGTCGGCGTTCATGACGGCGTGGTCGAAGCTCAAGACGACAATCTCCGAGGTCTTCGGGCCCGCAGAGCAGGCCGTATTCGCCGGAATCGATCAGGCGCTCACGATCCTCTCCGGGCACGGCAAGTCGCTTGCGCCGGCGTTCAAGATTCTCGGCGACGCTATCGGTGGCGCGTTCGTCCAGTTCGCTAAGTGGCTCACGTCGCCCAAGACCTTGAAGGATCTGGGGAAGATCATCCGCGACGCCGCTGGACTGACGACGGCTCTCGCCGGCGTGTTCACCCAACTGCTGACGATCATCACACAGATCGCCAAGGACGTGCTTCCGTCGATGGTGACTTGGATTCAGAACGCGGGCAAGGTGCTCCAAAATGTGGTCCAACATCCGAAGGCAATAGCGCACTTCCTGCATCTCGCGCTGCACGATCTCGGTCAGTTCGGCAAGGTGATCAGCGGCTTCCTCGGAATGGTCAAGACGCTCGCGTCCTACTGGCACACCATCGCGCAGGATGTGGGGGTCGTGAAGAACTTCGCGGCGCCGAAGACGACATCCAAGTCCGCGGTCAAGAACCTCGGCGGCATCCCTTACGCAAACTCCGGGCTCGACCCGCACCCCACCGTGTTTCAGAAGCTGCTGAACGTCATCGGCGGTCTCGCGGGCGGCGGTGTCGTTACTGGTCCGGGCGCGTACATGATCGGCGAGGGCGGCGCACCCGAGGGCGTGATTCCTTTGGCCGGCGGCGGGGCTGAAGTGGTGGCAAAAGCGCTGTCGCGTTACTTCACGATCAACCTCGGCGCGTTGTTCGCCAACTCGCAGCCGCACCTCGCGGCAGCGGCTGGCGTCCTGTCTCCCGGCTCGGTCAGCCACATCCACCACAACACGAACAACTTCGCGAACCACATCGGCGGCGGCCATCAGGACCCCGCGCACGTTGCGGTGGTCGTCACGCAACGGCAAACGGCAGCCCTCGCGGCCCAGGGCAGCGGGTACAAGTAGCGCGATGCGCGTTGTGATGCCGTTCGCCGGCGTGCGCCGCGACGAGCGCGCTGTCGAGGCGCTGCTCGCCCAGGCGCCCGACGCCGAGCTCGTCGATGTCAGCGCGTCGCCGACCGCCTACTTCGAGCTGCTCTGCGACGTGTGGGACGCGCAGGTGGACACGCTCGTCGTCGAGCACGACGTTGTGATCGCGGCCGGCACCATCGAGACGCTCGAAGCCTGCCCCTGGGCGTGGTGCTCGTGCCCGGCGACCGCGAAGGCGGACAGGTGGGCCGCCATGATCGTCGGCCGCAAGCAAGAGCTCGCGCGTCTCTCGGCGATGCCCGAGATCGCCCAACGTCTGCGCGAGCGGACGGAGCACGGGTACGCTGCCGCCTTCCTGCAGTGCAACCGCTTCCGTCGCGAGCTGATGGTCGCGCAGCCTGACCTAGTGTCGTCGGTGCCCTTGTCCCGCCAGCACTGGGCTAACCTCGACAGCAACGTGCTACCGAACCTCAAGCCGCCCGCGTACGCTGCGCAGCGCGGTCACGTGCACATTCACGAGGAACTCCTAACCGAGCACGGCCCCGCCGCCGGCCCTCCGGGCAAGTACACCGAAGCGATTGTCAACTGGCGCAACGCGCACGGCGAGCCGCACTCCATCAGACGCATAACCGACAAACAGACAGCGAGGCGATCTCCCCGTGCCTGATCCCGAAACGATGTCGTTCACCCCCGAGCCGTGGCAGTGGGAGGGCCTCGAGGCGGTCGCCGACGGTCGCGGCGAGGCTCCGCAGGAAGCGGCGGTTCGGCTACTCACCGCCGGTCTCATGATTGCCGCGCTCGCCACGGAACATGTCCCCAACGCAGCGCTCGCAGAGTGGGCCGAGCGTTATCGCGAGAGGCTCGCGCCCGATGTCGTCGTGCTCGGCGTCGATACCTTGACCGTCGACGACATCCTCACCGACACCGACGACGACTTCACCGACACCGACGACGCCGACTAGCCAGCTGGCGTCATTACAGCGGCCCCAGCGCGACTGCCACCCCACGACGCGCCTCGTTTCCCCCCGATCCTTGGAGGGCCCCCAACTACTTCAGTCGCTGGACGCCGTGCTCGTCCGGCTCGGCAGCGGCGAGTGCGGCGCTCGTCTGCGCGACGAGGAGCTTGTACGCCCCTATCTCCTCAGCCGACCACGTGGGCATTGCGCCGGCTGGCGGCGTGGGCGCCCGCGCGTCGCGTAGCTCAAGGACGAACGTCGCGAGGCCGCGGCGCAGTCTGTCTGAGCCGTGTTCGCTAGCGGCGTGCTCCGAGCAGAGAACCCACGCGCCGGCCCCGACTCCGTAGCTGCCCGACACTGCCTCGCCACACTTGAGGCACTTCTCCTCGACGGCCCAGCGGAGCTGCTCTAGTCGATCGACTTCTACGCCGCCGCGACGGTCTGTCGGGCGCCGCTTCGCGGTGGCGTCCCACACATTCGCCATCGGCTCGCCATTGAAGATCGCATCTGCGTACTCGCGCGCCTCGGAGCCCGTCCTGAGTGCGGTGAGGCGGCCCATTTGGAGCAGTGCGTGTCCGTCCTCCAGCATGTCTCCGTAGCGATCGCCGCGATCGTAGAAGTCACTCAGGCGCATAGATAAGTCCGCAGTCGGAAGGCGGGAAGCGATTCAGTATCTCGATACATGGAAATATTGTCCAAGGTCACCACCATATTTTACCGGACATCGCGGCCGTGAGCGAAAGCTGTGCAACCCGGCTCCTCAACCGCGACGTGCTCGACGGCTACCCACCGAACGAGCGGCTCGTGATCTTCGTGCTCGCGCTGATGGCGAACGCGAAGGCTGGCGCCTACCCGAGTGACCGCACGCTCGCGCGCAAGACCGGCACGAGCCCGAACACGGTGCGCGCTGCGAAGGCGCACGCGAAGGACGACGGCATCATCGAGGGCACTGGCGAGTCGTATCGCTCGACTGTCATCTATCGCTTCCCGACGCCCGCGCGACTGGCTCCGCTAGGGACGCAGTCACCGCGTCCGCTTGAGACGCAGTCCGACGGTGCGACTGCGTCCGCGACTGCGTCCGAAACTGGCTCGACTGCGTCAGAGAGCCTCGCGTGTATAGGAACACTTGAACATAAAGGGAACAGCGCGGGCGTGCCCGCGCGACCTTCCAGTGAGAAGCCCGACACTCGCGAGCCGTGGATGGTGCGCAAGGACGCGGAGGCCGAGGCCGAGGCCGAGCGCAACCGGCCGCGCACTCCTGACGAGCTCGCCAAGATCGAGCGGAAGCGCCAGGCCCTCGACGAGGCCGACCGACGCGAAACCGAGCGCCGCGACCGTGAGCTCGAAGAGGCCATCGCCGCCGACCCTGAACTCGAGGCCAAGGCGAGCGCGATGCTGCACAAGCTCGGCATCACACCGCCAGCGGAGGTGACGACGTGACCACGATCCTCGTCGTCGACGGCCTGCGCCCGTTCTACGCCGAAGCAGACACCGTGAAGACCGAAGCGCGCGAGTACGGCAACGTGATCTCGGCGGCGGGGCGATGGACGCCCGACGGCGTCATCGCGTGGGAGTCGTGGGCTGCCGACCGCGTCGAGATTCGCACGACGTCTATCACCGATCACAACGAAGGAGACCCGAACGATGTCCAACCCAAGCCGTAAGCAGATCGCGCGAACACTGCGCGAGCAAGGAAACGTCGAGGCCGCGCTCGCGGTCATGCTCGACTACAAGCCCACCGCCGGCGCGGCGGTCGACGACGACGAAGGCGCAGCGCCTCCGGCCGATCCGACCGCGCCGCAGACGCTCACGCAGGCCGAGATGAAGGCGATGACGATGGACCAGGCCGAGCGGCTTCAAAGCACGCCCGAGGGCGTGAAGTTGCTCAACGACTCGCTGCAGGCAGCCGCGACCGCCGCCGGCAAGGCGTTCTAGGCCATGGCCACCAAAACCACCCCCACCGCGCTTGAGGCGCTCGACGCACTCGACCGCACAGCCCTGAAAATCGGCCGGCGCATGGAAGAGGTCCGGGAGCAGTCGTTGCTCGTCGGCCATCGCGGACGGCCGGGGAACCCCGCAACCAGGGAGCACCCGGTCGCGGCGACCGGACGGATAGCGCAGACGCTTCGCGAGATCGCCGCCGATCAGCGCCTCGCCGCTCGCGAAGGCGAAGCGGCCGACACCTCCAAGCTCGAGGCTGAGTTGAAGGATCTCGAGCGGCAGTCGGAGGATCTCGGCCGCGAACTCGCCGCCGTCAGCCGCGAACAGCAGTCAATCCACTACGAAAAGCTGAGCGTCATCCGCGACCAGCACGACGAGCTGGCCAAGCACGCCCGTGACGTAGCAGCCGAGGGCGACCCGTTGTGGGACACGCTCGCCGCTGCGGCCCGCGACGTTGCCGACCACCGCATCCGGGCACAGCAGGCCATCGCGCTCGCGTCGAGCGGCCACCCTGGCGCTCAACCGGGCGCGACGCACGCCGGCGAGCAAGACCGCAAGGCGTTTCTGCGGTCGTTCGAGCCGATCACCGGCGCAACGCCCGCGATCAACCGCTTGTGGGAGAGCGTGGCCCACTGCTCGACCGGCCCGAAGGCGGTGTAGGCGATGCCCACCGACCCCAAGAAGCAGGCCTACACAACCGGCGACGTAGACGCTGACGCTATCGTCGCCGCCGTCGAGGCAGACGAGCCGCTACCCACCTACGAGCAGACGTTCCCGCCACGTGCGCGAGTCAAGCTCGACCCGCCGGAATGGGGGCAGACGCCGTAGTCATGTTCTGGCCGGCCGTCCTCGGAGTGCAGGTAGCCACGTTCGTGGCGCTCGGCGTGTACCTGATCGCGACCGGCTCAACGCGGCTCGGCATCGCTCAACTGCTGCTCGCCATCGTGCAGGCGACTATCTACTCGGCGGGGTTGTCGTCTTGACCCGCCTCGCCACCATCGTGCTGGTCAGCACAGTCCTCGCGGCCTTAGTGCTGACCGTACGCCGCGGACGGCCGACGCGTCTTCACGACGGCGCGTCGGCCTCCGCACGCCTCAAGCACGCCATCGCAGCAGCCGAACGTCAGCGCGACGCCGCCTGTGCCCGCCACGACAGCGACGGCATCCTCGACGCCATCGCCGTCGGCCACCGAGCGACAGCCCTACTCAAGCACACCAACCCGACTGGAGGCAGCGATGCCAACTCCCCGCGGCCGACGCATTGCCATCCACCGCCGCCGACCCGGCAGCGCCACACAGCGAAGCGCCGGCTTGGCGGGGGTCAAGCAGCGACTACAACAGCGCCGCCGCCTACGCCGCCGCCCACCACTTCGCCGCAGCAGCTAGATCCGCCGCCATTGCGGGTCCTGGCTGCCACCGGCCGAGATACCGCACCCCGTAGTCCCGTACGGAAAAAAGCCGGAAAAGGGAAGTGAAATCCCGAAATTGGAATCGCGCGGGTTTTCGTGCGGAGAAAACCCGCGGTTATTGGCTCTACAGGGCGGTTTCGGCCTCGCGCGTCTGCGCGCCCGAGCATGGCCTCTCATGAGCCCCTCAAACGACCCGGAACGGAGTCCGAGTGGCTGACCAGAACTCACGAAAGCGTGGCCCGCATGGCGGAGGGTCGCTCGCGGACGATCGCGGGCAGCTTCTCGACGAGCAGCGCGCGAAGATCGCGAGGGATCGGCAGAGGCCGCGCCCGTCGTCGACGGCGATCGCGGAGCGCGTCGAGCGTGACCGTGTGGCGCTCGGACTCGAGGGCCGCGCCGTCGCAGAAGTGTCCCGCGGCCGTGGACACTTTCGCCCGTTGACCTCACGCGAATGCCAGGACCAGGTGGAGCGTGCGCCGATCACCTGGCTCGCCACCCCGGTGATGATCGGCCGGCACGGCCGTCTGCCCGTCGTCGGCTACACCGACCCGCCAGGCGCACCGAAGTGGCTCGCGGAGGTGCTCGATGCCGCAGCCTGAGCGACACCCATACTGCGTCGCACCGCGTGACCCACGGCATCGCTGCTACCTGCAGCCCGTTGCATGGCCTCACACAAGCCGTTCCCCCGCCGTTCCAACCCCGACCCCGACCGGAGGCATGCCGGAAGCGGTCGAAACGCGCTACGCGGGCGCAGGACGCGGACACAACGCGGACACGCCAACGGGACGCGTGATCGCGTGAGCGAGCGACTGATCGACGCCGAGCGCGCGGCCGAACTGCTGGGCGTCAACGCGTCGTGGGTCATGGACGCCGCACGCCGCGGTCAGATCCCGCACGTCAAGGTCGGCCGCTACACCCGGTTCTTCGAGGATGACCTGATGGAGTGGGCGCGCGAGCGGCGAGTAGGTGCGGTAGTTTCCGGCCGGTGAGCTCGCGGCGGCCGTACGGCGCAGGATCACTGTCGATCCGGGTCGACAGCCGCGGCCGTCAAAGCTGGTATGGCCGCTGGCGCGTTGAGGGCCACCATGCGCAGCGGCGCCTCGGCCCTGTCCGAGCACCCGGCACCCGCACCGGACTGACGCGCCGAGCGGCCGAGGCCGAGTTGCGCCGGCAGCTCGAGGCGACGACGAGCGTGCGGTCTGTCGGCGACCGGCTGACCATCGCCGAGGTGGCCGCGGAGTACATCAACGACGCGCGCCGGCGAGGCCGCAAGCGATCGACGCTCGCCAACATCGACAGCGAGACGCGCATCCACCTAGCGCCGTTCCTCGCTGGGAAGTCGATGCAGGCGGTGACCCGCCAGGACGTGCGCGACCTAATCGCCGCGCTCGAGCGTAAGGGGCTGGCGCCTAAGACGGTGCGGAACGTGATCGCCACGCTGGGCGCGCTGTACAAGTTCGCCGGGCATCCCGATCGCCGCTGGGCGGCCGGGAACCCGACGGAGCGCGTCGCGCTACCGACAGCGACGGGCGGCAGCCACGACATCCGGTTTCTGACGCCGGCCGAGATCCGCACGCTGCTCGACCACATCCCCGAGGGCATCTACCACGACTCTGACCGCGCCATGTTCGCGGCCGCGGCATGGACCGGGCTTCGCCAGGGCGAGTTGCGAGCGCTGCGTTGGGAGGATGTCGACCTGCCGGCGCAGCGCGTGCGGGTGCGCCGCAGCGTCGTGCTCGGCGAGATCGACTCGCCGAAGAGTGCGCGGGCCGTTCGCTCCGTGCCGCTCACCGCCGAGCTCGCCAAGGCGCTCGAGGAGCGTGGTGAGTTCACCAAGCTCCCCATCGATGGGGATTCCCTCGTGTTCGGCCATCCGCAGTCCGGTGAGGTGCAACCGAGGGCGAACATCGGCCGACGGTTCGCCGTTGCGCTCGAGGCCGCTGGGCTGCCACCGCGACGGTTCCACGACCTGCGCCACTCCTACGGTACGGCGATGGCCGCCGCCGGCGTCCCGATGCGGACGCTGCAGGAGCTGATGGGGCACCGCGATCATGCGACGACGCTGATCTATGCCGACTACTCGCCGCAGCCGCACGAGACAGCGATGGCCGAAGCAGCGTTCGCGGACGATACGCGGTCGATCCTTTGACCTCCGGTCGTACCCCACCCCACGCCTGCACGATCCCCCCGCGACGTTTTTTTAGGCCGCAAATGGTTCCCCCGAGAGAAATTCGGGGTCGCAAAAACGGCCGAGGGCACATCTGAGGGCACAAGTTGACAGCACCGAGGGGCATCGGGGGTGGTCGAATCCTCGCAAATTGCAGGGCAGATCATCAGACATTCGTCCGCTCGCACGGTTCAAATCCGGGCGCCCCGATTGAGGCAACCTCCAGCGCCCGCCACCCGGCGGTGGCACGCGCTAGTGGATCGAGCGGTAGTCAAGATGCACGACGCCACTCTCGTATGCATCAGCCTGCGCGAGCGTGAATTTGGCTGTGTTGCTGCCGCCGGTGAACAGCCGCTCACCGGAGCCGAGCGCCACCGGATAGACGAACAGGTGCAACTCGTCGACGAGGCCGTCGGCCAGCATGGCTCGAACGAGGCTGCCGCTGCCGCTGACGAAAAGGTTGCCGTCGACTCGGTCCTTCAGCGCACGGATGGCCTCTGGCGCGTAGGGACCGAGAATCGTCGAGTTGTTCCAGTCCGCCCTGTCCAGCGTCGCTGAGACGACGTACTTCGGCGACTCGTTCATGAACGGAGCTCCAGGGTCGTCCTCGGCCGTCCGAGCCGACCATGCCGGAGCGAACATCTCGAAGGTGCGCCGGCCGAGCAGCAACGCCGTGCACGATCCCATTACCGCTCCGATGGCCTCGCCCATCTTCGGATCAAACGGGTATTCCATCGTCCACGCTGGGTCCTCAAACACGCCATCCAGCGCGATGAACTCGTGTACCAGGATGTTGCCC
>Ga0182024_10025150_pt1 | contig 10534 bp, 9 predicted proteins | sample P32metaG_FD_120480 | JGI IMG/M metagenome (GOLD analysis project Ga0182024, IMG submission 120480) | Permafrost microbial communities from Stordalen Mire, Sweden - P3-2 metaG (Illumina Assembly) | ecosystem: Environmental > Terrestrial > Soil > Wetlands > Permafrost | place: Sweden: Stordalen...
CGGTCTGCCGCGCGGCTGGATCAAACGCATGAAGCGAACCATCCGCACCCTCGGCTGGCGATTCAATGCCGATCGCATGGTCATGGATTACACGCTGAAATGCTACGTTCCCGCAGCCGGGGGGACATCCAGTGACATGAGATCGGCTTGGTGAGGAAAACCCGACTTAGTGAAGGCAATTAATTTCAAACCTGGCCAGCAGACCGCGCGGCACTTAGGGCGTTCCTGAAATCACGCCTGATTTGTTCTTCGCTTTTTAGAACTCGACTCAGTTGCTGAACAATCCGCAACAATTCATCGGGATCCTTTGCATCCAGTGCGGCGCGGCACAATTCTCTCCAAGTCTTTTGTTGCGTTTCAGCCATACGGCATTTCCTCCGAACGGTTGCATTTGAGGGATATCGCGAACATCCCGATTAATGACGTGCTACAAGAGGAAGGCCTTCTTTGTCTTCTCGCGCCGAGGGTTTCCCCTTCGGAGCGCGCGCAGGGCTGCAAACGTCGAGCCGACAATGCAGACGGCAATGAGTAAAGTCACGCCGCTCATAGCCAAATCACCGAGCAACTCAACAGAACTTTCCAGCATGCCTAGTCCTTCCATCTCTTTGTGAATCGTCGTTTGCAATTCATGTTGGCAATTGAAAAGCCAAAGTCACGGCTACACGGTTCTGCCCCGAAATGCCTGAATGGACATCGTTTGCGAAAATGGCGTTAGGAATAAGCGGCATCGTGCTGTCAAGGTGCCGACACAGAATTTGACAAGTGGCATAAGGCTCGACATTTTCCAGAAGCTTTCTTTCGATTCGCAACATCAGATGAAATATCTCGGGGTTTCATTCGTCTACCGTAATGGGGAGCTACTGACTGACAGCCTGAAAGGTAAATTTTGCGACTGTCGCGAGGATCTAATGAGCACTTTTTCCGCGACCATCTCAGAGGAGCACACGCAACGCTACGAAGCGCTGCTGCGCGCGACCAACGCGATTGGCACGTGCAGCGATTGTGACACGGCTGCCGACGTTCTCATCCAAGCGCTGCGCGAAGTCATCACCTTTGACTATCTGCAGCTCGTCACCTTTGAGAATGACGGCGCTGCCATCGAATGGCATCTTCTATATTCCAATGGCGCACGACAGAATCTGCATTCGACTGATGTTGTCGTGAAGGGCACGCCCATCGAGTGGGTACATGAGTCCCGGCAGGCTCTTGTCATCCCCAATTGGAATGCGGAAACGCGGTTTGCAAAGCATGCGGAATTTCTAAATGAATTAGGTATTGTGGCTACCTGTGTGTTGCCGATTGCGCGAGGACCACGCCGCCTGGGTGTTCTGAGTTTGGGGATGTCGCGCAGAGACGCCTATCCCGAGGACGAAGTCCGCTTTCTCGCTGTTGTCGCCGACCAGCTTGCGCTCGCGATCGACGCTGCTGTGAACTTCTACTTGTCCCGGCAGGCGCAGGATCGGTTGAAGCTGATCCTCGATCTGACGAATCAAGTCGTCTCCAAGTTGAATTTTAAAGAACTGCTGCAGGCAATCTCGGCAAGTGTTCGCCAAGTAATGCACTGCGATGCAGCAGCGATCATGCTGTCCGAGCCAGACGGTATACATTTACGAGTGCATGCTCTCGACTTCCCAGGCAGCAAAGGTTTTTTTAAAAAAGACGGAGTAGTTCCCATCGAAGGGACGATGCCGGGCGAAAGCTTTCGAAGCGGCAGGCCCTGCGTCTTAAATCGACTTGATCCTGCCGAAGTTCCCCCCGAAATGTATGCCAAGACTGCGGCTGAGGGTATGAATTCAATTTGCGACGTGCCCCTGATCAGCCGGGATCGCTCGCTGGGCCTGCTCGCTCTAGCAAGCCGGGAAGAGAACGCGTTCGATCAGGACGATGTGTCGTTCCTGGTGCAGGTCGCTCGGCAAGTAGCAATCGGCGTGGAGAACGCCCTAGCCTACGGTGAAATTGCTGAGCTCAGAGATAAACTCGCACAAGAGAAGCTGTATTTAGAAGATGAAATCCGCGGCGAGATGGACTTTGAAGGAATTGTGGGGCAGAGTCCGGGTCTGCGTCATGTTTTGAACCTGGTGGAAACCGTAGCTCCCAGCAACTCGACGGTATTGCTGCTCGGAGAAACCGGCACGGGAAAAGAACTGGTTGCCCGGGCAATCCATGAACGCAGCCGACGCAAAGAGCGAACCTTCGTGAAACTCAATTGCGCAGCTATTCCGACAGGGCTGCTCGAAAGCGAGCTCTTTGGACATGAACGAGGCGCCTTCACTGGAGCCATTGCACAGAAGACTGGACGGCTCGAATTGGCTGACCAAGGCTCATTGTTCCTGGATGAGGTCGGAGATATTCCGATCGAGATCCAGCCGAAGCTCTTGCGCGCTTTGCAGGAACGTGAGTTCGAAAGGCTGGGCAGCACGCGAACCAAAAAGATTGACATACGCTTGGTGGCGGCGACCAATCGCGATCTCGAAAAAATGATGGAGAACGGCGAGTTCCGCAGCGACTTATACTATCGCTTGAACGTGTTCCCCATCCGCACCCCTCTTTTGCGCGAACGCCCCGAGGACATTCCGCTGCTGGTCCGCTATTTCACCCAGAAGTACAGCCGGCTGATGGACAAGCAGATCGAATCCATTCCCGCCGCAGCCATGAAGAAGCTTTCAAGTTGGCATTGGCCCGGCAATATTCGCGAGCTGGAGAACTTCATCGAGCGTTCGGTGATCCTTACTCACGGCTCCGCGCTGCAAGCTCCGATCGCTGAACTGGGCAACAATGGGAAGACGGCTCCGCTGGCTGGGACCCGCGAGGCTAACGAGCGCGATGAAATTGTCCGCGTCTTGAAAATGACCAACGGGCGAGTGGCAGGACCGGAAGGAGCTGCGGTCCGGATGGGCCTTAAACGCACGACCCTAATTGCTCGGATGAAGAAGCTGGGGATTGACGCGCGAAGAGTGTCATGAGGCTTGACTCTAACGAACGTCCCCGCCTTGAAAGGTGCGCGGTTTAAAAGGTTGCGGAAAAAGTCTCGTTTCGTATCAGGGTACTTCAGGGATACCGCAAGTCGCTGAAAATGCACCTGGCTTTAGCCGCTGAGGCCAGCACTTTCCCATCCGTGCCACAAGACATGGTAGTTCGCCTCTTGTCATTCCACTCTCGACAAAATGTCAATTTTGACTTTGACATTCATTGACATAATTCTTCGCCACCTTTTCTCCGAGTAATCATTTCAGCGCTTTACGCTCCCACGGCTTTGGCATCCGCGTTGCGCTTACTCAAACGCTACAGGGTCCCAATATGTTCAAAATTTCCATCGTCGACACCCTATCTCAACGCAAGCTGGTAGTCGAAGGAAAGCTCAGCGAACCCTGGCTCGACGAGCTGCGTACTACCTGGAAAAATGCCAGCCGCGACCTGGGCGGACGCAAACTGATAATCGATGTGAGCAGTTTGACCGTCATCAGCCAGGCAGGAGAAGACGCAATTTTCGATCTCATGAAACAGGGCGCAAAGTTCTCCTGCACTGGTATTTGCACGAGATACGTACTGAAGCGGCTCGCGCGGGCATGCGAGGGCCAGGCGCGAACGGATTCGGAAGCAAGTGAGACGTTGAAAACATAAAAAAAATCAAGTTGTCGATTTCCACCCAACTCAAACGACTAATAAGTGAAAGACAGAGGTGAATATGAAGAACGCAAGCCGGATTGCAAGAGGCCAGCAGTATGCGAACAGCGATGATTTTCAGCAAATCTTTCAGGAAGACATGAGCGGTCTATATTTGCTCTCGTTTCTATTGACTGCGGATCGTGAAAAGGCGGAGCAATGTTTTGTTTCCGGCCTGGAGGATGCGGTTGAAGGTAATCGCGTTTTCAAGGACTGGGCGCGCTCCTGGGCGCGGAGAGCAATTATTCAGAACGCCGTAAGAGTAATTAATCCACGATCTCCCGAAGCCAGCAGCGTTACGCGCAACACTAATGAAGCAAAGCTACCGGCGGAGCAACCGGTTGAGATTGGCGCCGTTCTGAAGCTCGAACCGTTCGAACGCTTCGTCTATGTGATGTCGGTGCTCGAACGCTACTCCGATCAACATTGTTCCGTTCTGTTGGGCTGCACCCGGGGGAAGGTGTCGGCAGCGCGAATTCGGGCATTGCAGCAAATCGGCAACTCCATGGAATTGCGCGATGAGAAAGTGGCGAATGCCAGTTCAGAGAGGCCGGCCTCGCACGATGCCCGCAGTTCCTTACTTCAATTATTAGTAGCTCCGCGCCTGGCGACTTCAGGGTAGACAATTTCTCGGATTTTCCGCGGAACTCGGACTGGCGCAAGCCTAAGCCAACGAACTAATTGCTCTGGTCCAGATCTACCAGGCCCTGGGCGGCGGTTGGCAAGAGTGAGCGTATTATTTTGCGTCAGGCGCAAAAGACATAGACGTCGACCGGAGATTCGACGCACTGTAGCGCATCATCCGCCGGATTTTTAGATAACATGGTGTCACCGTGCGGACGGGATTCCATGATTGAGCGATTTGACTTTTCCGATCTCCGCGAACTCTTTGCGAAAGCCAACGAAGAAAAGTCCGGTGACCAGTTAGCGGGCATCGCCGCGAGATCGGAACGGGAACGAGTCGCCGCAAAACGGAAACTCGCGGACTTGACGCTCGATGAAATTGTCCGACGGCCGCTCATCGAACCGGACGACGATGACGTCACTCGCCTCACCCTCGACTTATTCGATCGGCAAGCATTCCGCCCAGTCGCGAGTATGACCGTCGGAGAGTTTCGCGAGTTCCTGCTCGACGATGCCACGACAGAAACACAACTGCATTCGCTGCAGAACGCAATCATCCCCGAAATCGCTGCCGCCGTAACCAAGCTGATGAGCAACAAGGACCTGGTGCTCGCGGCCGCTAAGATTCGTAATGTCACGCGTTGCCGCAATACGATGGGAGAGCGCGGCGTCTTAGGCATTCGCGTGCAACCCAATCACCCCGCTGATGACATCGGTGGAATTCTACTGGCTGCATTCGAGGGTTTGCTCTACGGCTGTGGAGACGCAGTGATAGGGGTCAATCCAGCCACAGACTCAGTGCAGACGGTTAGCGCGATACTTTTGGCGTTAACTCGCCTGGTCGACGCTTACGAGATTCCCACGCAGACCTGTTGCCTGGCGCATATCACTACGCAACTGGCCGCATTGGATCGCGGCGCGCCGGTCGACCTTCTTTTCCAATCCGTCGCGGGCACGGAAGCGGCGAACCGAAGTTTTGGAATTACACTGACCATGCTGCGTGAAGGACGCGAACGGGTGCTCGATCATCATCGCCGACGCGATGTCCGCTGGGCAGGCGATCAGGTAATGTACTTCGAAACCGGCCAGGGTAGCGCTCTTTCCGCGGAGGCACATCACGGAGTCGATCAACTGACGCTGGAAGCGCGAGCTTACGGAGTCGCGCGAGCCTTCCCGCCTTTCCTTGTCAACAGCGTTGTCGGATTCATCGGCCCGGAATATTTATACGACGAGAGGCAGATCATCCGCGCCGGACTTGAGGATCATTTCATGGGCAAGTTACTCGGTTTGCCGATGGGTTGCGACGTCTGCTATACGAATCACGCCGCCGCCGATCAAAATTCCGCCGACAACCTTCTCCTGCTTTTGACCGCTGCGGGCTGCAATTACTTCATGGGCGTTCCCTGTTCTGACGACGTTATGTTGAACTATCAATCCACCAGTTACCACGACGGGTTGGCCGCGCGGCGCCTCTTCCAACTGCGTCCCGCACCGGAGTTCCTCGCGTGGCTGCAGGATAGAGGGATCTACCGTGATACCGAACCTGCATCCCTCGACTCGGTCGCGCGGCGCCAACTCATGGAGCATTTAGAGTCGTCGCTGCAGGGAGTTCGTTGAATGGCTCCGGAAGACGACGAACGAAACAAGAAACAAGAAGACAAACTCGCGCAGCCCTTCGGCTTGTCCGAAATTATCGAGAAGGTTCGCGCGCGCACGCCGGCGCGCTTGCTCGAAGGCCGCAGTGGCGCGTCGTATCCCACGAATACCCAACTCACTTTGCGTGAGGCGCACGCAGCCGCACGCGACTCCGTGCGGGAGGAGTTAAATCTCCTTACCCACCTTGGCGACGACTTTGTACGGAAGTGGAATCTGTTTGAAGTCTGCTCCAGAGCAGTCAACAAAGACCAATACCTTTTGCGTCCTGACTTGGGCCGTCACCTGAATGACTCGTCCCGCGCCGAAGTTAGCAAGCGGTGCAACACGGGATGCGATTTGCAGATCGTGATCGGCGACGGGCTATCGGTAACCGCTGTTGCGATGCAGGTTCCTCGACTGTTGCCGCTGCTATGCGAGGGCGCGCGGACACGGGGCTGGAATATCGGTTCGATTTTCGTCATCCGTTACTGCCGGGTAGGCATTCTCAACGACATTGGTGAGTTACTGAGGCCGCGAGTTGCCGTGCTGCTGATCGGCGAACGCCCGGGCTTGGCAACGGCTGAAAGTCTTTCGGCGTACATGGGATACCAGCCAGCAGCATCCCACAGCGACGCCGATCGAAACCTTATCTCGAACATCCACGCTCGTGGTGTAAGAACAGAGGATGCCGCTCAGCGGATTCTGAATTTGGCAGCGTTGATGATGAAAACTCAAAACAGCGGTTACCAACTGCGAGAAGAACTGCCGCCGAAAGTTGCGCTCCCCACCGACTGAGCGGTCACTATTTTGGGATGATGTTTGGCAGGGACCTTTGACCGACCCCGCCTATCGACGAACCTTACCTCAGTTCCGCTCATGCGTTGACGGGGATGCTGCGTCCGTAAGATTAAGCGTCCCGAAAGTCGGACATTTATCGAATGAGAAAATTCTGGACCACCGCGGCACTGCCCCTGAAGACTCCGTCTACACGCTCTCCCATCTGGGCCTGGGACGCGCTTACGCCCTGCAGGGTAACACTGCCTCGGCCAGATCAGCCTACCAGGATTTTTTTGCCGCGTGGAAAGACGCCGACCCGGACATTTCAGTCCTTAAAGCAGGCCAAGATGGAGTACGCGAAGCTGCAGTAGTTCCAGGGCAGGAGAAGTCCCCAACCGTAGCTTACCCTCATCGAATTTGGCGCGAGCAATAATTCCGCCAGCGCGCCGGCGCAGCAGCAAGGCATCCAGCCGCCAAACCCGCCTGCCACTTCAGGAGCCATGTTGTAAGATGTCCTAGAAGTTATGCCTTCTGCTCCGCGCGCCGAAGGTCCGCTAGTCTCCTCCACGGTCCAGCAAGAGATCGCGAGCCTGGCTGCGCTTCCGGCGGCCCGCGCCGCATTCGCTTGGCTTCGCGCCGAGGAACCTCAGTTTGCGGCATGGCAACTCGAGATGGCGCGCATCGCCGCTCCCCCATTCGGAGAGGCAACCCGCAGCGCATGGCTACAAGAACGCCTTGGCGCACTCGGACTCATCGACGTCCACACCGACGAGGTGGGCAATGTATTTGGTATCTATCCTGCCAGGCAGGTAGCCAAATCGCCGGCCAAGCAATACACCGCACTCAGCGCGCATATCGACACGGTTTTTCCCGCGGGTACTCCGCTCAATCTTCGGCAGCACGGTAGCCGCCTGTACGGGCCGGGTGTTTCAGATAATGGTGCCGGAACCGCGGCACTACTGGCGATCGCGGCTGCGCTTCGCGCCACTAAAATTGCGCTCGCTACTCCATTACTTTTTATCGGCAACGTCGGCGAAGAGGGAGAAGGCGACCTGCGCGGCATGCGCCACATTTTTTCCCAAGCCCAGTGGAAAGATTCGATCCGCCACAGTTTGATTCTTGATGGCGCTGGCTCCGATACGATCGTGGCCGAAGCTTTGGGCAGCCGCCGCTTCGAAATTATCGTTCGCGGTCCCGGTGGACACTCCTGGAGTGACTTTGGCATGCCCAACCCGATACTGGTTTTGGCGCACGCCGTTCATACGTTTTCTCAAACGGTGCTGCCAACATCTCCGAAAACGACGTTCAATGTCGGCGTAATTCGCGGCGGCACCTCGGTGAATTCCATTCCCGAGTCGGCCAGCATGCGGGTCGACATTCGGTCGACTTCTATGGCCGAGATGGAACGCCTGGAAGCGTCTTTGCGGTTCGCGGTGGAACAGGCGGTCGAAGCGGAATCGCGCAGCAGCGAGCGGCGAAGTCCATCGCAAAAACGTTCGTCCGGCTTGACCTATGAAGTCGTCCCGATAGGCAATCGTCCCGCTGGCGAACTGGATAGCAATGCTCGCATCCTGAAAGTGATTCGCGCCGTGGACGCGCATTTAGGCAATGCCGCCCAAATTCAACGAGCGTCGACCGATGCCAATATCCCGCTCTCGCTCGGCCGCGAAGCCATTGCCATTGGCGGCGGCGGCGTAGGCGGCGGCGCTCACACTCTGCAAGAGTGGTTCGACTGCACGGGCCGCGATCTCGGCCTCAAGCGAATATTGCTGACGTTATTAGCGCTGACCGGCGTAGCCTAGTAATTTTTCTGAACAAGCGCCACGGATGCGCACCAATCACACGGATTAAGAAAAAGAAAAAGGATTATCCGTGTTGATCCGTGGAAATCCGTGGCAAGGCTTTAGAACGCCGGCTTCCGCATGGGCTGGAACGGAATCATGACTACCGTCTGCAACGCCACTGGATCGCCATTCTTGGTCGCCGGACGAAATCGCCAACGCGACAGCGCGGCGCTGGCATACTGATCCAGACGATCGTCGACTCCACGCAGAATCCTCACATCACTCACAGCTCCATTGCTATGAATCACGGCCGAGAGAATGACCGTGCCGTGAACCTGCTGCCGCATCAACTCCAGCGGATATCCGGGGTCCACTTCCTGTATGGCCACAGGCGCAACCAATTCGCCCTGCTTGTCGGCGTCTTTTAATTCAGCAAAGTGCATGACCCAGCTTCCACCCGCCGAATTCAGGTTGGGAACATTCAGAGTCATGGCATAAGATTTTCGTCCAGCGAAAAGTTCGCGCTCCACTTCGCTTACAGCATTGGCCGGCAGTTCAGAAGAACGCGGCGGAGTAGCGGTAACTCGCGGCTGCGTTGCACTCGCCAGGAGGGTTGAGTTGTCAGAAGACCTCCCGTCAGTTCCACCTGCGAATGTGCTATTGCTTTCGGCCTTCGGACTCGCGCCGACATAAAGGCCAGACGGAATGCCGTTTGATTTATTGCTTGAGCCGGTCGCATTTCCGCCCGCTGCCGCGCGATGATTCTGAGCCGGAATATCCGGCGTTCCGGCCGCGCCAGCTTTCCCTTCAGGAGTCGCCGCGAAAGTTCCGCGCCGGTTGCCTGCAGGGACTTCGGTCGGCCGGCCAGGAACTGCAGGATGAAGGTTCAGCGCAATGACCCGGCCATCGCGTGAGGTTCCAGAGCCTTGAAGCGAGGGCGGAGGAGGAACGACCGTGGCGTGCGACTTTCCTGCCAGCGCCATACTCGCAGCTCGTTGTTCGCCCACCGGCAATTGTGGCGCTGGCGCGACCACTTGCGTATGGCCAATGTTGATGTCGCTCAATCTTGAACGCGAATTCGCAACCTCGCGCGGCGGTTCGACGATCGACGGCTGTGGCGCAGAGACATCTCGCCTAGAAACGGCTCCATTCATTTCGGGTGCCGGTGCCACTACCGCCTGCTGCCAGGACAGACTTTGTTTCATCGTGCTGCTTACATCCGGAGCCGGCGCAATCACGTTTGTGGGAAGCACCGGCAGCTTCAAACTCGAAGGCGAATCGGCCACTGCTGCTGCGGGAATTGTGGGCTCCGGACGCGCCCATGCCACGACGTTCGGCAGCGGAATGTCATGATCTAATTTCAGATTCGGAGGCGTAACAACCGTCTGCGCCCGATTGTCCGCTTCTGGCGGTACTGAAATAATTGGCTGCGCCGCATGCTCCGGCTCGCCCTGCTTCGGCGAAGGCGATTGTGTTCCGCCAGTATCGAGGGGCGCGAGATACTCCGCTGCGTCGTAATACACGACGTCGGACTTATGAAATATGTTGGGCTGCACAATCTGCGTGGATCGCGGCCAAAGTTCTGGCGCAAAACGTGTCCATCCAAGCATGACCGCGATCAGCGCGAGGTGAGCCACGGCTGACTGCACGAACCGGCTCCAAGGCAGCGGCGCCGGCACAAACACGTCTGGCCAAAACGCTGCCGGCCGCGAAACCAACACCAGCGGCGCTTTTGAACGGCGCCACAACAGGTCCTTCAGGTTCGCCAGAAAAACTCGGCTGCGCGGCTCCAGCGCGACCAGCAGTTTGGGCGCGGGCAGCGAGTTCGTCTTGCGCTTGCGCGAGGTGTCGATCAGCAGAGGACCTTGTATCATGCTTCCACTTCTTTGTGGCGGGAGTGATTCATTATAGCCGGGCCGATGCCCTTCCAGTCACATCTACCTGCCCGAAGAAAGATTTTCCATGCTCTAATACCGATATGAAACTGGCTGTCGTCCTCCCTCTGATATTGCTCGCCTGTGGTTCGCTGCTCGCCGCGCAGAATCCCGCGC
>Ga0182024_10025151_pt1 | contig 10534 bp, 3 predicted proteins | sample P32metaG_FD_120480 | JGI IMG/M metagenome (GOLD analysis project Ga0182024, IMG submission 120480) | Permafrost microbial communities from Stordalen Mire, Sweden - P3-2 metaG (Illumina Assembly) | ecosystem: Environmental > Terrestrial > Soil > Wetlands > Permafrost | place: Sweden: Stordalen...
CTTCGCCACGAATGTTCGGCAATGGAGACTCTCGGGGTCGGCAAACAGGGAATGACTTTGAACGCGAATGCGATCATGTGCGGGAAAAGTGATTGAGATGTCCATGAGCGAGGCTTAAAACCTGGTGAGTAAGTTGTCAGTCAAAGACGCCGCAGTTCCAGCAAACCGCAAAAAAACGGAAGCGCGATCGCTTCCTTCACGTCCGAGTTGTGAGCCCGAGTTCAAGCAGTGGACACGATATTCTACTCTTGTGCGGACGTGCTCGCCGCCGCCGCTGCGTCCTGCATCTCCTCAGCCCGTTCGGCGACTCGCCGTGTCGCCGCAGCGTAGGCGTCGCGGGCGGCTTCCGCAGCCGTTTCGAGCAGCGGTCCGAGCTTCTCATTAAGCGGTCCAGCCTTCTCCTTGAATTTATCAAAATTCTTGGCGACGAAGAAACCGGCAAGGGCACCGGTACAGAGGTATATTATTTCCGTTCTGTTGATGGGCATGCAGACCTCCCGAAAAAGTGACCAGGACGTGCCGCTGATGTGCCATTGACGAACCGGATCGGCGGTGTCCTTTGGCATTGCACGCGCCACGAGCAAAGTCGGAAAAACACCTCTCCGTATGATAGCATATAGCGACTGGTCAAAATGAAGCGACACAGAAAGTGGTCGACTTTCGGGATCAGTTGGCTGATCTTTGCCGTTGGCTTCATGCTCCGTGAGTCGCGTTTTCAATCTTCTTTGGCGGATCCGACCCGCTCGTAGTAGTGTACAAACACACGCGAATTCCATGCCGCTGACGGGTGATCCGCGGCTCGGCATGGAGTTTGCGACGGCTTGGCCCCGCGGACGAGTTCAGCCGAGGCAAACATTTAAAGACTCGAAGTTTGCGACCGGGCATGGCTTTGAATTTCACGCCAGGGCTCCGTCCTCACCGATCGCAATTGTCCGCTGGATCTCATCCGTCTTGAATCCGAGCGCCATCGGTCGGGAAACCTGAGGCAGCACCGCCACATCGTAAAGTTCGCGAACCAGTCCCTCCACTCGAAGCCAGTGCGCGACGTTGCCCGTACGCAGTTCGACGATCAGCAAACCGCAACGTGCATCTGCCGAACGATTGGCTAGTTCGTTTTCGAGCGCCAGCCCGCCGAATGTCTTGTCGTCGCGGGGACGTGACAGCCCCATCACGGCGAAGTCGCCGACGAACGCCAATCCACGAAGGTAGCCTGGGCAGAATGTCAGCGGCTCAAACGGACCACCGCCGGGATCAATACTACCGAAATGGCCGGTTCCGGAATTGTGCAGCCAGAGGCGGCCTTGGTGGAGTCTGGGTGAGTGCGGCATCGATAGCCCGGAGGCGATCACGCGCCCGTCGGGGATTTCCAGCACGACCCCGCCACTCTGGCGGCGGTCGCGCCAGCCGTCGACGACGTCGCTGGTGCTGACCGCCGTGGCGTATCGCGGGCGGCCGTGTTCCAGCGCCAGGCCGTTAAGGTGGCAGCGATCCTCTGCGGCCAGCTTACTCAAGAACGGTGGCCGCCAGAGCGGGGTAAAGCTGGATCGTTCTGAAATCGTGGCGATGCATCCGAAGCTGGTGGCGACGAATACCGGACGACCGGTGTGGTCGATTGCCACGTCGTGGATATCGAGGTCGCCGGTGGTGTTGGCGATCTTGGGAACGTAAAGGCAATCGTGTCCCTGGTAGAGCTCGCCGGGCTGGAGCAGATTCTCAAAACGCCAAAGTTGGTACAGGGTGCTTAGCCAGATCGTCTGGCCATCCGCCCAGAGGCCCATCGCGCGGTTGAACGTGCGCTCGAAAACAGCAAGCTTGCCGTCCGGCTGCCGACCCAGAAGGAAGAGCTTACCAGTTTGATAGGTCGTGAAGGCCAAGCTGATCCGCTGCGACGCCAGCCACGATGAGAGGTGTGGCGAGCCGGTAACCTCGACCCACGGCTCGTTCTTGGAGTCAGTCGCTTGAGAAGGCGCTTCGCTCATCGATTGGGCTCGCAAGACGTCAGATCGATCGGCTCGCTAGTCGCGATTGCGTGCGGGATTCACGGACAGCGACTCGCGTGCTTGGTCCGGTGGCCTGGAAACGCAGCCGAAGAGCGCCGGAACGACCACGAAGGACGCGAGCAGTCCGGCAACGAACTTGATTCCAGCGGCGAGTCGATCCGCCGGGGATGTGAGCTGGGCAGCGGCATCGTTGATCCGGTCAATGGCAGCGCGCGAGCGCGGCCGAGCGTCACCTGGACGCGGGTCGGCTGGCATGGCCGCGGGGCCGCCGCCAGAGGTCGGATCAGCTTCCTCTTGGCGAAGGATCGGTGGCGCAACAGGAAGACGGCGATAGAAAAGGTGCTCGTTCCATGGATCGTCCGATTGGCCGGAATTACCCAGGAGTAAGTCGCCTGCGACGCGATAATCTCGCAAGGCCTCATCGAGACCAATGACGAACTGCGTCAAGGAAGAGGTATCGCCGAATGGGTAACGAGTAGAGAGCCATGGCATGCGCCGCGCGCTGGCGCCCTGCTCGTCGCTTTGATCAGACCCGAAATCGAGGACAGGCACGCTCAGGTATGTGTTTCCTTCAACTGAAACCAGGATTGCTTCGCCTGTTCCTCCAGTGGATCTGTTGCCGAGCGAGGAGAAACCGCCGAGGGATAGACCAACAGTCGAAGCGGCAGACACGGACAAAGCGGCCGAGCTTGTTGAGGCTGAAGTGCTCGAACTCGATGACGTCGCAGCGGCACTCGTGGCACTCGAATTCGAGGTCAGGATGACGAACTGCGATCCGGCCGCGGCTGCGGAAGATTGAAAGGAGTTAAACGAAGATGACGCCGCGCCCGCCGCCGATGGTGTAACCGCCGCTGCGGTTGCTGCGGCCAGAGAGAAGACCGAGATGGTGTCAGACCCCTGGCTGCTAACCAGGACATCGAAGTTGCCGTTGGCCTTGGCCACCACATCGATCGTGCTGGGCAGAGCCGGCGTCTGGCCCTGGGCCAATAGCACGGACGCCACGCCCAAGCCGTTTCCTTCGGGCGCCAGGATATTGACGGCGCCGCTGGCGAGGGCCACGACGACCTGGCCGCTCTCGATCGCTTGCGCGGCCACGACCTGCTGCCCGGAGAATACGACACTCGCGCCAGCGGAGGGGTCGTTCAAGTTGAACCGCACCAGATTGCCGCCTGCTGTCACGTCGAAGCCCACGCCGCTGTCGCCGGAATACGTTGGCGGCTGGACGACCGCACTTCCGAAATTGAAGAGCGTCTGCGGGTTTTGGTCATCGAAGAAGCCCTGCCCGACACCAGGCAGCAGGGTCACCGTGCCGCTGCCGCCGTTGACGACCGCTAGATCGGGGATCGAATTGCCGCTCAAATCGCGCACGGTCACGGCGATCGGGCCATCGCCGCCGGACTTGAGACGTGGGCCTGGGACACCCACCCAATCACCGCTGGCATCGTAGGAGCCAAGGATCACCGAGACGTCGTTGCTACCTTGGTTGGCGATCAGCATGTCTGGCGTGCCGTCGCCATTCAAGTCGGCGACGGTGATGCTGGCCGGAGCGGTTCCGACAAAATAAGTCTCGACCGTCGGGGCGAAGCTGGGTGCGCCATCGACGATCGAAGTCGTGCGATAAATCTCGACCGAGTTGCTGCCGGTGCTTACAACGACGGCATCAGGCAATGAATTGGCCTTGTCGAGGAACGCCCACTGCACGTCGCCGGGCGCGAGCTGCGCGGACGAAGATGATGTCACGCCCAGCGTCTGCACTGGAGTGTATTCCGCACCGTTGCCCGAGGGGGCTTGTACCGTGACTCGGTTGTTCTTCTGGTCTCCCACCAAGACGCCCGCCTCGCCTGGCCCCAGCAAGTTGGGCACGACGGACAGTGAAACGCGGCTGCCCTGGATCTGAAAAGTTCCGTCGCCCTTGCCCACCAAGATAAGGACGTCGCCGAAGCCATTACCCACCATCAAATTGAGCAGACCACTGCCGTTGCCGGAGACGACCGACAAACCCGTAGCCTCGTCGCCGACCGGGATACTGAAAATGTGCTCGAACGTTCCATCGCCGTTGCCTCTATAGATCCAGATCTGGCCCGTGTCCTCCATCAGAACGGCCAGGTCGAGCTTGCCGTCGCGATTGAAGTCGCCGGCCACGATTGCGCCTGGGCGCTCGTTGATGTTCTGGCCCTCGCTGGTTGATGTCGAGAGCGCGAGCGTCGGACGGTCGAATCCGCCGTCGCCATCGCCGGCCAGTACGGTGAAGCTGTGAGTGGCTTGATTCAAGACCACGACATCATCGCGGCCGGACCCGGTGAAGTCTCCAGCGACCAGTGTGACCGTCTGCGCGAACGAGCTCACGACCGGACTCGGGCCTGCTGTACTTATTCCGTACGAGCCCGAGCTCGCGCGAAATCGGAGCGACTGATTGAAGGAGTGTGCCGGATCGTTGAGCAGCGCGGTGACGTCGCCTGAGGCCTGGTCGCTCACGACGATATCGGGTAGGCCATCGCCGTTATAGTCGCCCACCGCGATATCCGAAGGCGCGATACCGGTCGGTACGGTGATGGGCGCCGCGAAGCCGCTCGATGATGTCTGGAGGGCGATGGTGACGCTGTCATCAAGCGCGTTGGCGACGATCAGGTCGTCGAGCCCGTTTCCGGCGAGCTGGGCGGTGGCGAGGCTGGTGGGTAGGGCGGTCGTCGAGAACGCGATTCGGTGCGAGATTAGACCGGAGGTGCTTATGGTATAAAGCGAGACCGTGAAGACGAATTGACCCGAGGAGAGTGCCGGATCAAAGTGGTCGTCAGCAGCGGCGACGGCGAGCTGAGTCCCGACATGGAGGATCGTGATCGCCCGTGCCGGTCGACCGGGGTTCAAGATTTCCGGCGGTGCAAACGTGCCGGTTCCGCCGGGGGAACCGGCCCGGAACAGGATGTTGCCTGAGCGGTCGAGCACGACCGTGTCGGGGATGCCGTCGCCGTTCAAATCAGCCAAGAGCGCTGTATTCGACAGACCAACGCCGCCGCCGGCGGCTGCCGGCTCGAAGCTGCCGTCACCCTTTCCCAGGAGGACACCCGTTGCGCTGTCGTGATTGCTGGCGGTGACCAGGTCGGGCCGGCCGTCGCCATTGACATCCGCCACGACGGTCAGGGCCGGAGACAGGTCGTTAGCGAAGGTCTCTTGCTTGAGAAAGCTACCACCGCCGCCGTTGAGCAGAATGCTCACGCCATCGTCGCCGTAGTTCGTGGTGACGATGTCGGGTTTGCCATCGCCGTTCAAATCGGCCACCGCTACGGAATAAGGGCGGGAGCCGACGGCGTAGGTTTGCTGGGAAGCAAATGCGCCCGCGCGGTTGCCGAGCAACACACTCACGCTGTTGCTCGCCGCGTTGGCCGTGATGATATCGGGGATGCCGTTGCCGTTAACGTCCGCCACGGCCACCGAGAATGGCTGCTTGCCGCAGGCGAAGGTTTGCTGCGGTGCGAAGTTGACGTGGCTCTTGCTCCCGCCCTGGTTCAGGAGCACGCTCACCGTGTCGCTGGCCGAGTTGGCGACAACGATGTCGAGTCTGCCATCGCCGGTCAAGTCGGCGACGGCCAGCGAATATGGCTTTGAGCCGACCTGAAACACCTCTTGCGGAAGGAACGTTCCGTCGCCGTTGCCGACGAGCACGCTGACGGTGTTATCGTTGTAATTGGCGACGATCAGGTCGGGGACGCCGTCGCCGGATAAGTCAGCCACAGCGACGTCACGCGGGCTGCGGCCGACCGGGAAGGTGTGCTGCACGCTGAAAGTTCCGTCGCCGTTGCCCAGCAGCACACTCACCGAGTTTCCATCCGAATTGGTTGTTACCAGGTCCGGCCGGCCATCGCCGTTCAAATCCGCGACCGCGACTGACGTGGGCGCGGACCCCACGGTGATGGTTTCGCCCGGGCCGAAGGTGCCGTCGCCGTTGCCGAGCTGCACATTCACGGTGTTCTTCAAGGCGCTCGTCGTGATCAAGTCGAGGCTGCCATCGCCATTCACGTCGGCGACCGCCGTGCTATAGCGGTTTTCGCCCGCTCCAAGCGTGACCGGGCTACTAAACTCGCCTTGGCCGTTGCCTGTCAGAATGCTGACGGTGCTCTCATTGCGGTTGCCGACCACCACATCAAGCTTGTTGTCTCGATTCAAATCGGCAATGGCGAGAGAAGCCGGTCCATTCCCGGCGGCAAAGCTTTGCGCGGGCTTGAATTTGCCGGCCGGAGAGCCCAGCAGCACACTGACGGTGTCGCTACCGTAATTGGCAGTGACGATATCGGGGAAACCGTCGCCGTTCAAATCGGCGACTTGCACCTCGTTAGGGCCTTTGCCTACTGGAAAGATTTGAGGCAGGCCGAAATTGGCGCTGCCCTGGTTCAAGAGCACGCTAACCTCGTTGTCGCGATAATCTGAGGTGACGATGTCGGGCTTTCCGTCGCCGTTCAAATCAGCAACCGCCAGGCCGTACGGTCTCGAGCCCACCTGGAATTCACGAGAAGCCTGGAAGGTGCCGTTGCCGTTGCCCAGCAGCACGTCGACGACCGTGGCGCTGAAGTGACTGACGACCACGTCGGGAATGCCGTTGCCGGTGAGGTCGTCGACGACGACTTCGTACGGACCGGAGGCGACGGGGTACGCCACCATGGGCTGGAAAGCGCCTTTTCCCGTGCCGAGGAAGATGCCAAGGGTATTGTCGTCCTTGTTGGTCACGACGATGTCGGGGATGCCGTCCCCATTCAGGTCCGCCACCTTGACGTCGTAGCAAGCATTCCCGGCCGGTAAGTCTTCTGGAGGCTGAAATGTGCCGTCGCCGTTTCCCAGCAGCACGCTCACGTTCGAGCCGGTGTAGTTGGCCGTGACGATATCGGGAATGCCATCGCCGTTCAAATCGGCCACTGCCACCGATATCGGGAGCCTTCCCGTGGCGAACGTCTCCTTGGTCTGGAACGAACCATCGCGATTGCCCAACATCACGCTCACACTGTTGTCGGACCGATTGGCAGTGATGATGTCTGGAATTCCGTCGCGATTGACATCCGCCACCACGACCTGGAAAGGGCGCAAGTTGGATGCAGGGACCGACTGCTGCGTACCGAGCGAGAGGGTGCCATCACCATTTCCCAGTAACACTGTCGCTGTGTCGTCGCCCTGATTGGCGTTAACGACGTCGACATTGCCATCGCCGTTGAAATCGGCCACTGCGATCCCGCGAGGGGTATCACCGGTTGGGATGACCTGCTGCGGGGCAAAGGATCCGCTGCCGGTGGAGAGCAGCACGCTGAGGGTGTTGTCGCCTCGGTTTGCCGTGATGATGTCGGGGATGCCATCACCGTTCAAGTCGGCGACAGCCAGGGCGAATGGGTCGAAGCCGACGGGCACGACTTTCTGCGGTTCGAACGTTCCGTTTCCGTTGCCCAGAAGCACGCTTACGGTATCGTCCACATCGTTGGCGACGACGAGATCGAGCTTGCCGTCACCATTGACATCCACAGCCGCGAGTGAATACGCCCCCAAACCCGCTGGAAAATCGGTTTGAGCCCCGAAGGTGCCGTCTCCTTTGCCCAGTCGAACGGCAACGTCCCTGCCGACGTAGTTGGGATAAAGCAGGTCGGGGATCCCGTCGCCATTGACGTCGGCAACCACCGGCGGGCCCGGGCCCGCAAAACCCGGGCCGCTGGTTGTGGGATAAATTGCCGGTGATCCGAACGCATCGTTGCCGGCGCCGAGCATCACCCAGACAGTATCGTCGGCGTAGTTGCTCACAATCAGGTCGGGAGTGCCGTCGCCGTTGACGTCCGCCACAGTCACTCCGCCCGGGCGGGTGCCAACTGGAATCACGACCTGGGGCGCGAAGGTGCCATCGCCATAATTCCGAAGGATGCTGATCGAGTTGGAACCCTTGTTGGCCGTGAGAATGTCGAGCTTTCCGTCTCCACTGGCGTCGGCCACGGTGACGCGCCATACGCGCTGTCCGATCGCATATGACTCCGCCGGCAGGAATGTGCCGTCGCCGGTTCCCAGAAACACGCTCACGGTGTCGTCGACGCGATTGGCGACGACGACATCCGGAATACCGTCGCCGTTCAAGTCTCCCGTCGCCACCCACGCCGTGCCAGAGCCACCAGGGAGCGGAGCGAATGGAACCGTGGTCTGCGTGAATGCCGTGGTGAGCCGGTAGGCCCCCGAACCTGCGGCGGGCGAGACCGTCAGCAAATACACGCCGGGCTCCAGGAACTGGACGATTTGATTGCTATCCGACTGAATCAGAACTTGTCCGGTCGCTGCCGAGAGTGTCAAACGTGGGAACAAGCCTCCGCCCGTCGTCGCGGTCTGCGCATTCAATTCCCCGCCGCCCATCGCGGCTGTCACCGTGAAGGACACCGTGTTCACCTGGCCCGATGCCAGCGTACCGGTCGTTTCCGTGTACAGCCCGCTATTGATCTGCGACAAGTCGGTGACGCCGGCGCCCGCCCGTGAGACTACCACGAGCGGCTCCCAGTCAGAGCCGCGATGGACACCGCTCTTGTCGGATGAGCCGGCTTCAGGCACCGCCGGATCCGTCACGATACGCAGGCCGATGACCGCAGGCCCCGCCGGGTACGCCGCCGGCAGCGTCACGCCGAATCCGGCTGGGGACGAGAAGTCGCGGCCCGTCGGCCCGGCTACCAACTGCGCGCGTTTAAACGTCGCCAGCACGACCGCGGAACCATTGAAGACATTGCTGTTGCCGAGCAGCACTTGCACCTGAAAATCGCCCGGATCGGCGCCGCCCCGGTTTTGCACCGTGAAACTGACTGGAATCGCGTTGCCCGCGGCAGCCATTCCAATGCCGGTCCGGAACGAGCTACCAGTCAGATCGGGCCGCACCGGCACTCCGGTCTTGAAACTGACAGCTAGAGTGTAAAGCCCGGTGGTGGCGCCTGGTACTCCGCTGTATTCGAGTGTCGGATTGTAGTTGTCGTTGGGGGCGCTGCTGACGCCCAGGTAGTACGTACCAGCGGCCACCGCCTGAAAGCTCAGTTGCGGATCGCCACCTTGCTGGTCATCAAGCGCCAGTGGATCGCCGCCCGAATTGAACACTCGGAGAGTGCTTTCCAGTGCGCTACCGGATTGCCGGGCGCTCGCGCTGGCATCGAGCGTTTCGCCTGCTTGTAGCGTGACCGAGTAGAGATCGAATTCGTCAGGGATCGAGAGAAAGCGCGACACCTGGGCGTCATCGAACGCGCCGAATTGCAGCGGTATGGCCCGATCCAGGGGTGAAGTGGCGAGCAGGGTTCGGTCCTCGAGCCAGTCGCCGTCCGGCAGCCATGAGGACCCCCGGCGCCGCATTTGGCCGCGCAAAGTCAGAGTTCGCCGTCTAACACTCATGAATTACTTTCGGTGGGACAACTCTGCGTCCATCCTGGCGAATGAAGAATAGCGCCGCAGCGCGGCCATGGCCGCATCCGATCGAATGTTCGCCGACCAGAATGCAGGGCGTTCCTGGGCAGGAAGCATGCCCAGCGCTTTCTGGATCAAGTCGAGTGCGCGCTGGGGACCGGAACCTGGGCATTGCGCGTAGATCCGCGCAGCGTTGTAGAGCAATCGCGGGGACGGCGGCCCCAGGCGGAGCGCGGTCGCCGCATCCTCGGCAGCCTCTTGATGGCGGCCCAAGGCGGCGCGGGCGAAACCCCGGCCGTTAAAGGCGTCGCCGCTCTTGGAATCGAGCTCGACGGCCAGCTCAAAGTCGCGTAGTGCCAGCCTGGGGGCGTCGACCACCAGGTGTGTCCAGCCCCGATACGCCTGCACGGCCGAGGTGGGGTGCAACTCGAGAGCCTTGGTGAAATCATCGATCGCGCCGGGGTACTGTCCCAGCTCTGCCCGCGCCAGGCCTCGGCCGCGGTAGACGGATTCCACTGGTTTCCCCGACTCGAGATAGCGGTCGAACGCCGTGATGACTTCGCTGAATCGGCTAAGCCGAAACAAGGTTTCTGCCCGTAAGCGCTGTGCCAGCGCATGGTCCTTTTGCAAGGCCAGTGCCCCGTCAAACGATTCGAGGGCTTTCGCGACCTTCCCGGTCGAGAGCAACAACCGCCCGCGTTCGACTTGGTCGTCACTCCGGTACGGGCTGTTCGTGTTCTCGTGCTCGATTGCCCGGTCAAACTCAGCGAGAGCCAGGGCCGGTTCATTTCGCTCCAAATAAAGCCGTGCTCGCAGCCGATACAAATGCGCCAGGGCGGGCTCAAGCGACACGGCGCGGTTCAATTGCTCAAGCGCCAGATCCATCTTGTTCAAGCGCCTGAATGCCAGAGCAAGGTTAACGTAGGCCTGATACGCCTTCGGCTTCCGCTCAATGGCTGATTTCAGGTCGACTACTGCCTCTTGGAACCGATCCTGCCTCACGCGAAGAACGCCACGATTGACGAAGAGGACGTAGCGAGCGTTGTCGTCCAGGGGCATCTGCGCGGCTTTCTGAAAGTCGGCGTCTGCCGCAGCCCACGCTTGCAGCTCTTGATGAGCGAAACCGCGCAGCAAGTAAAGCCACA
>Ga0182024_10025152_pt1 | contig 10534 bp, 13 predicted proteins | sample P32metaG_FD_120480 | JGI IMG/M metagenome (GOLD analysis project Ga0182024, IMG submission 120480) | Permafrost microbial communities from Stordalen Mire, Sweden - P3-2 metaG (Illumina Assembly) | ecosystem: Environmental > Terrestrial > Soil > Wetlands > Permafrost | place: Sweden: Stordalen...
CGATCCTTCCTCGGCAATTGAACATGCACATGATGGTAGCTCTGCATGTCTCCACTATGCGCACCTGTTGCATGCCTGGAAAGTACTCAAAAAGATACATATTCATGCGGTCATAGACCTAGTTAGAACAATCTTGTATCGACGTCGCGCGCAGTTCCGTGGGCAGCCGCGCCAGCTTCCGATGAGCCGAGACCCAACGCCGCGCCCGCGTGCGGAACCACAGTTTCGGTCGAGCGACCATTGTTTCCTCCAGGAGAACAAAGGCTGCGCTCGCTTCTTCAGCTCCGGTGTAGAGCCTCGGATATTTCTCTGTGGCTGCATCCTGAGTCCCAGCACGGAGATAACGGACGTCTCTCGTGAGCAATTGTGACTTGCATTCCTGAGCTGTGCTGTTCGATACTTGCGACGCTGTGCGAGACCATTTGCCTTGCCCTGAAGTGGCGTCACATCGGCAGACGATTCCGCAAAAGATACTGCAAATGTCGTGTACTGGCGCATGGTTGTGCAGCCCATTGCGGGTGAAGGAAGAGGAGTCATGAGAGTCCTATTGGCGGTTGACGACTCGGGGTTTGCTGAAGATCTGCTCCGTGCTGTGGTTGTCGGGATCCGGCATGAGAATACTGAGGTCCTGGTTTTACATGTGCTGCAACCAGTTGACACAGTGCCTCCGCCTGAGATGGCTCAGGGTTATGCCCCTGAGTTGGAGAGTGAGAAGCAGCCCGCTCGTGCATTGGTTGAACGGATTGCGGCCGAGCTGCATAAAGCTGGATTCGCAGCACAAACGGGTGTACGGATTGGAGACGTAGCAAACACAATTCTCGATCAAGCAGCCGAATGGCGTGCCGATCTGATAGCAGTCGGTTCGCACGGACAAAGGAGCATTCATGACTTCTTACTGGGCAGCGTGGCGGAGTCGGTAGCTCGTCGAGCGGGATGCTCCGTGGTTATCGTTCGCACAGCGGCCTGCAAGTAATGAGTGCGCTGGCGCAAGTACGAGAGCGTGATCCCACTGGCCAGAGCCGTCGCCGCCGACAAGGTGGATCGCGGAATTGTGCTCTGCGGCAATGGAGTAGGGGCATCCATCTGCGCCAACAAGATTGCCGGTGTCCGCGCTGGGCTCATCCACGACGTGTTCTCCGGTCACTAGGGCGTTGAAGACGACGACATGAACGTTTTTTCGCTTGGCGGTCAAGTGATCGGGCCGGCACTGGCCTGGGAATTAATTCAGACGTTCTTGAAGGCTCGTTTCAGCGGCGCGATTCGCCACCAACGCAGGGTCGACAAAGTGAGTGCATTTGAAATCCAACCAGTAGTGGAGTGACGTGTTTTCCAAGAGGAATGAAATGAATCGAACGACCGAGAAACTGCACGAAATCGGCCAGAGTATATGGCTCGATAACATCACACATCGTCTGCTAGCGAGCGGAACGCTGCTGAGCTATATTCGAGAGCTTTCGATCACTGGCCTCACTTCGAATCCAACCATCTTCGATCACGCTATTAAGAACAGCAACGACTACGATGATGTTATTCGCCGGAAGTTGGACGAAGGAAAGTCGGGCGAGGCGCTGTTTTTCGACTTGGCTCTCGAGGACCTGAGGCAGGCGGCCGATCTCTTCCGGCCTATATACGACCGAACCGACGGTGTGGATGGCTGGGTCTCCCTGGAGGTATCGCCCCTGCTGGCGCATAACACGACCGGTACTCTCGCCGCAGCCAAAGCTCTCCACAACCGCGCGGCGCGGCCCAATCTCTTCATCAAGATTCCCGGAACCCGTGAGGGGCTTCCAGCCATTGAGGAGTCAATCTTCGCTGGCATCCCCGTGAATGTAACCCTGCTGTTCTCGGGCGAGCAATATATCGCTGCGGCAGAAGCCTATTTGCGTGGTATTGAAAGGCGAGTTGCTGCCGGGCTGAATCCCGATATCGGCTCCGTCGCCTCGCTCTTCATTAGCCGTTGGGACGTGGCAGTCGCAGAGAAGGAGCCGAAGTCATTGCACAACCATCTTGGCATCGCCATCGCCAGGGATGCTTATGAGAAGTACCGCACGCTCCTTGATTCTTCGCGGTGGCAGCGCATCCTGAACGCAGGAGCCAGGTCCCAGCGACTTCTGTGGGCCAGCACTGGAACTAAAGATCCACATGCTTCCACCATCCTATACGTCGAAGCGCTCGCGTTGCCCTTCACCGTCAACACAATGCCCGAGGCAACGCTGAAAGCCCTCGCAGCACATGCAGAATTCGGCGAGGCGCTGCTCGAGGATACCAACAAGATTCTCGTGGAATTTGCCAAGGCTGGTATTGACAAGGACGCCGTTGCTGCTCAGTTGCTAGGGGAAGGCGTCGAATCGTTCGCCAAATCATGGAACGACCTTCTGGATTGCATCGCATCGAAGAGCCGGGCGCTGAAGGCAGTGGTTGCCTGAGTTCCGGGTGGGCAGCGCTGTCAATTCATGGACGCAATTGCTTCCGATTGCGACCATGACAACGAAAGCACTTACTGGGTGACAGATCACGGCTTGGCTGCGGATCGTCTGTGCGCAGCTGAGAACGTTTGCGGTCTGCCTGAACCGGAGTCTTCGCCATCGCACAAGCGCAGAACGCTCCTACGCCGCCCCAATACTTCATGCAATCGCTGGCATAGCCAACGACGTGCGCGGGGTTGATCCCGATTATGCCTGATCTCCATTCGGCCGACCGACCTGGGAGGGCTGACCATCTGTTCAATTCGATACAGTCATTCCTGCATTGCAGATTGACAATCGCATTGAGCGCTAGCGGCTCTCACTTGTAGAGCGCCTTCGCGCAAACGCGACAAGATTGACTGGGCAAAGAGAAAGTGTGAAGTGAACCCTGTGAAGCGACCTGATGATAACGCGGCAACATATCTTGTGGGCGGCGGCATCGCTTCTCTTGCCGCTGCAGTTTTCCTCATTCGCGACGGAGATGTGCAAGGGCACACAATCACGATCCTCGAGGAGTCCTCCCGGATCGGCGGCAGCCTTGACGCGGCTGGAAACGCGACTGACGGCTACGTGATGCGCGGCGGCCGCATGATTGAGAGCAAATATCTGTGCACCTACGACCTCTTTTCATCGATTCCGACTCTCGATGGGTCGAGGACGGTAACGCAGGAGATATTTGACTGGAACGTGACGATGAAGACCGCCTCCAAAGCGCGGCTATTTCGAGATGGTCACAGGGTCGATGGTCCCAGTTTTGGTTTGAGCGAGAAGGATATTCTCAACCTCGAACGCCTGGCGATCGAACCGGAGGAGTTTCTTGGACGGACTACGATCTCCGACCAGTTCGCCCCGGGGTTCTTTGAGACAGACTTCTGGCATATGTGGTGTACCACCTTCGCTTTTCAGCCCTGGCATAGTGCAGTCGAGTTCAAACGCTATTTGGTGCGTTTCACTCACATGGTTTCCGGTTTCAATACGCTTACCGGCATTCTGCGCACTGTGTACAACCAGTACGATTCGATGGTCCGTCCGCTGCACAAATGGCTCGAAGAGCACGGTGTGAAGTTCATGCTCAAAACAACTATAACTGACATCGCATTCGCGCATAGCAAAGACAGTTTTGCCGTCGAGAAAATCATCGTCGATCAGGGAGGTTGTGTCAGGGAGATCGGTGTTACAGAGCAGGACAGAGTCATCGTAACTCTAGGGTCGATGACTGAGGGATCGAGTCTAGGTTCAATGGACTCGGCCGCCGCTCTGTTGGGGAAAGCCGATGGCGGTTCCTGGGCTCTTTGGGAGAAGATCGCTGCCGGCCAGACGCAGTTCGGGTATCCTTCGAACTTTGCCGATCACATTGAGCAATCCAAGTGGATGTCCTTTACGACCACAATTCACGACCCCATGTTCTTCGAACTGATCCGGGATGTGACGGGAAACGTACCCGGCGAAGGCGGGCTCATCACCTTCCTGGAGTCCAGTTGGCTGGCCTCAATCGTGTTGCCCCACCAGCCACATTTCATTGCTCAGCCAGAGGGAGTTCAGGTCTTCTGGGGCTATGGACTGTTCGTTGATATACCGGGCAATTTTGTGAAGAAGCCCATGTCCGCATGCACGGGGCGCGAAATCATGACGGAGATGTCGGCCATTTGCGCCTCAAGGATAATGGCGCCAGGATTCTCGATGCCAGCACCTGCATTCCTTGCATGATGCCCTTCATCACCAGCCAGTTTCTTCCTCGAAGCAAGGGCGATCGCCCTCAGGTTATACCGGAGGGTTCGAAGAACCTGGCCTTCGTCGGGCAGTATTGCGAACTCTCAGACGATGTGGTGTTCACAGTTGAGTACTCCATTCGCTCTGCGCAGACGGCGGTCTACTCATTGCTTGGCCTGGACCGGAAGTCGCCGCCCGTATACAAGGGGCAATTCAATCCCCGCATTTTGTTGGAGGCTTTTCTAGCCTTGCACGAAATTGGCGTCTAGGTCGGACAGCTCTGCGGGAGCCGAGTCTGGGAAGGTCAGCTCCCGCTGCCTGCCAAGGGATTGAGGCCATAAGTCAGGGGACTGCTCTTGCTCGTTTGGAAGTCGTTTCTTATCGCCTTCAGTGTGCTCTTACCGCTGATCAATCCGCTTGGGTCGGCTCTCGTGTTCCTTGGGCTCGCCGGCGAAGCACCGCCAGCCGTCTATCGGTCTCTGGCGCGCAAGATCGCAATTGATAACATCGTCTTTCTGGCCATCATTGAACTTCTGGGCGCAGCCATTCTCAACTTCTTTGGAATCTCTTTGCCTATTGTCCAACTCTCCGGCGGCATTGTGATAGCGGCGATGGGATGGTCTGTACTGAACGAGAGGGATGCACGCGCGAATGTTAGGAACAAGGAGGAAGAGAGCGAGGTTCGAGACGAAACGCGGAAACAATAGCTTGAGCAGGGAGCCTTCTACCCGTTCACCTTTCCCGTGACCTCCGGCCCTGGCACGCTTGTCGCGCTCCTGACGCTCACCGCTCACATCTCGAATCGCGATATTTCGAGAGATGTTCTGGCCCATGTTGGGGTATTTCTTGCTGTCGTAGTCCTAAGTGCGCTCGTCTATTTCTGCTACGCGTATGCTCCAAAGATCACCAAGATCATTCCTCCGTCTACTGCGCATGGCATTCTGCGCGTCGTTGCGTTCATTTTGCTCTGCATTGGGGTGCAAATCGCATGGAACGGACTCGCTGTTCTGATTGCCACGGTTCTTAGACCCTGACCAGGAGCGGAATGAGCAAAAGAGGGCAGAAGATGCCTCCCAGCGAGTAGTTCAATCAGAGAGTCAACCATTGCAGACTAATTGATTCCAGTCTGCAAACTTTGCATATCCCATGGAAATTCAGGTTTGCCATCTTCCATCCGTCGAAAACATCCAAATAACAGAACCCTTCGTCTGAAGGACTTATCCTCATGATTTCTCTGTTAGACCCCATCCAGATTGGCGAGATCCACCTGCCGAACCGGGTTATTATGGCTCCGCTTACGCGCTTGCGTGGCACATCAGAGCACATTCCGACGCAACTCATGGTCGAATACTATACACAGCGGGCAGGTGCGGGCCTGATCATCTCCGAAGGCATCCCGGTTGTACCGCAGGGCGTTGGCTACGCGAATGCGACGGGGATCTGGTTGCCGCAGCAAATCGAAGCCTGGAAGCTGGTGACCCAGTCAGTGCGCCGAGCTGGCGGCCGCATCGTTGCACAACTCTGGCACGTGGGGCGCATCTCAGACCCGCGCTTTCTGGCAGGCAAACTGCCGGTCGCTCCCAGCGCTATCCGGCCCGCGGGCCATGTAAGCCTGGTGCGCCCTGTTACCGATTATGTAACGCCACGCGCGCTTGAGACGTCCGAAATTCCAGGCATTGTCGAGGCCTTCCGTACGGGTGCAGAAAACGCGAAGCTCGCTGGTTTTGACGGTGTGGAGATACACGGGGCGAATGGCTACCTGCTCGATCAGTTCTTGCAGGACCGATCCAACCATCGTACAGACGAATACGGCGGATCGATTGAAAGCCGCGCCAGGCTCATGCTTGAAGTCGCCGATGCGGTGATCTCAGTTTGGGGTGCCAAGCGCGTGGGTATGCATCTGGCGCCGCGCGGCGATTCGCAGGATATGCATGATTCAAACCCGCCGGCAACATTCGGCTATGTGGCGCGTGAGCTAGGCAGACGCGGGCTCGGCCTCCTGTTCGCGCGCGAATACTTCGGACCCGACCGATTGGGGCCGCAACTCAAGAAGGAATTCGGAGGCGTATATATCGCGAATGAAAAATACACCCTGGCACAAGCGAATCAGGTCATCGAGGATGGCGAGGCGGATGCAGTAGCCTTCGGCCAGCTCTTTATCGCCAACCCCGATCTGCCGGCTCGGTTTACGAGACAAGCATCGCTCAATGTGCCGGACCCAAGTACCTTCTTCACATTGGGGCCACATGGCTATACCGACTACCCGGCGCTCAGTGTGTAGCGAAGGAATCAAAGCAGTCGTTGTCATCGAGGTTGAATGAGCAAAGAAAGCGATAATCGACCCTCCGGGGTTTTCCGTGGAGAACAGTGATCTCAGCCCACCACGATGAGGTGATATCCGGCCCTCGCCAGCGCGCCGCTGTTGTCATCGCCCACCCGGACGACGAGACACTCTGGTGCGGCGGCTACATTCTGGCCCATCCGGAATTTGATTGGCAGATTGTGACTCTTTGCAGAGCATCCGATCCGGACCGTGCACCAAAGTTCCGCCAGGTTCTGGAGCAATTGGGGGCGGTGGGTGAGATGGCGGATCTGGATGATGAGCCCGCCCAAGTGCCGTTACCAATCGAACTGGTTCAGGAAACCATCGCCCGATTATTAGCTAAATCAAGCTACAGCCTAATTCTCACCCATGGCCCGCGTGGCGAGTACACACGTCATCGCCGGCATGAGGAGTGCTGCCGAAGGGTAGTTGAGCTTTGGCGGTCGGGCAACATCGACACAAAGCAGCTGTGGCTCTTTGCTTATGAAGATGGGGGGCGTGCGTACTCGCCTCGCGTTCGCGACGACGCTGATCGGAGGGATGTGCTGACAGAGAGCGTCTGGCTTGAAAAGCGCCGGCTCATCACAGACGTCTACGGGTACGGAGCCGAAAGTTGGGAGACCCAGAGCGCACCTCGAGAAGAAGGCTTTTGGTGTTTTGACTCGGTTGAAGCAGCAGCAGAACGCATAGCATCCTGGGAGATCGAATAGTGAAAGTACTTGTTCTGAGTGAATACCCGGCGCCTGCCGCCGGCTTGGCACTGCAAGGAGAACTATTGTGCCGGGGCCTGCGTGAGATGGGCGTGGATGTCCACCCGGTCCATCTGGAATCACCCTTGGAAAAAGAATGGTACTATCGCTGGTTTAACCCCGATGTGGTGGTCGGTGTGGGGTTCTGGGGTCATGTCCCGAACCTGGTCCTGCACCCGCAGCAGTTTGGAATGAAGGCAGTGCCCTGGCTCGTGGCCGATGGTTTTATCGCGGAATACCGTGAGGTGCTGAATGCTCTGCCGCTGATTCTGGTTACCTCCAACTGGGTGCGAGAGGTCTACATCCGGGATGGCATCAAGGGAGACAACGTTGTGGTGCTGCCCGTGGGTTGCGATACAGATCGCTACGCGCCGCATAGCCGCAATGACCTGAAGGTCCAATCGATCCGCGAGGATTTGGGAGTTTCGCAAAACCAGTTGATGATTCTGACTGCCGGCGGCGATGGTGCTTCTAAAGGTGCTCAGGAGGTTATGCAGGCATTGGCGCTGATCGATGCCGAGGCTCCTGACTGGAGATATGTCTGCAAGGTCTGGCCTCAAGCCCGTACTGAACAACAGAACCTGATCGACCTCAAAATGGCGGCAGATCTGGGCATCGGCAAGAAGGTCACCTTCTCGACCAATGTTGTCTCGCAGAATTTCATGCCCTACTTATTGTCTGCCTGCGACATCTATGCTGCACCGTCGCGGCTGGAGGGTTTTGGCATGATTCAGGTCGAGGCGAACGCCTGCGAGAGGCCAGTGATCGCAATCGATGCCATGGCATTTCGCGACACGATGGTTCACGGCGAGACGGCTTTCCTGGCGAAAGTCGCAGAGGAAAGAAAGATCACCGAGGCGCTCTACGGCGAAGGCCGCGACTACGAGAAGAGCCATCGCATCGTGTTTCCGATTCCCCGAACAGCCGAATACCGCGCGAGCGTGCCTGACATTGCCAAGTACTTTCTTCTTCTCATGCAGGACAGCGCTCTGCGGCAACGCATGGGAGAAGCGGGTCGCAAACACGTGGTCGATTTATTCGACTATCGCCAGGTAGCCAGACAATTCGTGGAGATCGTTTCCGAACGATTGGGTATCCACTAGAAAGCAACGAGGCGCGGGTGCTCGCCCACAACCCAGCACGCCATCGAGGAGTCTATGTCTTTCGACGAAAAGTCGTTAGCTTCTGTTGAGCTGGCTAAAGAGGCGGCTCTGCAAATCCTGCTGCATAACGCACAGGGACCATTTCAAGGACTGCCTCGAACCGCTGGTTGGGGATACCCGGAACCCTACACTCGGGACCTGATGATTTCGTCCCTTGGCTTTCTGGCCACAGGCAACCAGCAACTTGCGGACGCTTTGGAACGTACACTGATAGCGCTTGCCGACAATCAGACAGTGCACGGTCATATCCCATCCCTCGCGCACGATCCAGCCAACCGAGGTTCCAGCGATTCGACGCCTCTTTTCCTCTTCGGGCTGGCTCTCTACAGAATATCGAGGAACCAACCGGAGTTCCTTCTTGAAGCAGCAGAGAGGGCCCGGAAGTGGATGCAGTACCAGAGTCCCGATGACAGGGTGATGGTCGCACAGTTGCCCACCAGCGATTGGCGTGATGAACAGTATGTGATGGGTTACGGGCTGTACGTGAACATGATCGTCTATGCGTATCTTCGTCTTTTTGGTGAACACGAGTCTGCCGAGTGCCTGCGCGGATTGATGAGCAGTCTGGAAGTCAGTGGTGAACTGAAGAATAGCTATGAGCAAGAGGCTCTTGTCGAGCCAACCGCGCCCTACTACGCACTTTATTCCTACAAAGTCATGAGTAGTACCCGCTTCGACCTGCTTGGCAACAGTCTGGCGATTCTGACCGGGATTGGCTCGCCTCACTGGGCAACGAACATGCTGACGTGGATTGAAGCCGAGTGCGAGGCCATGCGGGGCCGCGGAGAACTTACCGTGGATTTGCCGCCCTGTCTGTTTCCTTACATTCTGCCCCATCATGCGGATTGGCTGCCACGATACGAGCGCTATAATCGGCCGGGAGATTATCACAACGGGGGAGTGTGGCCGTTCATTTGTGGCTTCTACGTCTCGGCGTGCGTCGCCGCAGGGCAGATGGATCTGGCAGAGCGAAAGTTATTGGCGCTGACAGAACTGGTCAAGCCGTGGCATGAAAACGCAGCGGAGTGGGGCTTTAACGAATGGATTCACGCGCAAACCGGTAAGCCTAGCGGTCGGGATTGGCAAACCTGGTCAGCCGCAATGTACTTATACGCCGCAGAGTGTGTGTTGCAGCGGGGCACACCGTTCTTCGACGACATACGCGGTGGCAATTTAAGCGCAGCAATGTAGACCTGGAAAGTACGAAACATACTGGCTGAAAGCTGGAGTGTTTGGTCGCAATTGAATATCGATTTCGCTTCATCAAGCGAGCACCATTCCGGGCGGAAAGAACCTGTTTGAGTTGGAAAACTCAGCGAACGGCAAGTGTGCCAATTTCAGTTTGTCTCAACGGAGGGGTTCACCCGAGATCGTCGAACGCCGCCGCCCCCGCGCCCTTCGCGATCATTCTCTTCAATGATCGAGAAAAGATGTTTCAGAATCGCCATGTGGTAGGGCTCGATGATACCAGCCTGTTTGGCCGTCCTGCGATGCAGCAGGGCAACGTTCTCGATATCTATGCCGAGAACTCATTCTTTGTGATGAAAGATGCTGAATTCTCGAAACTGGAGAACCCAAAGATCGGAACTACTTTCGAGTATGCGGTACCGCTTTTTGTGGGTGGTGCACTCATCAGGCAGGAGGGCGGAACAACGCAGGCTGTCACGTCTCAATGATTTTCGCGGCAGAATTGACGGCATCTACTTCGATGTTCTTTGCGGCGCACGCTTCGGTAAGCGGCACACGTCCTCCGCAGCAATAGTCAATTCCATACTTTTCGAAGACGCGTATTGACGAGGGGTTCTCCAGTGCGATATCGCGCACGCTCTGTGTTGTAGTGGTCATTTCGACTCCTTCAACCACAGCGTAGCAGCGTAGAGGGACCAAGTGAGATCGACTGCGACCTATGTCACGTCCGATTGAAAAGAGGTCAATTCGTTGAATACGGACGTTTCGCCGAAAAGCGGAATCGCCCGGCACCCAACGCAATGCGAATCGACCTAAATCCGGCAGTTTTGAGCCGGCCATCCAGAGTGGCTGGGTCCACGAGGGTCATCGTATCGCCCAAATGGATGATGCGACAAAGCGTGGGGGGAATCTATTTAGCAGCCAAGCCAGCCTTAG